>PVMS01168741.1_pt1 | contig 18534 bp, 16 predicted proteins | sample 1853461 | NCBI WGS metagenome assembly PVMS01 (sample SAMN08582032, study PRJNA380276) | Marine sediment metagenome, whole genome shotgun sequencing project. | isolation source: ocean sediment barecode stripped | collected 2017 | reverse complement strand
GACTCCAGGGCTTGTTCGGCGACGTGCCAGAGCAACTGCCGCCTAAAACCCGAGCCCACCAGCTCCACGATCTGCTTCAGATCCGTCACCTGGATCAGGATGAGAGTGAGTGGTCTTCCCAAACGCTGACACCGAGCGACTTCACGCCGCAGCTCGTATAGAAAATCTTCTTCTCCGTAGATGGGGACACCACGATGAATCGCCTCCGGCCGAGGGGCTTGTCGCTGCTTCGGACTCTGTTCAGAAGTAGCCGGCGGGGGCGATGAGGCCTCCGCATCGATCCCTTGCTCAGCCGTCGGGAGCGGCGTGCTCAACGTGCTCGGCATGCTTACTAGGGGATTGTTTGGTTGTAATCGAACGGTGCCTTCGGTCAACTCGGGCTCGTCCTCCGACCCGCTCGGAGAATCCCCGGAAAGCAACTCTGCGAGTTTCTTTTCGTCTTCCCCGTCTGGCCCACCCTCCGGCACACCCTCCGGCGCTTCTTCTGGCCTCTCTTCGGAAGCACTCGGAGAAGCGTCGAGGCTCACTCCGTCCGTGCCCTTGATCCGTCTCCATAGCCTCGCCCACCAACTAGGCTCTTCTTCCAGCTCAAGGAGGGGCAACTCCTCTTCGGGATGTTTCAGCTTTCCTCCGAGCGCGAGCGGCGTGGTGCCGAGCTTCTTGGCCAACAAACCCAACACCACGCGTTGCAGCTCCACCGGGCGACAGGGCTTGGTCACGAACCCGTCCGCCTGGAACGACTGGATCGCGTCCCGCCGATACTGCTCCTTGAGGTAGACACCGGTGATGATGACCACCAGCGTCCCCTCGAGCTCCGGCTGGGTCTTGATTCTCTTGCACAGATCGAACCCGGAAATGCCCGGAAGCAACGCGTCCAGAACCACTAGATCGGGTCGGGCCGACTCGACCCGACCGATTACGTGCTGGGGGTTCTCCGTCTTGATGAGGTTGACGCCCAAGGGTGCGACGCTCTGTTCCAACCAGGCCAGATCTTTGGGGACATCGTCAACCAAAAGGATGGTTAGCTCCTTCAAATCCATGGCTTACTCAAACGGAGCGCGTGAACCGCTCGGCGATCGCGGAGCCGGACTTCCCGACTTCCCGACGTTCCCCCTGGGGCGGCCCCACTATCACGAGTACGCCTTTGTCCGGCTCCAGGCGCGAGCCAGCCACTCGACGGCAGTCGGACACGGAGACCGCGCCGACGAGCTCCGGAAATCTCTCGGTGTAATCCGCACCGAGCCCGAGCCGCTCGGCGTCGGCCAGATGGTGAGCGATGCCCGCGGGCGTTTCCAGCCGCCGCGGCAGCGACCCGATGAGGTACTGCTTGCTCTCTTCGACTTCCGTCTCTGTGACACCCTCAGCGGCGACGCGTCTTAACTCTGAGAAGATGCACTCCACCGCGGCGTCCACTCTCGCCGGGTTCACGCCAGCCCGTACCTGGAAGGCGCCCGCACCAATTCCAGCGGCGAACGCGCTGTAAGCATAGTAGGCCAATCCTCGCTTTTCCCGAATCTCCGTTCCGAGTCTTCCCCCCGTTCCGGAGCGGCCGAGAGCATGATTCATGACGAGGAACGGATAATAGTCTGGATCGCTTCTTCGTAGACCGCGGTGGCCGAAACCGATATCGGACTGTGACTTGTCGGCGAGTGAAACAACCACTCTCACCGGCTCGTCTAGCGCGTCGGGTGTTGGGAAGTCGGCAGAGGAGCGCTCGGATTCCGCGCCGTCTCGAGACATCGCCGCCTCTAGCCGAGCCAGTGCTTCTCCCGCCTCCAGGTCACCACTCAACGCAAGGATCGATCGTTGCGGCGTATGGAACTTCCGGCTGAAGGTCACGACGTCGTCTCTCGTGATCGCCCGCACGCTTTCTTCGGAGCCTTTGATCGGGTGGTGGTACGGATGGCCCGTCGGAAAGATCTCCGCGTTGAGCCGGTTTCCACAGACTGCTTCCGTGTCTTGAGCATCGGTGAGAATCGACGTAACGAGCGCCGCTCGTCGCCTCTCCAGTTCTTCCTCGGGAAACGTCGGAGAGACAAGAATGTCGCTTAGAATTTCCACTACGCGGGGGAAGTCTTTCGCGAGGAAATGCACATCCAGCGAGACGGTCTCTCTGGCTTCCGAGACCTCCAGAGTCGCACCCAAGGAATCCACCTCTTCGTAGATCTCTGCTCGGGAGCGGTTCTTGGTGCCCGCATCGAGCAACCGGGCGGCCAAGCAAGCCAAACCGGGACTCCCCTCATCGAAGGCGGCACCGGCGGAAAGAAGGCATCGTAGGTGTGCCGCCGGTGAGGCACTGTTCGCGACTGCCAAAAGAACCATCCCGTTGGGGAGGACCTTGCGCTCCAGTTTCATGTCACCGGTGCCCGTTTCCAGTGGGTACGTACTGTCCGATGGTACGGCGCTGCCTGGTCAGATAGCGACCGGCGACCCGAGCCAGGTCATCTTCGGCGACAGCTGCGATGCGCTCCGGCAGTTTCCGGAAGGCGCTGCTTGCGCCGAGGGTCTCGAAGTAGCCTATCTGATGCGCGGCAAGGGTGACGCCCTCGCTGTCGAAAACCAGCTGGGCGAGGATTTGATTCCGGGCCTTTTCCAACTCCCGCTCGGAAGGCAAGTCCGTGGCGAGCGACTCGACCTGGTCGGTCAACGCCCTCTCCGCCTCATCGGGGCTCGCACCGGTCATGATCGTGGCACCGATCGAGTAGATGTAAGGCTGCTCGGTGGGGATGAGGTAGGAGTTGACGGACGCGCAAAGGTTGGTGTCCACCAGCGCGCGGGATAGTCGGGCGCTCTGGTTGGCGCTGGTGCGGGAATAACTGCACCAGAGATTCAATCCTTTGCCGCCGGCCAGCGGCGCCGAGCAACGCCATGGCTGCGAAATCGTCGTCCGCGAACGCTGGCGACGGATAGGCCAGCCGGAGGAATCCAGTCGAACCCGAGCGCTCCAGCACGACTCGGCGGACGCCTCTTTGTTCCGGCTCGCGCGTCGTGACCGGCGGGGGAATGGGCCCCGAAGGTATGTCACCGAACCGAGCCTCTACCCGCTGCAGCGCCTCGTCCGGATCGAACTTCCCCACTAGCACTAGCGTAGCGTTGTTAGGTACGTAGTAAGACCGATAGTACTGATAGAGATCATCTCGAGTGAGCCCCTGAATGTCGCTCTCCCATCCGACGGTGGGCCAATGATAGGGATGAGCCTTAATGGCTACCGCGGTGGTCTCCTTATCCAGCAATTCTTCGGGATCGTTTTCTCCGCCTTGGAGCTCTGAAAGAATGACCGTCCGCTCGGACTCGACTTCTGCTGGGTCGTACAGACAGGCATGCATCCGTTCCGCTTCCAACTCCAGTAGGTTGTCGAGCTCGGTCCATGCCGTGGTCTCGAAGTAGGTCGTTTGATCCACGAACGTGTACCCGTTCCAGGTACCCCCGGTTCTCTCGATGCGGTTTTTCATGTCTTCCAGGGAGATGAGCCGGGTCCCCTTGAAGTTCATGTGCTCTACCCAGTGGGAGATGCCGGTGATACCCGGTCGCTCGTTCTTAGAGCCTACCCGATACCAGCACCAAACCGATACCAGGGACGAGGTATCCACGGGCCGCATCAGGACCTTGAGCCCGTTGGCGAGCGTGTGCTCGTGAGGCGGTGGGCCAAGCAGATCGGCGCTCGAGCTCGACATTGGTAGGACGCGGGATGGATCCGTGTCCTGTATCAGTAATTCGTCACCTAATTCTCGGCCCCTTTTGCGCGCTGGCTTCGTTGCGCCTCCTCGAAATATCCAGATATGACATCGTCGTCACGCCTCGCCAGCGCACAAAATGGCCTCGAGCCTTAGGCAACGATCTACTGATGCAGGACACTAGTCCGGATGGTACAAGCGATGAAACTCGATGTTGGTAATATACTCCAGTGCCGGCGCGCATAGCAAGGAGGCGGCGCTTTGGGCTAGGCAGGCTGATGACGGTCGCTGGCGGCCGCCAATTGGTCCGGGTGCTAAACTGGAGCGAGCCAGGCGGGCCTGTTGGCCGTTGTTGGCCGGGTGTGGGCCGCTGTTGGCCGTCAAACTAGGTGGTTGCTTTGAGGGAAGCTAGTCAGACGGCGGTGGTTGCCCCGACGGGACCGAGTCAGACGGCGGTGGTTGCTTTGAGGGGAGCTCGTCAGACGGCCGTCCAGCCGCATTTTACGGACTTTTCGGGTAGGATAGAGAGTCGCCATCATGCAAACTCGGCTGGGTTTCGCCATCATCGTCCTGGCGGTGCTCGTCTTGGATCAGACGAGTAAGATCGCCATCAGCTCGCAGATGGCGCTCGGGCAATCCGCTCCGGTTGTGCCGGACTTGCTACACATCACGCGGGTTCACAATACGGGCATGGCCTTCGGGATACTGTCTGCTCAAACCATACCTTTCAAAACCGTCTTGGTGACGCTTCTATCCCTGGCGGCATTGACCGCGGTGGGGATCTACGCACTCAAGACACCAGCGCACCAGACACTCACGCGTTGGGGACTCGCTTTCGTGCTGGGAGGTGCTTTAGGCAACATCATCGACCGCATCCGTCTCGGCTACGTCGTCGATTTCGTCGACGTCTTCTATCGTGGCTCTCATTGGCCCGCTTTCAACATCGCCGATACGGCAATTTGCACCGGTGTTGGTCTCCTCCTCTTGGACACTCTGATGCATAGCGAGCCCAAGAAGGCCATTTCGCAGCCCAGCGCTCGAGAGTCCTGAGCCCCCCGACTATGTTTCCGAAACTCTTCGACTTCGGTGAGATCGCGGTTTGGGGTCGCACGTTCCATCCGATCCTTCACACGTACGGGTTCTTGCTCGCTATCGGATTCCTGATCGCACTCAAGGTCGCGGCCCGTCGAGCGCAGAAGATCGGCGTCGAAACCCGCATGACGATGGATCTCGGGCTCTACATTCTGATTTCTGCACTCATTGGTGCCAAGCTGCTCCTGGTCATCGTTAGCTGGGAACATATGCAGCACGACCCCTGGAGCCTCTTGCGTTCGGGCGGAGTCTTCTACGGCGGACTATTGGGCGCGCTTGTCACCTCGGCCTGGTACTTTCGGAAACACCGGCTCCCAGCTTGGAAGATGGCGGATGTCATGGCTCCGTCCGTCGCATTGGGGCACGGCATCGGCCGTTTGGGATGCTTCGCGGCCGGTTGTTGCTACGGGAAGCCGACAGACTCCTTTCTGGGTGTCACGTTCACGTCCGATTACGCGCATCAGATCGTAGCCGTACCGTTGGGAGTCGCTCTTCATCCGACACAGCTCTATGAAGCGGGCGCCGAATTCCTGATTTTCGCTTTTCTCTTGTGGCTGTCCACCAGGAAGCGTTTCGATGGACAGATCTTCTGGACGTACGTCGGCCTCTATGCGGCGGTCCGCTTCGTGATCGAGCTCTATCGAGGCGACCCGAGGGGATTCGTATTCGAGGGAGCGCTCTCGACCTCACAGTTCATTGGTTTGCTCATGCTGGCCACGTCCTTGTTCGCTATCTTCGTTCTTCGCAAGACGCCGCTGTCCAAAACAGCTTAGTCGTTCTTGTCACTTAACTAGGTTTTGATCGCCAAACATAGCCACACCGATCCCGAAGCGAGCGGTCGCTCGATACGCTGGACCGTGGCCCGCGAGGAAGAGAGCCTGCGTCTCGATCGTGTGATCCCGGCCCACGTTCCCGATGCCAGCCGAGCTCAGGCCAAGCGATGGATCGAGGACGGCCGGGTCCGCGTGGAAGGCAGGCAAGCGCGACCTTCGCTGGCGGTCCGCGAGGGGGAAACCGTGGTGGTCCAGTTGCCGCCACCCGAGCCGGCAAGGACGCCGCCCGAGCCGATCCCCCTGAACGTCGTCTACGAGGACGAGGACCTGCTGGTGGTCAACAAACCTCCGTTCCTTGTCGTGCACCCCGCACCGGGCCACCGATCCGGCACGCTAGTCAATGCCCTACTGCACCATTGTCCGAACCTGAGCGGCGTGGGCGGCGTCATACGCCCAGGGATCGTTCACCGACTGGATCGCGGCACGTCGGGACTCCTGGTGGTGGCGAAGCACGACCGGGCGCATCGAGCGATCGCACGCCAGTTCGCCCGTCGATCGGTCGAGAAACGCTATCAAGCCCTGGTCTACGGACGACCTCCATCACCTCTCCGGATCGAAAGCCCCTTGGGCCGCGATATCCGTAATCGCAAGAGAATCTCGAGCCGCTCGCCGCGGGGCAAGCCTGCGATCACGGTAGCGACATCCATCGAGCACCTCCCGCATACGACGCTGCTTTCGGTCCAGATCGAGACGGGGAGAACGCACCAGATCCGGGTCCACCTGTCCGAAGCCGGCTTCCCAGTGGTGGGCGATAAGGATTACGGACGTCGGCGGCGACCTTCGTCGCCCGCCTCCAAAGACGCAGCGGGTCTTCAAATCTTGGGAATCTTGGAAGAAATGAGCCGGCCGGCACTCCACGCGGCGCTCCTAAGCTTTCTCCATCCCGGTAGCGGCGAGCCCGTTCGCTTCGAGGCCCCGCTGCCTGCCGACATGGAGGCGCTGCTAACGAAGTTGCGGCAAGCCGGGCAAGACCGGGCAAGTTAACGATGAGAACACTCACCAACTGCATGCTCGGTGGGTTCCTGGCCGCCTTCCTTGTCAGCCAAGCGATCCTTCTCTTGAATCCAGCCGTGCCGCTGGACTTCTCGACGTTTTGGCGAGTGTGGGGCACGTTGGCCTTGACCTACGGCCTCGCTGCCGGCCTGGGCTGGTGGCTGTTCCTCATTGCCGTGGAGCAGGTGCGGGGGCGCCCGCTTCGGCCGGCCTGGCTCTCCTTCCGGTTGCTCACCTGGCTGGTCATGCTCAATTTGGTCCTGGCTGCCATCCTGCTCTGGCACAATTTGTTTTACTTCAGGCTCTACCTGACCCACGATGCGATTTGGGCAATAGCCGCGGCCGCAACCACGCTTTCCGCTGCGGCAGCCATGGTTCTGGCACTCGCGCTCTTCCGATACTCCTTTGGACGGCGCGGCGGCGCGATCGCGTATGCCGTCGTGCTCGGCGCCACCGTGACGTCGCTCGTCCTTCCGCTGTATTTTCGCCCCGCAACCGAGCAGCCGACTCCGGCGGTTCCACGCCTCCCTCTCTCCGATAATCCGCTCCCCCGTCGGCTGACGATCATCGGCATCGAGGGAGCGTCCATGTCCTACGTGCTGCCCGCGGTTGCGGCAGGACGGCTTCCGAACTTCGCCAGACTCATCGAGGGTGGCGCCGCCGGAACGCTTCAAACGTTGTACCCCACCGAGTCACTCGCAATTTGGACCAGCATCGCGACTGGAAAGCTTCCCCGCCAGCACGGGCTCATCGGTTTCTACCGCTACCGCTTTCCGGGTGTCGAGTCGGCGTTCTCGTTGCTTCCCGACGGGTTGTACCTGCGGTCCCTGGAGCGGGTGGGGCTAATCCATCGAGCCGCCATGTCTTCCACGCAACGCCGCTGCCAGACCTTTTGGAGCATTCTGAGCAGCTTCGGCGTCGAATCGGGACTCGTTCGGTGGTGGGGAACCTATCCCGCAGAGCCGATCAACGGCTTCATCGTCTCCGAGCTCTTCCATCGTCAGGTACGAGAAAGGTTCGACCCTCCACTACCCAACCTGACGCACCCGGCAGATCTGTTCGAGTCTCTGAAACAGTATGTCGTCTCGCCGGAAGAGATCGATGACGCGCAGATTGCCCGGTTCATCGACGCATCGGAGACCGTTCCCGGAGATACCCTCGATTGGGAGCCGGTGCTCCGGAGACGCGCTCTGGCTGACGACGCCACGTATCAAAGCATCGGTCGCATGCTGCGCGAGCGGTATGACCCTCAAGTCTACGGCATCTATTTCTTCGGACTGGACGTGGTCGGGCATACCTTCATGCGATACCACGATCCGGACGCCTTCGGCGACGTCAGCGCCGCCGAGCTCAGAAAGTACAGTCGCGTCGTCAACGCATACTACAATCAGCTGGATACCGTCTTGGGAGAGCATCTTCAATCCATGCGCCCGAACGAGATCCTTGTCGTTCTCTCGGGTCACGGCATCGAGCCGCTCCCGGTGGCCAAGCGCATCGTGGAATCCTTCAAAGGCAACTCTCACCTATCTGGCTACCACCAGCAGGGGCCGGACGGGATGGTGTTGTTCTACGGACAAGGTATCGAGCCGGGAGTGACGATCCAGGGAGGCTCGGTGGTGGACATTACGCCAACATTGCTCTATCTCATGGGCCTGCCCCTCGGCCAAGACATGGACGGGAGACTCCTGACGGACGTTCTGGAGGAGTCCCTGGTTCGCAGCCAGCCGGTGGCCTTCATCTCCTCATACCACAACTTCCTGATCGAGCCGCGCACCGACGGAGCCTCTTTCGAGCTTCCCTCCCCCCTCGATCTTCTCCCTGGAACTCTGGACGAAATGGAGTAGTTTTCCGCCTTCGCTAAAGCTACGGCGGGCAAGCGCGGGCGATCGATTATGCTAGGATGGTGCGGGTTTCGCTGACCCGTTATGGACTACAAAGAAACCACCATCCTGATGAGCGCAGACGCGGTCGGCGAGACGATCTCCCGCATCGCGGACGAGATCGCCGCGGGCGATGGCGGCCCCGAGCGGCTCGCCCTGGTTGGTATCCGCACTCGGGGCGTGCCATTGGCGCGACGTCTCGCGAAGCTCATCGGCGCTCGTAGCGGCAGCGACATCCCGGTTGGCATCCTGGACATCACGCTCTACCGGGATGACTTGACCGATATCGGATCCCAGCCCCTGGTCCGCGCGACCGATCTTTCCTTTCCGATCGACGGACGACGCATCGTCCTGGTGGACGACGTGCTCTTCACCGGTCGCACGGTGCGGGCGGCCATCGACCAGCTGATCGACTTCGGTCGTCCCGAGCGCATCGAGCTCGTGGCACTGGTGGACCGAGGAGGACGCGAGCTCCCCATCCAAGCCGATTACGTTGGCAAGAAGGTTCCAACCTCGCAAAACCAAACGGTCAGCGTGAAATTGGAAGAGCAGGATGGCCGGGACGAGGTCGTTCTCATGGTGGAAGCCTGACGGATGGGGCTCGAGCGGAAGGACCTACTCGGCATCGAAGAGCTTTCCGTTGGTGAGATCCAGTTGATCCTGGATACCGCCTCCTCTTTCAAAGAGATCGCCGCGCGCCCCATCAAGAAGGTCCCGACCCTTCGCGGTCGAACGGTCGTCAACCTCTTCTTCGAATCGAGCACGCGTACCCGGGCCTCGTTCGAGATCGCCGAAAAACGACTGTCCGCCGATACTATCAGCTTTGCGTCGGCGGGTAGCTCCGTCTCCAAGGGGGAGAGTCTGTTGGACACCGCCCGCACGCTGGAAGCCATGGCGCCCGACATCCTGGTCATGCGACATGCTTCCTCAGGCGCACCTCATTTCGTTGCTCGCATGTGTCGAACGAAGGTGGTGAACGCCGGTGACGGAATGCATGAACATCCCACGCAGGCACTCTTGGACGCCTTCACCATTCGCGAGCGAAAGGGCAAGCTCGAAGGGCTCCGAGTTGCGATCCTCGGGGATATGCTTCACAGTCGGGTGGCGCGCTCGAATTTGTGGCTGCTGCGCAAAGTGGGAGCCGAAGTCGTTCTCGCCGGCCCCCCCACACTCATGCCCCCCGGAGTCGAACGGTTGGGCGCGCGAGTGGCCCGCACGGTGGACGAGGCGGTGGAGGGAGCGGACGTGGTCATGATGTTGCGCATCCAAACGGAGCGATTGTCTGGAAACGCTTTTCCCTCCGCACGCGAGTACTTTCGCCTCTTCGGCCTAACCCCTGAGCGACTCGCTCGGGCGCAATCGAACGCCATCCTCATGCACCCCGGCCCCATGAACCGGGGAGTGGAGATCGACTCCGCGCTTGCCGATGGACCCGACTCGGTGATTCTCGATCAGGTGGCGAACGGAGTCGCCATTCGCATGGCGGTCCTCTATCTTCTGGCCGGCGGGACCAGCGAGGAAGAAAATGCGCCTCCTCGTTAGTAACGGCCACATCATCGATCCCGTCTCCAAACTGGACGGGACCGGGGACGTCCTCGTGGAAGATGGCCGGATCGCCGCGGTGGGTCCGGGACTCGCGGCAAATGGCGCGAAGGTTCTGGATGCCAGCGACCGCATCGTGGCCCCCGGCCTCATCGACATTCACGTCCACCTTCGTGAGCCGGGATTCGAGTACAAGGAGACGATCGAGAGTGGTACCGCGGCGGCCGCCGCTGGAGGCTTCACCGCCGTCGTGACCATGGCCAACACGTCGCCCGTCAACGACACGGCCGCCGTCACCGAGTTCATGCTGCGCCGAGCCGCCGAAGTAGGAAAGGTAACCGTCTACCCGGTCGGGGCGATTTCCAAGGGCCTCGAGGGAAAGCGGCTCACCGAGATCGGCGAGCTCGTTTCCGCGGGAGCCGTCGCGGTCTCGGATGACGGCCACCCGGTGGAAGACCCTCTCCTGATGCGGCGGGCGATGGAGTATGCGACTTTCTTCGACATCCCAATCATCGAGCACTGTGAAACCCCGGCACTTCATCCCGAAGGAAGCATGCACGAAGGGTTCTGGTCGACCTCCCTCGGCTTGCGAGGAATCCCCTCCGCCTCGGAGGAGATCGCGGTATGGCGAAACGTGAGCCTTGCCGAGCTCACCGGAGCCCGACTTCACGTCGCCCACCTTTCTACCCGCGGCGCCCTCGAGGCGGTCCGGGAAGCCAAACGCCGTGGAATTCCGGTGACCTGCGAGGTGACTCCGCATCATCTACTCCTTACCGATGAAGCGGTACAAGGCTACGACACCAATACCAAGATGGTGCCGCCGCTTGGCTCGGAGGAAGATAGGCAGGCTCAGCAAAAAGGCCTCGCCGACGGGACGGTCGATGCCATCGCCACCGACCATGCCCCCCACCACGTCGACGACAAGTGCGTCGAATACGACAAGGCTGCCTTTGGGGTTGTTGGCTTGGAAACTGCGGTGTCGCTGTGTCTGGATCGGTTGGTGAAGAAGGAAATCATCACCTTGTCACGGCTCGTGGAGCTTCTCTCCTCCGGACCGGCCCGTGCTCTCGGCCTTAACAAGCTCAACAAGGGAAGTCTCGCGGTAGGCGCGGACGCCGACATCACGATTCTGGACCCAAAGCGACAAGTCACCGTGCAACCGGAGTTGTTTCAATCCAAGGGACGCAATACACCGTTCAAGGGACTGGAGCTCCAGGGCGGCCCGGTTACCACAATCGTCGGTGGCCGCATCGCTTGGCAAGCCTCCTCCGAAAGGACCCATGCGGGCTGAAAAGCTGACGCAATGGCGCGCCGGGTTGGAGACTCTGCGCGCTCGCTACGGCGCGCGCTTCCTATCCTCGGACCCGCTCGAGTTTCCGCGACGGTTCGATCGCAGCGAGGATCGAGAAATCGTTGGACTGGTCGCCTCGAGTCTCGCCTACGGAAACGTCACGACGATCCGGACCAGCGTCGAGCGCGTCCTCGCCCGCATAGGTCCGCGCCCGGGAGCGTTTGTACGGTCCATCGAGCCGCGCCATGAGTTGGACCGCTTTCTGGATTTCCGTCATCGCTGGAGTACCGGAAGAGACGTCGTCTGCTTGCTGTATTTCGTGCGGCAGATGATCGAACGGTTCGGTTCCGTCGGCGCCTTCTTCCGCGAAGTCTACGACCCCTCGGAAGAAGGCATCGGAACGTCTCTAGCACGTTTTTCGGAAAACACATTGGCCCTCGATCACGGGGGACTTTATGGATTCGGGGAGCTTCCTCGCTCGGCCGGCGTGCGCTACTTCTTCCCCAGCCCGAAGGCGGGCAGCGCTTGCAAGCGCCTCAACATGTTTCTACGGTGGATGGTCCGGCCCGACGACGGGATCGATCTGGGGCTATGGGAGTTTGTTTCTCCGTCCCGACTGGTGATTCCGCTCGACACACACATTGCTCGTATCGGACTTCATCTCGGCTGGGCGCGGCGTAAGACGCCCGACTGGAAAATGGCCCTGGAGATAACCCGTTGGCTGGCCCGGCTCGATCCCGAAGACCCAGTCAAATACGACTTCGTCCTGTCTCGCATGGGTATTCTCAAGCGTTGTCCTCGCCACCCGCGTCCTCTCCACTGCGACCTGTGCGAGTTGAAACGCAGTCTTCGGCTCCGGAAACGAGCTGCGTAAATAAAGGACCAGCGAAAGAGTCGTGAACGACTGCTGTTTGAAGGAAGCGAAGCTTCATCTCGACAAGCATCGCGACGTTGCCACCTGTGACGACTGTGGAGCCCTCCTGCTGGCGTACGGGAACGACCTAGATTTCCGCAGCACGGTAGCCGAGCTCGAAGGACGCGGCCTCGACTACGAAACCGAACGCGTGGGAAAACTCTATATCGTCGCCAAGCCCTCGTAGCAGGCCGATGAAAAACACGACAGGCCTGCGCGAGCGGAGCGAGCCCGGCGCGCTTGCGCGCCGACGACAGGACCCAGCCGTGGGGGTGGGGCCCCGCGGCACTGATGCAAGTAATGACCCCTTCCGTCCCCCGCCACTGCTGACCGGCGGCCATCGGCAAACGCTGGCCGGCCATGTGGCCCGTACGCACCTGAGCTGGCGAGAGCGCACCGAGGATGCCGTCGTGACCGCCTCCGGCGAAATCAAGCTCCTCCTCCGCATCAGCTGGCAGAATGGAACACGGGCGGATCGTCCCGCTGTGCTCTTGGTACACGGCCTGGAAGGATGCGATGCGTCCGGCTACGTTCTCAGCACGGGAGAGCTCGCGTACCGTGCCGGCTGCCACGTGATCCGCATGAATCTGCGTGGTTGTGGCGACTCGCTCCGCCTGTGCCCGGTCCTCTACAACGCCGGTGTCAGCCACGACTTGCTTGCAGTGATGCAGTGGGTGTCCGCCCAGGTGCGACAAGTTGCAGTGGTGGGGTTCTCGCTCGGGGCGAATCTAGCACTGGTAACGCTGGCACGTCACCGGGAGGCGATCCCCGATCCGGTGGCGGCGGTGGCGACGGTTTCCCCGCCGCTCGATCTGGCTGCGGCAGCCGACGCGCTGGACCGGCCGAGCAACTACGTTTACCGAAGATATTTCCTCGAGCGCCTGCGCGCTTCCTATAGACGGCGCCAGAGTCTGCGACCGGATCTCTACGCGCTCGACGCGGAAAGAAACTGCTGCAGTCTTTGGGAGTATGACGAGCTCATCACCGCCCGCTATGGGGGCTATCGCGGGGCGCGAGACTATTACGAGCAGTCGAGTGCGGGGCCGCTCCTGACCGATATCGACCGTCCGGTCCTGATACTTTCCGCTCAGGATGATCCACTCATTCCGTCTCGCTCTATCACCCGTTGGCGCCGCGCACCAGAAGTCCGCCTGGAGCTCAGCGAGACCGGCGGCCATGTGGGTTTTTTCGGACAGTCGCGCGCAAAGGGTAAGTTCTGGGCGGCGGATCGCACACTGGAGTTCGCGCTCGAGCGCCTCGGCCTCTGAGCCTAGTGCCCTGTATCAGTGGATCGTGGCCATTTTGTGTGCTGGCCGACCGCAAGACAGGAAAGTAGGAAGATTCCTTTTGACTAGAATCTTCGCTCGGACGGCTTCTTTAAGCGTTGCCTGGGGGAGGCGGTGAAGGCGCTCGCAAAGGAGGCAGCGCGGTTCCACGCTGCTGCCTAGGTGACGATACTTTGCGTCGCTGAGCGGCTTTTTCCATGATGGCTTTGCGGCGGGTGGCCAGAAACTCTCGAGACTCGTGCTTGCGGGCTTTTTCCCCCATATTATTCCTCCTAGGCGGGTCCTGGTTGAGGATGCTAGTAAGAACCTAATGACTTTAAGCCGTCGACACAGCATCTGTCAAGTTTCCATTCGCAGGAAACCTGGCGCTAACGCACGTCGATTTGTTGCTCGTCCAAGATGGTTCCCGTGACGCGTCGAAAAGCGACGATGGATTTGTTGTAATCGATAACCGCTTGCAGTTCGTTGCCGGCAGCGGTCGCGAGATCGCGCTGCGCCTGAACGATGAGGAAGCTCGTGGACATGCCGACTTCGAACTTCTTCTCCTCCGCCTCCAGCCTTTCCTGCGACAGCTCCCGCGCAGCACGAGTCGCTTCGATCCGCTTGCGGTTGGATTGAACCAGCCGCGCCGTGATACGAACCTGTTGGGCGATGAGGAGCTCTTGGTTTTCCACGATTGCGCGCTGGCGTCGAAAGTCCAGCTGAGCCTGAGCATGAGCCGCGTCCGCGGCACTGTTTCCCAGAGGATACGAAAAATTCAACCCGAGCGACCAGTCGCGGAACTCATTGTCGAAGAGTTGGCTCAGGGCGTCGTTGTAGCCGCCGGGAATCTCCGAGGTGATCTCGCCGCCGAATCCCTCCCTGAAGATCCGGTCTCCCCCTAGGCCGTTCACGGTATAGGAACCGACGACGTCGACACGAGGCTGCATCTGGTTCCTGGTATAGCGAACGTTGAAGTTGCGTGTGTCGAGCTCCACTCGGAAACCGGAAAGCGAGGGACGTCGGGCCAACGCGGTCCGCACCGCCTCGTCGAGATCGATTTCGACCTCGTCGAGCTGCGGGGCATCGATCGGCTGGATCTCGACGTCCCAAAAATTCTGAGTCTCCGGGTCATTGATGAGGAGCCTCACTCTATCCGCGTTCCGTTCGACAGCTTCCTCAGCTACGATCACCTCGCTCTCCCGGGCGGCAACTTCCGCTTGCGCCTCCAGAACATCAATCGGCGCCATGGTGCCGACCTGGACCTGAATGCGGTTGTTCCGAAGAAGATCCGTCGCGAGCCCTAGGTACCTATGTCGCACGTCGAGATCTCGGATGCTGTAAACCCAGTCCCAGTAAGCCAGCTCCACGTCGGAGACGAGATTCATCACTTGCGACTCGAAGTCGTGACGAGCGACGCGCTCCCCGTTCTGGGCGACGACCACGCGCTGCTTGAGCGAGTTTAGCTGGCGATTCGCGAGCAATGGTTGCGTGATGGATGCACTGGCCGCGGAATCGTAACGGGGATTGACCGAAGTAAACGTGTTGTTAGTGTTGAACCGGCGATTGTCGAACGCGATGAAGTAACTACCGCCCGTGGGCAGCTCTTGTTGCCAGGAAATGTTATAGGCGGCGGAGACGTTGCTCAACGTCTGCGCACCGCTCAACTGACTGGTTCCGGGGGTTCGGCTGCTCAGATTGTTGAAGTTGGCGACGAAGAGAGGGTTGTAGGCACCTTTCGCCTGTCCAACGAATTCACCCTGGGCCTGGTAGCCGAGGCGGGCGATGACGACGTCCAGATTGTTCTCGAGGGCCATCTCGATGGCCAGCCCCATGGTGAGCTCGAGCACCGGTGAGTCATGTATCGTCGTCGCGTCGGGCGTGGCCTGTTGAGCCTGTTGAGCCTGTCCAGCAGGCGCGGCGGTAGGCACGGCATCATCTACTTCAGGTTCAGGCGCGGTCTCCTGCGCCCGTACGGGTGGGATGGCAAGGAGCATGGTGAGTGCAACGCTAAGGTGTAATGTTTTCATCCACATCGTCTTGCTTCCTCTTGAATACAAATGGTTTATTGGTAAGAACCCCGTTGGGTCAACCCTATGGTTCATACGCCTCTAACCGTGCGTTTGTTTCAGGCCATTTTAGTACGGATGGCTCACCGCCGCAGGTCTTTCATTTGAAACGCCCAGTTGGTAGGCTCTGGCCATGTCACCCGAGGAGTTCCTGGATCTCGCCCGCGACCGAGGAGCGCTATTAGAAGGTCACTTCATTCTTTCCTCGGGACTCCACAGCCCGCGTTACTTCCAGTGCGCTCGCCTCCTGGCGCACCCGGACGTGGCCACGAAGGTGGGGGCCGCCTTAGGAAAGCAAACGGCCAAGCTCGGTGTGGAAGTCACCATCGCGCCGGCCTTGGGAGGCATCCTGGTGGCGCACGAAGTCGCGCGGGCCCTGGGAGTCCGCGCTCTCTTCGCGGAGCGGGACCCCACCTCGGGCGAGCTCACGCTCCGCCGCGGTTTCGAGGTCGAGCCAAACGAGAAGGCTCTGGTGCTGGAAGATGTCGTGACCACCGGCCGATCGTTACACGAGACTATGAGCGTCGTGCGATCGCACGGTGGGAAGGTCGTTGCAACGGCTGCCCTCGTCGATCGCAGCAAAGAGCAAGTAAACCCGGTAGGCGAAGACGAGGTGCCGTTCTTTTCTCTGGCTCGACTAGATTTTCCGACCTATCAACCGTCTAGCTGCCCTCTCTGCCGAGAAGGTTCCGCGGCGGTGAAGCCGGGGAGCCGCCCGCAAGAGAAGAAGTCGGTTTGAGAGGGCGTTCCCTCGATTCATGACTCTTCATCGAATGACGCTCGCCTATGACGGTACCGACTACCTCGGCTGGCAGCTGCAGCCTCAGGGCGTCACGATTCAGTCCCGTCTGCGAGAAGCGCTCGCCAAGATCGCCGGAGAACCGATCACCGTGGTGGGGGCGGGGCGGACCGATGCCGGCGTGCATGCACACGGACAGGTCGCGCACTTCGAGCTCCCGACACCCGTTCCACCATCTGGTCTCCTAAAGGGTTTAAACTCGATGCTTCCCGAGGACATTCGCATCCTGGATGTGGAGCCGGTCCCGTCGGACTTTCACGCGCGTTACAGTGCGCGCTCGAAGACGTATCGTTACTACTTCAATCTCGCTCCGGTCGCCTCTCCTTTTCGCGCTCGCTACACGCTCCACCATCCCTACCCACTCGATCGGGACACTCTTTCCAAGGCGGCCGAGCGATTCGTGGGCCATCACGACTTCGAATCGTTTCGAGCTTCCTCGTGTGAAGCAAAGACCTCGGAAAGAGAATGCAGCGTCTCGCGCTTCTCGGAGGAAGGCGGCGAGCTGGTCTACGAAATAGCGGCCAACGGATTCCTACATCATATGGTGAGGAACATCGTGGGCACTCTGCTCGAAGTGGGTCGCGGGAAGCTGTCTCCCGACGACATCGATAGGCTCTTTGAAGTAAGGGACCGAAAGCAGGCCGGACCGACGGCGCCGGCCCGCGGTCTTCATCTGATCCGCGTCGACTATTAGCGTCGGGATGCCCTCTAAGAGAAACCCGCCTCCAGGCAAGAGCCCCAACGTCCGAACGGATTCGATGTGTCTCCGCATCCGCGGAGCGCGTCAGAACAACCTCAAGGACATCGATCTCGATTTGCCTCTTGGCTCCCTCATCGCGGTGACCGGCGTATCCGGCTCGGGCAAATCCTCCCTGGCGTTCGACACGCTCTATGCGGAAGGCCAGCGCCGCTACGTCGAAAGCTTCTCGACCTACGCGCGTCAGTTCCTCGACCGCATGGATAAGCCTCGCGTCGACCGAATAGAAGGCATTCCTCCCGCCATCGCGATCGATCAGAGCAACCCGGTGAAAAACTCCCGCTCTACGGTGGGCACGATGACCGAGATCAACGATCACGTGAAGCTGCTCTTCTCCAAAATGGCGGAGCTCTTCTGCCGTGGTTGCGGTGAGAGAGTCGAGCGAGACACAGCCGGCTCCGTCCTGGAGAAGATCCTTGAGCGTTTCGAGAACAAGCGCCTGTTCATCACCTTTCCGTTAAGACTCCCCGCACGTCGCGAGCTCGGCGAGGTGGAATCCAGTCTCCGGCGGCTGGGGCTCCAACGCGTGTTGATAGACGGCGACGTCACGGAGGTCTCACACCGACTTCTTTCCCGGCTCCCCAATAGACCGATCTCGATCCTGGTGGACCGCGCCATCAGTAAGCGCGGTTCCCGAGATCGGCTCATGGATTCGATCGGTCAGGCCCTTCATTTCGGCAAGGGCGAGGTCAGCATCCAAGTCCAGCTTGAGAAAGGACTCACCGAGGCTAGATTCAGCGAGCACTTCCATTGCCCTTCGTGTGACATCCACTACGCCGATCCCGTGCCCAACCTTTTTTCGTTCAACAGCCCTCTGGGAGCGTGCGAAAGCTGCAAGGGCTTCGGCCGCACCATCGGCATCGACTTGGATCTCGTCATTCCCGATCCACGGCGAACACTCCGGCAAGGAGCGATCAAACCATGGACTACGTCCTCCTACCGCGAAGGCCAGGACGACCTGCTGGCCTATTGTCGGAGAAGACGGATTCCAGCGGACGTGCCCTGGCAGAAACTCTCCCCGACCCACCGGCGACTGGTGATCGAAGGCGATCGAAGCTTCTACGGCATCCAGGGCTTTTTCGAATGGCTGGAAGGCCGGACGTACAAGATGCACATCCGGGTACTACTGTCGCGGTACCGAAGCTACGTGCCATGCGAAGCCTGTGGCGGGACGCGGTACAAGAAAGACACCTCCCACTACCGGCTCGCAGGCAGAACTATTGGTGAGATCTACGCCTCGAACATCGAAGACGCGCTGGATTTCTTCGCCAAGCTTCCGCGCCGCGCCGGCGATCGCGTCGCGGAAATGCTACTCGAGGAGATCATAGGCCGCCTCGGCTACCTCCGGGACGTGGGCCTCGGCTACCTGACGCTCGAACGCCAGTCCCGAACTCTCTCCGGAGGCGAGGTGCAAAGGGTGGATCTG
>PVMS01179204.1_pt1 | contig 18541 bp, 18 predicted proteins | sample 1853461 | NCBI WGS metagenome assembly PVMS01 (sample SAMN08582032, study PRJNA380276) | Marine sediment metagenome, whole genome shotgun sequencing project. | isolation source: ocean sediment barecode stripped | collected 2017 | reverse complement strand
TTCCAACAGTAACGGCGGACGAACATTGAGCAATGAGCCATCAAAAGTAAGAAGCTCAATGATCGTCCGCCGTTACTGTTGGAAGCGCACCAGGTGTCTGATGGCAGCGACTTCCCTATTTCGGTTATCGCTATCCATGGTCGCTCACTGGGCGGTATAACCACAACAAGGACGCAGCAGAAGCGCTTTGAACAAGCACAGTCCGTTGCTGCCAAGGTTCAGGCTATGCAAGTGGTCAACCCTGACATCAACCTGGTGGTTGCCGGTGATTTCAATGCCTTTGAGTTCACCGACAGCTACGTGGATGTAACCGGACATATGAAGGGTGGTTTTGTTGCTTCAGACAACCTGGTCTGTGATACCAACCCTTGTGACGATCTGCTCGATCCCAACCTGATCAACCAGGTGTTGATGATTCCCGAGGGTGAGCGCTATTCCTTCATCTTTGGAGGTAATGCCCAGGTTCTGGACCATGCATTAACCAGCTCTGGTCTTGATGAGTTGATACGCGGTTTCGGTTTTGGACGCGGAAACTCCGATGCGGCAGTGGATCTGATCAACGATGGCAGCACAATTTTACGTGCATCTGACCATGACGGCCTGGTGCTATTCATGATCAAGGACAGTGATGGTGACGGTGTTACCGATGATCTGGATATCTGCCCTGGAACCGTGATTCCGGAAGGTGCTGCAATGGTGGAATTGGGTGTAAACAGATGGGCGCTCAAGGATGATGATCGCGATTTTGATACGACGCCATCCAATGGTAAAGGCCTGCAACTGTCGTATGACATCTTTGCCACGGCAGGTTGTTCATGTGAACAGATTGTTGAAGCCCAGCATCTTGGAAAAGGCCATATGAAGTATGGCTGTAGCATCGGTGCGATGCGGAACTGGGTGGATATGGTCAGCCAGCCGTAAACCATGTTTTGCGTTGAAAAGCCCCGCCAGCCGGCGGGGCTTTTTTATTGCACGGCGGTTAGCCTGGGTTCAGTGCCTGCAGCAGGTCATCAACAATATCATCCGCGTCTTCGATTCCTACAGATAGTCTAAGCAAGCCTGGTGTAATCCCAAGACGTTGCCGCTCCGACTGAGACATTTTTTGATGTGATGTTGCTACAGGCTGGCAGATTGTCGTTTCTACTCCGCCGAGGCTGACCGCACAAATAACCAACTCCAGCCGGCGAAGGTATTTGACCGGATCAATATCATCAGCCAACTCAAATGACAACATTCCACCAAATCCATCCATCTGTCGGGCAGCAATTTCGTGGCCTGGATCATTTTCCAACCCGGGGTAGTAAACATTCTTTATTGATTTACTGCTATTCAGCCGAGAAGCAACAACAGCAGCGTTATCGCTCTGGCGTCTGACTCTGAGCTCAAGTGTTTTGAGGCTTCGTTCGAGTAAATGACAGTCCTGCGCGTTCAAACAGCCACCATGGTTAGTGGCGTAGTTGCGGACTTTGGCAACCAGTTCAGATGAACCGTTGACAGTACCGCAGCACAGGTCACTGTGACCGCCGAGGTACTTGGTACCGCTGTGCATCACCAGGTCAAAGCCCAGATTCAGCGGGTTTTGGAGAATGGGCGAGGCAAAGGTGTTGTCAATGACCGTCATAATTCCACGCGAGCGTGAAAAGGCCGCAACCGCAGACAAATCCACTACTGTCATCAGGGGGTTGCTCGGCGATTCCACAAAAATCATCCGTGTGTCCGTCGTTACAGCCGCTTCGATAGAGCGGGTATTGGCGGCAGCAAACACATAGCTGATACCGAAACGGCCCAGTTCGTTGACGATAAGCGCATGGGTTCCGCCGTATAAGCCCTCGGTGAAAACAATATGATCACCACTTTCCAGCAGGCCAAAAATAATGGAGGAGATCGCCGCCATACCCGAGCTTGTCACCAGACCCGCTTCGGCCTGTTCCAGGGCATTCATTTTTTCTGCCACCACGGCATGATTCAGGGTATTGAAATAACGTGGATAGCGGACTTCCGTATCATCCAGATATTCAATCGCACTGGAGGAAAACAGCGGGGTGTTTAGCCCACCCATATTTTTATCGCGTTGAGTACCGGCGCGAACAGATTGTGTAGATTTTTTCAAAATGAAGCCTTTTTAATTACCAGCATAGATTATGCATCGGTTTTGTAAGCCAGACGAATCACTTCTGACAGCCAGGACAATAATAGCTGGAGCGTTGACCAATGACTTTTTGCCTTATCGGCGTTCCACACTGAAAGCACTCACTGCCGGCACGGTCGTAGACCAGTAACTCCTGGGAAAAATAACCCGGTGCGCCGTCCGAATTTACAAAATCTTTCAAGGTAGTGCCACCTTGTTGAATAGCGCGGCTCAGAACATCACGGATCGCTGCCACCAAACCTTCATACCTTTGTCCGGATACTCTTCCGGCAGCACGTTGCGGGTGGATACCGGCCATAAACAGAGCCTCTGACGCATAAATGTTGCCCACACCAACGACCACGTGACCATTCATGATGAAGTTTTTAATGGCTACCTTCCGGTTACGGGAGCGACGGTATAAATAGTCTGCAGTAAATTCGCCAGAAAGCGGTTCCGGACCAAGTTTACTCAGTAACTCATGTGACTCCATTGCGCCATCCACCCACAGAAATGCGCCAAAGCGGCGTGGGTCGTTGAAGCGCAGACAGACACCATTGTCCAGCTCAATATCAACATGGTCATGCTTTTCCGGCGCCAGCGGCTGCTGCAAAATTCGCAGCGAACCTGACATACCAAGATGAATGATAAGTCCGCCCTTCTCGAGATTGAGCAACAGGTATTTGCCGCGCCTGGAAAGACTGACAAATCGCTGCCCCTCTGCCTTGTTGACCTCGGCTGGAACAGGCCAGCGTAACCTCGGATCACGCACGATGATGCGCACAACACGCTGGTTGAGGAGATGTGGTTCTATACCCCTGAGCGTGGTTTCAACTTCTGGTAATTCTGGCATTTATCTTTGACACTCGTGTGTTAGTCAGCAGTACACTAGCCGTATGAGTGATATTACCTTGGTTGGCATCGATACGGGTGGGACTTTTACCGATATCGTGGTGCTGGATGATGGGCCGGATGGTGCCGGTATGCGGCAGTGCAAGGTACTTTCTGACCCTTCAGACCCGTCCGGCCCGATCGTCGAAGGCTTAAAACGGCTCGGACTTGAAAACAGGCAATTACAAATCATCCACGGCACCACGGTTGGTACCAATGCTGTCCTTGAAGGCAAGGGTGCGCGGGTTGCCTATGTGACCTCCGAAGGCTTTGCCGATGTGCTGACCCTTGGACGTCAGGAGCGGCAGCAGGTTTATCAGCTCAGGCAAACTGAAACCAACCCGCCGGTACCTGAAGAGCTTTGCCTGGAAGTATCCACACGAACGGCTGCAGATGGCAGCTTGCTGAGTGAGGCGGGTGAGGAAGAACTCGCTAATCTCAATACCCGTCTCAAAAAGCTGGATGTGGAAGCAATTGCCATTAACCTGTTATTTTCTTTTTTGCAGCCTCAGCAGGAACAGCGAATTGCAGATGCACTTTCAGAGCCATGGTTCGTTTCCTGCTCGAGCAAAATCCTGCCCGAAGTACGTGAGTATGAAAGGGGCATGGCGACCTGGTTGAATGCCAGTGTCGGGCCGGTCATTTCCCGGTACCTGAAACGACTGCAAGCCCGCTTACCCGATGCACGCATTGCGGTGATGCAGAGTGCCGGCACGACCATTGCCGCTGATCAGGCTGCAGGTCAGGCGGTGCGTTTATTGCTATCCGGCCCGGCAGGCGGGCTCGCCGCGGCCCGCAGCATCGCAACTCAAACCAATAATCAGCTATTAATGAGCTTCGACATGGGCGGAACCTCCACAGATGTTGCCCTGTTCAATGGTGAAATTCCCTTGACGAACCAGTCCCGCCTTGGTTCATGGCCTTTGTCGATTCCTTCGGTGGACATACATACCATTGGTGCTGGCGGAGGGTCTATAGCCAGTGTGGATAAGGCTGGAATGTTGTTGGTGGGTCCCGAATCAGCGGGAGCCAGCCCCGGGCCGGCCTGTTACGGCCAGGGTGGAAGGCAGGCAACGGTTACCGATGCAAATCTGATCCTGGGTCGCATCCCTGCGGATACCTTATTGGGCGGATATTTGCCGCTGGATCTGGCTGCGGCGGAGCGGGTGGTTGCGGATCTGGCTGAAGAAATGAATTGCGACGTTCTGGATGCTGCCTGGGGCATCATCCGACTGGCCAATGAACACATGGCGCGGGCGCTCAGGGTTATTTCGGTCGAGCGCGGATATGATCCGGCTGATTACGCCCTGTTATGTTTCGGCGGCGCCGGCGGTTTGCATGCCTGTGACCTGGCTGAACTGCTGGGTATGCAGCGCATCATCATTCCGGCCCGCTCGGGCGTCCTGTCGGCAATGGGTATGCTGGTCTCCGAACCGGGCCGCGAGTTGTCACAAGTGATCCTGACACCGCTGCAATCGATTACGGATACGGACATTGAACAACGTTTCCGGCTGCTTGAGGCTGATGCCAGAGAGCAGTTGCTGAATGAAGGTTGTGACCCGCGAGCGCTGGTTTTCCGGCATCAACTGGAGTTGCGCTACCAGGGTCAGAGCGCAACGATCAGTATCGACTGGTCAGCTGGCAACGAGCATGAAACAGCCTTTCATCTGGCGCATCTGAAAGCCAGTGGCCTGCGATTGCCGCACCCGGTCGAACTGGTCAATATACGCTTAAGTGCACGTGCACCTGCTGTCCTGACGTCGATTGATATTCGTCAGAAAGATGGGGGTAAGGCAGCAGGTGGCATGATTCAGATGCCCGGCGTTTCTGAAAACGTGCCCCTGCGTAAACGGGCAGGGCTGTCGACCGGCCAGTCAGTTAAGGGGCCGTTATTGCTAGCGGAATCTGCCGCCACATCCTGGATCAAGCCGGGATGGGTAGTAACGGCGGACCAATGGGGCAACCTGCTTTTGGAAACTGCCTGATAAAAAACCAGCGGTTAAGACAGCAGGCAAAAAAAACCCGCCACCAGGGCGGGTTTTCTGAACGCTGAGCAAAGATCGATTATTTAATCTTGGCTTCCTTGTACATCACGTGCTTGCGTACAACGGGATCATATTTCTTGATCTCCATCTTGCTGGGCATATTCTTTTTGTTTTTATCCGTGGTGTAGAAGTGACCTGTACCAGCGGATGATACCAGTCGAATCTTATCTCTTGATGATTTTGCCATGATTTATGCTCCTCAGACCTTTTCGCCGCGCGAACGCATGTCGGTCAAAACGGCATCGATGCCTTTCTTATCAATGATACGTAAACCCTTGGTGGATACACGCAGACGAACCCAACGATTTTCACTTTCCACCCAAAAGCGATGGCGGTGAAGGTTGGGCAAAAAGCGTCGCTTGGTCTTTACATTAGAATGCGACACATTGTTTCCGGCAACTGGACGTTTACCGGTAACCTGACAAACTCTGGACATTGGATTTTTCCGTTTCTGTACTATCAAAATTGAGCCGCACTTTATACCGCAATGCACAGCTATATGCAATCAAATTTGCTTGCGGGAGCGGTATTTTACCCGCTTTTTCACAGATTGGCTGCATTTGTTACAACATACCTCGTGAAGCCATAGATACCGGCGGGCCATCTCCAACCACAAAATGGTCCAATAAGCGGATTTCCAACAACAATAAAGCGTCTTTCAAACGGCGTGTAATGGCCTGGTCGGCAAGGCTTGGCTCGCTCACACCGGATGGATGGTTGTGAGCAACAATGACCGCGGCGGCGCTTAGCCTGAGGGCCCTTTCGGCAACGATTCTCGGGTACACACAGGCACCATCAATGGAGCCCTGGAACAAATCTTCAGCGGCAATGACCCGATGGCGGGTATCCAGGAAAAGACAGGTGAATATTTCACGTTTGCGATCGCGCAGTACGGTTTGCAAATATTCCATGGTCGTTGCCGGACTGGTGAGGGAAACGCCTCTTTGCAGTGTTTGTTTTAATTGTCGTTGGACCAGTTCGTGCGCCAGCCTGATACGGGTGGCTGCGCGTTCATCCAATCCTTTGCGCTCGCACGCTGGCAAACGGCTTGCGATTTGCAGTCCGCGTAAGCCACCAAATCTCTGCAACAGGTCCCTGGCCTGCAGAAACCTCTCCCCTGCCGGCTTGCCTGAGTAGAGCAACCCGCATAACAGCTCGATATCTGAAAGCGAACCGGGCTGGAATGGTGGCGATGGTGACTGGGCGATGTCTATGGTTAGGCTGTTTGATTTCATGTTGTCTGTAATGCTGAAGCAATGGGACATTGAAGGCTATCGGGACTTCTCAGCAATCTGTGTAGGAATATGTCGTTTTATTCAAGCAATGCAGACTACAAGGCGAAGGCTTGCTATGATGACCGCGCACGGAAGCTGCACGCCCGTTTGTCGTTGCGGCAGCACAAATAATAAAGACCCAATCAAATAGGGATGTCAATTGGATAAGCAAACGCTCAAAGCCATCCAGTTAAAGATTATGGACCCGCGACTGGGGCAGGAAATTTCATTGCCTGCACATGCCACCGATGGTTCTGCTGGCATGGATTTACGCGCCTGTGTTGAGAAGAACACCATTATTCACCCCGGCGAAACGATACTGATTCCCACCGGTTTTGCCATGCACATATCCGACCCGGGTTTGGCAGCCGTGATCCTGCCACGTTCCGGGCTGGGTCATAAATATGGCCTGGTGTTGGGTAACCTGGTGGGCCTGATTGACTCGGATTATCAGGGGCAGGTCTATGTTTCCTGCTGGAATCGCTCCGATACGAATTTTGAGGTCGAGGTGGGTATGAGAATTGCACAATTGGTCTTTGTTCCGGTTGTCATGGCCAGTTTTGAAGTGGTCGAGTCATTTGAGACCAGCGATCGCGGCGCTGGCGGGTTTGGACATACAGGGCGCTTATGACTTCTCCAGAATCAAAGTCAAATCCAGTCGCTGCATTAGCTAATAAGGTTAAATTGCAAAGCCTGCATCTTGAGCGATTAAATCCAGTGTATCTAATGGCTGGTGGGGCGGTGTTGTTGATGGTGTTGGCCATTATGCTGTTCGCGGGGGGCACCAGTCAGAAGGATAATGAGAGTGTTCTCAAACGCGCGCAACAGTCCATGGCACAGGTGGGGGGTGTAGTACAGAATTTCAGGCGTTTGCTGGAGGATCGGCAGGTGCAGGAACTGGCAGTTATCGCCGCAACCAACCCGGACAAGGTCAGCAGTCTTAAGCAATACATCAGTGGCCGTCTACCGGACCTGGTTGATATAAAGCTTTTTGAACCCAACCTGGACCAGCTTCGCGCTACAGATCTGGGTGAATACGGTTACGCCGTTCTTGATATGTTGATGACGGCACACGATTCCGGTCTGGCGCCTGCTCAGATTCACGGCAAGGGTGATCAGGCCTACCTCGCAATGACTGCACGGGTTGGAGATGTGGGTTCGCCGGCAGGGTATCTGATGGTGATGGTGAAACCGGATAATATTCTTTCCGCATTCACGGCGTCGTTGCCTGATGCCGGCGTGTTTGCACTGGATCAGTTCAATGACCGTTCAAGACCGAATGAGTTAAGCGGTCTGGCCTCCCCGCCAACCCAATCCGAAAGTATTTTCTGGGTCCGCATTCCCGGTTCCCTGCTACGCGTAGGTGTTGTACAGGCGATCAGGGCGACCAGTTCTGCAGGATTCCTGTCAATGTTGATGTTGGTCATCGGTCTGGTATTACTCAGCCTGGGTGCAATGCTGAAGTTTCGTCCCTATAGCCCACCACCGGAGATTGAAGAAGAACCGGAGCAAAAAGGTGATGACTCTGATGCTGAGTTTGCTGATTCAGCAGAAGATTCAGCTGGGCAAAAGCAAGCAACAGCTCAGGCGGGTGCCGATGATAGTTTTGGAAAAATTGAATTGCCCGACCTGGGCTTTAGTTTGGAGAAAGTTGCAGTGCCACGTAAAAAAGCACTACCTCCGGTTGAATTGCAGGCAAGCATCTTCCGGGCTTATGACATACGCGGTGTCGTGGGGGAAACACTGGACGCTGAAATTGCGCACAGGATTGGGCAGGTTGTTGGCAGCCTGACGCTGGAGCAGGAAGCAGCACCGGTTATTGTCGCCAGAGATGGCAGAGAATCGGGCCCGGAGCTTGTTGAAGGCCTGATTCAGGGCATTGTGTCCACCGGTTGTGACGTGGTCGATGTTGGCGCAGTACCCACCGGTGTGTTGTATTTTGCAGCTTATGAGCTGGGCAAAGGCACCGGGGTCATGGTAACCGGCAGCCATAACCCACCAGACTACAATGGTTTCAAGATTCTGATCGGTGGTATTACCCAGGCAGGTGAGCAAATCACCGACATGTATCAGCGTATGAAAAGCGGTAATCTGCGCGTCGGCAAGGGTAAGGTCAATCAGGAAGACATGTTGGACGCATTCCGGGAGAAAATTGCCGGCGACATCCAGCTGCAAAGACCATTGAAAGTGGTGGCAGATTGTGGAAACGGTATTGGCGGTGTCTGTGCTGCTGATGTATTACGGGATATTGGCGCCGAGGTTGTGCCGTTATTCGACGAGGTCGATGGCAGCTTCCCCAACCATCACCCCGACCCCAGTGATCCGGAAAACCTTAAGGACCTGATCGAGTCAGTCAAAGTGATGGATGCTGATCTGGGCGTGGCATTTGACGGTGATGCGGACAGGCTCGGTGTGGTGACGCCGTCCGGGAACATCATCTATTCCGATCGTTTGATGATGCTGTTTGCCCGCGATGTATTGAGCAGGGTGCCAGGCTCAACCATTATCTATGACGTCAAATGCACCGGCCACCTGCATCATGCGATAGAACAGGCGGGTGGTCACGCCATGATGTACAAGACCGGCCACTCACTGATCAAGAATAAGATGAAGGAGGTCGATTCGCCCTTTGCCGGCGAAATGAGCGGGCACTTCTTTTTCAAAGAGCGCTGGTACGGGTTTGACTGTGGTATCTATTCGGCCGCACGCTTGCTGGAAATACTGGCCGCCGATGAGCGCGACCCGGAAGAGGTACTTAACAGTCTTCCAAACAGTGTCGCCACACCAGAACTGAAGATCGAAACCGAAGAGGGGGAAAACCACGCCTTTGTTGCAGAGATGCAGGAAAAGGCCCGTTTTTCTGACGCCAAAGTTACTACGATTGATGGTGTGCGGGCAGATTTTGCGGATGGTTGGGGCCTGGTACGTGCATCCAACACGACGCCGATACTGGTGCTGCGATTCGATGCCGATACCGAGGAGTCTTTAAAGAGAATTCAGGACGTTTTCAGACAGCAAATGCTGGCGATAAACCCTCAGCTTAAACTGCCGTTCTAGGCGCCCGGCATTGATCCGGGGTATTCAAAAGCTGTTTCTGCTGACCTTCGCGTTGTCGGTTCAGACGGTTTGTGCCCAGCTTGAAGACCCCATGGAAAATGGCGTGGATGATGGTCCGTCTGAATTTGAAATGGCCAGGATTATTTCTGACCAGAGTCGTCCTGAAGATTGTCTGGCTGCGGTTGCTATCAACAGAGTTGACGGCGAGCCGCGGGTAGTTCCAGCACAGGGGTTCTTGCTGGAACCAGGAATTCACAGCATCAACGGTCTGGCAATGCTGGACATCACCCATTGCAGTATTGCGGGCGATGACCGGCAAATTTACACCGCTGCTGATCTTGAACACAATTTTGAGGCTGGCATTACTTACTATATTGGCTATTACCACAAATCACACATCTCAGAAGAAAGGCGATTGGTGGTTTGGAAGGTTGAGCGGAGTTTTCCGGTTGAGCAGTTTATTCAGTAGGAGGCTTCTGTAAATACAGGGTCGACCGAGCCGTTCCATTCTCCATGGTAGAGCGCCAGTTTTTTCTCGGCGGGTGTAATACCTGCCTGCACGTTGGCAAACAAAGGCTCAAGGAAGCCCGATTCGTTTTCTCCGGAAGAACCTAACCGGGCACGGTCGGTCAGGCCTGCGGATGCCATATCCAGGACTTCAAGTGCGAGTGATTGTAGTGTGCGATCTCTGATCATCGCGTTTAGCCCGAGTTTTGGCGCGTCGATCCGAAGCTGCAGGCGCTCTTCCATACTCCAGTCCCGTACCAGGTCCCAGGCGGCGTCCATTACCGGGCCATCGTATAAGAGTCCAGCCCAAAACGCCGGCAGGGCACACAGTTTGCGCCACGGCCCGCCGTCGGCACCGCGCATCTCCATGTATCTTTTTAGACGCACCTCAGGAAATGCAGTTGTCAGGTGATCTTCCCAGTCTTGCAAAATCGGTTTCTCACCTGGCAAGGCCGGAAGTTCACCATTCAAAAAATTACGGAATGATTGACCCGAGGCGTCGATGTACTCGCCATCGCGATAGACAAAGTACATCGGCACATCCAGCATGTAATCTACATAACGCTCAAAACTCATGGATGAATCAAACACCCACGGCAGCATACCGGTGCGGTCCGGATCGGTGTCTTCCCACACGTGGGAGCGGTAACTGAGGTAACCACAGGGCTTGCCGTCGACAAATGGCGAGTTGGCGAATAATGCAGTGGCGACCGGCTGCAAGGCCAACGCGACCTGAAACTTTCTGACCATATCGGCCTCGGAGCTGAAATCGAGGTTGACCTGCACGGTGCAGGTCCGGCTCATCATGTCCTGGCCAAGATTACCGCGCTTGTTCATGTATTCGCGCATGATGCGGTAACGACCCTTGGGCATCCACTCGGTATCCTTGCGCTCCCACTTGGGCTGAAAACCCATACCCAGAAAGGCGATGCCGAGTGGTTCTGCGATGGTTTTGACCTGTCTCAAATGGGTGTAAACCTCGGTGCAGGTCTCATGTACGTTATCCAGCAAAGCGCCGGAAAGCTCAAGCTGACCACCCGGCTCCAGCGTTACGGTTGCGCCAGTGTCATCCGCAAGCGCAATGATCTTGCCCTGCTCTTCAACCGGTTGCCAGTCGAACTGATCCGCCAGGCCTTCCAGGATTGCCCGGATACTTCTCCTGCCCTCATAGGGCAGGGGGCGTAAATCATCGGTGGTGAAACCAAACTTCTCGTGCTCGGTACCCAACCGCCATTCTGATTTTGGCTTACAGCCGGACTCGAGGTATTCGATTAGCTGCTGGCGGTTTTCAATATGTTTCGGCTCGCTTGGTACTTTCAAGACAATCACTCCAATTGATTTGGACCGGAATGGTCCGGAACCTGTCACTAATTCAAGAAAAGCGTAATGTTAAGCCATTTTCTACAGTGCAAGAACTGACATTGGTAATGTATTATATATACTTTAGTAAGGCGCGACGCCGCAGTGGGTAAAATCAGCCCATTCCCTTCGGGTTTCAGACCCAATTGTCAGGGGTGTTAACCTTTCGTACCACCTTGGAGTGAATAGTCAGACCCCGTGAAGCCGAAAAGCCAATATTTCCTGTCAGTTATTTTTACCTTGAGCCTCACGGCTTGTGGCAACGATGGAAAGGACCCGATGGCGCGCAAGAATGACCGGCATGCCCGGCCGGTCGAACTGGTCCTTACTGAAGATGGCCGTCCTGCGCCGCATGTGCTGGCAGAAGAGCAAGTTTTGCATCGCGATAATGGTGAAGAACCCCATACGCTTGACCCGCACCTGGCAGAAGGTCTGCCTTCCCTGCATATTTTGCGTGATCTGTTTGAGGGTCTGACCTCCGAATCCCCTGATGGCCGCATTGTTCCTGGCGCGGCAATCCGCTGGAATATTTCCCGCGACGGCAAGACCTTCACTTTTTATCTCCGACGTGATGCTCTTTGGTCAAATGGTGATCCGGTCACGGCCGCAGATTTTGTTTATGGTTTGCGTCGTAGCGCGAACCCCGCAACGGCTTCCAGAAATGCCCAGGCCTTGCTGCCGATTGCCAATGCTGCTGAAGTCCTCGCCGGTGATTTGCCCCTCGAGCAATTGGGTGTTATCGCACTGGATGACTATACCCTGCAGATCAACATGATTGATCCGACGCCGTATTTCCTCGGTCTTCTTAACAGCCCCTCAACTTATCCGGTTCACCGCGCAAGTGTGCTGGAGCATGGCTCAGCTTTTTCCCGGCCGGGCAACCTGATTTCCAATGGTGCGTATGTATTAAAGGATTGGACCATTCGTTCGCATATCGAACTGGTCAAAAACGAAAACTACTGGGATGCAGGCAACACCATTTTAGAAAAGGTTTTTTATTATCCGTTTGAAGACCAGTCCACAGCGGCTAAACGATTCCGGTCCGGTAAACTACATTGGACCTTTGGTGTGCCCAGCCATCAATTCAAATGGCTACAGAAACACTATGCTGATGAGTTGGTGGTCAGCCCGTGGCTGGGATCGTATTATTTTGGCTTTAACCTGATACGAGAACCATTTACGCGTAATCCTGAGCTCCGTCTGGCACTGGCGCTGGCACTGGACAGGGATTTGTTAACCGATAAGGTTACGCAGTTCGGTGAAAAGCCATCTTACACATTGGTGCCGCCGGGAATTATGGATTACGTATCGCCCATTCCGGAATGGGCGGAGTGGACCCAACAGGAGCGTATTGAAGAGGCCCGGCGTTTATACGCGAATGCAGGCTATTCCGAGGACAACCCGCTGAGCTTCACAATTCGCTATGACCCTGGAGAAAACAATAAAAAGATGGCCTTGGCGGTCTCGTCATTATGGAAGCAGGTTTTGGGCGTCCAGGCCACGCTGATCAATGAAGAAACCAAGGTGTTTTTACAAAATCGGGAACAAAAAATCGTGACACAGGTTTTTCGGGCTGGCTGGATCGGCGAGTATGCCGACGCGTATAGCTTTTTAAACCTGTTTCGCACCGGCCATGGCCGCAATGACTATGGTTATTCCAGCGAGGTTTATGACTCATTACTTGACCAGGTTGCCGCTGAACGCATCCCCTCCCGACGCCGACGATTGATGTATGAAACCGAGCGCATGCTGCTGGCTGATATACCGTTTATCCCGCTGTATTCCTACGTTATCAAGCGCCTGGTTGATCCGCGTCTGCGTGGCTGGCAGAACAACGTCATGGACCATCATTACAGTAAGAACATGTTTCTTCTCAGGCGTGCCTCCGATGCTATATCAGCACCGCAGCCGGTACAGGAGGAGGCAACGACAGCGGTGGAAGAATCAGCGCTTCCCTTAGAGCTGGATGAAGAAACGACCAGCTTGCCGGAGATTGACGCAACTATTGAAGCTGACCTGGAGCCGGAACCTGTCATACCAGGCGAAGAAGACGCTGTGATTGAGCCAGCAGGTCAGGAAGCCACACCTGGCGAAGAAGAAATCGATACCAGTGCTGGTGAAGACGACGAAACGGAGGATCCGGATCAATGATTAGGGACTCCGGACTAGTGCGACATTCGTTGCGGCGTTTGCTGGGCTTGCTGCCGACACTGCTGATGTTGATCACGGTGGCCTTTTTCCTGATTCGCATCGCGCCCGGTGGACCGTTCGATGCCGAACGGGTGTTGCCGCCTGAGGTTGAGGCCAACCTTGAGGCCAAATACCATCTGGATGATTCGCTGATACAACAATATTTTCGCTACCTCGGACAGGTCGCTGTCTTGGATTTTGGTCCATCATTCCAGTATCAGGACTGGACAGTCAATGAGCTGATTGCGCAGAGTTACCCCGTCTCGCTGACGATTGGCTTGCTGGCCATGACCCTGGCATTTGTGTTGGGAACGTTGTTGGGAATTGCCTCGGCCTTGAGGCAGAACACACGTGTCGATTACACTTTTATGGGCATTGCCATGCTCGGTATATCGGTCCCGAACTTTGTCATTGCGCCGATACTCATATTGTTACTGGCGGTCTACGCAGGCTGGCTGCCCGCCGGCGGCTGGGACTGGGGTTTTGCCAGTATGGTCTTGCCGGTGATCACCCTGGCTTTGCCAGTGACAGCCTATATCGCCCGTCTGACCCGCGGCAGCATGATCGAAGTATTGCACAGTAATTTCATCCGCACCGCACGCGCCAAGGGCCTGCCTGAAAGTGTGGTGATCCGTCGGCATGCTTTGCGCCCGGCATTGTTACCGGTCATTTCATTTCTGGGCCCGGCAACCGCCGGCATGATCGGTGGCTCGGTGGTGATTGAGCGGATATTTTCCATTCCGGGATTGGGTAGCTATTTTATACAGGGGGCATTAACCAGTGATTACACGCTGGTGATGGGCATCGTGATTTTCTACGGCGTATTGATACTGGTGCTTAATTTTCTGGTTGATCTCATCTACGCCTGGTTGAACCCCAGGATTCGTTATGACGAAAAGAACTGACAATCCTGTTATTGATCCTTTTGAAGCGGCGCTGAGCGTTCGCGATGTCAAAGGTCGTTCGCCCTGGGAAGACGCCTGGCAACGTCTGCTGAAAAACCGGGCAGCGGTGTACAGCGCATTTATTATGGCCTTCATGTTTGTACTGGTTGTTTTCGGGCCGATGCTGATTTCATGGGAGCCGGACTTTACCGACTGGGACCACACCTATTCACCCCCCAGTGTACAAAGCGGCCACTGGCTGGGTACCGATGCAGTTGGCCGGGACATATTGGTTCGAACTCTGGAGGGTGGCAGGATTTCATTGGTGGTTGGCCTGGTCGCGACCATAGTCAGTTTGTTGATCGGTGTGAGCTATGGTGCTATCGCCGGTTATTTTGGAGGCACGACAGATCGCATTATGATGCGGGTGGTGGATATTATTTACGCCCTGCCGTTCATGTTTTTCCTGATCCTGTTGATGGTGGTGTTTGGCCGGCACATCATGCTGATTTTTTTGGCTATGGCGCGGTTAACTGGCTGGACATGGCGCGCATTGTCCGTGGCCAGACCTTGAGTCTGAAGAACGCCGAGTTCATCGAGGCAGCCAAAGCCTGCGGCGTGGGTGACTGGGCCATCATCAGACGACATATTATTCCCAACCTCATGGGTGTGGTCATTGTTTATATGACCTTGATGATTCCGCAGGTCATCCTGATCGAATCTTTTTTGAGTTTTTTGGGACTGGGTGTGCAGGAGCCCATGAGTTCCTGGGGCGCGTTGGTCAGTGATGGCGCACAGGATATGGAATCCGCGCCCTGGATGTTGATCGTTCCAGCGGCGTTCCTGACGGTAACGCTGTATTGTTTCAACTATATCGGTGATGGTTTGCGTGATGCGCTCGATCCCAAGGACCGGCCCTGATGCCCTTGCTTGAAGTAAAAGACCTGGATGTCGGTTTTGATACGCCGGATGGCGTTGTCAAAGCGGTCAACAAATTGAATTTCTCAATTGAGGCCGGTGATACGTTGGCCATTGTTGGCGAATCCGGATCCGGTAAAACCCAGACGGTGATGGCAATCATGGGCTTGCTGGCCGATAACGGCCATGTCAGTGGCCAGGCATTGTTCAAGGGTGGGGACCTGCTGCAAATGAACACCGCAGAGCTGAATACACACCGGGGTCGTGAAATCGCGATGATTTTTCAGGATCCGATGACCTCATTGAATCCATATCTACGCATTGAAAAACAGATGATCGAAGTCGTTCGCCATCATCAGGGCCTGAACAAGGCCGAGGCCCGGGCCCACGCGGTCGAAATGCTACGAGCGGTACGGATTCCGGATCCAGAGCGCCGTATGCGTCAGTATCCACATGAGTTTTCGGGCGGTATGCAGCAGCGGGTGATGGTCGCGATGGGGCTGTTGTGTGAGCCCGATTTGTTGATCGCAGACGAGCCCACCACGGCCCTTGATGTCACGGTGCAGTCACAGATTACCCACCTGATGAATGCCCTGCGGCAGAAGTCCAATACGGCGATCATCCTGATAACCCATGACCTTGGAGTAGTTGCAGGTCTGTGTGACCGGGTGCTGGTGATGTATGCCGGCGAGGCGGTCGAATGCGGTTCTGTTGAGCAGATTTACTACGACCCGAAACACCCCTACACACAGGGGCTGTTAAAGTCTGTACCGCGTCTGGATCAGCCATTGGTCAATGAAATGCACGCCATACCCGGAAACCCGCCCAATCTTTTGGCCTTGCCGGAAGGTTGCAAATTCCGTGACCGCTGCCCACAGGCATTTGCAGCGTGCAAGCAAGAGCCGCCGATGCAACTGGATGAAGACCGGCACGCTTTCCGTTGTTTTCTGGGTGCTTCAGTATGAAAGACAGGGTGCTCAGGGTGCAGGACCTCGGCGTAGATTTCAAATTACGTGAAGGTGGGTTATTCCGTCCCAAAACGCATGTATTGAAAGCCGTCAACGGGGTGAGCTTTGACCTGAATGCCGGTGAGACGCTGGGCATTGTTGGCGAATCCGGTTGCGGCAAATCAACCCTTGCACGGGCGTTGCTGGCGTTGATCAGACCGAACCGGGGTCGGGTGTTGTGGCTGGGTGAAGACTTGAACAAACTGGATGAAGAGGCCCTGCGGAAGAAGCGTCAGGATTTACAAATCGTTTTTCAGGACCCTTTGGCTGCGCTTGATCCGCGCATGACGGTGCGTGACATCATCGCCGAGCCCCTGTGGACATTTTTCCCAAAGATTGCACGGGTACAGGTGGATGAACGCGTACGTGGCATGATGAAGCTGGTCGGCTTGCTGCCAAACCAGATTAACCGCTATCCGCATGAGTTTTCCGGTGGGCAGTGCCAGAGGATCGGTATTGCGCGCGCGTTGGTGTTAAATCCCAAACTGGTGATCTGTGATGAGCCGGTCAGCGCGCTGGATGTTTCCATCCAGGCACAAATTATCAACCTGCTGAAAGATTTACAGAAAAAGCTGAATTTATCGCTGGTGTTTATTGCCCATGATTTATCGGTGGTCAAGCATATCTCCGACCGGGTGATGGTGATGTACCTGGGCCGGTCCATGGAGATCGCCTGTCGTGATCACCTGTACAGTCGACCGCTGCACCCGTACACCAGTGCCTTGATCAAGGCGGTTCCAATACCGGATCCGAAGCTGGCGAGAGCCGTCATCGACACCGGCTTGACCGGTGATATGCCTTCGCCATTGGATACACCGGCCGGTTGTGTGTTTAATGGCCGTTGCCCGTTTTCGGTAAAAAGATGCCAATTGGAAGTGCCGGCGCTCAGAAGAATGGAGAACGGTGACTGGGTTGCCTGTCATCGGGCTGAAGAACTTGATTTAACCATTGGTAAAAGCGGTTAGAATACGCGCTATCAAATAAGCGAAATTTTTAGAGGACATTGGAATGATCCGAATTAGTCTGCGTCTCCTGGTAGTAACACTCTCCGTGTTGCTACTTAGCGCCTGTAACAAGTCGACAAAGGTTATCAGCGAATGGGAAGCCGGTCGTGACAGTATTCAAAACCGCGAAAGGATCGCCGTAGTCGCAATGATGCCGGAATCACTGCAACGCTTGACGGTGGAACAGGAGATCGTCCGTGTCTTGCGGAAGTCCGGGCGCAATGCACTGGTTTCCAGTGATATTCCCGGGCTCACCGGTCAGCTTGAACGGGAAACAGCGGAGCCGGCATTGAAAGCCGCGAGCGTGGATGCTGTCATAGTCATATTTATCACCGCCGGCGGCAAAGGTGAGAGACTCGAGCGCGCAGATTACTACACGGTTATGGTGGGTTCTGGTTTTTATGGCGGTGGTTATGGCTACTTCACACCGCATTTCACCAATGTGTATACGGTGGTTGAAGGCGCAGGGTTTTACGATCAGCAAAACTTTGTTTATGTTGAAACAAGTTATTTTGATATTGTTGAAGATCGTGCAAAGTGGAGCATGATAACGCGTTCCAAGGACCTCGACCACAATGACACAGCCAAGGCTATCGCCAAAAAAATCGTTTCCAAAATGAAGTCCACAGGAACCCTGTAGCAGCGGGTTTGTACACGCCGAACAAAATCAGCATGACCGATAACAGTCCCGAGCGTATCAAGCTGGAGTCCGGTATAACCCGTATGGGTCTGGATGTTCCGGAAGGCGCGGTAGATCACCTGTTCTCATATATGGAGTTGTTAAAGGAATGGTCAGGCACCTACAATCTGATTGCCCCGCGGGAACGGGATTTTTTGCTGGCGCGACATGTACTTGATTCATTGTCGATTGCGAAATGGCTGCAGGCTGGCTCCTTGCTGGATGTAGGTACGGGCGCAGGCCTGCCCGGCTTGCCGCTGGCCATCATCAGACCGGAGATGGAAGTAACACTGCTGGATAGCGCTGGAAAAAAGATTCGCTTTATTCGTCACGTTGGACGCACGCTGAAAATAGCCAATATTCACCCGTTACATCAACGGGTTGAAGATCTGGAACCGGACCAGTCCTTTGCAAACATAACTTCAAGGGCATTTGCTTCCCTGAGGGCATTTGCTGAAGCGGTCAGACCATGTGCGAGTGAGTCGTCGCGCCTGCTAGCCATGAAAGGTACTCACCCGGAGCAGGAGCTCAAGGAGTTGCCGGACTGGGTAAATGTAGAGTCGGTAGAACAATTAACCGTGCAAATACGGCACGGTTA
>PVMS01084199.1_pt1 | contig 18547 bp, 17 predicted proteins | sample 1853461 | NCBI WGS metagenome assembly PVMS01 (sample SAMN08582032, study PRJNA380276) | Marine sediment metagenome, whole genome shotgun sequencing project. | isolation source: ocean sediment barecode stripped | collected 2017 | reverse complement strand
TGCAATGCCAAAAACTTACTCATCGTTTCAATAGAGCCTTAAACGGTTTTATCAGGATCATACCCGCGAGGAAGCCGCCGATATGCGCGAACCAGGCGACGCCTCCGCCTTCGGCAGAGGTGGCCATGCCGCTCCAAATCTGCAATCCAATCCATAATCCCAGAAGTATGATCGCCGGGATACGTATGACAGTGACCATTATTCCCAAAAATACCAGGGTCTTGACCTTGGCAAAGGGGTAAAGCACCAGGTACGCTCCCAGGATTCCAGAGATTGCTCCACTGGCCCCGACCATGGGAATCTGCGAGTTAAAATCTGTGGCGATGTGACCGATGGCCGCAAGCGCGCCGCAGAGCAGATAGAACAGGATGAATTTTACCTTCCCCAGCACATCTTCAATATTATTACCGAAAATCCACAGGTAGAGCATGTTGCCGGCCAGGTGCATGAACCCGGCGTGCAGAAACATGGAAGAAAAAATATTTGGATAATTGCTCACCGGCGAATGTATTAACTGTGCCGGGACCAGGGCATAGTTGTCATAAATCGAAGCGATCTGACCGGGCACTGCCAGGGTATTGATATACACCAGCACGTTGATGGCGATCAAGGTCACTGTAAATACCGGTGTGCTATGCGTAGGATTTTCGTCGTGTAATGGAATCATAGGTTGTGATTGGGGCGAAAGCCGCTTGGCTGTGTTAGAATTATGCCACTCAGAATATATTAAAAAATTAATAATACGGGTGCACCAAGTGTACTGATATTTAGAATCGACTGAGTTAAAACGAAATTTTTAAGGGCACCTCTAAATAATGTTATTGGCCATGAGCAAACCTTATAAAATAAGGGATTGCGAGTTGCCGGAAAAGAAAGTATTGAATTATTAAAGGTCACCTTAAATTACTTTGAAATGATAACGCAATCTGCGTGATAAATAAAAGCCATGAATGAAGCTGAGAATTTACCCGTCCCGCAACCGGAGTTTAATGACCTGCCGGTGGTTCAACCCAAGCTGGAAGAGTCGCAGGATTGGGTCATAGAAACGTATCGTAAGCAAAGGCTGGAGGAAGTGACCCTTTGGTTGAATGAACACATCGGCGAGGGTCGGCATAGTCGCAATTATATTCCTCCCGTATTTCTCGATTTGAACGAGATTCGTCACCGCCAGAGTTTGCAAGAGCAGGTTTTCCCCAATCCGCGAAGAATCCACGAGGATTTTCTCGATGTGAACCATCTGAAGATTTGGATTCAAGCTGAGTCGGGAATGGGCAAGACCACCTATTTTCATTACTACGTAGAAGAACTCCTGAACAAAACCCCGCATCCGGTTTATCCCATGCCGATTTATTTTGACATGGGCAATCTGCCGGAGGGAAGTGGTTTCTCACCATTTCTCGAACGCATGACTAATGAAGTTTCGGCGCTGGTTCTGCTTGAACAAAACGAGGTTGAAGGGCTCGAACTTAACGAAGAGATTCTAAGGCGGACCATCCACTCTATTTTGTTATCGGGGAGAATATTGTTTCTGCTGGATGGCTTGGATGAGCTGGAAGTCCAGGATCGCTTTCATTTGTATAACGAGATTTTTATCGATGACAAAACCTTCCGCAGTAATCAGGTGCTAATTGCAAGTCGGCCTTTTAAACTGGGACCTCTGGCTACCGAATCATTGGTTCAGCGCGGGCAGGATGGCGCGTTCCAAGTGCGTACGCAAGCACTGGATGCGATGGATCGGAGATCCTATTTGCCTGATAATCTACTCACTCGCGAATTGAAACTGGCGAAGTTGTACGATCCGGAACTGTTGTCCACTCCAATTTTGTTGAACCTGATAAAGACCCTCAGCGACAAAGAACGTTTGCAGGACTGTAAAAGTCGGGGCGAAATTTATCACAGCTATGTCGAGTCATTGTTCGACCCCGAACCCGAGAAAGTTGTTAAAGAAGAGGCGGGTGGTGATGGTGACTCAGGGGATAAAGACAATGATAACGATGCCGGAGATGAAGCGAAGGATAATAGCAACGAGCAAGATGATGAAATAAACGCAGAGAAAAATGGCAACGATAGAGACGCCTGCTTTGAACAACTGTCAAAGGAAGAAATCGCTAAAATTAATCATGAGTTGGAGCGTCTATCCTTTGAACTTATTGATGAGAACGGATCGCAACGGTGGGAGGAAGTTGAAACCAGTTACAGCCGAAAAATCCTTGAAGACAAACAGCTGATTTCTTTATTGGATGAAAAGTATTCGGCTGTGGTCGGCAAGTTCATTAAACAGAATACCGATCGCTGGGAATATCGCCATGCGTCCTTCCAGGAATATTTTGCGGCGAGATACTTATGTCAGCAGGCAGACTGGCAGGTTGTGGTTGCCGATCATTGCCGCGAAGATGGCTGGGAGCAGACCTTCAAGTTTCTCGCAGGCATGGTCAACGCCAATGACATGTTTGAGATATTGCTCGATCATGGCGCGGTATTTCTTGCAGGCAATGCCATCCCGGAAGCAAAAAATCTTTCGCAGGACAAACGATTATTAATCGATCAGTTATTGAAATACCAATGCCGTGAATCCCTGCCACAATTTTCCAACTGCCGCCTGGTGAAAACTCAGGAGGTCATCGATGCCTGCGAGCGGAGCATTCTCGATAAAAGAATCGGTCAGCTCCTCAACCGCAAGAACCGCGACTGCCGGATTCTATTTGCGACATTGGAACTGCTAATGGTCCTTCATGGCAAGAGCATTGTGGAGATCATGGACACCTTTAATTTTTCCACTCTGATTGAATTGCCGGAGATGAAGGATTTTCTGACGGAACATAAAGACCCGCAAGTGGTCAATATGAAAGCGATGAAACGCTGGGCCGAGCAGGTCACCATCCCGAAGGGTAAATTCATTTATCAGGAGGAAAAAGATGAGGAGGACCAGATAAACATGATGGAGTACTCCATCATGAAATATTTGGTGACCAACGCTTTGTTCCAGCAATTCGATCCATTTTTCAAACCCCGCTTTCCTTTGTATTCCTACCTTGAAGAGCATCCGGTTGCCGGTATCAATTTTTACGAGGCTTTTGTTTTTTCAATTTGGCTCGGAAGGCGGCTGCCGACGGAAAAAGAATGGGAAAAGGCGTCACGCGGAGTAGATGGCCGTGATTATCCCTGGGGCGAGGCCAGTGGTTACCAAAATGGTTACGCCAACACCGCCGATTTTGTTATTGGGCGTACTAGTCCGGTAGAGGAACTGGACCTGGGCATTTCTCCCTACGGTTGCTTTGATATGGCTGGCAACTTGTGGGAATGGGTGGCGCAATTGCACGGTTCTAAAATTTCCACACTGAGAACAGTTCGCGGAGGCTCCTGGCTCAACTATCTGGTGCACGCAAAGTGCCACTTCCGTAACTCATTTGACCCCTCCGAAAGGCACCTGGCGGTAGGATTACGCTGTGTTGATGGCCCCCCCCCTTACAGAAATTGATGATCCTGCCGATGAGGAAGATTAAGGGAGTTTCTAATAGTTGAATTTTGCTGCGTTTACGCATGCCAAGCTCCTGTTGTAATGCGCTTGGCAGGTGGCAGAATCTAATATTTTGAGCGATCTTTAATCATTTTTCAATATGATTCAAGTAAGATGACGATTTTAAAATGACGGGGTTTTATGCTCTACCTGTCGTTTTTTCAATGGTTTATTGGGGTTTTATCGATTAGAATCAATGCGGCCCCAGAGATTTTTCTATCCGACAGGCCAATATCCTTTCCACGACCATCAGGTCTCCAATAGGAATTTATTCATTGGAACTCGCAAAAACCACCAAAAAAGTTATCTGTATTGACCACAATAGTTATTTAGCGTTGATGGTCAAACGGGTTCTCAATTATTATCTGGACCCAAAAAAAGTTGTGGTCTACGAGGTGGAGTCGGGCGATGCAGGATTGGAAATAATGTCCCTTGAAGGGGCGGATATGGTTTTTTGCGAGATCGATTTACCCGGCACAGATGTGATTCCACAGGCTGGAACTCGCCAGGGAGTGGACGTTATCCGGCCGGTGATACGTGATGCTATCGATGAGGTGGGCGCGATGGTTTCAAAGGAAATCGAAGAGATTTCCTCGGAAGTGGAAGAGTTTGTGTACAGGAACAAATTAGATGGTCAGGTGGATGTGACATCAGACGAGCGTGGAGCCATAATTACAATATCGGATACCATCCTATTTTCCTCTGGGACCTCGCGTATGAACTATAAGGGGACCAAGACGGTCAAACAGATCTTTGAATTACTCAACCAATTCAATTATGATGTAACTATAGAAGGCCATACGGATGACTCGCCGATGCGGAGCGATAAATTTCCTTCCAATTGGGAATTGTCGGCGGCACGCGCCGCAGATGTGGCGCGCATTCTGGTGAGGCAAGGTTTTGATCCGGATAGACTTTCGATCCAGGGTTTTGCTGAATTCAGGCCCAAAGTGCCAAACGATCGTCCGGAAAACCGCGCCGTTAACCGGCGAATCGAAATCGTCTACCAACGTGGAAGTATCAAGAAAAATATGGTGGATATTTTGCGCCGAAAGAGAATGATTGACCCTGGTTGAAACTGGCAAGCTTCTCTTGGAGTAGCCCATAAATTCTGTAGATAAATTGAACTCAGATCAAAAGCACATGCTTCAGGTCCTGGAACTGGCCCAAAAGGGTCGTGGCCGTACGAGCCCCAACCCCATGGTCGGAGCCCTGATTGTAAAAAATGGTCGGGTGCTGAGCCGGGGATTCCACAAGAAAGCTGGCGGTGACCATGCGGAACTTGTGGCGATTCAAAAGGCCGGAGCCCAGGCTCGTGGTGCGGAATTGATTTTGAATTTAGAACCCTGTTGTCACACCGGAAAAACCCCGCCTTGCACCTCAGCTATCATTGCCGCCGGAATCAAAAAAGTGGTGGTGGGAATGAAAGACCCCAACCCCCTCGTAGCAGGAAAGGGGATCGCAAAATTAAGAAGAAATGGAATTCAGGTGGTCACCGGTGTTCTGCGGAAAGAATGCGAAAAATTAAATGAAGTATTTTGTAAATTCATCACCACGAAAACGCCTTTTATGATTTTGAAATCGGCGATTTCCCTCGATGGAAAAATCGCCACCCGCACCGGCGACTCTAAGTGGATCACGGGTCCTCAGGCGCGTGAGCGAGTTCACCAGATTCGACATGAAGTCGATGCCATTCTGGTCGGGCCGGGAACCGTTCTTGCGGATAATCCAAGGCTGACCACAAGATTGCCGGGCGGCGGTGGCAAACACCCCATTCGGATTATACTGGACGCCAGAGAGGTCCTCCCCCTATCAGCAAAAGTTTTCCAGAACAGCCGGTCGCAGAAGGTGATTTATGTTTGCGGACAAACTCTTTCCTCGAACAGACGATCGGCTCTGGAGAAGAAAAATGTGGAGATCCTTGTTGTAAAAGAAAAAAAGGGTCGCTTGAACTTGAAGGATCTCGTAAAAAAATTAGGTGCATTGCAGGTGACCTCGGTTCTTGTTGAAGGTGGGGCAGGGGTGAACGCAAGTGTTTTGCATGCAGACCTGGTAGATAAGGTGATTCTGTTTCTGGCTCCAATACTGATTGGAGGCCAGGATGCACCTGGACTGATCGGTGGAAATGGGATTAAACGGTTGCAGGAAGCCTTTAGAATTCAGGAGTTGCAGATTACTCAGGTTGGCAATGATATTATGATTGAAGGGAACCGGGTTCCTGTTATTTAGGAAGATAGTTGGCGTTGTTGGTCAAACCGGTTATGATTCATATCCGCCGGAGTGGGCTGGCGCAGCATAATAACAATAATTTGAGGTCTCAGTGAAAGTATGTTTAGTGGCATCGTACAATATTTGGGAACGGTTGAGAAAATTGTTCATCAGGATGAAAGCGCCGAGCTGACCATTGAAACTGGTAATGGCTTCGGCAACTTTGAACTGGGAGAAAGCATCGCCGTGAATGGTGTGTGTCTAACAGTGCGGGATTTTAGCGAAAGCAGTTTTATTGTCGACTTGAGTACGGAAACTCTCAACCGGACCAGTTTTAAAAATATTAAAAGCCAGGAGCAGGTGAATTTGGAAAAATCACTGACCCCTTCGGCTAAAATCAGTGGTCATTTTGTTTCCGGCCATGTCGACCAGATGGCGACTGTGGTTAATAGAGAAACAAGAAGTGGCGAGGTGATTTTTCGCTTTGAGCACCCGCCGGAACTCAGCTCCTGGATCATTGAAAAAGGTTCCATCGCGATAGATGGAATCAGTTTGACGGTATTTTCCTGCCAAGATAACCGTTTTTCGGTTTCTGTCATTCCTTTTACGCTTTCCCATACAAATCTAGGTGCTAGAAAAATTGGCGACCCGGTCAACATCGAATGTGATATGATTGGAAAATACGTATACAAAGCCTGCGAAACTATTTTGGCGCCATCGGATCAGGGGAAAAAGGTTTCCCTGGATTTGCTTCGTCAACATGGATTCCTGTAAAGAATACGGAGTAGGCTCCGCTCGCACATGGAGCAAGAGTAAAGGGCTTGACGATCTAAAATGCTCAAGCAGGTTACGATTAATTTCCACCGGGCGTGGCCCGGTTCCCTCCCATGGCAGTGGGTAATTATTAGTGGGTTGTTAAAAATATGGACAATGCATTCAGCACTATTGAAGATGCCCTGGAGGATGTGCGTCAGGGAAAAATGATCATTATTGTCGACGATGAAGATCGTGAGAATGAAGGTGATTTGATGATCGCCGCCGACAAGGTGACAGCAGAAGCAATCAACTTTATGGCTAAATTTGGCCGCGGACTGATTTGTTTGTCGATTACAGAGGAACGGACCAAAGCCTTGGGGCTGGAAATGATGGTCAGTGATAATCAGTCTACCTTCGAGACACCATTCACCATATCCATTGACGCGACTGAGGGCATCTCCACAGGGATTTCTGCCGCAGACCGCGCCCGTACCATTCAGATAGCCATCGACCCGAATACCCGCCCGAAAGATCTGGTAAAGCCGGGTCATATTTTTCCTCTGCGAGCAAAAAAGGGGGGAGTTCTGGTGCGTATGGGTCAGACGGAAGCCTCGGTTGATATTGCGAGAATAGCCGGGCTCGATCCCTCCGGCGTCATTTGCGAAATAATGAATGATGATGGAACCATGTCGCGGGTCCCGCAGCTGAAAAAATTTGCCGAAGAGCATGGCATGAAAATGATTACCACCAAGGATTTGGCGGAATATCGGCTTTTGCAGGAAACCCTGATCGAAGAGGAAACGACGACCGACCTGCCAACCGAAGAAGGGATATTCAAAGCCGTGGCGTTCAGAAATTTGTTGATCGACCAGGTGCATATTGCCTTGGTGAAAGGCGAAATCAAGCATGATGAACCAACGCTGGTTCGGGTCCACTCCCAATGTCTCACCGGGGATGTCTTTGGGTCCTTTCGCTGTGATTGCGGCGAGCAACTCCACAAAGCCATGCAAAAGATCAACGAAGAAGGCGGCGTTTTGCTTTATCTATATCAGGAAGGCCGAGGAATTGGCATTATCAATAAATTAAAAGCCTACGCTTTGCAGGATCAAGGTAAGGATACGGTGCAGGCCAATGAAGCTTTGGGTTTTAAACCCGATTTGCGAGAATACGGCATTGGAGCACAAATCCTGCGCAAACTGGGCTTGGGGAAAATCCGTCTGCTCACGAATAACCCTAGAAAGATTGTTGGGCTTGAAGGATATGGGTTAGAAATTGTCGAACGGGTTCCGCTGGAAGTGAGTCCCAAAGAGCACAATATTAAATACTTGCAGACCAAACAGAAGAAAATGGGTCATCTGATCCGTAATATTTCTTAGCTGGGAAAAGTCATATAAAAAGGAATGAGTATGGTCAAAGTGATTGAAGGTTCTTTGAGTGCTGATGGAATTAAAGTTGGCATAGTTGTGAGCCGGTTCAACGATTTTATTACAGGAAAACTGCTCGATGGCGCGATGGATGCTTTGGTTCGCCATGGAGCCAATGAGGCGGACATTGAAGTGGTGAAAGTGCCCGGAGCATTTGAAATCCCGATGGCGGCAAAGAAAATGGTTGCGAGTAATAAATACGATGCCATCATTTGCCTGGGTGCAGTGATCCGGGGAGGTACACCGCATTTCAATTATGTTGCAGGAGAAGTAGCTAAAGGTGTGGGTCAACTTTCTATGGAAGCGGGTATCCCGGTATTGTTTGGGGTGTTGACTACTGACAACCTTGAGCAAGCTATAGAAAGATCCGGAGCGAAATCCGGTAATAAAGGATGGGAAACCGCTATGGCTTGTATCGAAATGGTCAATTTGTTTAAAAATATCTAACCGGGCCACGCCCGCCCACTCCCGTGGGAGGGGATTAATCGTAACCTGCTTGAGCAGATTAAATCGTCAAGCCTTTTACTAATAATCATAACATGCTTGAGCATTTTAGATCGTCAAGCCCTTTACACCTGCTCCATGTGCGAGCGGAGGCATCTCCGCCTTTAAATATATAAATTAAAATTATGGGTATAAGACGTTCTTCACGGGAATTGGCATTAAAATTCCTTTATCAATCCGAGTTCAATAAAGACCACAGCGACGAGTTGATTTCCCAGTTCGTCAGTCAAAATTCATGCAAAGAAGAAGTTGCCGAATATATGCGAACATTGGTGACATCTGTTTTTAATAACCGGGATGAAATTGATTCAGCGATTCAAAAACACAGTGAACACTGGACTCTAGATCGAATGGCCCTGATCGATCGGAATATTCTCAGGATGGGAGTCTGTGAGTTGATATATATGGAGGGCGTTCCTCCTAAAGTGGCAATCAATGAGGCAGTGGAGATTGCTAAAAAGTTTGGTAATGACGATTCTCCCGATTTCATTAATGGAATACTGGATCATATCTTTAAGGATAGAGGGATATCCTCCGCAATGACTTCTTCCTGATATCCTTCCAGGAGGCAAGGCCTTGAAATATATTATTTTTTCCGATGTGCATAGCAACCTGGAAGCCTTGAATGCCTTTGTTGAACTAATCGATGATATTGAATACGATAAAATAGTTTGCCTGGGAGATATAGTGGGTTACGGTGCGGACCCGAACCTCGTAATCGACTGGGTTCGGCGACATTGCGACATACTGCTGGCTGGTAATCATGACTATGCGGCCGTCAATAAAACGGATAGCTCTTATTTCAACTCTCATGCTCAGGCTTCTTGTAAATGGACGAAGCAGACCCTGAGTGAGGAAAATAAAACCTTTCTTGCATCCTTGCCAATTGAAACGGTGGTGGATGGAATCTACTGGGTACATTCCTCTCCTTATGAACCGGATAGATGGCACTACGTGCTATCCAGAGCAAAAGCCGAATTACATTTTGCAAATTTTCAGGAACCGCTGTGTTTTCTAGGGCATTCTCATCGCCCGCTGGTGCTGGAAAACAGCCCATCCGACGAAACTGAAATATATTTCAATTCCACCTATAAGTTAAAGCCAGAGCATCGGTATATCATCAACGTCGGGAGTCTTGGACAACCACGCGACGGAGATAATCATCCTGCCTTTGTGGTGTACGATTCGGCAAGTGACCAAATTGATTTGCATCGATTTGATTACGACCGTGCTACGACGCAGAAAAAGATCATTGAGAATGGCCTTCCGGTTTTCCTCGCCAAGCGCCTGAGTGACGGCGTATAAGTCCTGAATTATCAGAGCGTTGACCCTGGTTTTAAAAAATGATATAGTGAAAAGCCCAATAAAATTGGGAGTTATAACGAATTGAGAGAAGGGGAGAGTCGTTCATGGGGTCAGTTTTTTGGGATGCCTTGAATTCTTTGAAACTCCTTTAAAAATGTTTAAATGCGATAGTTGTACCCAGCCGATGATAAAAAAAATATTCCCTGGTATTTTAGTGATCTTGTTTGCCTGGCTTTTATGGCCTCAGGCCGGTTTTGCCAAGTCACGGGCTTCAGTTTCTGCTGAGGTGATGTATAAAAAAGCCCAAAGGTCCTACTATAATCTAAAAGGCTCAAAGAAAAAGCGTGCCTATCGGCACAACTGGATCAATAGCGTCAATAAGTTCATAGCGGTCTATGAGGAATATCCAGACTCGAAACAAGCGGCCCGGGCACTGTTTACTGCTGGAAGGTTGTATCATCAGTTGTATCGTACTTCCCGCAATGGTTCAGACCTGGAGCAAGCCAGACATTTTTACTACAAGCTGGTTTCAGAGTTTGAGGACAATCGCCTGACTGATGACGCATTATTCCATCAAGCATCCATTCAGATTAAACTGAGAAAATATACTTCGGCGAATGAATTGCTGAAGAGGATCGTGCGTGACTATGGCAATGGGGATCAGGCGAAAAAAGCCCTTACCTTGTTGAATCGAACCAGAGCCTTTGTAAAAGCAGTTACGGTTGCTAAAACCAATCCCGGGAAAAAATCCACTTCGCTGTTTTTGCAAGAAGTAAATTACACCAGGAATAAGAAGTCTTCCAAAATTATAGTCGAGCTGACGGGTCGCGCCAAAATTACTCATACTCGATTGACGAACCCCGACCGTTTGGTTATTGATTTTTCCGATACACGTCTGAGCAAAAAGATTATTCCCCAGATCAAAGTCAATGATTCGGTCTTGAAAGCCATCCAGACCAGCCAATTCAATACCAATACCAGCCGGTTGATACTGCATCTTCATCCAGAAAAGAATGTGGATATCGTAACCACCCGTAATAAATCCAGCTTGCTCATTGAGTTGCAAAATTTAACCCCGCCTTCCATTCAGGCGGTACTTTCTGGAGTTAAAAGGGTCGCAAGCAAACCCTTATCTATAATACAGACGCCTCCACCATCGAATCGCGAAAATAAAAAGAACACACATCGCCGCATGATTATAGTGGACGCTGGGCATGGCGGTAAAGATTTGGGGGCGAAGGGGAAGCACGGTGGCATTGAAAAGGACATCAATCTGCAAATTTCAAAATACCTGAAAGCGATTTTGCAAAATCGCTACAAATATCGAGTGGTCATGACTAGAAAAGACGATACTTTTATCCCGCTTGAAGATCGTGGTAAAATCGCCAACCAAAAACATGCCGATCTTTTTGTATCCATTCACGCCAATGCGGCAAAACGTTCGGGGGCGCATGGAATCGAAACTTATTATCTGGGAGCAGGACATAATAAGCAGGCTCAGGAAACGGCGGCCAGAGAAAACGGCCACTTAGTGTATTCAGTTAAAGATAATCAGGTTCAACAGATTCTAGCCAGCTTGATCAGTACAACAAAAATCAACGATTCTGCTTCTCTTGCTGGCCATGTACAAAAAAGCTTGTACGGGGCGGTGAAAAAAAGATATTCCAAGGTCAAAAACCTTGGTGTCAAAGAGGGGCCTTTCTTTGTTCTTCACGACACCAGCATGCCGAGTATTCTGGTTGAAGTCGGATTTTTGACTCATAGGCAAGAAGAAAAACGACTAAAGAATGCGCGTTACCTCCGTCTTTTAGCGGAATCGATTGCGCGCGGGGTTCATGAGTTTTTGCAGGAAAAAGGCTCCTCCATCTGACGTCGGACCACGCCCGCCCAATTGCGTGGGAGTTACATTATTATAGAAATGCAGTCAAGTCCTTTACTCTTGATTCAAAATTAATCCCATATTTAAATAAAAGGCTTTAGTATGCCCGTCCCAACTGTTGCCATCATTGGTAGAGCCAATGTTGGAAAGTCGACTCTATTCAATAAACTGACACGGAAAAAATCCTCCATTGTCAATAATACCCCAGGCGTGACCCGCGATCGCTTGTACGCCCTTACAGATTGGTTAGGAAAACCGACGATGATTATCGATACAGGGGGAATCGATCTCGCGGGTGAAAATGAAATTGAAATTCGCGTCAAGGAGCAGAGTGAGTTCGCTCGTAGTGAGGCAGATGTGATTATTTTTGTCGTGGATAAACAAGTTGGCATGATTGCCGAAGACCGGGAAATCATTGATCATTTGCGACGATCCGGGAAACCCCTGTTCCTGGCAGTCAATAAAGTGGATCACTCAAGCCATGAGGACGATGTGGTTGATTTCATGAAACTTGGGATGGATCGCCTCTTTGCAATTTCTGCCGAGCATGGTAATGGCGTGTATGAGCTGATGGAGGCGGTGTCGGCCGAACTCCCGGAAAACGATGAACCGGAAGAAGCGGACGATGTGATTCGCATTGCGTTCATTGGCAAACCCAATGTGGGAAAATCATCTTTAGTCAACTGCCTGTTGCAGACGGACCGATGCATTGTCAGCGACATTCCAGGGACGACCCGCGATGCAGTCGATACTAAATTAGAATATAACGGGCAAAAATTTATTCTAGTCGACACAGCGGGACTCCGTCGTAAAGGCAAGACCAAACTAGTCCTGGATAAATTCAGTGCCATCATGGCGCTGAAGGCAATGGATCGATGCGATATTGCGATCCTGGTCATTGATGCCGCAACCGCCGTGTCGGATCAAGATGCGGCAATAGCCGGTTATGCTGTGGATCGCGGTAGAGGCTGTGTTATTTTGGGCAATAAATGGGATTTGGCGAAAAAACAGGGGAAATCTTTTACTGAATTTACGGACCAAGTAAAACATAAGTTAAAATTTCTAGACTTTGCGCCCATAATGCCTGTTTCCGCCCTCAGTGGCGAGGGCATGCAAAAGTTGCTTCCCGAAGTTGAAAAAGCCAATGAAGAATATACAAAAAAAATTACCACAGGGCGGCTCAACGATTGCATTGAACATGCGATAGAAAAGAATCCATTGAGCAGTTATCGAGGAAAATTTCTAAAGTATTTTTATGCGACGCAAGTGAAAAGCCGTCCCCCCACTTTTCGCTTATTTGTTAATTATCCGGAAGGGATTCATTTTTCTTATCAGCGTTATTTGATGAACAGTTTAAGAAAACATTTTGGTTTTACAGGAACCCCTGTTCGACTATTTTTCAGTGGTCGCAAAGAACGGAAATGAATTCGTGGTAAGCCAAAAATATTTTAAAATCTATCACGGGTGTGATTACCGGATTCTTGAAGTACCTGGATATGCGCCTATAGTTTTTGGTTGTCCGCCAGTTCTGGTAAAGGATTTCTCCAAAAGAAAATCGAAGTTTCCGCGTCATTATATTTTCCCCACACAAACTGTGGTACGGGGGAGTCAATATATTCGATTTTGAATTTGTTATTTATAGTTTTCTATTCATGCAATCGGAAGACTCCAGGCTAATGGTCTATTGCACATTGGACCAGAAAGCTCGATTCAAATCAATCTTGACCGAAACCTTGTTTGGTCCCAGCCTCGAGCATCTCCTGCAGGCTCAAAGTCATCAATGGACGCAGAAACAGAATTTCTCAGGACCAGAACTTCAACGCTTCACCACCTTCCTCCGCAAAATTTCAAAAAATAACAGACTGACGAAACTGATCAGTGAATCACTGCAATCCCACAATAGTGAAAAGCGGATCGAAAGGGAAGTTAGCCAATTCCTGAATGAATTAATTCTTAAAGAAAAATGGAGGAAGCCAGTTATCATTGACGCCGGGTGATATTTTGGGGGATATTCAGGGGCTTCTGGTTCGGTCAGAGGCCAAAAATGATACCATTCATAGTGTTTTGTTGCAGAGTGTTGATTTGCATAGAGTTTTTGCGTTGCTGCCTATGTATCGGAGATGGTTTGACGAAAAATTACGGCAGGTCAAAACTGGTATTTCCTGATTCCGGTTGTATTAGAATCGAGAGTATAGTATATAACTATTGAATTTTGCAGACAGGTTTTGACCCTGTTTGTTTTGCAGATTAGACGATCAAGTGAGGTTCAACAGGCTGGCGGTTTTCCATCGACCAATATATTAGGGAGGTAGGATGAAGCAATATAAACTTCCAGAAATAAGAAATGTTGCACTTGTCGGGCATGGTTCCTGCGGAAAAACTTCTGTAGCTGAAGCCGTTTTGTTTACATCTGGTGCTTCTGACCGGTTGGGCAAAGTGGGAGACCCCAGTTCTGTGATGGATTATGATGCGGAAGAAGCCAGAAGAAGTCATTCCATCAATGCTTCCCTGGCATTTTGTGAATGGGATAAGAAAAAAATTAATCTTCTGGACACGCCAGGAGATAATAATTTTATAGGCGACACCCCGTCCTGCATCCGGGTGGTCGATGGAGTTGTAGTCGTCATCGGTGCTGACGATGGTTTGCAGTATTATACTGAAAAAGTTTGGCAGTGGGCAGAGGAACAAAACCTCGCAAAAATTGTTTTCCTGAACAAAATGGACCACGAACGGGCCAACATCACTCCTATCATCGAAGCTATTAAAAGTAAATTCAAGAAGGTTCCAGTTTTTTTACAGATTCCCGTGGGGACCGCCGATGACTTTAGAGGTATGATTGACCTGGTCGATAATAAATTCTACACCTACACTGTTGAGGGGAATGGTCAATGCAAGACGGAAGCTATACCGGAAGACATGGTGGACGAGGTGGAATTACGGAAGGCTGAGCTTACGGAGTCTATTGCTGAAGTTGATGATGAGTTGATTGAAGTTTATCTGGAAAAAGGTGAGCTTGCTCAGGAAGAGTTTATGGCTGGGTTAAAAAATGGAATCAATAATGGTGACCTGATTCCGGTGGTTTGCGGATCAGCGATAAAAAATATTGGCGTCGATATTTTGATGAATGCTATTATGTCCTATCTCCCTTCGCCTGATTTAAGGGATGGGATCGTTGGGAAACTTCTCAAGGATGATTCCGAATCAACGCGTTCACCTAACCCTGATGATCCCACTTGTGCTCTGGTGTTCAAAACCATCGCAGACCCATATTCTGGCAAGCTGACCCTTTTCCGGGTTTTTTCTGGCAATGTGAAAGGTGACGATAGCATCTACAATGCCAACCGGGACAGTACCGAAAGGGTGGGGCAAGTATATATGCTACAAGGCAAAAAACAGGTGCCGGTGCCGGAAATAAGTTGTGGTGATATGGGCGCAGTGGCCAAACTCAAAGTGACGGCTACAGGAGATACCCTTTGTGATCAGACGAATGCTTTGGTGTTGGACCCCATTGATTTTCCGCAACCGGTATACTCCCGGGCGGTAGTTCCCAAAACCCGTGCGGATGAAGAAAAAATCAGTAATGCCCTGCATCGTCTGGTGGAAGAGGACCCAACTTTAAGGACCGAGCGCAATTCACAAACTGGCGAACTGTTGATTTCCGGTATGGGACAAGTTCATCTGGATGTGATTTTACAGAGAATGCAACAACGATTTGGCGTTGCAGTGGATGTCAAGACTCCCAAAGTTCCTTACCTGGAAACGATTCGTGGAAGCACTAAGGTTCAGGGGCGATACAAAAAACAGACGGGCGGCAAAGGACAATTCGGCGATACCTGGATTGAAATTTCTCCTTTGCCAAAAGGCGAAGGGTTTGTATTCGAAGACAAAATCGTTGGCGGCGCTATCCCCAAAACCTATATTCCAGCGGTTGAAAAAGGCATTCAGGAAGCGATGCAGGGAGGCGTGATTGCGCACTATCCTATGGTGGATGTTAGGATCAAGTTAGTGGATGGGTCGTACCATAATGTTGATTCCTCCGAGATGGCGTTTAAAATTGCGGGCTCTTTGGGATTTAAAAAAGGTGTGCTGGAGTGCAAACCTGTTCTTCTGGAGCCGGTGATGAATGTGGAAATTGTTATTCCCAGTGACTATGTAGGTGACGTTATGGGGGATCTCAATTCCAAGCGCGGCAAAATTCGGGGCATCGATGCCAATGATGATACCCAGCATATCCACGCCAATGTGCCCATGGCGGAAATTTTAGATTACGCCACGGATTTGCGTTCCATCACTAGTGGGCGTGGAGCATTTGTTGTGGCTTTTGACCATTACGACGACGTTCCTGAGCATTTGTCGAAAAAAATTATCGAATCGGCTAATCTTGAATACCAGAAGGAAAAGGAATAGTTCTTCCCGATTCTTTATTCACCATCAACTCTTTCGGAAATCTATGATTTTAAAAAACACGGAGTCCAGATCGACAGTAGTAAAATCGGATCTTGTGGATCGCGTTTATGAAAAAGTTGGATTTACCCGACAGGAAGCGGTGGAAGCCGTGGAGACGCTCCTCAATGAAATTAAATCGGTTTTGGCAAAAGGGGAAAGCGTGAGAATTTCGAGATTTGCCAGCTTTAATTTGCGAGATAAAAGTGCTCGCAATGCGCGCAATCCAAAAACCGGCGAACCGATTGAAATTCGATCCAGAAGAGTTTTAACTTTTAAACCCAGCCGCCAACTTTTGGATGCAACCAACCAGTATTCTGATGAACAAAGTGATTCCTGATAAATTATTTTTTAAAATTGGAGAAGTCGCGGTTATCGCCGATGTGGAGCAACATGTCTTGCGCTATTGGGAGGATGAATTCAATGTCCTTAAGCCGGGGAAAAATCGTGCTGGTCAAAGATTATATCAAAAAAAGGACGTGGAGCAGGTTTTGGAGATCAAGCGTCTGCTTTACTCGGAAAAGTACACCATCGCTGGTGCTAAAATTAAGTTGAAGGGAACTAAAAATAAAAATGTTCAAATGGCTTTCGGCTACGATCTCAACTCGATGGTGAAAGCCAAGAAAAAAATTAAATCGGATTTGCAGGCGATTTTGAAAATTCTTGGTGACGGTAATAAGTAATGTGGAGTAGCCTCCGCAGGGAAATCGAACAGGAATAATGTGCTTGAAGATCCACGCTACTTAAGTAAGCTATGATTAGAGCCCTCCCACGGGAGTTTTTGGTGGGAGTAAGTGCTGTTAAATATCTGGGTAAAAAACAAAAACCTCTCTGCTATAGAAAAGCAGAGAGGTTTTTTTGTACAAAAATCAGGATATTTTTATTTAAAGGCGTCCTTGGCAACGCCTACCAAAGCTTCCAGTGTGCGACAGGCTAATAGAGGGGCGTCTTCCCGTGCAAGCTGTTCGCCATTGGCATCTACGGCGATCACCGCACGATTCAGATAGCGGCTTCTCACGCCATCCAGGCTCAGGTTGTTGGATTTGCCAAAACCTAAGTCGATATCTTGCAGTAAGTTTTCCATGCCGCGGCCGGCGTTGCTCAGGATATCGGTTGCAACTACAACGATAACTTCATCCGCTCCAGCGGCTTTCAGTTTATCCATATTGTCCTTGACCAGGTCAATTTCTTTATTACAGAATCCGCCCGCTCCTGGCAGCGTGATAATGAGTCTTTTCCCTTTAAAGTCATTTATGGAAAGTTCTTGCTCCAAAGCCGTGGAGGCCGCATTGTCCACCGACCATTCGGGGTTAAGTCTGATCATTTTTTCATCAATACCTGGCAATGTCGCCATAGAATTATCTCCTTTAAATGGTTTAGTATAATCTCGAATTAGATGATTATAATCGTGGAATGATGCAAATAAAATTCAGGGATCGCAAAATAAATATTCTGCTTGATCCAGGAATGCCTCGTATCAGCCAATAATTAGTTGGCAGATGGCTAAACTGAATTTTTCGAGTTTTTCCCGCCTCAATTTACCATGATCCTGGATCGGAGAGGACTTTTTTGCGGGAGATGAGTTTAGGTGCATTTGGCATTTCCTTCTGGTACCCTAAATTAAACCAATATTTCGGTAGGAGAAATTCCGGTATGAAAAATAATTTTGGGTACCTGTTATATTCCATCCTGTTGATTGTTACTGTTGTGGCAAATAATGCCCTCGCTGAAGAACCTGCGACCCCAAAACGGCCTTTTTTTGAATACAAAGGAAATTATGCAGATCAGCTGAATGCGCTTAAAGACAAGTTCAGACAGCAGTATGGTTATGAACTGGTGGATATGGGAAAAACCTGGAGCCCTGATGATGTAAAAAATATGCATACGGCTTTTTCTTATCTTCCGGAAACTTTTTTTCATCTACCGGGCCTGAAGGCTTTGTATCGGTTGGATCATTTTCAGACGGATAGGAAAGATTTTGCGGTTGGCGAAATCCCTGCCGCCGCTTTGCCGGGTTTTTTGACTTATTATGAGGTGGAGTCCAGGTCCTATAAAGCCCGATTGAACAATCAGGACCCTCGAGTTGAGTTTTACAATGGCCTGTTTTATGAGGATGATGAAAATTTCAATAATATCGTCCACCATGAAATGGCCCACATTGTGGATATGCTGAATGGCTTTTACAGCTTTTCTAAAGAATGGATCAGCATCACCGAATTTCAAATGGTTCATCTGCCTGCACGTGATACGGAAGCGGGTAGCGACTTCAGGTTTCAGTTATTAGATAATCCTAACAAGGATAAGTACGCGCCAGTTTCAACACGGCAGCTTTCCACGTATTCCCGGCAAAATATTCAGGAGGATTTTGCGAACTCGGCAGCCGCCTATATACATATCCGTATTTTCAATATAGCCATCCTAAACGGTATCAATTTCTTAAAACACGGATTTTTGGGGGTAAAGAATATTTTTCCCCTTCGCCATCTTTGTTTAAGGACAAGGTGATCGCCG
>PVMS01084242.1_pt1 | contig 18548 bp, 17 predicted proteins | sample 1853461 | NCBI WGS metagenome assembly PVMS01 (sample SAMN08582032, study PRJNA380276) | Marine sediment metagenome, whole genome shotgun sequencing project. | isolation source: ocean sediment barecode stripped | collected 2017 | reverse complement strand
TGCATCACCCTGAACATAAAGACCGAAGCTGCCCAGACGTTGCTGAAGCGCCTGGTCTGCAAAGTGGACGTTGTGTTCGAGCACTTTGCACCGGGTACGATGGACAGATATGGCGGCGCGCAGGTCCGTCGCGCCGATGCCATATCTGTCCATCGTACCCGGGGCAAAGTTCTCGAACACAACGTCCACTTTGCAGGCCAGGCGCTTCAGCAACGTCTGGGCAGCTTCGGTCTTTATGTTCAGGGTGATGCATTCCTTGTTGGTGTTCAGAAATGCGAAGGGATAGGTGGCTGGTGACTTCGTTCCGCGCGCACGCAGCGTTTCACCGATCAACGACTCGACTTTGATGACTCGTGCGCCTGCTTGCGCAAGCAGGAATCCACAGTAGGGACCGTTGTACACCTGGCCGAAGTCGAGCACGGTGACGCCGTCCAAGGGCTGCTCTTTCATCTGTTCTGCCTCATTGAACCGGAACTAATCCCGAGTGCTGACGTTCTTCGGCACATCCCGGAACGGTCCCTTGTCGAAGCGCGTTTCCTTGGGCATCTGCAGCACCCGCTCGGCAATGATGTTGCGCTGAATCTCATCGGTCCCGCCAGCGATCGACACCGCCGGGACAGACAACAGAATTTCCGCAACGATGCCGTCTTCGGCCCCATCGGATCCGGCCAGCATGGCGTCGGCGCCAGAGATCAACGTGTGTACCCGGGCCGCGGCGCGCGCCACGTGACTTGCAGCGAGCTTGCCCAGCGAACCCTCTGGCCCTTGCGGTTTGCCCATCTGCTGGGCGGCGCGTGCGCGCCGAGCCGTCCATTCGGCGGAGCTCGAAAGAACAAGCAACTTCGCAAGCTCCTGGCGGACGACGGGGTCTTCGATACGGCCTGAATCCAGGGCCCGGGGAAGGGCCAGGTCGACCCGCCCGGCACGTTGCGGGTACCAGGTGTAGGGTTCCATCACGGTAGCGGTTTCCACCCGCTCTTCGTCGTAGACCCGGCCGACTCGCTCGATCTCCAGGTCGATATCCGAATAGCCCGAGCGCAGACCATCGGCGCGACGCCGTTCGTGTGCGAGCGTGGTCATCGCAATCTGCCAGCCGTGGCCGATCTCGCCGATCAAATGGCCGCGTTCTACCACCGCATCGCTGAAGAACACCTGATTGAAGGACGCATGGCCGTTCATCTGCGCCAGTGGCTGAACGTCCACGCCAGGCTGGTGCATGTCGATCACGAAGTAGCTCAAGCCCTCGTGTTTGGGCGCATCCCAATCGGTACGCGCCAGGAGCAGCCCCCAGTCCGCGTGATGGGCACTGGTGGTCCAGAGCTTCTGGCCATTCACCACCCACTGGTCACCCTCGAGGTCGGCACGGGTGGTCGCGCCCGCCAGGTCCGAGCCACTGCCAGGCTCGCTGAACAACTGACACCAGGTGTCTTCGCCGGTGAGAATCCGCCGCAGAAACTGCTCCTTGTGCGCCTTGCTGCCATGTTCCAGCAGCGTTGCGGCAGCGAGCAGCCGAATACCCGCCCTGGCGACACCCACCACACCTTTTTTCGCGAACTCCTGTTCAACCGCGCGCACTAACGAGGACGAGAAGTCGCGACCATACCAGTCGGCTGGCCACTCAGGCATGCCCCAGCCGCTATCAATCAGTTGGTCGCGCCATTCGATGAGACCCAGATCTGGATCCCAGTTGCTTTCGAGCCAGGCACTGACGTCGGCCCGTATCGAGGACTCGGATAGTTCGGAGGAATCAGAGAACTCGTTCATGCCCGTTGCCCCGTCTGGGCTGTACGTAACGCCCTCTCCTTCACAACCAACGCTTGAATCATTCGCTCCCGGTGCCACGTCGGGTCTCCGAACATCACTTCGGAACTCTTGGCCCGCTTGAACCACAGATGCGTGTCCTGATCAAACGTGAACCCAATGCCGCCGTGCAACTGAATCGCCTCGATTGCCGTTTGCAGATAGGCTTCGGACGCACCCGCCTTGGCCAGACTCGCAAGGTAGGTCGCCTCCTCACTTTCAACATCCATCGCTTCCGGCGCCTCGGCGGCCTCCGCAGCATAGTAGGCCGCCGACTTGGCCAGTTCGACCTGCAGCAACATTTCGGCGCAGCGGTGCTTGATCGCCTGAAAGGATGCGATGGAGCGGCCGAACTGCATGCGGATCTTGGTGTACTCCAGCGTATCTTCCAGCAGCCGGGCGGCTCCCCCCACCATTTCGTTGGCAAGTGCGATTGCGGCGATATCGAGCGTGCGGACGAGCCCCGCGCCGGCCGCATCGAGCTGGCCAAGCAGGCGGGCGTCGACGTCTTTGAATTCGATGCTCGCCTGTTTGCGAGTCGGATCCAGCGTGGTGAGTGAACGGCAGGTCACGCCCGCCGCATCGGGCGCGACCTCGAACAGCGACAGACCGTCGCTGCCCGTCGTACCTGGTGAACGTGCCGCCACCAGCAACAGATCGGCGCTGCATGCGTCCAGCACGAAGTGTTTGCTGCCGTTCAGCACGAAGCCGTCGTCGGTACGTTGTGCCGCCAGCGCAATCGCCTCGACTCCCGGGCGGCCATCGGGTTCGGTTATGGCGAGCGTTGCAATCACCTCCCCGGAGGCGATTGACGGCAGCAGGCGGCTTGCGTCCTCCTCCCCGGCAATCAGCGCAATCGCATTGGCGGCCAGCACAGACGACGCCAGGTACGGCGCGCACAAGAGCGCACGCCCCATCTCCTCCATCGCAATGCAGACTTCCACCAGGCCGAACCCCGCGCCGCCGTACTTCTCGTCAATGGTGAGACCGGTCAGGCCCAGCTCCCGGGCAAGACGCTGCCACACCGCGGAGTCGTAACCCGCATCGGTCTGCATCAGGCGACGAACTTCGGTGGTCGGCGAGGTGTCGACGAGGAAGCGCCGCACCATGCCTCGAAACTGGTCCTGCTCGTCGGTGAAATGAAACTGCGCGCCCGCCATCGAACCCAAACCGTCTAGCCGGTGAGTGGCTACATTACCGTAAAGCGGCTCTCTCGACCGCCTTTGGGTCGACCGCCTTTAGGCTGCCGCCGCCAGGGCAAAATGCTAGATTGAACCTCAGTTTTCCAAAATCGAATTGACCATGCAGATTCAAGGATCCCCACAGCAGGAAATCCACAGCGAGTTTGCCGTGCTCCGGCAGCTGTTGCCGCTGGAGAGTGCACGCGTGCTCGAACTCGGCTGCGGGGCCGCGGAAAAGACCCGGCAAATTGCCGAGCAGACGAGCGTTGCCGAAATCGTGGCGGCGGAAGTAGACCATCACCAGCACGACAAGAATCTGCGCGTTACGGACCTGCCGAACGTTACGTTCAAGTCGTACGGCGCTGAAGCAATCGACGAGCCCGACAACAGCCTCGACATCCTCCTGATGTTCAAATCCCTGCACCATGTACCTATCCAGCGCATGGACCAGACGTTCGAGGAAATACGCCGGGTGCTCAAACCCGGGGGCCTGGCCTACATTTCGGAACCGGTATTCGCCGGTGAGTTCAATGAGATCACTCGCATCTTCCACGACGAATCCGAGGTGCGCTGCAAGGCGTTCGAAGCCCTCGCGCGCGCTGTGGACCGGAATACCATGGAACTGGTGGAAGAAAAATTCTTCAAGAACGTCATCAAACTGAAAAGCTTCGAGCAGTTCGAGCAGGGCATGCTGAACGTCACCCATACCGATATCGACCTCACGCCAACGTTGCTGCAGAGTGTCAGAGAGAAATTCGAGAGCTACCGCGGCAACGACGGATTCGTGTTCCAGATCCCCAACCGGGTCGATCTGCTGCGCAAAGCCGTGGGCTAGCCGGTGAGCAACCCCACACCGCGCGCAGAGGCGCTCGAAGCGCTCGACGAGCACGGTTTTTTCATCGTTCCAGACGTGCTGGACCGACAGGCTTGCGCGAAGGTTCGCTCACACCTGGTGGCGGCTGCGCAAGAAAGCGAACGCCGTGGCGCACCCACTTACATACCAACGTTGGACCCCAATGCAGCCAATGTGCGCGTGTTCAACCTGCTGGACCTGCATCGTACATTCCGTGAGCTGATCGTAGATCCGCTTGCACTGGAGATCGTGCGCGGCCTGTTGGGTGACGGGTTCATCATTTCCAACTTTACGGCCAACATTGCCAAGCCGGGCAGCCGCTCGATGACCTGGCACGCCGATCAGTCCATCGTAATCCCCGAGCCGTGGCTCGAACCCTGGGCAATCAACATCATCTGGTGCCTGGATGACGTGCATCCGGACAACGGGGCAACACGTTATCTGCCCGGCAGCCATCGCGTTACCCGGCGCGCGGAGTTACCTGCCGACATGAATGCCGAGATGCGCTGTTTCGAAGCACCCGCCGGCGCGATCATCGCAATGGATGGGCGCGTGTGGCATACCTCGGGCTGCAATGTCACCGCAGACCAGGAACGCGCGCTGTTGTTCGGCTTCTATACCAGGGACTTCATTCGCCCACAGGTGAACTGGAACGCGCTGTTGTCCGAGCAGACCAAGGCACAGATCGAACCTCCGCTGTACGATTGGCTCGGGTTGGGCCCAGCCGCCAACGTGTATTACGGCAGCAGCTATACCGTCTTAGGAGAGCATGCATGAGCGAGATGACCGGCGGCGCCCTGATGGCGCAGACGCTTGCGCGACTTGGCGTGAAACATGTGTTCGCGCTGCATGGCGGGCACCTGGACGCGTTCCTGGTAGCCGCACCCGACGAAGGCATCGAGATCATCGATACCCGACACGAAGCATCGGCAGGCCACGCCGCCGACGGCTATGCGCGCGCCACTGGCGGCGAGGTGGGAGTGGCCGTCATCACCGCAGGACCCGGCTTCACCAATGGTCTCACGCCGATGGTGAGCGCCTACCTGGACTCGATTCCCACGCTGTTTTTTGCCGGTTCGCCGCCCTTGCGCGAAGCAGAAACCAACCCGCTGCAAGGTGGATTCGACCAGGTGGCCATGGCAACGCCAGCCTGCAAATGGGCGCATCGGGTGACCCATGTAGAGCGGCTGCCGGACATCATCGAAAAAGCCATGCGCATTGCCAGATACGGGCGACCCGGCCCGGTGTTCCTGGACATACCCATCGACGTCATGTTTGCACCGGTGACCCGGCAGATGATGCCGGTACGCTCCGCTGCCGGAGTAACGGATCACCGGCCCGCAGCACCCAGCGCCGAGACCGTTCAGCAGATCCTGGATGTGCTGCGACATGCCCAGCGCCCTATCATCATTGCCGGCGGCGGCACGATTCTGTCGCCAACGGCCGGACCGCTGCGCAACTTCGTAGACGCAACCGGCATTCCCGTAGTCACTAATTCCAAAGCCCACGGCTTGTTGCCGCCTGACCACCCGTTGTACTGCGGCGGCGCCGGCGCGATTGGCGCTGCGGTCATGAGCGGCACGCCGCCCGACGTCGTGCTGCTCGCCGGCGCGCGCCAGGGGATGTTCACTGGCGGGCGCAGCGGCGGCGTCATTCCGGCCACGGCGAAGCTGCTGCAGATTGACGTCGACGCCACGGAGATCGGCCGGCTGCGCGCCGCCGACGTGGCAGTGATTGCCGATTGCGCCGCCGCATTTGCTGCGCTGGCCGACCGCGCCGCTGACGGGTGGCCGGATTTCTCGAATTGGGTAGCGACCCTCCAGAACATGCGCGCTGCGTCGAAAGCCATGTTCGAGGAGCAACCTGCAGAACCGCGCCCGGGGTTGCTGCATCCGTATCATGCCGCCAAAGCGGCCATGTCGGCACTCGCCGAGGATACGATCATCGTCACCGATGGCGGTGAATCGGGTGCCTGGTGCGACCTGCACGTACGCGCGCCGGGCCCGGGCCAATTCATGACCAACGGCTATCTGGGCTGCCTGGGCTGTGGCCCGGGCATGGCCATCGGCGCCGCTATCGCTCAATCGGGTACGCGCGTCGCCGTGTTCAGCGGCGACGGCGCCGCAGGTTTCCACCTTCAGGAATTCGACACCATGGTGCGTCACAACCTGCCAATTGTGACCGTGGTCCTCAACAACGCATGCTGGGGCATGTCACTGCACGGCCAGGACATTGTCTACGGCGCCAATCGCCGCAGTGCGGTAGCGCTCGCCAGTTCGCGCTACGACGAGGTGGCCGTCGCGCTTGGTGCCCACGGCGAAGTCATCACCTGTCTGGATGACATCGCACCCGCCATGGAACGGGCTCAAGCGTTGCCAGGACCTTCCTGCATCAACATCATGACGGACCCGGATATCGTGCACCCGGTGACCCCGATCATGGTCGGCGACGTCAACGCGGAGGGCGAAATCGCGATCCCGTACTACGAGAACATCCCAATCGACTAAACCGATGAAGCTGCCGGAACCCACTCAGGATCTGCAACAAGCCAAGCTCGACCTGGACAGCCACGGCCTATGTTGCATGGCCGGCGTACTGAATTCGGCAGAACTGGCACGCGCCCATGCTGCGATCTACCGCGCGGCAGCCGAGGATCTGGCGGACGGCAGGCACGCCACGGAATTCGCCCTCGACACCAACGAGCACAATCAGCGGGTATGGAACCTGCTGACCCGTGACGCGGTGTTCGCAACGATGGTCGAACATCCGAGCGCTTTGGCGCTGGTGCGACACCTCATCGGCTGGCCGGCGCTCCTGAGCAACATCTCCGGCAACATCGCCGGGCCCGGCACCAGCATCGGCGTGCTGCATGCAGATCAGATTTTCGTGCCGGAACCCTGGCCGGAACAGCCGCAGGGCATCAACGTGGCGTGGTGCCTGGACGACTTCACCGCGGCAAATGGCGGTACCCGGGTCGCCCCGGGCAGTCATCGGCTCAGCCACCTGCCATCGACAGACGATGACCTCGAGTTGGTGCCACTGGAAGCACCGGCGGGCACTATGTTCGCCTTCGACAGCCGCGTCTGGCATCAGACCGGACTCAATACGACGGGCGATCAGACGCGCGCGGGGGTGTTCGCTTTTTACACCACGCCCATCTACCGCACCCAGGAAAACTGGTTCCTGACCCTCGACGAGGAGTTCCTTAATACCGCGTCCGACGAACTACTGACCTTGCTGGCGTACAAGTCGACAGGTTTTGGACTCGCCTACGGCCGCTCGCCACGTTAATGACGTGCCGCCCGTGGCGCGGCTAACGCGGACTCGCAGCCTGCAGTCGACCTGCGGCGTGCATGGCGGCAACATACCCGAACGTCATTGCAGGCCCGATGGTCCCGCCAGCCCCCGGGTAAAAGTTACCCATCACTGACGCCGAACTGTTGCCCGCGGCATACAGACCGTCGACGATGCTTCCGTCGTCTCGGACCACCTGAGCGTACTCGTTGGTCAGCAAGCCGCCCTTGGTTCCGAGGTCTCCCGGGTACAACTTCATGGCGTAAAACGGTGGGCGCTCCACAGGCGCGAGGCAAGTGTTGGGTCCAACGGCGGGATCGCCAGAGAACCGGTCGAAGGCACTGTCACCCCGCTGGAAGTCTTCGTCCACTCCGTTGCGCGCCATCCGGTTGAATCGCTCCACCGTGGCCTCGAGTCCCACGGGATCGACTCCGATCTCCATAGCCAGCGCTTCGAGCGTATCTGCCCTCACCACGAACCCGTTGTCGATGTATCGCTGTGGGGTGACGCCCGGCAGCATTCCGCCCAGCGGATAGTTGTCGCGATAGGTCGCATCGAAGAGCATGTGAGCGGGGATGGCGGGACTGCCAGACCTATCTGCCTCCTGCATGTGTTTTACGAATTCGTTGTAAGGCGCTGCTTCGTTGACGAAGCGTTGACCGGCCAGATTGACGATGATGTTGCCGGGCTTGGCGCGTTCGAAGATGACGATCTGGGGATCCTGCCCAGGCGGCATGAAGGTGGGAGCCCACCAGGCATCGTCCATGAGGTCGACGGCGGCGCCAGCCTGGAGCCCGGCCTGGATCACGTCACCGGTGTTCCCCGGGGCACCCGACGTGTATTCGGACGTGGTCCCGGCGCCAAAGAATTGTTCGCGCATCTGAAGATTGTGCTCGAAACCACCGGCAGTGATCACCACCCCACTGCGGGCTCGAAGGCGTTGTGGGACGCCCGCCTTCTCGACGTGAATACCGATAACCGACCCGTCCTCAGTAATCAGCTCGACCAGCGGCGTGTTGAGCCAAAGGGGCACCCGCTGCCTGGCGAGGCCATGGCGCAACCAGGCGATCAGCCCCCCACCGTTAGCAAGGTAGGTGGCACCCCCCAACCGACTCCAGAGGCTGCGAGGGAACACCCGCCAGGCCTTCAGTACTCCCAATGGGTCCGTGCGGATGGCGGCCAATCGGCGCAGTTCGGTCATGGTGCCGACGATGCCGCCGGGCGCGATCGCCGGAGGTTCACGTAGCTCGGCAAGGGCACCACCGAGCTTCCGGCCGGCAAAGACCTTGGGCTCCACGGAGCGTCCGCCGTCGACACCGCCCGGCGTCTCGGGCCGATAGTCCGGGAACTCATCGAACAGCTCGACCTCCAGATAGCCGTGATCGCGCAGGTAATCGAGCATTCTCGGCGCCTGGTTTACGAACGCGGCGAGCTTTGCTTCACCGACACGGTTGCCGATGTTGTGCCGGAGGTAGGTCAGCGCCTGCTCGGCGGAATCCGCCAGACTGGCCTGTTTCATCAGGGAGTTGTCGGGAATCCACAACACGCCGCCAGAGAGTGCCGTGGTGCCGCCATAGCGTTCGGTCTTCTCGACCACCAGCACATCCAGACCTTCGGTGCTGGCGGTCAGCGCGCTGGCCATACCGGCGGCGCCGGAGCCAACGACAATCAAGTCGGCTTCATGGTCCCAGGTGTTCGGCATCGCGCCATCCTCCACACTTACGATCGTTTGGCGCGGAACGCGTCCGCGACTTCCGCCATGGTCTGAAAGCGCACGCCGTCGTGACCCTTCATGTAGGCGATGAGGCGTTCGAGCATCAGCATCCGGCTGCCTTTACCGATGCACTGCGGGTGCATCGTCAGCACGAACACGCCCGAGCCGAGCTTCTGGTACAGATAGTCGAACTCCGCCGCCCAGATGTCATACACGTCGTTGGGTGAACGCAGTCGTTGCCGCCCACCCGCGGGTTCGTAATTGAAGTAGGGCCAGTCGTCGAGGATCCAGTCGAAGGGCAGAATGACCAGATCCACCTCCTTGCCGAACTCGTGCGGCCCGTCGGTATGCACCACGTCCCCCAGCCGCATGTAGGTCGGTTCGAAGTCGTGCGGCGCCATGGAACTGTCGTAGCTGAACCCGTGCTCCAGGAGCATGTTCACCCAGCGCGTGCCGGGGTTGCCGCCCGGCAGCCGATGCCCGACCGGGGATTTTCCACTGATGCGCTCGATGCACGCGATCGACCGTTCGAGGATGTTTCGTTCATCCTGCTCGTCGCGCGTCGACGAGGGCGCTTCGTGACAGTAGCCGTGGTAACCGATCTCGTGGCCTGCCGCGGCAATGCGTTGGCAGACGTCCGGATAGGTATCGATCGTGTGGCCGGGTATGAACCACGTTCCGGGGATCTGGTGCTCCTCGAGCAAGGTGACGAGGCGGTGCGCCCCCACTTCACCGAACTCGCCGCGCGCAATCAGCGGGGCCGACCGCGTGCCCCGCGGACCCACCCAGACGGAGATCGCGTCAAAGTCGAAGCTCAGGCAGACGCTGACATTCTTGCTCATGGATCGGGATCAGTCGGAGCCTGCTGGTAGCATACCGTGTCGTAGAAATCCCGGAGTGCTGCGACCTTGCCGTCGCGAATCTCCATGACACCGGCGATGTGCGGTGTCATGAGATCGCGGCCCTGGGCGTCCCAGTGATGATCCACTCGCTCGGTGAATACGATGTCGCCCGCGCTGGCGATGTGCAGAAGATCTGCGCTGAACGAGACCATGCTCTCGAGGATCGGGATGTGCTGGGCAAATCCGCCGGCGCCCATGTGCTCGAAGATCTCCGTCAACCCATGCAGCGTCGGCAGCCCACTGTTCGCCCATACAAAATCGTCGCTACAGACCGCTTTCAGCTGATCGCCGAGGGTGCCATCTTCCATGGCCTTGAATAGCGTCAGCGCCAGCCGTTCGTTTTCATTCGTTCCGATCGATGGATCGATCATCGTGACCTCGCTACTTTTTGCCCCAGGACCGCCCCAGGACGATTCTCTCAGGATGCCTTTTCTCTCAGGATGCTTTTGCGACAGGCGTCCGCACGTTGAATTCGGTTCGCATGCGACGCGCAAGCTTGGGCGTCATCGCCGCCGCCAGCGCCACCACGATGCTGCGTTTGAGTTCGGACGGCATGTCACGCAGCGCGATGAACCCCTTCATCCACAGCAGTATCACCATCCAGCCACGCCCGGTCAGGTCCCGGGCAAACGCCTCCACGTCGATGTGCCGCTGGATCTCGCCGCGCGCCTGCATTTCCACAAGCGCCTGCCGATTGCCATCGATGCCGTTCGCCAACAACAACTCACAGATCGGATCCGCCGGATCTGCGTTGAACAACGTCCGTGTCATGCCCTCGGCATATTCGGGGGTCGCAACGATCTGTTTGCCGATTTCCTCCGCCCCGACGAGCAACCGCTGCATGCCGGTGGCTTGGGATCGTGCAACCCGGTCCGCAATCTGGTCCAGGAGGTCCCGCAGGGCTGCCAGAACCAGCGCGTCTTTGCCACCAAACAGGTTGTATAGCGTGGTCGGGGAAACGCTGGCGCTTTCGGCGAGATCGCGCATGCTGAGCCCGTCGTAGCCATGACTCGAAAGCTTGTCGCGCACCGCCTCGAGAATGCGTTCGCGGCGCTCAATCTGAGTCCGGGTGAGCGAATTCACCTAGCCGTCCTGCATCGAATCAATGGTTTGATTATGCCATCGATCACCGCAGGCCCGACGTTGACTTGATTTATGTAACACGTTTCAATGATGTCGGCTTTCGAGGCAACGAGCAGATGTACGAGCACGTCCTGAACCCCATCGACATCGGTGGCGTCACGGTTCCCAACCGAACCGTGCGCACCGCGCATGCGACCGGAATCGGCGGCGGGCGTCTGACCGACGATCTGATTGCCTATCACGAAGCACGGGCGCGCGGCGGGTTCGGCCTTACCGTGCTGGAGATCCTCGCCGTGCATCCGTCCAGCCCGGGCACCTTGAACGCGTTCGACCCGACCATCGGTGACGCCTATCAAAGATTGATGGATGCCATCCGCCCGCACGGCATGAAGATCTTCCAACAGGTCTGGCACGCCGGCCACAACAGCTCACCCATCGACGGCTCTCCACCCTGGTCGCCCTCGGACATCCCGAGCCCCCAGGTGGGCATCGTGCCTCGACCCATGAGCAAAGCACAGATCGACGAGATCATCGGGGCATACGCCGCCGCGGCTCGCCTGTGCAAGGACTCCGGGCTCGACGGCGTGGAGATCCACGGTGCCCACGGCTATCTGATCCAGCAGTTTCTCTCGACCAACGCCAACGTGCGCGAGGATGAGTACGGCGGCAGCCTGGAAAACCGCATGCGGTTCCTGCTGGAAGTGATGCGCGCAGTTCGTGCCGAAGTCGCGGAACCGGGCTTCGCGGTCGGCATCCGGCTGGCCGCGGATCTGACCGCAGGCGGCATCGGCGTCGAGGAGAATACCGCCGTGGTCGAAGCACTGAAGGCCGAACGACTCGCCGATTTCGTGAACCTCTCACTCGGCAACTATCACAGCTTTCCCAAGATGATCGGCGGCATGCACGAACCGGTCGGCTACGAACTGGAGACCGCTGCACCCGTCGGCGCCCACTCGAACGTACCGGTGATCGTGACCGGACGGTTCCGGACGTTGGAGGAAGTCGATCAGGTCGTTCGTCTGGGTCAGGCAGACCTCGTGGGGATGACCCGCGCCTCGATCGCCGACCCCGATCTGGTCGTCAAAACCACAACCGGGCACGCCGATCGGGTTCGGCCCTGCATCGCCTGCAACCAGGGCTGCGTTGGCCAACTGCTGGGCACCGAGGGGCGGGTGGGCTGCGCTGTGAATGCGGCCGCCGGATTCGAAGCAACGCTCGGCGACGACAAATTGACGCCCGCCGCACAACCGAAACGGGTGCTCGTCATCGGCGGAGGGCCCGCCGGGATGGAGGCGGCGCGGGTGGCCGCCTTGCGCGGTCACCAGGTAACGCTCGTCGAAGCGACGCCGAATCTCGGCGGTGCGCTGAACCTCGCCGACAAGGCACCGCGCCGCCAGTCGATCGGCGACGTCGCGCATTGGCTGGAAGCAGAGATCTACGCGGAAGGCGTTGACGTGCGTTTGTCCACCTACCTCACACCAGACGACTTGCCCTCCTTCGAGGCCGAGCACATCGTTCTGGCAACGGGCGCGGAACCCCGCCTGGACGGCATCCAGCTATCCCACCCCGGCGAGCCTATCGAAGGCATGGCGCTTGGCCACGTCATCTCCAGCAATGATCTGTTCGCCCAGTCCGAGGTAAAAGGTACCCACGCGCTGGTGATCGACGACGTCGGGCACTACGAGGGGTTGGCCTCCGCCGAGCACCTGGTGCAAGCCGGGTTGAACGTCACCTTCGTGACCCGCCTGCCCGCCATCGCACAAGGCATGCGCTCGGCGCTGATGGTAGATCCGGCCCTGGAACGACTGGGCAACGCGAATTTTTCCTACCACGTCGGCACTCGCGTGCTGTCGGTCGACGGTCAATCCGCGGCATTGCAGGCCATCACGGGCGGAGAGTCCTGGCAGGTCAATGCCGACTTGGTGGTATTCGTGTCGCTGAACCGACCACGCCTGGAATTGCTGGCGGCGATCGAAGCGTCGGGCGTCCCCCACACCATCATTGGCGATGCGAACACGCCACGGTTCCTGGTCAGGGCCACCGCAGAAGGCAATGCTGCCGGACGAGCAATTTAGGAACGCCTATGTCTGAACCCAAAACCTGTCCGTTTGATGGTGTCCTGGAAGTGGACTTCAACTCCGAGCCATTCCTGACTCAGTTCCAGGACATCTACGCCCAGATCCACGCCTCTGGCTGTCCCTACGCGCATTCCACGTCCGGCGACCACTATGCCGTTGCGTCCCACCCGGAAATCATGAGCATCCTGAAGAAGTACGACGTCTGGAAAAGCAAATTCGGACCGGGCCTGCCCTACCAGCCGGAAGGCAGCGGCGTGCTGGTAAGCGTCGACCCACCCGACCACACCTTCGAGGTGAAGATCGTCGCCAGTTCCTTCTCCATGGCTTACTTCGAATCATTGATTCCGGCGATGCAGCAGTTCGTCGACGAAACCATCGATTCGTTCTACCCAGACGGCCAGGTCGATCTGCACTCCGCGTTGTCGGTGAGCCTTCCTTTGTTCGTCATCTTCACCATGCTCGGCATCCCGTTGCGCGACGAGCACGGTGACAAGACCGAGTGGATCCGTAACGGCATCTTCACCACGGTGGGGGCCATGCTGAAACCCGGCGAGCAAGCCATGCGGGAAATGACGTCCGGCGATATGGACCCTGCCATGCTACAAGCGGTCATGGACACCCAGCAGATGTTCGTCGAGCACCTGGCGGACTGTAAGAAGAAGCTCGAGTCCGGCGAGTATCAGGACGACTCCAACATCGTCTGCCGGTTCCTGACGACGCCCGGGCCCGATGGCACCTTTCTGTCTGACGAGAAGCTCCTCGGATTCTGCGGCTTCCTGCTGACGGCGGGTAGTGCGACCACCACCATCATGCTGTCGAACATCATCTATCGGCTGCTCACCGAGCCGGGGGAGTTCGCCAAGCTGCAAGCCGATCCCGATCTCATTCCCATGGCCATCGAGGAAACCCTGCGTCTCGACGCGCCTGTTCAAGGTCTGTTCCGCACCAACGACGAAGACGTCGATCTCGGTCCGATCCATGTGGAGAAAGACACCAAGGTCATGCTGCTCTGGGCGGCCGGAAACCTGGATCCCAACGTGTTCGACGACCCGCTTAAATTCAGTCTGGATCGAGACATGAGCAAGGTCCGTCGGCACCTGGCGTTCGGTTACGGCACCCACTTCTGTCGCGGCGCGCCGCTCGCGCGGCTGGAAGGCGAAATTTTCCTGCGGACCGTATTGAACCGGTTGCCGAATCTGCGCCTCGCCGGCGACATCGTTCTGGAGAAACGGATGCCCGTACTCCAGGGCATCCGCGAACTTCCGGTCGCCTGGGACGTGGAATGAGAAAGCAATCGGCTTAGTTGTAACGCGTATCAGTTATACGCCCCTCTACACTCCGGAGAACTACCACCCATGGACATCGACGGCAAGATTGGCATCATCACCGGCGCCGCAGCCGGCATCGGTCGGGCCACCGCCTACGCCCTGGCGAATGCGGGTGTCGCGGCCCTCGCCCTGGCCGACGTCGACGAACCCGGTCTCGCCGAAACCGCGGCAGGCGTCGAAGAACGGGGTGCCAAGGCCCTGGTTGCCCGGGTCGACGTCACGGACCACGAACAGTTGGCGCGGTTATTTGCAGATGTCGAAGCCCAGTTTGGCGGCGTCGATATCGTCTTCAACAACGCCGGCATCATGTGCGGTGATCCGCAATGGCCCGCGACGCCGCTCTCGCGGATCCAGGCCGTCGTCTCGGTCAACCTGCTGGGCGTGATGTACGGTACCCGGCTGGCCCTCGATGCGCTGGCGAAACGCGGTGGCGGTGTCGTGGTCAACACAGCATCGGTCGCAGCATTCGGACCCATGCCGAACGATCCCATGTACTCCAGCACGAAAGCTGCGATCGTGAATTTCACCCAGTCCTGCGCGCCGTTCGCCGAATCGCACCACATTCGTGTTAACGCGGTGCTGCCCGGCGTGACGCAGACCGCGATACTGGCCAACAGCGGCGACGGCAAAACCCCTGCCGCCTGGCTGGTGCCCATGCTGGAAATGGTGGTGAAGTTGGAACCGGCCGACATTGCGGCAGGCGTGCTGGAACTGATCCGCGACGACACACGCGCCGGGGAAGCGCTCGTGGTCGGCAACCCGACGGCCGAAGGCGAAGCACACTCGCTGACCCGTCTGCCGGACCCCGGCGCGTTCTTTGGCCTCGCCGCAGCCCAGGCCCAAGCCGCACAAGAATCGGCTCAGGAGTAGGAATCTGATGACAAAAGACACCGACCTGCCCGTTGGACAGGACCCCACCGACGACCTGTGGGAAGCCATATTCACCCAGCGCGCGATCCGCTACTGGCAGGACAAACCGGTACCGAGGGAGCTTCTCGAACGGGTGGTCACCGCGGCTGCCAAAGCCCCGAGCGGATCCAACACCCAGCCCTGGATTTTCGTGGTGGTCGACGACGCGGATCAGCGTGCAGCCATCGGGGCTGCGTTGCGCGGGTTGTTCGAAGCGACCGAACCGCTGCAACAACTCATTGCCGCGGGTGAAAAGTCAGCCGACAAGACCGAACGTCTGATGCTGAAGGGCGCGCGCGCCTTCTTCACCCAACTGGAAAAGGCACCGGCGATGATCATCCCGTGCCTCTACCAACTCACCTCGCCGACCCAGGATCCGGCGACGCTGCTCGCGGGCAGTTCCATTTACCTGGCGGTTCAGAACCTGATGCTCGCCGCGCGCGGATTGGGACTCGGCACGGTGATGACCACGGTCCAGATGATGCTCGACGCGAACCTGCGCTCGATCCTTGCAATCCCGGAGGATGCGCACCCGGTGGCCCTTATCCCGATCGGTTACCCGGACGCCAACTTCGGGCCCACTACCCGCAAACCGCTGGACGAGATTCTGCGCTGGAACACGTGGTGAGCGCGATCGGGGGACGCTCCTCCTAGCCCGCGGCCACTCCGCGCGCATCACCCATCAGCTCGCCGATGAGGAAACCGCGGCGCTTAAGAGCAGATTCACCGTTGCCTCCGGCGCGAAGACCGGTGCAGTGACCCTGATCCAGCGTTCCGGCTCCGCGCTCAACCTGAATATTCACTTCCACAGGCCCTTCCTCGACGGCATCTACACCTTCGAAGGACCACGGCCAACGTTTCATCGGGCACGTCAACCTTGCTCGCCAAGCAACCCGACGAAATTCAACCGTAGGTAGATCTACGAATAGACCAAGTGGTTGTGGCTTTCCTAGTTTGTTCAGATCTGCGTAGGAACGTAGTAAGTCGACGAAATAGGAGAGGAAAAAATGCCGACCGATGGAACCAATTCCAAAACAACATCATTCGACCCGGCTACGCTGCGTGCGAAGTACGATGCAGAACGCGACAAGCGCCTGCGCGACGACGGAAATGATCAGTACATCCGAATCAAGGGTGACTACGCTCATTATCTGGACGATCCATACGTCGAACCTGGTTTCGAGCGCGAACCTCTGACAGACGAGGTCGAGGTAGTGATAATCGGTGGAGGCTTCGGCGGGCTTCTGACAGGTGCACGCCTGCGCGATGAGGGTGTCGAAGATATCCGCATCATCGACAGCGCTGGTGATTTTGGTGGTACCTGGTATTGGAATCGCTACCCCGGTGTGGCCTGCGATATTGAGTCCTACATTTATCTACCACTACTGGAAGAAACGGATCACATGCCCCAGCAAAAGTATGTTACCGGGGAGGAGATCCTAGAGCATTGCCGATTGATCGGCAGAAAGTACGATCTCTATCGAGATGTCTGTTTCCAAACCAAGGTGACGGAGGTGCGCTGGGACAATGACACCTGCCGTTGGGTTATCTCGACGAACCGGGGAGATCAAATGAAGGCACACTTCATCTGCAATGCCCTCGGCGTGCTCAATATGCCAAAGTTGCCGGGGATCCCGGGGATCGAGGATTTCAAGGGACACACTTTTCATGCCAGCCGTTGGGACTACGACTATACGGGCGGCAGTGCGGATGGCGACCTCGATGGTCTCAAGGGCAAGCGGGTCGGTATCATCGGCACAGGTGCAACGGCGGTACAGTGTGTGCCACATGTGGGCGAATCTGCGGGAGAACTCTATGTGTTCCAACGCACGCCTTCTTCTATCGACGTTAAAAACAACGAACCTACCGATCCGGAGTGGGAAAAGTCTCTGAAACCAGGTTGGCATCAGGAAAGGATGGACAACTTCCAGATTCTTACTGCGGGTGGGTTTCAGGAAGAAGACGAGGTGAATGATGGGTGGACCGACATCATTCGAAAACTCATCCTCGGCGTGCAGGAAGGGGAAACTGGCAACTTGTCACCGGTAGCGATTGCTCAAAACATGGAGTTGGCCGACTATGAAAAAATGGAGCAGATTCGCGCCCGGGTTGAATCGCTGGTGGATGATAAAGAGACAGCGGAAGCCCTCAAGCCCTATTACCGTCAATTCTGTAAACGCCCGTGCTTTCACAACGAGTACCTGCCGACATTCAATCGTGAGAACGTCACTCTCGTGGATACGATGGGCAAAGGCGTTGAACGCATAACAGAGAATGGTGTTGTGGCTGACGGCAAGGAATACGAACTGGATTGCCTGATATATGCCAGCGGTTTTGAGGTTGGCACGTCCTATACCCAGCGAGGTGGGTATGAAATCTACGGTAAGGATGGTCAGAGCCTGACGGACAGGTGGAGCGACGGTGTGCGCACACTGCATGGCATGCAAGCCTATGGTTTTCCAAATTGCTTCTTCGTTATGAGTATTACTCAATCGGGCTTCACGGTTAACTTCACGCATATGCTTGGCGAAACAGGCAAGCACCTGGCTTATCTCATGAAAACAGCCATCGACCGGAAGCTCTCTTCCATTGAAGTCTCGGAAGAGGCGGAAGCTGAATGGGTTGATACGATTCTCTCGTTCTCAACCCGAAATGGTGGTTTTCAGCAGGGTTGTACACCCAGCTATTACAACAACGAAGGAAAGCCTGGCGAAATCAGCCGTCAGAATGGATTCTTCCTTGGCGCTCCCATGGAATTTATGGACCTGCTTGCGAACTTTCGGAAGGAAGGAAATTTAGAAGGTATAACACTGGTCTGAGTCTTTGATCCGGAGCGAGGTTTTTAATTTCAGAGGCGTTTAGGTACCGAAACAGCAAACTTCGCCGACGGATGGGACAGTCTGGAAGGCTTCCAGACAGGATATGCCCGGATCAGCTTTTCACGGATCTTCGGGCGCGAACCGCTCACGGGCGAGCGCGCGCAGCCCGTTGCGATCGACCTTGCCGACCTCCAGGCGAGGCACCTCGTCGAGGACCACGATCTGCTTGGGGACCTTGTAGTTGGCGAGCCGCGTACGGCACTCGCGGCGGAACTCCTCCGGCGTCACCGCGCTCGCGGCGGTGAGCACGACTAAGGCCACCCCGACCTCGCTCCACAGTGGATCGGGGATCTCCACTACGACCGCCATCGAGACCTTCGGGTTCTCCTCAAGCGCCAGCTCCCGCGCCATCTCTACCTTCCTCATCAAGAAGAGCAGATTCACCGTTGCCTCCGGCGCGAAGACCGGTGCAGTGACCCTGATCCAGCGTCTCGGCGCGGCGCTCAGCCTGAACATTCACTTCCACATGCTCTTCCTCGACGGCATCTACACCTTCGAAGGACCACGGCCAACGTTTCATCGGGCAC
>PVMS01026577.1_pt1 | contig 18553 bp, 18 predicted proteins | sample 1853461 | NCBI WGS metagenome assembly PVMS01 (sample SAMN08582032, study PRJNA380276) | Marine sediment metagenome, whole genome shotgun sequencing project. | isolation source: ocean sediment barecode stripped | collected 2017 | reverse complement strand
GTTATAAAACCAGGTGCCTTCGAACACACCGGCGAAGAAGGTATAGGCGAGCACAAAGTTTTCCAGCTCGTCGCGATCAGTCAGATCGATGTTGGCTCGTAGTACCGAGTCCAGGCGCTGGTTGCACATTTGAATCTTGTGGTGTATTTCCGGAATCACGCGATAGCGGTTGTAAATTTCGCCCTGATCCAGACCGAGAGTCTCGATGCAGTGCTGATAGGTCCAGGTATGCATCGCTTCTTCATAGACCTGGCGCGCCTGGTAGATCTGCAATTCGGGCGCCGTCATTTTCTCCATCACCGCAAGCCCGATATTGCGCATCGCGAGAATATCCGAGGTGGTCAGGTAAGAAAGCACATTTTCATAAACATGGCGTTCTTCCAGGGTGAGTTTGTGCTGGTAGTCGTGCACATCCTGAGTCATGTTGATATCGAGCGGCGTCCAGTGATTCTTGTTGGCGTTGAGGAAGTACTCCCAGGCCCAGGGATACTTGAACGGCGCCAGTTGGTTGATATCGGTAAGGCCATTAACAACCCGTTTGTCTTCGGGATTTACCGGTTTGGCGGTAGCAGGTGTAAGCACAACCCGGGATATTTCGTCAGCGCCTTTTGTTTCACGAGCTGTCTCACGAGTTGTCTCGCGCGCGACAGTAACTACCGCGGGCGCTATGCTGGGCACAGGCGAATCCATTGCCGCTTCCAGTGACCGCGATACTTGTGGGGTTAATGGTTCATCCCAATTCAACATACTGTTCTCCTGCTTATTATTCTGTTGGCGGTTATTGACATGCTTCGCAATCCGGATCGAGGATCGAGCATACTTTTGGCTCGGACTCGATTGTCGGTTCAGATGCTGCGGTCGCGGATTTCTCGACTGCGGTCGCTCCCAGCGAACGCAGGTAATAGGTTGTCTTCAAGCCTCGTACCCAGGCTAGCTTGTACAGGTTGTCCAGTTTTTTGCCAGACGGCTCAGCCATGTAGAGGTTAAGCGACTGCCCCTGGTCGATCCATTTTTGTCGGCGCGATCCCGCCTCCACCAACCAGCGTGAATCAACTTCGAACGCGGTCGAATAGATGGCTTTTAAATTATCCGGTACCCGATCGATGCTTTGTACGCTGCCATCGTAGTACTTCAGATCGTTGACCATGACGTCGTCCCACAGGCCCAGTTGCTTCAAATCATCGACCAGGTAGGGATTGATCACGGTGAATTCACCGGACAGGTTCGATTTGACGAACAGGTTCTGGTAAATCGGTTCGATCGACTGGCTGACGCCACATATATTTGAAATGGTTGCGGTGGGTGCAATTGCCATGGTGTTGGAATTACGCATACCGATGTTCATCACGCGCTCGCGTAAGCTGTCCCAGTTCATGCGCGAGCTATCGTCCTGTTGCAGGTAATCACCGCGAACTTCACGCAGCCTGGCTACCGAATCGATCGGCAGGATACCCTGGCTCCAGAGCGATCCCTGGTAACTGGAATAGGTACCGCGTTCCTCGGCGAGGTGGGTCGATGCCTGTATCGCGTAGTAACTGACGGCTTCCATCGACTCATCGGCAAACTCGATCGCGTCTTCCGAGGCATAGGGAATATGCTGCTTGTACAGCGCATCCTGGAATCCCATGACACCGAGTCCAACCGGGCGATGGCGCAGATTGGAGGTGCGTGCCTGCGGTACGCTGTAATAATTGTAATCAATTACATTATCGAGCATGCGCATCGCGGTATTGATGGTGCGCTCGAGTTTTTCCAGGTTCAGACCATTTTCATCGACATGCCGGGGCAGGTTAACCGAACCCAGGTTACACACCGCGATTTCGGCATCGGAGGTATTCAGCGTAATCTCGGTGCACAGGTTCGATGAGTGCACAACGCCGGTATGCTGCTGCGGCGAACGGATATTGCAGGGGTCCTTGAAGGTTATCCACGGATGCCCGGTTTCAAATAACATACCGAGCATTTTGCGCCACAGATCGACCGCCTTGAGGCGGCGGAAGGATTTGATCTCTCCGCGATCGGCCCGTTCTTCATGGGCCACGTAGGCGATTTCAAAAGCAGCGCCATAGAGTTCGTGTAAGTCGGGAGTTTCACAGGGAGAAAACAGCGTCCACTGGCCTTCTTCGGCCACTCGCTTCATGAATAAATCCGGGATCCAGTTAGCCGTATTCATGTCATGCGTACGACGTCGTTCTTCACCGGTGTTCTTGCGCAGATCGAGGAAATCCTCGATATCCAGGTGCCAGGTTTCGAGGTAGGCGCACATCGCGCCCTTACGCTTGCCACCCTGGTTAACCGCCACCGCGGTATCGTTGGCAACCTTCAGAAAAGGTACTACACCTTGTGATTTACCATTGGTGCCCTTGATATGCGAACCCATGCCACGCACCCGGGTCCAGTCATTGCCAAGACCACCCGCAAACTTCGATAGCATCGCATCATCTTTGATCGCGCTGAAAATTCCATCTAGATCATCGGGCACCGTGGTCAGGTAGCAGCTCGACAGTTGTGGCCGCAGGGTTCCCGAATTGAACAGGGTAGGGGTACTGCTCATGAAATCGAAGGAAGACAGCAGGTTGTAAAATTCGATCGCGCGTTCTTCGCGCTGGACTTCGTTAATCGCCAGACCCATGGCCACGCGCATATAAAATGCCTGCGGTAATTCGAAGCGCACGTCGTCACAATGAATGAAGTAACGATCGTATAAAGTTTGCAGCCCGAGATAGGTAAACTTTTGATCACGCTCGGGTTTGAGTGCCTGGCCCAGTTGTTCAAGATCAAACTTGAGTAATTCCGTGTCGAGTAATTCGAGCTCGCTGGCACGCTTGAGGTAATTACCGAAGTAAGCGCAATAACGTTCGCTCATCTCGGCAAAGGTGGCGCTCGGCATACCATCGCCAATAAAGTTTAAGGATTCGGCACGCAATTCATCCAGTAACAGACGTGCTGCGACCTGTGAATACTCGGGTTCTCGGTCAATCAGGCCACGGGCGCTCATTACCGCTGTCGGACTGACATCTTTGCTGGCTACGCCATCAAATAAATTCCTCATGGTTTCATCGTAGACACGTTCGGCGCTTACGCTTTCGAGACCCTCGCAGGCCTCGTTGATGATGGTTTGCAGGCGCTGTGTATCGAGCGCTTCAAGGCTGCCATCTTCCAGTTTGACGCTAAGTTCAATGCGTTCATCTTCCTGCACTTCCTGGCGCGGATCTATCTTGCACTGCGCGCGTGCGGTGGCGCGTTCTTCGCGGTAAAGAACGTAAGCCCGCGCAATTTTCTGTTCGCCATTGCGCATCATTGCCAGTTCTACCTGGTCCTGGATATCTTCGATATGGAAAGTGCCGCCTTCTGGCTGGCGTCGAGTCAGGGTTCCGACCACCAGGTTGGTCAATTGTTCGACGGTTTCATGAACCCGGGTCGAAGCCGCGGCCTGGCCACCTTCTACCGCCAGGAAAGCCTTGGTCATTGCAATTGCAATCTTGTCCTTGTCAAAACTGGTTAACTTGCCATTACGGCGTACAACATTGTATTTATTGCTCAGCGCACTGCTGTTGTCCTCGGTAACCGTGGGCACCGATTTAACGGCTGCTACGGTTGTATCGGTTAAGGGAGATTCGATATTTTGCATTTATAGCCCGACTCGTGATTTCAAGTTGTTATACTCGGATGTGATCCGCGTTTATTACAGCTGGCCATTTCTTTCCCGCAATATGAATGTCTTTCCCGTAGACAGTTAAAGTAATTTATAACTATCGAACTCAAGTATTTGTACTTATTGTGGATTGGATCGAGCCAGCCTGCCCTACTAATCGTCAAAAGTTGAATAATCAACCTGATACACAATATAGTGTGTTTTGGCTGAAGGTCAAGTACATTATGTTGTGTATGGTTCTGTGGAGAGAGGGGGAATATCCTGTGGATAAGTCGATTTATTTAGCAGAAATGGCGCCAGCAAAGGCTCCTGGTTGATCAATATTCCATGCCACTAAATTATGGCAATTAAAAAATATTATATCGTGGGAAAATGCATAAAAGAATTGTATCAGGCGGTGTTAGCAGGGCTAAATCAAGGGTGTAGCGATGAGATATAAAATGGGTATCGATCTCGGCGGCAGCAAAACCGAAGTGATTGTGCTGGATCCCGATCAACAGCCTGTTTATCGTGAACGGGTCGCTACTCCGGCCAGTAGTTACGCGGAGATTCTGACCCTGCTCGCCGAGCTGGTCAATGGCATCCAGGCCAAACTCAGGCTCGACATGAGTATCGGTGTCGGTATCCCCGGCGCAATCTCACCCAGGTCGGGACTATTACGCAACTCGAATACGGTTTGCATGAACGGCAAACCGTTTCTAAGCGATCTGCAAGCTCGGCTGGAACGAGAGGTTCGGATCGAGAATGACGCCAATTGTTTCGCTCTCTCGGAAGCACTCGGTGGTGCCGCACGGAATTGCAAGATAGTCTTTGGCGTGATTATCGGCACCGGCACCGGGGGCGGTCTGGTGATCGACGGCACGCTGGTGAATGGACCGCATTCGATAAGCGGAGAGTGGGGGCATAACCCGCTGCCCTGGTTACGCGGCGAAGACGGTGCAGCGGCCTGCTATTGCGGCAAGCGCGCGTGTATCGAAACTTTTCTGTCTGGCCCCGGATTGACGCATAACTATGAAACCCGCACTGGCAATTCGCTGTCCAGTGAAGAAATTATCGCCGCGGCAGTGGCGGGCGACAGCTCCTGCGCTAGCATGCTCGACCTTTACCATGATCAAATGGCGCGTGCGCTGGCCCATGTGATCAATATTCTCGATCCGCACGCCATTGTGCTCGGTGGAGGCATGTCGAATATCGATTCCATTTATGGTGAAGTCCCCAAACTGTTACCCAACTATGTATTCTCCGATTTTGTCGAAACCCCGATATTGCAGGCAGAGCGTGGCGATGCTAGCGGCGTGTACGGTGCGGCTTTACTATGGCCATAGGCTCCCTGGATTAAAGAAAACGGGGCCGCGGTCGATCTAGATATCGTGTTCCCTATTTTGTAGAAGGTGGCCTCGGATATGGCCAGTGTTAACCCAATAGATATAGTCGCGGTACAAGGTTACAACGGTCTTGAATCGCTGGTTGTGGAGGTCGATAAACTGGTAAGCCTGCCGGATATTTACTATCGCCTGGAAGAAACTATTATCGATCCAACCTCGACCGTAGAGGTAATTTCCAACCTGTTGCGCAGTGATCCGGATTTATGCGCGCGCATGCTGAGTATGGCCAATAGCGCTTTTTACAGTTTTCCGACCCGGGTCGAAACCATCGAGCGCGCGGTCAGCACGATTGGTTTGCGCCAGATTCGCGAATTGGTGCTGGTTACCGCCGTGGTCAAGGCCTTCGAAGGGATACCCCCGGGTACGGTTAATATGGAAACCTTCTGGGAACACAGTCTCGCGGTCGGGATCATGGCGCGCAAGCTGGGACAGCAGGCCGGGTTACCCGATGCCGACGGCTATTACATACCCGGAATGCTGCACGATATCGGTCGGCTGGTGATGTATCTGAAGCTGCCCGTACTAATGCAAGCGTTGCTGGAACGACACGACACCGAGGGACGCAGCCTGTTTCTGCTGGAAAGAGAAATGCTGGATTATTCGCATGCCGATATCGGGGCGCGTTTACTCGAGTTGTGGAATCTACCCCGGTCGATCTGGGAACCCGTGGGTAAGCACCATGATCCGGGGCAGAGTCACGAGTATCAACTGGCGGCCTGCGCGATTCACCTCGCCGACGCCTGGGTCAATACGCATCAGGTCGGCAGAAGCGGAGATGGTTCCGAACTGATGATCGACGAGGTGGCATTGTATCGGATTGACATCGAATCAGAGCAAATCAGCGAAATAGGGCAGGCGGCCAAACTGCAGACACGCGAAGTGGCACGCCTGTTCAAGAACCATTAGGTCGAATTGAAGGGTGTGGTTAGCCCAATACCAGGGTGGCCACACCGAGAAACGCGATGATGCCGACGACATCGGTTACCGTGGTCAATACCACGCCGCCCGCAATCGCCGGGTCGACACCAATCTGCCTCAGGATCAGGGGTATTACCGCTCCCGCGAACGCGCCGGCCACCAGGTTCACCACCAGGGCAAATGCGATGATCACGCCGATAGCGAAATTTTCAAACCAGATTATCGAAAATGCTGCTACTACCAGTGCCCACAGCAATCCATTTAACAATCCAACCAGTAGTTCCTTTTTAATCAGTGAGCGGTAATTGGAGCTTCCCAACTGGCCCAGCGCGAGGCCGCGGATGGCGATGGTCAGGGTTTGCGAACCCGCAATACCACCCATGCTGGGTACGATCGTAATCAGAATCGCAAGCGCCACCACCTGGTCGAGGATGCCCTCAAAAAAGCCGATCACGTAAGCGGCTAAAAATGCTGTTAACAGGTTGATTCCAAGCCATATACCGCGTCGTTTCGAGGTGACCAGGACGGGGGAGAACATGTCTTCTTCTTCGGAAAGACCCGCCTTGCCCATGATCGAGTGATCGCCTTCGTCGCGAATGACGTCGACCACGTCATCGATGGTAATGCGCCCGATCAGCTTATGTTCCTCATCGACGATGGCAGCGCTCACGAGGTCGAAATTCTCGAATTCACGCGCCACTTCGGTATCGGACAACTGCGCATGCATCGCATCGATATCGGTGCGCATGATTTCGCTGACCTGGTCGTCGGGATCGTTGGTTAGCAAATCGCGCAGGTACAACGCTCCCAGGTAATGATCGTGTCGATCGGTAACAAACAGTTGATCGGTATGATCGGGGAGTTCACCGCGGATGCGCAGGTAGCGCAGTACCACGTCGAGCGATACGTCGGCGCGGATGGTGACCTGGTCGATATTCATCAGGCCGCCAGCGGTATCTTCACTGTATGAAAGCACCGACTCCAGCTTTTTGCGCTTGTGCCCATCCAGGGTGTGCAGAGTTTCTACAAGCTTGTCGGTCGGCAGTGCGAGGATAAGATCGGCCTGATCGTCGACATCGGGAAGGGTTTCGACGATGGCGGCGATTTCCTCGGCATCGAGCAGCTTTAGCTGGGAATCACTAATTTCATCCTGGGTTTCAAGCAGTACCGCACCCAGGTCAGCCGGCTCGATCAGCGGCCAGATCGAGTCGCGTTGTTGCGCTTGCAGCGAATCCAGCAGCATCGCTGTTTCCGCCACGCTGATGGTGCTCAGGATTTTGCATATCTCGATGCTGTCATCGGCATCGAGTGCTACCGATACCTCCTGACGCAGCTGTTCGATATCGTCTTCTATCATGCCTTAAGTCATTCGTTTTCGCCGAAGCGGTCATTGATCAGATCAACCAGTGCATCACGGCAGGACTGTTCGTCATTACCTTCGATTTCGAGCCCTAGCTCGACGCCTTTGCTGGCGGCGAGCATCATAACGCCCATAATGCTTTTGGCGTTAACTCGATTGTCCTTGCGAACAATAAATACTTCACTTTCGAACTGGCTTGCACAGTTAACCAGCTTCGACGCCGCGCGGGCGTGTAAACCCAGCTTGTTTATTATGGTTATGTTTTCAGCAATCATTCATTAAACCTTAAACCTTGTTGAACCCCTTTTATTCAGCTGCCTGGCGCAGTCTGATATAGCTGTTCCAGCGATTGATGGGCGTAGTTTAGTACACGCAGCAGCATGGGCAAGTTTATCCCGCTGAACACGCGCGCGTTGCATTCGGTACTAATAACCCGGCGGAAAAGTATGTCGTGTTCAGTCATCGTGAGTTATCAGTAATATGCCTACACTCATTTCAGATCGCGGTGACGCAGGGAAAGATTGTCTCGCCCAAGTTTGAATTCCGCGGCAATTCGTTCGGCCAGGTAGACGGAGCGGTGTTGACCGCCGGTGCAGCCGATCGATATTGTCATGTAGCTGCGATTCTCTTTTTCGAAGCGTGGAATCCATTGGGTCAGAAAGCTACAAATAGAAGTAAACATTTCTTCTACTTCAGGGTATTTCTGCAGGTACTTGACGACTGCCTGGTCGCGCCCGGTCAAAGGTTTTAGATCGACTTCCCAGTGGGGGTTCGGCAGGCAACGGACATCAAATACAAAATCAGTATCTGCGGGTACCCCGTTCTTGAAACCAAAGGACTGAATCAATATCCCCATTTCGGAAGTCGTCTGTGACACTAATCGATCGATTATCATCTGCCGCAACTCATGCACATTCAGGTTTGAGCTGTCGATAGATATATCCGCATTTGCATGTACATCTTCGAGCAGTTTCTTTTCCTGCGTGATCGCGTCCGCCAGGGGCAGGCCTTCCCTCGACAACGGGTGCTTGCGGCGGGTTTCACTAAAACGCTTGAGCAACCTGGAGGTGTTCGCGGTCAGAAACAGGACTTTGAGTTGTAGCGGGTGTTTGCTCATGAGCTGCATAACTTCATCGAATCGATCCGAGTTATCAACCCGGCTTCTGGCGTCTACTGCAATCGCCACCAGGTCATATGGCTGCGGTAACGAGTTGATCAACTTATCGACCAGTTCCGGGAGCATGCTGAGCGGCAGATTATCGATACAATAGTAGCCCGCATCCTCCAGCGTATGCAGGGCGACGGTTTTCCCCGACCCGGACAGGCCGCTCACAATTATCAGTTTCACTTTGCTGTATTCCTCAAGGGCTTAGCCAGTGGCATCAGAATCCCTTGCGATTGCCTGGTTCTGGCGAGCGATGAAATCCTGCGCGGCATCGTATCCACCGATGCGTAGCAAATGGTTGCGCGCGGCCGCTTCGACCAATACCGCAAGGTTGCGGCCGGGCGCCACCGGCAGAGTAATCTCCGGGAAATCGAGTCCGAGAATGTTGCGTGTTTTCAGGCTATTGCCGAGCCGGTCGAATTCGGTACTATTGTTTTGATCAAGCTCGACCATGTTGATAATTAAACTCAGCGGTCTGCTCCGCTTCAGTGAATTGGCACCAAACATGGTGCGTACATTTATCACCCCGAGACCGCGCACTTCCAGAAAATCAGTCAGTAGCTGCGGACTACTGCCTTCGACCCTGTCCGGGGTACTGCGCGTAAACAGGGTTACGTCATCGGAGATTAACCGGTGTCCCCGGGATATGAGGGACAGGGCCAGTTCGCTTTTACCGACCGCGGTCTTGCCGGTGATAAACACGCCCAGGCTATAGACTTCTATATAGACGCCGTGTTCGTTGGTATTTTCAGCGAGAGCACGTGACAGCAGATAGCGAGTATTGTCGAGCAGTTCGGAATCGTTAAGCTCCGATTGCAGCACCGGGATTTCGCGAGATTCACAAAGTTCGACCATGGCCTCCGGGATCAGGTTACCCTGACTGCAGATGATCACGCGTACCGGGCCACGAAACAGGGTGTTGAACAATCTGCTTTGTTCGTCAGCTGCGAGCCTGTGGATATAGCGTGATTCCTGGTAACCGACGACGACGATACTCGAGGTACGGATAACATTGAAATAATCGGCCGCGTCGAAAGTGTCTGCTGTCAGGCGCGACAGCTGGATCTCGTGGTTGAGGCCAATCTGGCGAGAAATGAAGTTTAGTTTGAGTTTGTGTTGATACTGGTTGAGGAACTGGTGAATTTTTAACGAGGGGCTCATTGCTCGGCCGAATTGATGATTTGGGCGATCTCGTCTCTGCTGCCTGCGTTGCGGATCGCTTCACAAACATCCGCCTGTGAAAATATGCCGGCCAGCGAGGATAGTATCAACAGGTGTTCTTCGGTGGCTTCCTCGGGGATGATGATGGTAAATAGCAGATCAACCGGCTGATTATCAGGTGCTTCAAAATTAACCGGCTCCTTGAGCCGAAAGAAACAACCCACGGTTTTGTCCAGATTTTCCAGTCGTGCATGCGGCACTGCGAATCCCTGGCCAAGCCCGGTACTGCCCAGGCGTTCACGATTTAGCAGGTTGTTGTAGATCGTGGATTCCGACAGCCTGGTTTGATCCGCAACAATGTTTGCAATCAATTCCAGAAGCTTTTTTTTGCTGGAGATTTCAACGTCGAGAAATATTCTTTGCGGCGACAAAAGTGCTGAAATTGTCATTGACTGGGGTTTGGATACATGTTGCCTGAATTAAGGATGCGCGAATCTTAATCCAATTGTCCGAGTATGCAAGCGTATTGGATCCTGTTCGGGATAAAAAAAGGGGGAGTGATCTCCCCCTGTTCGGTTGTCAGGCCAACTCGGCGGGTACGCTTTTGAGTCGATGGCTCTTCACTTTTTCCTTGTGTTTCTTTCCCTGGCGATCAAGTTTATCAACGAGACCGTCAATCGCGGCATACATGTCTTCCTGTACGTCATCGGCATGGAGATTGCTGCCACTGACGTGCAAGGTTGCTTCCGCTTTATGACGCAGTTTTTCCACGGTGAGTACAATATGAATATCCAGCGCCTGGTCGAAATGTCGGTCTAGCCTGCCGACTTTTTCATTCACATAGTTGCGCATGGATTCGGTTATTTCTACATGATGACCGCTTAAACTTACTTGCATCTGTAATCTCCTTGGCTGTGTGATTCGCATCACTGCGAATCGTTAGTGTCTCAAAAGAGACGTTTACGTTCATTGGATGGTGGAATATTTAACGCTTCCCTGTATTTGGCTACGGTCCTCCGTGCTACGTTAATTCCCTGGTCACCCAACAGTATTGCAATTTTGTTATCGCTTAATGGTTTTTCCGGTTTTTCGGCACCTACAAATTTCTTGATAATTGCGCGTATCGCCGTGGCCGAACATTCGCCGCCGTCAGCGGTACCCACATGGCTGGAAAAGAAGTACTTGAATTCGAAAATACCGCGTGGTGTATGCATGTATTTATGAGTTGTTACCCTCGATATGGTGGATTCATGCATCTCCAGTAACTCGGCGATATCGCGCAATACCATTGGCTGCATCGCCTCTTCACCATAATCCAGAAAGGCATGTTGTCGTTCAACGATTGCGGTGGCCACGCGCAGCATGGTTTCATTACGGCTTTGCAGGCTCTTGATAAACCAGCGAGCCTCCTGTAAGTGATCTTTCAAATAGGTATTCTGCTCGCTGCTGTCACTGCGCTGATCAGGCTTGCATACTGATCGTTGACCCTGAGGCGCGGTGCGTGATCGGGATTGACGCTGACTCGCCAGCGCCCCGAGTGTTTGCTCACAAACACGTCCGGCACCACATACTCGGCGTGATTTTGACTGATGCTGTGACCGGGATGCGGGTTGGTACTCTGGATCAGTTTAATGATTTCGGCAAGCTCGGTATCGCTGGCTTGCAGGCGTCGTTTAAGCAAGGCTACATCATTGCTGGCAAGCTGTTCGAGGTACTTTTCTACCAGCACCCGTGCTTTGGCAAGATGCGGTGTTTCAGGGTCGTATTGCCCCAGCTGGATAGCCATGCAATCGCTCGGCGAGGAGGCCGCAACGCCTACCGGATCGAAACGTTGTACCAGGTGCAATACCGCCTCGACTTCATCGACTTCCAGCGTGTCGTGCTGTTGCAGCAGGCCTTCATGAATTTCCTCGATACTTTCAGTCAGGTAGCCGTTGTCGTCGATAGAGTCGATGATGGTGAGGCCGATGTCGTGATCGGTCTCGGATAGATGAGAACAATCGAGTTGCCAGGTGAGGTGGGTTTTGAGCGTATCTTCCACTCCCGCCTGGTTTTCAAACATATCGCGATTGTCCAATCCTGAGCTGGCGGACTGGCCTGGTGAACTCGGCAGGTTATCGTAGATCTGTTCCCAGCGAGCGTCGATTTCGAGCTCGTCGGGTAACACCTGTTCAGCGCGATTTTCGGAAATCTTGCTTTCCGGCGTTGTGAATTCGGTAATATCTTCACCATTGACGCCGTCTCCCCGGTTGGCATCCGGGTCTATAACGGTTATTTCACCGAGATTGTCATCCTGTTCGAGTAGCGGGTTGGCGTCCAGGATTGCCTGGATTTCGGTTTGTAATTCCAGCGAGGAAAGCTGCAGCAATTTGATCGCCTGCTGCAACTGAGGCGTCATAGTAAGGCTTTGGCCTATTCGCAGTTGCAGGCTTTGCTTCATAGGCGGGACCGTTCCTTGTCTGATTTTCTGCCAGGATACTTGTTATCTCCCATGGCTACAGTTATAGCTTAAAATCATCTCCCAAGTAAATCTTTCTGACTATTTTATTTTCCAGAATCTGCGTTGGATTGCCTTCCGCCAGAACTTCGCCTTCTCCCATAACGTAGGCGCGATCACATATTCCCAGTGTCTCGCGTACATTGTGGTCGGTAATCAGCACACCGATACCACGTTCGGCGAGTTGCCGTATTATTGACTGGATATCGATTACCGATATCGGGTCGACTCCGGCGAAGGGCTCATCGAGCAGGATGAATTCAGGCTGGTTTGCAAGTGCGCGCGCGATTTCGACGCGACGACGTTCTCCTCCGGAAAGTGATATACCCTGTACGTCGCGCAAATGCGCGATTTGAAATTCTTCCAGCAAACGTTCGAGCGCCTGTTTACGTGCCGAACTATCGAGATCCTTGCGTAGTTGCAGGATTGCCAGGATATTCTGTTGCACCGTGAGATTTCGAAACACGGAGGCTTCCTGGGGTAGATAGCCAATGCCCAGCTTGGCCCGCTTATGCATGGGTAAATGGCTTATGGTTTTACCGTTCAGTCGAATCGTACCCGAGTCATTGCCGATCAAACCGACAATCATATAAAAGCAGGTGGTTTTACCGGCGCCATTGGGACCGAGCAAGCCAACGATCTCGCCACCGGCAACATGCAACGAAACCGATTTGACAACTTCGCGTCGCCGGTATGTCTTGGCCAGTTCGGTGGCCTCGAGTAATCTGGTGTTGCTCATCTATGGCCTATTCAGAGCTGTTTGAATTTTGCTTGGGCTGGATCAGCATCTTCACCCGTTGATCGGATTCCGCGCTACCGGCCTGAAGGCTGTTGCTCTCGGTATTGATGCGAATCAGGTCGCTCTCGATAATATCTCCGGCCTGGCTGATGCGGGCCGAATCGCGCAGTTCCAACAGTGATTCAGACTGGGTGTAGTCGATGTTCAGGGCTTCCCCCAGAATTTCCTGTTGGTTGTCGTCGAGTTGTCGAAAAGTCGCCGGAGTACCGGTCATTTCCATCAGGATCAGTTCATTGGCTTCATTGAAATGGATCACTACCCGGTCGGCACTGATTTCCAGGCTACCCTGTACCAGGGTGACGTTGCCCAGGTAAATGCTGATTTTCTCCTTGTCCCTGACTTCGAGTTCGTCGGCTTCGACTTCTATCGGCTGCTCGCTGTCGCTCGCGAGCGCCCACAGTTGTCCAGGCAGCAGCAGCAACAGTAACGCGCAAGTTTTAACTATCGTCATGATAATAAACCGAATGTGTTTTACTGAATCGGTAAATCTGGCCAGCGAGATCGAAAATGGCCTGCTCGGCTTCGATTTGACCCTGTTTGTTACGCATCAATACTTTCGCCTCAGTGGTCACCAGGTCTCGATCCAGTTCGAAGCGTATGCTCTCGGTGTACATCTGGAAAGGGTTGTCGCCGAGCTTTTGTATTACTACCTGGTTACGCAGGCGTAATATATTCTCGCTGTGCAGTAATTCGCCGTCAAGTGCATCTATCAGCCAGTGATCGCTTTCGCGGTAAATCCGTACCGATGGCAGCTCGATGTTGCTCACATCGGTGCCCGGGTAGTGTTCAAGCCGAGGGCTGTTGAACTCGTAATCGAGCGTGCCTTCGGTGTTCATCGCGCGATAATGCAAATTGGTCAGGAAGTAGTCGATGTTATTGGGAATAACCAGGTCGGCCTTTTCATCTTCTGTGCGCAGGCGTGATTCATACACCCAGCCGACCACAGACGCGCCGATGCCAAGCAAAATGACCAGAGCCAGGAGGCGTAATTTCATTCGAGGTAACTGTCTTGCGCGGCTTCGAGCAATGCTTGGGCCTGCAATATGAAATCGGTTACTTCACGCACCGCCCCGTTGCCACCACGTGCAGTGGTCACCCAGTCGCAATGTTGTTTGACGAAGACATGGGCGTTTTGCACCGCGATCGCGAAGCCGACTCGTCTCATTATCGGTAGATCCGGTAAGTCATCGCCGACATAGGCGGTCTGCTCGGGTTCGAGACCTGTATCCTGTAACAGCTTTTCAAATGCAGGTAACTTATCACGATGTCCCTGATAAATGTGCTTGACCCCGAGATCATTCATGCGGTGGCTGACGATCCCCGAGTTGCGACCGGTAATCACCGCAACCTCGATTCCAGCTTCGAGCAGCATGCGAATTCCATGGCCGTCGAGTGAATTGAAGGTCTTGTATTCTTCGCCCTGGTTATCGAATTGCAGACCGCCATCGGTCATTACCCCATCGATATCCAGGATAAGCAGGCGAACCTGTCTAGCGTTACTAGCGCGCATATTGTTCTCTCCTAGACAATACCGGCTCTTAATAAGTCATGCATGTTTAACGCACCCTGAACGGTTAATTTGTCGTCAACTACCATCAATGCGTTAATTTTCTTGTCGTGCATGATTTTCAGGGCTTCGCTGGCGATTCGCCCGGCTTCGATGGTGGCGCAGTTTGCAGTCATGTAATCCCGCACCAGGGCGGACTCGATGTCCGGCATTTTTGCAAAGGTACGACGTAAATCGCCGTCGGTGTAAATCCCCAGCAGCTGGCTAGTTGTGGCATCGATAACGCCTGCCATCCCCAGTCTCTTGGCAGTCATTTCCAGCAAAGTATCTTTCAGCGTGGTGTCGGCGGTAACCAGAGGAATGTCGGCGCCGGTATGCATGATGTCGCTGACGTGAAGTAGCAGACGCCGTCCGAGGTTGCCACCGGGATGTGACAGGGCGAAATCGTGCTCGGTGAAACCACGTGCCTCTAACACCGCTACGGCGAGCGCGTCACCCATAGCCAGGGTCGCGGTGGTACTGGAGGTAGGTGCCAGTCCCAGTGGACAGGCTTCCCTGGCGACACTGACATCCAGATTAATATCGGCACTGCGTGCCAGCGTAGATGCCGGGTTTCCGGTCAGCGCGAGCAAGGGAATGCCGATACGTTTCAACCATGGCAACAACAGTGTGATTTCACTGGTTTCGCCGGAATTCGACAAGGCTATCACCAGGTCATCAGCGGTGATCATGCCGAGATCGCCGTGGCTGGCTTCACCGGGATGCATGAAAAATGACGGTGATCCGGTACTCGCCAGCGTGGCTGCGATTTTGTTGCCGATATGCCCGGATTTACCCATTCCGGTTACCACTATGCGCCCTGCGCAATTTAATACCAGGTCGCAGGCATCATGGAATCCCTGGTCGAGTCTTTCGCTCAGGGCTGAAATTGCCTCCGCTTCGGTTTTAAGTACTGCCAGGCCAAGTTCGATGTAGGCGTGTTTTTTCATAGTTATTCTACGGCTGCCCCATAATACAAATATAGTTGGTAAATAACAAAAGCAGTGAGCAGGAAGATACCTTTGACACGGGTCAGGTAGCGAGGTACGGCGGTCGGGAAGCGGGACAACAGTATCAGCATCAGTGTCATTGCGATCACCACCACTAAATCACGTGAGCGTGCCGCAACATCGAAACTAAAATTGGTGAGTAAAGCGGGTAGTCCGATTACCGCGAGTGAATTAAACAGGTTCGAGCCGATGACGTTGCCGATAGCGAGGTCCGGCTTGCCTTTGCGCAGGCTCGCAATCGAGGCGGCGAGTTCAGGCAAGCTGGTGCCCAGCGCGACTACCGTGAGGCCGATGATCAATTCACTGATACCCAACGCCTGGGCGATACCGGTAGCTCCCCAGACCAGCAGCCTGGAGCTGCTGACCAACACCAGCAATCCCAGCGCCAACCAGCCGACGGCCGCCGACATCTTCATTGCGTGAACCATTTCCTCGCTCTCGTGTTCTTCCCTGGCGTATTCGGCAGGATGCCTGCGGTGTTCGCGTATCAGGTAGTAGAGACTTAAGGTCAACAGACCCATCAGCACCAAGCCATCGACACTATCCAGCGATAAATCGTAGAGACTCCAGGCCATTACTACAGTGGCCAGTACCAGCAATGGATACTCGGTTTTAAACAGGCGGCTGGCGATCGGAATTGGTGCGAGGATGGCGGTGATGCCGAGGATCAATCCTATATTGGCAATATTGGAGCCGAGCGCGTTACCGATGGCGATACCGGGTGTGTCCTGCATCACCGCGACGATAGAGACGACGATTTCCGGTGCGGAGGTACCGAAGCCGACGATAGTGATGCCGATGATCATAATCGACACCCCCAGTAGACGGGCCAGGGCAGCGGCGCCTTCGACAAATTTATCGGCGCTCCATATGAGCAACGCCAGTCCTGTGATGACGGCGGCGATGTAGCTAAGCATGCTCAAGGCGTGGCTTGGATATGCGTCAGAAATTTTCGGTAGAGGTGAATAGTCCGACGCGCAAATCTCTGGCGTTATAGATTTCTCTGCCATCGACTTCCATCGTGGCATCGCCGATACCCATCACCAGTTTGCGCATGATTACGCGTTTTATACTTATTCGATAGGTGACCAGTTTGGCTTGCGGTAACACTTGCCCGAAATACTTGACTTCACCGGCACCGAGGGCGCGGCCGTGCCCGGGGCCGCCTTTCCAGCCCAGATAAAAACCGATCAATTGCCACATCGCGTCAAGGCCGAGGCAACCGGGCATCACCGGGTCGGTTTCGAAATGACACTTGAAGAACCACAGATCAGGATCGACATCCAGTTCGGCAACAATTTCTCCCTTGCCATATTTGCCGCTGACTTCATCGATGTTAGTGATACGATCGAACATCAACATCGGTGGTAGCGGCAACAATGCGTTGCCGGGTCCGAACAGGTCGCCGTTACCGCAGGAGATAAGTTCCTCATAGCTAAAGCTATGTCGATCGGTTAGAGGTTTGGACATACGAGTAGTGTTATTAGTGTGAGGATGCAAACACTAACGATTATGCGGCGGTTTTGCCAGTAATTCATTGGAATGACGCGTAATTTGAAGCTTCGGCGTTCACTTGTGACCCGTTAGCAGATAAACTCTGCCTGGAATTATCGTTGAATGGTGGTTGGAGTCAGCTTCTGTTCAGCATGATTAAGGAAGATTTATAATTATGATTAAAATATCGTCAATACTGATTGGCCTTGGCGCTTTATTGTGTTCCAGTTCCGGGCTTTACGCGCAGGAAAAATTGGGCCTGGAGCAAGCCATAGAGCTGGCTATGGCGCACGACCCTCGCATTGAAGAGAAGCAGGCCTTTGTACGCAAGGCACAGGGGCTGTTGCAGGAAGCCGACGGAGGCAAAGGTTTACGCTACTCGATAGACAGTTTTCTCGCGCTGTCCCCGGGCCTGGACGGTGGTTTTTACGAGGGCGGCGAGAATAGCTGTAGCGGTGATTGTAAGCCACGCGATGACCAGTATGATTTCGATGATGGCCTGTCGGTGTGGGGAGGCATGAAGTTCAGCATCATAAAACCGTTGTTAACTTTCGGGCGTGTCGAGAATTACCAGAAAGCCGCGCAAAACAATATTCTGATCAAGCAGCAGGATGTTACTCTGCAACGTGATGAGGTTGGCCTGCAGGTGGTCAAGGCTTATTACGGCTATCTGACCGCGCGCGATAGCCGTTTTTTACTCGAAGGTACGCGCCGACGCCTGGTGGTGGCGCTCGATCTGGTCAATGGATGGATTGAAAGCGACTCTGGCAAGGCTACCTTATCGGACCGCTATGCGCTGGAATCGGGACTTGGCCTGCTCGATAAATTTCTTTCCGAGGCGACTGCCCTGGAACAAATTGCGATGGCCGGCCTCAAGTTGCTGACCGGTCGAAGCGAAGAAATCATCGAGCTAATGGAACGAAGTCTGCAACCGCTGCCGCTGCCGCCGGAAAGTTTGCAGGACTGGATCGATCTGGCGCAATCAAACAGGGCCGAGTTCAAGCAGGTTGAAGCCGGTCTGAATGCACGTCGCGCGCTGGTGGAGGTTAACCGCGCAGAGAAAAAACCAATTGTCTATGCTGGTGTCGCCGGATCACTGGCCTATGCGCCGAATCGCGATTCACTGGATAACCCGTATATTAACGACCCCTTCAATCATGCGGCGGTATCGCCATTACTCGGTTTACGCTGGGAATGGGAGTCGGGTACACAACCAGCGCGGGTTGTGCAGGCTCAGGCAGAGCTGGATGCGCTGGTGCACAAGGCGTCATTTGCACGCATGGGCATCCCGTTCCAGGTCCAGGAACAGTATCTCTCGATGCAGGCCAAGCATAAATCCATCCAGTCGATGAAGAAAAGTTCGAAGTCCGCGCGGCGCTGGATGATCGCTGCCTATTCCGATTTCGAAGCGGGTCTTGAAGAAGCCGACACTATTTTTAGTGCCTTGCAGGTATACGTAATCTCCTATGCGGAATATTTACGTACGGTGAATGAATACAATAACCATGTGTTAAAATTAAAAAGTGTCAGTGGAGTATTTCAGTGAAAAAATTAATTGCCAGC
>PVMS01139581.1_pt1 | contig 18555 bp, 13 predicted proteins | sample 1853461 | NCBI WGS metagenome assembly PVMS01 (sample SAMN08582032, study PRJNA380276) | Marine sediment metagenome, whole genome shotgun sequencing project. | isolation source: ocean sediment barecode stripped | collected 2017 | reverse complement strand
GGCCCATGAGCTTGTACTCGCCGCTGTTCACCCGGAAACCGGTGAAATACGTGAAGGCCGAGTACAAAAGGCCCAGCGAATGGGGGAAACGGAGCTCCTTGAGCATCTCGAGCTGGTTGCCACGTCCCACCGCGATGCTGCCGGTTGCCCACTCGCCCACACCGTCCATCGTGAGAATCGCCGCCTCTTCGAACGGCGAGGGAAAAAAGGCGCTTGCCGCGTGTGACTCGTGGTGCTCCAAGAACACGAACCGACCTTCGTATTCCCCGCCAAGCCCCTTACGGAGTTCTCGCGGCGTGTAGAGCTTCTGCTTCAGCCAAAGCGGTAGGCCCATCAAGAAGAGCTTGAAGCCGAACGGAGAGTACGAAACGTACGTCTCCAGGATGCGCTCGAATTTGAGCAGCGGCTTATCGTAGAACACGACCAAATCGAGCTCATTGCGCCCGATTTGCGCCTCTTTGAGGCAGTAATCGATCGCGTTCTGAGGGAACCGATAGTCGTGTTTTTTGCGCGTGAAGCGCTCTTCTTGCGCGGCAGCAATGATGTCGCCGTCGCGTACCAAGGCGGCGGCGCTGTCGTGATAATACGCCGAAATCCCGAGGATGTTCATGCCGGACTCTCCGTTAGGGGGTACCGCGGTCAAGCGCTCTAGGACTCCTGATACACAGCGTAGGACTTCGGGAAACCAAGCAGCCATTCCGTATGGACCGACGAACCCGGGAACAGGGATTGGAGTCGCTGGAGAGTCAGGACGCGGGTGTCCTCGACCATCTCGGTCCAGCTTGGAAGCTTTTGGCGCCATTGCTCGATGAAGGAGCGGCGTAAGCGCTCGGGATAGAACCACCAAAAAGGCATCCCGCAATGGGCTTCGATGGGAAACCACTTGGACGGTGTCTGGATCCAGTACCGAGTGCCCAGGCGGCGCACCTCGGATGCGAACGCGTCCTGTCGATCCTCCGGTCCGACGTGCTCGATCACGCTATTACTGTAGATCAAGTCGAAGTCATCCCGCGTGAATCCGTCGATATTGCACGCGTCGCCCTCGACATAGCGGATCCGGTGCTGCGCAACCTTCGCGTTTGTTTGAGCGATGCCGGGGAGGTTCAGGATCGTGATGTCCAGGGACATGTCGACCTCTTGCCACGTCTCCGGCTGACCACCGAGATCCAGTATGCGCGTCTCGGGGCTCAGCCCCATCGAGTGGATGAATACCTTCATCCTGTCTTCCCGGGCCATCTTCGAGATGGGCTTCATCAGGCGCTGGAAGGTGTTGAATCGGAGGTTTCGCACGCGCCACTCTTTCGTTGATCATAGCATTGCTGCGCAGTCTCCCCAACCGACCTCACCTGGGCTGCGTGCTTGGCATCGGCCGTAAATGTGGTTCGGTTCGTGGATCGTTTTTGACTCTTATGGGCCCCACTACCAGCGAGTCGTCCGGAAACTCGACCCCGAGAGTCGCTACGCGGCCCCAGGCAAACATGCTGTCGCCCCCACGGGCGCGAATATCGCTACCACCGCAACCTTCGTGCCCATCGACCAAGTCGGTTTTGCTGATGAGCTTGCGTCCCGCCCAGTATCCGTTCGATGCCAGCAGCAGCCCTATGCGAGCCAAGTCTTTGGGCGACATCCCGACCCATCCGCCACCCCCGACGACGACGTGCCCGCGAACGACGTACGGAGGATCGATGAAGCATCCGTACCAACGCTCCTTCGCCGTGTACTGAGGGTAAAGCACCTTCTGTTCTGGGGAGGCGTTGGGGGGCGGTAGGTTGGCGTGCACATCTTTGCCGGAGAGCCAGTACCACCCCTCGGCTTCGATACCGATGTGACGAAACAGCTCGCGATCTAGAAAGTCTTTGAGGTTTCCGTCGACGATGTGCGTCAAGGCCTGGTTGAGTCGCCATTGCCCGCCCGTCGAGTATCCGCCGCCACTGCCACAGGCCTTGTTGTTGCAACCGTCGAGGAAGCCGTTTGAAGTCTTGAAGCCTCCTTTCATGTGAAACAGGTTTCGGAGAGTCGAGGCTTCGCCGCAGTCGGAAGGACACTCGGGCCAGACGTCGCTGACTTGTTCATCGCCCGTCACGAGCCCGCGATCGATGGCCAACTGCAGCACGAATCCGTTGAACGCCTTGCCTGCGGAGGCGCTATTGAAAACGTAGTCTGGATCTCCCCAGCAGTGAAGCATGTAACCGCCGCGCTGTACGCAGGTTCCCCAGCGACCATCGGAGTGTATGTCTCCGCCACAACCTCCCGGACTGGGTGTGGCGGAGATGTACTCGGCCCAACGTTCCGGGTGGAGGCCCGCTTCTTTCGCGTTCAGCCAAGCCCATTCCTCCCCTGGGTAGACCACCCAGTCGGGTATTCCAGACGCACGACTCGAATACGAACCCAAAACGGTCGCAACGATACCCACGGCCCCCACAGCGAGGGCCGCCCTGCTTAGCCAGCTCGAGCTCTTGGGGTTCACGCCACCTCCGAAGTGGTGCTAACTACAACACCTGTCGGTCGCTGACCTTAGCATGCAAGCCTATACCCGTCATATACCTGTGGCCAACGAGCTTGGAAGATATGGTGGCGGACACTACATTCGAAATTTCACGCGCGTTCAATTGAGCGTCTCGGGGGTAAGGTCTGCGCGTCGATACAACACCGAGTCGCCGACGGTCCGAACCGATACGTAGTTCTCCGAGAGGAAGGACTCGAGAAATGCGATCGCCGGGGGCAACGGGTCCGGATAGTCGGCGAACTCCTGTCGATTCACGAGGCAATACTCCGGGCGAGACGTCTCTAGGTCCTCTTTGAACCAAAGATCGAACCGCCTCGCGAGGTCGTCTGGTCGCCCCGGATAGTAGAGCATTACGTTGTGAAAAAACCGGGTCGGTTGCGGGCGCCGCGAAAGGACGTTGATCGCATTCGCTCGGCCCCAAACGAGCACTGTTCCGTCGGCGGGCACGAGGCTGCCCAGCTCTTCAGACAGTTGGAGTGCCGAGGCCACATCGATACCATCGCCCACCGAATTCCCCGCGTCGAACTCGGCACGCGAGATCGAACCCGTGAATAGCGCGATCGCAGGAGCATAGTCGCCTCGCCACTTCTTGGCCGTTCCCCCCACAGCCACCACCAGCCACGCCGCGGCAAGCCAACGCGTCCAATCGCGGCTCGTCCTCATCTGGTCTTGAGCGAGCCCGAGCCCGATGCACATCATCCCAACCGATCCTGTGAACGTCGGACCGAGCGTGTAAACGAAGCCTTCGATCTGCATGAAGTAGGAGATGACGCCCACGAGCCAAATACAGAGGAAGAGGAGGAGCTCCGGCCATTTCGCGGCGCCCCCGCGTGCGAGTGCTAGACCGGCACCTAGGAGCGCCGATAGTAGGATCCAGTGCCAGCTCGCCCACCAGAACCGAGCGGCCAACCCGAGCAAAGTCGCAAACCCGCCATGATCGGTCCCCACTCGGGAGGTGGCGAGACGCACGCAATAGTCGTACAGCGTTTCCGCTGGAACACCTTGGGCGAGCAGGATTAGCACGGCCGCCGCCAAGAACAACAAAGAGCTCGAGCCGGCCACGACGATATGCAGAGCTCCCGTACGGGGTGTCCATCGGCCACGCCACGCGCCAAATGCCGCATGCGCCGCGAGCACGAAACCGGTGAGTGCGAAGGGTGGTTTGATCAGCGCTGTGGCCGCGATCAGGGCACCGGTCCCGACCTGGAGGCGAAGATTCCGGCGGTCGAGGCCAAGCCAGTAGAACCACAGGCAAACCATGAGGAGGTTGCCGGCTAGGATGTCGCGCTGCCCGGCGAACCAGCGTCCGACGGTGATGTACAAAGCGGGATAGAGGAGGAGGAACCAAACGCCCGCCGAAACGGTCCACGTGCGGCGCAGAAGATCGGCCCCAAACAGCGTGCAAGGGAGCACGATGAACAAGAAATCGAACACGCGCCAAGACCACAAGGCGTTGCCGAACAAGAGCGTCGATAGCGCATGCAACCAGTGGCAGACGGGCCAGCTACCGTCGACGAACGTGACATACGGTGTGGCACCTTCGGTGAGAAGCCATCCCGTGTATTCATAGTACCATTGGTCCGGGCTCGGAGGAAGGGTCGAATACAAAAGGAGACCGAGGGCCCACACGACCGCAACGGGGATCCAAACCATAGGTGGGAAGACTGTCGTTGCCCTCAAGCTTGCGGTACGTGTCGTCATGGTTCGGCGCATCGTCGGTCAACGTATCACCTGTTCGTGCCGTCTGCCCACGTATCGAGATCACCCATCAAAGTCCGGAGGCAGGTCGAAGGGGAATGGAGATCGCATCGCACGCGATGGTGGCGGCGAGGTCGTTTGCAATCGTCAGGCATCGACGCGATCGGGAAGCTGCAGAATGGGCGCAGCCAGACGCTCCCTGAATTCACCGTCTGCCCGGCCCAGGCCACGCTTGAGTAGAGCACGGACGCCGAGCAGAGGAATCGTCCCCACTTCCGCCGCTGTCGCCGCCAACCACCCGTGATGCTTCGTTAGATAGTAGAACCTGCTCTTGTAATAATGCTCGCTGACGCATTGGTGAACCATCACCACGTCGAATTGGTTGGTGCTCGCACCACACTCGTGTTCGGCAAAGGCGGTGCCTATCGCCCACAACTCGAAGCCTTCGTTCATGATCTTCATGCACAGGTCGGTCTCTTCGAAATAGAGGAAGAAGCGCGGGTCGAATCCTTTCACAGCGCGAAAGACTTTCGACCGTACTAGCAAGATGGCGCCGCACAGCCAGTTGGTGCGAAAAGGTTCGTCCCCGACTCGGATCTCACGCATCGCAGGGTAGCCTCGGAACCCCATTGCCTCGCGTATTAGTCCCCCGGGTGTCGGAAGAACCCCAGCGACCTGCATTGTTCCGTCTGCTTCGCGAATGGCGGGAGCACACATTCCAACCCTCGGCCGCGATTCCATGAAGTCCAGCAGCGTTTCGAGCGCCTCCATAGAGAGCGTTGCGTCTGGGTTGAGAAACAAGGTGTACGGCGTGCTGACATGCTCGAACCCCAGGTTGCATCCACGCCCGTAGCCCAAATTGCCGCCGGCTTCGATCACCTTCACCCAAGGAAAACTCTCACGAACGAAGTCCGACGTTTCGTCACCGCTGGCGTTGTCGACGACGACTACGTCTATCAAACCTGCGGACTTGCTCGGCTCGAGCGACTCGAGGGTCACTCCGATGGTTCGTCTTGATCGGTAGCTGACGATGACCGCAGTCACGATCGGAGAGTCCTTTCCTCGGACTTCCGCGGTCGACCTTGGGTTCGAGCTCATGAGAGCATTGTAGCAGAACACGCAAATGGCTCGAGGTTCGCCCGGCAATCAAGGCCGGACTTTCACGCGCTAGTCGAAGACCTACCCGGATGAAACGAGAAGGGCCACGTTAGCGCAGGAACTCGTCGACTGGGTCGTGAATCCCACGCTTTATGAGAACGTCACGTGAGGACTTGGGCGACCAACCGAGACGCTCTTTGCTCTTGCTCGGGTCGAAGGTCGAGGCGAACGTGCGCCCGCGCCAGTCCGAATAGCTCGGCCTCGGCGTAGACACGGCAAGCGATTTGATCGCCCATTTCGCCATCGCCTCGCCGTAAAGACGCGAGGCGAAGCCGACACCCGACGCAACTTGATGTTCGCGCGCTGCTCGAACTCATCGAGATACTCGTTAGCCGTGATGCAGGGATCGCTCATGAGATTGAAGGACTCGCCCTCGATACCCCGCACATCCATTGCTTTGACCATCGCGTCCGCGACGTCTTCGACTAGAACGATCGGCAGAGGGTTGTTCCCACGTCCGTACAGTCGCGCGATCGAGGAGTAAGGCCAGGCTGCGACACCCCAGTGACGCGGGCTACCGCCCTTACCCAACACGATGCCGGGACGAAAAATCACGGCTGGCAGCCGCGAGGACCTCCAAAGTTCGAGAAGCTGCGCTTCGTTTTCCGCTTTGGATCGCGCATACACGTTCGCACGTAACATGGACCGCACCGGCTTCGTTTCTTCTGTGATCGATGCCCCGGGTGTACCGGCCTCGTAGATCGCAATCGACGAGGCGTAGTAGAATCTCTTGACGCCGAGTTCGAGGCAAACCTCTGCCAGGCGGCGCGTCGGCTCCACGTCGTACTTCAGATACTCCTCCCAGGCATTTCCGCTTCCCCGTGCGAGGTGAAAAACCTGGTCGATACCGGCGAGGGCGGCACGAATCGACTCCTCGTCGAGGAAGTCACCGCGAACGAGCTCCACGCCGAGTCCTGCGAGATCGGAAGCGTTGCTTGGGTCACGGGCAAGCACGCGCACGCCGTAACCTTGCTCGACGAGGCGCCGAACTAACGCTCGTCCGATGAAACCCGTGCCTCCGATCACCAAGACCGAGGGTTCGCGCTTGGCAGGCTCGGGCGCTGCACTGCCTGGCTCGGCGACGGACTCGCGAACACTCGGCTGCGCGGCGGTCGCCACGCGCTCCGCAAGCCTGACCGCGGCTTCTCCCATCTCGGGGCTCACGCCTTCGTCGAGAGGTCCGCTGCGCGAATCGTAGAAGGCGCGGACAGCCCGAGCAATGCTGCGGCAAAACGGATTGCCTTCCGTCTTCCGTACCCCAGCCTTCGCGAGAACGAACTTTGCGAGGGTACCCGTCGCTTGCGCTGCCGTATCCTTGGCTGACGAAGTGACATCGATGAAGCGGTCTACGTCGAGGAGATGCGGCGAGTGCTCGTGAACCACGTACGTGCTTCGTTCGAAGTCCACCGAGGCCGAGGCAACGCTACCCCGAACGTGGACGTAGTGCTCCGGGTATCCGTCGATGAAGGAGAACCGGATTCGAACGCTGGTGGCGCCTGCCCACCCCATGATCTCCCACCTCCGAAAGAAGCGGGCCCCACTCGGCAGAGTGACGGCGTCGAAAGGATGCGCCTCGAGTGCATCGAGGTCGCCGACGAGGTGCTGGCAGTGTGCAAACGAGTGCGGTGCGACCTCGAAAAGAATGTTGCGTGGAGCCTTAAGCGCCCATGCGCCGAAGGGACCGCTAGAAAGCTGGCCGAACTCCTTGTTCCAAACGATGTCGACCTGGTCGATGCGACCGAGACGCCCTTGTCGAAGATCGGAAACCAAGCGCTCGTACGCTTCGAAGTAGAGGAAGTTGTGGCTGGTGCCGAACGCGCAGCCATTCACCTCTGCGAGCCGGCTGAGCTCTCGACACGCTTCGACCGAGTGGGCCATGGGCTTCTCGACGAGCACGTCGACCCCTGCGCGCAGCGCCTGCTGCACGGGACCCACATGGAGATGGGGGGGTGTCAGCACATGTATGACGTTGATCTCCTCGGCTTCCAGGAGCTTGCCCAGGTCCGAGTACACACCATCAATCCCGGCGGCATCCGCGAACTGCTCCGCGCGCCGATGTTTCACATCACAGACCGCGCGGACCGTCACCCCTGGCACGGCTCGAGCCGCGTCCAGGTGATACCGTGCGATGTACCCCGCACCGACGATCGCTGTGTTGATCGGCGTGTCCTTCATATGGTTCTCTTGTGCTCGATGATCTCAGGTCTACGGTCGTACAACGCGTCGAGATGAAACTTGGCGACGCCTATAGCCTCCGGAAAAGCGGAAACGGCGCACGACATGCCCCAAGCAAGCGAGTGAGCCCACGGAAAACCACGCCTGCGTGTTTGCCAAGTAACGCGCGCCCACACGGCGGGATACCGCGCGAGCGCGAGGCATGAGATGCCGAGCGTAGACGGAGCCATCAAGATCGCACCCGCTGGAACTGCAAACCCCCACAACAACGCTCGCCGCTTCTCGCGAACGAATTTGCGCTCCGGCGTGGCCCCATGGAGATCGGAGACTTGCGCGTACGCGTATCCAGTACGCTTCGCGCGTCGCCACCACTGCCAAGCGTGATGCATATCGACGTCATGAATCATACTTTCGTAGTTCAATCGAACGAGCTGGTAGCCGGCTTGTCTGAGGCGCACGGCGAGCTCGTCGTCCTCCGCCGCGATGACCCTCGCGTTCCAGCCGCCAACCTCTTCGAGCGCGGTCGCGCGTATCATCACGTTGCCACCAAAGTTGGTGGTCGGTCCAACGGGCCCCAGGTGCCATTCGACGTCGCAAATCCTCTTGTAGATTGAGCGTTCAGGGTAGCGTTCCTTCAAGTACCCGCAGGCTGCCGCCAACTGAGGGTCGCGGCCCAGCTCGGCTGCGGCGGTTTCGATCCAGCCAGCCTCGACTTCGCAGTCGCCGTCGACGAACTGAACATACTCGACGTCGGGGTGGTCCTTGCGCAACTGCTCGAATCCGGCGTTCCGGGCGCGTGAAGCCGTGAAGGGCTGGGACATGTCGAGATCGACCACGACAGCGCCGTGCTGGGCCGCCTGCGTGCAGCTGTCATCGGTCGATCCCGAGTCCACGTAGACCACGGGCCTTCGCCCGTCGGACACTGACCGAAGCGCACGAAGCAACCGCGCGCCCTCGTTTCGACCGATCAGCACGACACCAAGGCGCGATTCGCTCATGGCTCACAAAATACTGATAAAGCCGCGCGGAAAAAGGGGATTGGCCCCTTTTTCGCCGAACGCAGGGCGCCAGGTCGAAATTTACCGTCTCTGCGGGATTCTTCTCGTCTTGACCGATGGAGGGCCTCAGGCAACATAAGCTGGCCTAGTTTGGCTGATTTTGCTCAAGATGAGACCCAAGAATCATCAAGCTCGAACCTCAACACGTCTGCACGCCCGGGAGCTATCTCCAGATCAATGGGATGATTACCTAAGCAGACATCCTCACGGTCACCATGAGCAGAGCAGCGGGTTTGCTGAAATGCGAGCCCGACACGGGTTTGAGAGCATCAGGATCGGGATCGTCGAGAACGACCACATAACCGCGGGCGCACAACTGCTGTACCGCTCCTTTCCCGCCGCAGGACGCCTCGCCATTATCCCCCAGGGTCCACTGGCGACCGCGGAGCGCGCTGACGCCGCCAGGACATTGATCGACTCTTTGGAGACACTAGCCCGTCAATACCGGCTAAGCCTGGTCAAAGTCATCAAGTACACCGACAACGAATTCTGGTCGCCGCTGCTGGTCCAGGCCGGTTTTCGTGACACCGGCGACCCGTGGTCGGCGACTGACCAAACCTTGCTCGTGCGCTGCGATCAGGACGATGACGCGATCCTCGCCCGGATGAAATCCAAGTGCCGGTACAACCTGCGCCTTGCCCAACGCAAGGGAGTCACGGTTAGGGTAGGTGGCGAGGACGACATCGATACTTTCTACGAACTCCTCCAGCACACCGCCAGAAGACAGAATTTTCCGATATTTCCCGTCGAGTACCTACGCTATGTCTGGCTTCTGTTCGCGCCAAGGGACAAGTTGCGTCTGTTCATCGCCGACGCAGACGGCGAGCCACTGGCCGGCGTTATCGCCACCGTCGCCGGCGACCGAGTCTATTATGGCTGGGGCGGGTTATCGCCTGAGCGCCGGAACCTTATGCCGAATTACGTCGCCCACTGGGCAGCGATCCGCTGGGCCCGCAGCATTGGCGGCAAGTATTATGATCTGGCCGGAGGCGGCAGTGGCAGAGGCGTCGACCAGTTCAAGAGTCATTGGGGCGGTGAGCCGTCTTCCTGTCCTGCTCCAACAGAGAAATTCTACGGGCAGCTAGCGCCGGCGCGACGACTCGCTGCGCTGCAGATCCGGCGAAAAGAAAAGCTGCGCAAGCTGGCGGACCGCGCAGTCTATCACTACTACGGCCGGATGCCCTTTTGACAGCCCTAACGCTGCGATCGCGACTTTCTGCGGAAACGCCGAACCGCCTTGCGAAAAGGCTCCGTCCTCGGCGAGCGCCGGAGCCATGCCTCCCCGCTAATGCGGGCTCGGCGGATCAAAGCAGGCGCGGATGGCACGTCGACGACGCCCTCGATGAGGGGAACGCAGCCGGTCATGAAGCTGGCTTTGTAGGAATCCTCACCTTTTCCAAGATCTAGAGTGGTCACGCCGAGTTCTGCCATGTGCTGGGCAAGCTTCAGCAGGAGGATGCCGCCTGGGGAATACCGGCTGAGGGAATGCTCGTAGCCGGGAAACCACCAGTGGAGGACGTGGTTGCTTCGCATGCCCATGTGGGCAGCGGCGATCGAGTCACCCACGTAGAGAACCGATACCAAGCCCTCAAAGCCATTGACCTTCGTGTTGGCGATGTCGCGGACGAGACGCACCGCAGACGCATCGCTGAAGTAGTCATGAATATTGGCGCGCCGACACTGCTCTGACTTCCACCTTATGATTCGATCCAGCACCGAAGGCTCATCCACATGCGCCTCCAGCCGCAACGGACCTACTTCCCTTTCAAGCTTGCGTTCCTTCCGCTGCAACTGCGAAATGCGATTGGATCCGGACTTCTTGCGCGCCTCGACGTATCCTTCGAAACCGTCTCGAAGGTCGAGAATCGGAGATTCGGTCCGAACCTCGGTGAAGGGCTGAAAAATCTTCTGGCCGGCCGGAACGTGGTCAAATGGCCAAACCGTCAGGTTGCACGCGCGTAGCAGAACACGGGCATCCAATTGGGCGTCCGATGTCGCGATCACCCCATGATAGTCCGAAAGACGATCTCCGACTGGCTTAGCGAAACCGAAGCGGCGGCGATGAAATGGGAAGAACGCAACTGGTTCACCTCCTTCGTTGATAACTGCCACTGCGACGTCTCCGTGAGCGCGAGCAGCGGCCGCAGTGAACTCCGGATGGAAGTACGGGCTCACCAAGTCCCGATTGCTGCCGCGGAGCTGCTTCCAGCGTTTGCGGTGCTCGGAGGACAGCTCGGAAGCTGCAAGCACTTCGATGTCCATCTTCGAAGTGCTTAGCAGATCGTTCAAGCTCGCCCCAGGAACAGGGCCTTGGACAAGGAGGGGTGTGCCCCGCTGGTGCGGTAAGCGAAACGTCCTGGCGAGGGGTCTTGTATGGCCTCGAGCCGAGTCAAGGCCAGGGGATCGCTCGTATTCTGGACTAAGCTCATCGGCTCGGTGAGCGAGGCGGTCTGGTACCCGTTGGACTTCAGCCAAGCACGGGCATGGGCACTATAGCGTCCGTAGGGAAACGCGAAATGAGTTGCATCGATGCCAAGCTCGCGTCGAATGTCCGCGTGCGCGAGGGTAAGCTCCTCTTCGACTTGGTCGTCACGCAAGCGCGACAAATCGAGGTGCTCCCGAGTGTGAGATCCGATGCTGATGTTGGGGTAGCGCCGGCAGAGCTCTCGGACCTCGGGCCAACCCATCATCAGGCGAGGCTCGTCATGCTCTGGTTGAAGCTGGTCTCGGATCGACGACATCAACTCCGCACGCTTCGCCCTGCTCGCTCGAACCAAAACACCTGCCGCGGATTCGTACGCTTGGTCGACTTGCAGCGGTGCGGCCAGGTCAAAGCAGGCGTCCGGAAGCTCGAGGCGTTGCCGAGTGCGATCTTTGAACGCTCCGTAGAGGACGTCGATCCACATATTCTCGGCGCGCTCGACATACCCGGTCGCTAGGAACAACGTCGCTGGCAGAGCATGTTGGGCTAGAATCGGTGCCGCGACCTCGTAGTTGTCCAGGTAGCCGTCATCGAAACTGATCACGACGCTGCCTGGCTCGGGGGACTCTCCGTTCGCCAGCATTTCGGCCAGCACATCCAGACTAATCACGCTCCGTCGCTGCGACAGGAACGACATCTGTGCGGCAAATATCCATGCCGGCATCGCCATTGCCGGGTCTTGAAAGAGTCTGCGCTCGGGCGGGGCGACGCTGTGGTACATCAAGATCAGGGCCCCGCGAACTCTCAGCGCGCGAACATACAGATCACACACCGAAGTGGCACCAAACGCCTGGTGCGCCTTTGCTAGGAAACGCCGCCTGATGCTGACCGGGAGTGGTCGAGGCGCGTCGGGCATCGGGAACTAGGTTGGCATTTGGATGCGTGGTGGTCAATGCCGACGCTTCACTCGAGCGCTCAGGACACGGTTTCGACTGGCAGGCTGCGGCTCAGGTCAGTCGCGGAAGGGGATCGCGAAGCGAGATCGTCAGGCCGTCAAAATCGACCTGCTCGAGACCAAACGAAGTTCGTTCGGTCATACCCATCGCGTGCATCAAACTGACGTAGAGTCGCTCGTGTGCGAGGCCGACCGTATCCCTGTGGCCATAGGCAAGATTGAGCGTGGTCTGCTGCGGGTAGTGAACATAGCGGCCAGGCCTGAAGTACCCGCCCCCGCCACCCGCAAGCACATTGGGAACTCGTCGGAGCTCATGCGTCCCTGTCGCGAGCTCGGTGAGCCACACCACCGCGGTGTTGTCCAGCAAGCTGCCACCGTCCTCTGGCACGGAGTCGAGCTGGTCCAGCAAATACGCGAAGTGCTCGGCATAGACGCGGTTGTAGTTGACCATCCCTTCGATGCCCTGCGTGTTGCCGCCACCCTCGTCCGATGTGTGCGCGATGTCCTGATGGATGTCCAATCCGGGCGCGATCCCAAACTGGTTACCCGGTATGTTTTGGGTCACGAGCGTGACAACTCGGGTGAGGTCGCAAGCCAACGCAATGGTCGTGAGCCGCGAGAACTGATCGATGACGTGTCCCTGCGCCGAAAACGATGGATCGCACCCGGTCGGAACCGTGAGTGCTAGACCAACCTCTAGGTCTCGGACCAATGATCGATGTCGCTCCAGCTTCTCCCGATCGGAGGCGCTCAGCTTCGGGAGAACCGCTGCGAATTCCTCACTGACCGTATCGAGAACGCTCGCGCGCGCGGCCCTGATTTCGTCTTCGCGAGTCGGCGGACCGGGATCGGTCGGGTCGGGCGCTAGGCCCATGATGTCGCTGAATGCGGTCTGTGCATCCTGCTCTCGAGGCGCGGGTTGGTTAGGTCCGACGTAGCTGTATGCGTGCTGATGGTTGAACCCATAAACGCGGCTGTTGCAACGCCCAGATTGGCCGACGGCGTTGCCGATCTCCTGGTCGATCGAGGGTGCGCCCCCGCGTGCAGTCGAGGCGCCCTGAAACGCCCAGGTGTTGGTCAAGAGGTGCGCTTGGGCGATGTGGTGACGGTTGACGTCACCTGAGTATCCGAGCGCGGAGACCCGGTACTCCTCTGCGTACGTCACCATTCGGGCTAGCCCATCGATGATGAGGAGGTTGTCGCGGTGTCGATGCAGCGGGCGAAGGATGTCGCTGAACTCCGACTCTGCTAACCCGCTCAGCGAGTAGTCGTATTCTTCGTTGTCCCGCCCCGGCTGACGCATGTGCCACCGGCCAGGGACGGTGCCGTGCGGCGTGATGTAGAAGATCACGCGCTTGGGAGCGCCACTTTGAGCACGCGCGGTTCGGCCGGAAACGGACGGAAGCCAAAGCGAACCGGCAGTCAAGCCGAGTGCGGTGAGGAAGCGGCGACGATCGAGGATGTATGGGCTTCCGTTCATCTGATCAGTCCTCCACCTGGCTCCGGAGCCTGAATTCGGGGCGCGTCACCATGGTGATCAAGAGCTCGAGCAGATTGCTGCCGCTGCCGGCAAACGCCCGTTGAATTGCTTCCACCTGACAGGTGTCGGCAGGCTCCATGGGCCGGCCACTCGCATAGGTAAACCACTGCTTCACCATGCAGTCACGGACCACCTCACTCTCGGCCAGCAGACTCTGGAGCTCGACGGGGCCCTCATACTCCGCGTCATTGCCGATGCCGTTCGCGTAGCCGGACGCGTCGACCGGGAGCCCGTTGTCCTCTGTCCGGAAACGGCCCGCGGCGTCGTAGTTCTCGAAGCCGTAACCAAAGCCATCGATTCGCACGTGACAACCCTGGCAGGTCGATGGCGCAACGCGTTGCTCGAAGAGCTCGCGATTGGTCATCGGGCCTTGATCCGGATCAGCCATCGGTGGGGAGACGTCTGCGTTGGCAGGCGGCGAAGGGCGGGGCTCACAGAGAAGCCGGTCCATCACGTAGACGCCGCGGAGCGGCGGCGAACCGTTCGCCTCGTGAGCGTTACCGGCCAAGAACGCGATACGGCTCAGAAGACCGGCGCGCTCTGAGGGGTCGAGCTCGACCTGGGACCAAGAGTCCACCGGTGACGGGATGTCGTAGAGCTCGGCCATCACATCGTCGACGTATGCGATATTGCTCGTTAGGAGGTCCTTGACCGTTCCCCCGTCTAAGAACGTGTTTTCGATGAACAGAAGCGTCTCTTCCTTCGCGGACTCACGCGCCTGCGAGCTCCACATCGGGAAGAGCTCTGGGAGCTTGTCCTCGGCGAGCACCCGATCGAGATATAGCCATTGTCGGTGAAAATTCCGCACCGCGGCTCGCCCGCGGTCGTCTGCCAAAAGGCGTCTCGCCTGCGCTTCCAGCTGCGCCTCGGTCTCGAACTCGCCAGCGTCCGCGGCTGCAAACAGCTCGTCATCTGGCATCGTCTCCCAGAGAAAGTAAGAGAGCCGGCTCGCAAGCTCGTACTGCGAGAGCTCTAGCTGATCGGTGTTGATCTCGGACCCCTGGTTCTCGAGTCGATAGAGGAACTGTGGCGCCTGTAACAGGCCGGCGATCGTCAACTGCACGGCAGCATCGAAGTCGATGGATGAACGCTGCGATTCGAAGAAAGCCCCCCATCGGTCGAGCTCGTCGTCGGTGAGTGGGCGGCGGAACGCACGCTTGCCAAAGCTCTCGACGAACTGTCGGCCACAGTCTGCATCTTGGGTCGTGCAAGGAAGCACGCGAGAACGCGCTGTGGTGCTGTCGACGGCATGCTCACCCAGCCTCATCGCTGCAGTCTCATAACGATCGATGCGGACATCCGACGGGCCGAGCGACAATGCATCGTTCTCGAAAGAGCCTTGCACGACGGCGTCGCTTGGCTGTTCCGGAAGCTGAGGGATGTCGCCACCTAGGAGGTGGCGCACGGTGTTCTCGTACTCGACATTCGTGAGGCGCCTGAGGGGAGCGGAACCGAGGATGATGGCGTCGGGGTTTTGACAAACGAACGCCTGCGTCTCGCCTGGGCCATCGCCCCTCGGCCCCCCTGCCTGACCGATTACGCCGTTACACGCTCCGAGCAGCGTCAAGCCGCTGGCGAGCACGAACCCCGCACACTTATCAAGCGCCCCCCAACGGCCCATACATAAGTTTAATGGGTCACATTCCCGTGCCTCGCCACACCGCAAGGGTTAATCGGCGCCCCAGAAATGATGCGAAGGCTCTGTTTTTTCGCCCCTTTAGGGCAACAGTAAAACATTGTCGCGAGGACACGCGCGGTTCCGATGGTCCTTGCGCGACTACGTTAGCGCTCGGTTCGACGCCACTGCCGTTCGCGACGTCCGAAAAGAAACGACGCGTAGAGCGGGACCTTCCAAATCACATACAGGGGAACCAGAAGCAGGTATCTGAAAGGAACAACTTCTCGTCCGTAGCGCAGCCATCCGAGCCCGACTCCGAGGCTAACGAGAGCCAGCGCGATGCAAGCGGTCCAAACCGGAAAATTTGGACCCCCGAGAAAGACGAGTAGGCCGGAGATGCCTAGGAAGAGGATCGAGAGCCCCACCAGCAGGGCCAGCGGCGGCACGATGAGGTCTGCACCCAAGGCGATCAGCCCGGGCCTACCCCGGCGAATCCCTTCCCGGATGAGTCGTGGACCGTGCTGCAGAAGGGCACCGATCTGCCCGTGCTCCCATCGCCGCCGCTGTTGGATCGCGGCCCTCCGTCCGATTGGAAGCTCGCTTCGTGTGCCCGCTTCGATGCAAAGTATCGGCTCGTGTCCAAGCAGGGCCAGCTCGATGCCCATCACAAGGTCTTCGACGAGGTTTGCGCCGAGCTCGGGGGCGGCGCGCATCACGTTCCAAGGAAACGCCATGCCAGTCCCTGTCAAATGACAGGGCTGGCCAAGGCGACGGAGCCCGCGGGGCCTGACGCGATTGCGCACGAGCGTCGCCAAGGCCGAGATCATCGAAATCGCCGAACGCTCAGCGGGCTGGAAGACATAATCGGCTTGCACTGGTCTTTGCGTTTCGACGGCGCGGTGAACGAGCGCGTCGATCGACCCCGGCGTGAGATGGCAGTCGGCGTCGACGACGATGACCACGTCCGGAGGATTTGAATCTAGGTGATCCATGCCAAATGACAATGCGTATCCCTTGCCGCGCCGTTCCGGATCCGAGCGTTCGATCGCCTCTGCGCCCGCGGCCCGCGCAATCACCGCCGTGTCGTCGGTGCAGTTGTCCGCAACGACCAACACGCGATCGCCGTCGGCGAGCTGATGTTGCACTCCAATTATGGTTGGGCCGATGCCCTCCTCTTCGTTGTGCGCGGGAACCATCACGACGAGCGACACGCCTTCTGGCCTTGCAAGTCGCTTTCCCTCAGGAAGCAAGATGCTCGCGAAGCACTCGACGAAGAAGATCAACGCCGGAATCGCGAGGACCGCGGTGGCCACAGCGACGAGGATCGCTAGCAGGGTCATCGGAATCACTATAGCGAGATCGCGGGTGATATGGCACGATCCTATCCAAGATCGGCTGAAGCCGGCCGGCACGAATGCATGATGAGCAGCGCGCTCGCTGTCCCTTGGGTGCGCGTGGGTTGGTGAGTCTAGCGTGTCTTATTACACAGCGGGCAACATATTAAGCATCTTAGCTTTCTTCATCTGGATCCCGATTGCGCTCTATGGAGCACGACGCTGGCCTCCAGCGAAGGCAATGGCTTATCTCTTTCTAGGGGGGGTGTTGCTCCTTCCAGAGGTCGTGTTCTTCAAGCCACTCGGGCTTCCGGAGTTCGCGAAGCTCGAGATCGTCACGATTTGGATCCTGGTTGGGGCGTGGCTTTTTCACCGCCAGCGCTTGAAAGCTTTTCCGAGGAGTTGGTGGTTCAGAGCCGGTGTCGGGATCGTCATCGTCGGATCGATCCTCACCATCTTCTTGAATTCTGATGCGCTCAGGATTGGGTCGCGGTACCTGCCAGGTCACGTTCCGTACGACGCAGTCCACGCGGTGATCACTGCCCTACTCGCCAGCCTCCTTCCTTTCTATTTGGGCGCCGCAATGTTCCGAAGCTCGGGGGATCTTCGGGTTCTACTCACGGCGCTCGTCGTGGCATCCGTTCTTTATTCGGTTCTTCAGTTCATCGAGCTAAGGCTGAGCCCTCAGTTCCACAACTGGGTCTACGGGTTTCACCAGGGCGGCTTCGAGCAGACGATACGCGCTGGAGGCTATCGTCCAATGGTATTCACGGCACACGGGCTTACGCTCGCGCTCTTCACCTCGTTGGCTGTCATGGCGGCCGCGGTTCTATACAAGGGCAAGGTCAGAGTCCTCGGGTTTTCTCCTGTTTGGGCCATGTTGTATTTGTGGGTCGTCCTCGTCCTATCGAAGAGCGTCGCGTCCTTGTCCTACAGTTTGATCGCGGTGCCACTCATATTCTTCGCTTCCCCGAAAGCCCAAGGATTGATAGCGGCTGCGTTGGTGGCGTTCTTGTTGTTCTATCCGTTGGCTCGAGCGAGCGATCTGATCCCAATCGAGGATCTCGAGGTGTTAGTCGAGGCACAGTACGGCAATGAGAGGGCGCAGTCGCTGATGTTCCGATTCAAAAACGAAGCGAAGCTGCTCGAGCGGGCCTTGGAGCGCCCCTGGTTCGGATGGGGCAGGTACTGCCGGGCTTGCCTGTTCGACCCGTGGACCGGCAACGCCAGACTTGAATCGACACGCGACAGTGCGTGGATCATTCAGCTGGGCGACTTGGGGATCTTCGGCTTCGTCGGCAGATTCAGCTTCCTACTGTTTCCATTACTCGCTCTCGTGAGACGAATGAAGTACGTACAGCGCGCAACCGACCGGCGTCTTCTTGCCGGGCTTGGGCTCATGATCGGCTTTGCCGCGTTCGACTTGATTCTTAATGGCGACTACAACCGGATCGTCTTGGTTCTGAGTGGAGCCCTCTGGGGTTGCTTGTCAGGGATCTTGCAGCAGACTGCCGCGATGCGGCACAGAAGAAACGCGGCGCGCATTGCGGCCGCAGAGGAAGCCAGAAGCGTCGCCGCCGCATCATTGGCCGCCATCGTGGCATTTTTCGCCTTGCTCGTCGCAGCACCCGCGGCAGCGGCGACCCCCGATGCAGTCGGCGGTGGGTTCGCCGATGCCGGCATCCAGGGCGCCTACTACGCCAATCCCAACCTCGAAGGAACGCCCTCATTTACCCGCCGTGACGTACGGATCGACTTCGACTGGGACGAGCTGAGGCCCATCGGCGGCTCCACCGCGGAGCCGTACCGCTCCTTTCCTAGGGACGGGTTCTCGGTTCGTTGGAGCGGCCGGATCATTGCACGATTCAGCGAAGCCTACACGTTCCAAGGGGAAGCCGACGACGGCGTTCGCATCCGAGTGCGGGCCTCAGAACAGTCGAAGTGGAGCACGTTGGTCGACCGCTGGCATGACCCCGGCGCCTTCGAGTCCAGCCGTTCATGATGCGTGCGAACGGGCCATACGAAATCCAGGTCGAATATCGGGAAGTCGCGAGAGAAGCGCGGTGCATCCTCATGTGGCGCAGCGAGAGC
>PVMS01012704.1_pt1 | contig 18556 bp, 18 predicted proteins | sample 1853461 | NCBI WGS metagenome assembly PVMS01 (sample SAMN08582032, study PRJNA380276) | Marine sediment metagenome, whole genome shotgun sequencing project. | isolation source: ocean sediment barecode stripped | collected 2017 | reverse complement strand
TTAAATGGCGCGCCCGACAGGATTCGAACCTGTGACCCCTGCCTTCGGAGGGCAGTACTCTATCCAGCTGAGCTACGGGCGCAATATTTTTCAGGGCGCGTAGTTTAGCGGTTAAGGGGGTGTAATGTAAACGTCAGAGAGCTTCCGATGAGTGGATTCAGAGGCTATACTAAGCCGTCTGTTCCATTGCCCGTCCGGGCGGAATTAAACTAAGAGAATCGATTTCGAGGTTCAAATGAATCAAACAGATGACCGCACATTCATGCGCAAATTCGGTGGCATCCTTCTTGGCTTGATGCTGATCACAGTCGTAATCTTCATTCTGGCGAACAGCTTGCAAGATGAGCCAAGCGCGAACGCGAACCCCAGTCAACAGGCACTGGCGGAAAAACGCATAAGCCCCGTCTCAGGTGTTCGTTTGGGCGAAGAAGGCGCGGCAGCTCTTGCCGAAGCACAGCCGGCTCCCGCAGAGGCAGCCACCGAAAGCAGCGCTGAGGAGATCGACGGAAGCCAGGTTTACAATAGTTTGTGCATGACTTGTCATGATGCAGGAGTGGCCGGGGCCCCCATCAAGGGTTCGGAGCAATTGGCGCAACGAGCCAGCGAAAAGGGCCTTGATACGCTGGTGACGAATGCAATTAACGGCATCAACGTCATGCCGCCCAAAGGTGGCAATCTTTCCCTGACAGACGAGCAAATCCGGGCTGCAGTTGAATTCATGTTGAACTGATATCCGGTTTCTCGAGTCCTGGAAATTCTCCAAAAAAATACATTTTCCATTCCAGGTGTACTCCTGTGCGCCTGCGCCCTGGCAGCCTGCAATCAATCCGCACCGGCGTCAGGGGCCATTGATCTTCGATGTGATATCGATACCACGCCCATTGCAGCCATCCAGGGTGATGGATACGCCTCTCCACTTGCGGGCTCTGAGGCGACCGTCCGCGGGATCGTAACGCAACTCGACTCTGGTTCCGGCTTTTACCTGGAGGAACCCGGTTCCGACCAGTCACCCGGGACCTCCAACGGCATTTATATAGAAGACGAGGCACTCGCACACACAGTAAAAACGGGTCAACAACTGTTGCTGACCGGCCGGGTATTGGAACGGGGGCAGTCCAGAGACACCCTGACCTCACTTTCCGGCATTTCAGCCAGCCAGAATTGCGCAGTCGGGCTTGAACTGCCGGATTCCACGCTGTCCCTGCCGCTCAATTCCCGGCAACGTGAGGCGGTTGAGAGCATGCGTATCTCGTTCCGTGAGCATCTGAACGTTACAGACGTCTACAATTTGTATCGCGGTGAAGTAACCCTCAGTGTCAATGGAACCTTGCGTATACCCACCGAGGAGATGCTGCCCGGAAAAGCGGCCGCGAACCTGGCAAAAAACAACCGCGAACGCTCGATCCGGGCCGGGTTCAAGCAGGCGGATTATCCTCCTGTGCGCTCCGGCTCGAGCATTCCAACGGTAACGGGTGTGATGGGCCACAACGGGCGGGGGCAACTGCTGCTGCTTGAACCGCCCCTGGACAGTGACCTGCCGCCTCCACCGGAGCTGGCCAAGCCCGCTGAGGCCACGATTCGGGTGGTCAGCATGAATTTGCTGAACTTTTTCAACGGTGATGGAGCAGGAGGTGCTTTTCCCACCGAGCGCGGCGCCAGGAACTATGACGACTTCCTTGCGCAGGCAAACCGTATCCAGTCAGCCCTGGCTGTCATGCAACCCACGCTGATTGCAGTGCAGGAACTGGAAAATGACGGTTTCGGTGAGTACAGCGCGGCTCGCTCCCTGATTGACCTGCTGAATGAAGCCGTACAGGGCGAGTGGTTAGTTGTAGAAAATCAAAGCGGAAAAATTGGACATGATGTCATTACGGTCGGCCTGTTTTACCGGACGGACATCCTGGAGGCGGTAGGCGAGCCCCACGTACTCGATAGCGCGCCGTTCAGAGGTCGGAGCCGCCAGCCACTGGCGCAGCTGTTTCGTGATCGCACATCAGGTGCTCAGTTCTTCGTTGCAGGCAACCACCTCAAATCCAAAGGCGGTTGTCCTGACAGCGGCAAAAATGCAGATCAGAATGACGGACAAGGCTGCTGGAATCCGTCACGTGTAGAGGCCGCCAGGGCCCTGACCACCTGGGCTGACGAACTGGCAAAGGACGTGGGGACTCAAAATGTGCTTATCCTCGGCGATATGAATTCCTACCGCAAAGAAGATCCCATCAGGGCTTTCAGAGAAGCTGGATACACCGACCTGGTGGAGTACCTTTCGGGACTGCCGCAATACAGCTATGTGTACTGGGGCGAGGCCGGAACGCTGGATTATGCTTTTACCACCAAAGCTCTGTTGAATTTTGTTCATCGCGCCGAAATCTGGCACGTTAATGCCGAATGGCCACGGAGAGTGGAGGATTTGCCGCAGCCCTGGCTGCGCTACTCAGACCATGATCCGGTCGTGCTTGACCTGGATTTCAGCCAGTCAGCAACTTCCGACTGAACCTGTAAAAAAATGAACTCGAAGTTGGCCGAGAAGCGGGGCGCCAATTCAGGCCAAATTTCATCTACTTGATGCAGCGGATTTGGCCTGGAGAGTCGCCCGCCGATACCACTGAGACTGAGTAAAATCTCGGATTCCTTTCGATAGGCTGCAAACAGGCCTCTGCGGTCGGCGTAGTTCATGAATCTTCGTAACTGCTCCGGTACCAACCGATCATTCCCGGCCAACAGGATGCGCACGTTCCGATCGAAACTCTCGAGAGATTCATTCGAGTAGTTTTCCCAATGCCCGGCCAGCTCATGATCAAAAGCCAGGTCGATTACAATTCCACTGTAACGTCTGAACGGGGCAAAAAAACACCTGCGGAGGTTGGCAACATCCGGTAAGGCATCAGTGTAGTGGTCAATATGCCGGTGTAATTCGACTCCTAAACGCACATCATCGGGAAAAGCCGCCAGCGCCTGGCTGCCACGGACAAAATCACCCAGCATCGCACCCAGCCTCAGCCCGTCATCATCGCCTGCGAGCAAAAGGTGGGCCAGGAAATTCATCGCGCCATCATACCGGAAACAGGCGGTCACCGATTAAGCAATTCAGCTGCCTGCTTTGCCGTTACAGTGGCCCGTGGCCACATACCTGCGGTATCATGATCGCTCTACCAGAGCAATACAGCAAAACCATGACAGAAGCCCGGACAGTCGAGGAGCCAGGAGAATTTCCTGCCGAGCACGGTGAATTTCTTCTGCGCGGACCCGCTGGCGTGCTCGAATGCGCCGTCGATGTTCCGGAACCGGAGGACGAACGCCCCGCCACCATCATCATCTGCCATCCACATCCCGAGCATGGCGGCACCATGCACAACAAGGTGGTCATGATTCTGGAGCGCTCCATGCGGGAACTGGGGCTACGGACCGTGCGCTTCAACTTTCGCGGTGTAGGCCAAAGCGTGGGCACGCATGATGATGGCTACGGGGAAACTGACGACCTGTTTGCCACCGCAGAATGGGTGCGCCGGACGCGGCCGGATGATTCTCTCTGGCTGGGTGGTTTTTCATTTGGCTCCTACATAGCCCTGCGAGCTGCCCTGAACCTCGATATCGGGCAGTTGATTTGCATTGCACCCCCCGCCGACCGTTATGCATTCGATAGTCTCCATCATCCGGAGTGCCCGTGGCTTGTGATCCAGGGGGATGAGGATGAGGTCGTGCACATCGACGCCGTTCGGGCCTGGGTAGACACCATCAAGCCACCACCCGACCTGATCGTGATGAAAGAGGCCGATCACTTTTTTCACCGCCGCCTGATGGACTTGCGGGGATTGCTGAAGAACGGAGTGAGAGAGCAGCTGCCCGACCCCGTGCGCAGCCCGGAATCGCCCTAAACAAATTGTGCACCAGTCCCCGCTGACTCACTATCAGCAGCTGCTCAGCACAGGTGGATTTGAGCCTGACCCGGAACAGTTACGGGCAGTCGAAGCGCTCGATGGACTCTGGCAGGAACTGCAGCAGCAAAGTTCGCCACCTTTATTACTCAGATTGCGCAGGAAAAAGCCGCACTACATCCGGGGGCTATACCTTTGGGGCAGCGTCGGCCGAGGTAAAACCTGGCTGATGGATCTTTTCTACCAGCAACTTCCGCTCAGACGCAAACAGCGCATTCACTTTCATCGCTTCATGCAGCGCATTCACGTCAGCCTCAAAGCCCTGGGAAATATTCAGGATCCTCTGCCCCGTATTGCACAAGCCTGGGCGCAAGACTGCAGGGTGCTTTGTCTGGATGAATTCTTTGTTTCAGACATTGCCGACGCGATGCTGCTGGCGGGCCTGCTGGAAGAACTTTTCGCTCATGGAGTGACCCTGGTGACGACATCCAATATCGAACCCGACGATCTGTACCGGAATGGCCTGCAACGCACCAAATTTTTACCGGCAATCGAGCTGATTAAAAAGCGTGCCCAGGTGCTCGAACTGGGCGGGAAGACAGATTTTCGACTCCGCATCCTGGAGCAGTCGGAGATTTTCCACAGCCCGCTGGATGACTCAGCGCAAAAACTCATGGCTATGAGCTTTGATCGAATGACCGCGGAGTGCGAGCTGGCGCATGATCTGGAAATCAACGGCCGCAACTTTCATGCACAACGCCGGGGCGATGGCGTCATCTGGTTCGATTTCCGGGAACTGTGTGACAAGCCGCGGGGCAGCACTGATTACATCGAGATCGCCCGCGCATTCAATACGGTGATGCTCTCCAGGGTGCCACAACTGCTGGAAGAAGATGCCAACGCGGCAAGGCGCTTTATTACCATGGTCGATGAATTCTACGATCGAAACGTCAAGCTGCTGATCTCAGCCGAAAAACCCATTAATGAACTCTACACAGGCCGCAAGCTGACCTTTGAATTTCAGCGCACAGCATCCCGCCTGACCGAAATGCAGTCCCACGACTACCTGGCGCGCCCGCACCTGCCCTGAAAGCACGTCAAGTGAGTGCAACGCCGAGTTGAGGAAAATAGGCCGAGACCGGGTTGTGCCACAAGGCTGATGGAGGGTCTCTAAAAGTGAAAGGGCCGGTAAGGGGTAAACCGGCCCTTTCGTGAGACCTAGTGCAAGGGGAACACCGGTCTCGAACCGGAAAAATCATAAGGGGGAACGATTTCTCCGATTTGATCGATTTGGATTAAAAAAATGTATTAATTACTTGCCCGAGATCAATCATAGCCCAGCTGAAGCCATTTGGCAAAAGCACATTCCAGATTTCGTCTAACTCAGTGACTACGAAATCAGGTTTTTCAGTTTTTGATTCGTTTAGGTTTCCGCAATGACTCAACCGAAAAAGTCACCACGTCTCCTTCCGCCGTTTTTCGTGGCTGACCCTCCCCCGGGCCAAACGCCGTGCCATAAACAAGTTCGTAAGAAACCGGGTATTTCCCGTCGATCCTGAAGCGCCCGTAAGCTGCTTCGAGATGATCCCATAATTCCGGATTATTGCATTGATCGCTCAGGAGCAGCGCAGTTCCGGTCGCCTTCAGTTCTTTCACCAGGGAATTGAAATCTGGGTAACTCAAGGTGATCCGTTCTGAATCCATCACAGGCTCCTGGAAACCTGCGGCCATCAATTCATTGCCAACATCGAGTATGTCAGCGAATCCACCAGGGTCTGCAGATTCACCGGCTTCCGCCAGGACGGTGCGCAACTCCCCCAATGACCCGGGCCCCAGGCTGCTGAACAGCAACATGCCTCCGGGCGCCAGAACACGACGAATTTCTGCAAACAGCACTCTGAGATTGCTGCTCCACTGGAACGCCAGGTTCGAAAAAATCAATTCAGCAGACCTCTCTGCCAGCGGAAGTGCTGAGAAATCACCACAAACCGCTCTCAAGGGACGCAGCAAGCCGGACCGGCGTTGCAGTTGTGTCAGCATCATTCGCGAACTGTCCAGACCGATGACATGCGCTTTGCGGAACCTGGCCTTCAAGGCGGCGCTGGCCAGGCCGGTGCCACACCCAAGGTCAACTATTCGCTGCGGCGGGAGCCGGTGAAAATCAAGCCGCTCGAGCAGCCGCGATCCCACTTCCTGTTCCAGGGCGGCGTGCTCGTCATAGTGGCCGGAAATCCGGTCAAAAGTGCTGTATACAGCATGGCGGTCAGGCGGAATGGAATTCATTTGTCATCAGTATCCCGGGATCTCCGCTATTTTGCAGCTTCGAACACACAAGTCCAATACGGGATCGATAAAGAAGCAGAAATCCTACCCGTATCCGAGGGCATTTCCTGCATGCTTTTGCTGCCTGATAACTAAGCTGTGCATGATGCAATGAAGCGGAGTGCGCACCGGCGATGAAAAAAGTCATGGTCTTTTCGCGGGCTTGTTACCAGCCATGGCTTGAGCGAATGCTGGACCAGCTTCTGCCCAGGCACTGTGTCGCCTGTGGCTCATTCAGCGGAGCGGGGAATCTTTGCCCCCTGTGCCGTGCAGAATTACCGCGTAATCTTTGCGGGTGCAGACAGTGCGGCCTACAGCTGTCGGTGCGCACAGACGATCTGTGTGGTAGTTGCCTGCAAAAACCACCGCCATGGGATTCCTGCATCGCAGGCCTGATGTACCACTTCCCGGTCGACCAGATGGTTTGCCGCTTCAAATTCAACCGGGATCTGGCCTGCGGTCAGATACTCGGCGCGGAACTTTTGGCAGCGATAGGGCGGAACGCCTGCACCTTGCCTGAAGTCATTATTCCGGTTCCACTGCATCGCAGCCGACAATTCTCAAGATCATTCAACCAGGCGGAAATGCTGGCTCGCCAGGTAGGCAGAGGCCTGCAGATTCCGGTCCGACCCACTCTTCTTGCCAGGAGGCGCAGGACCGCCGCGCAGACGGGCCTGGATGCCCTTGCGCGGAGAAAGAACATCAAGGGTGCATTTTCCTGCAGCCCGTCAGGAATCAGGCATGCCTCTATTGTTGATGATGTAATGACCACCGGGGCAACTCTGGCGGAATGTGTGCACACATTGAAACGGGCAGGCGTGGCGTACGTTTCCGTTTGGGTGGCGGCGCGGGCAACCATCAGCTGAGTAGCGGTCAATCAACCACCTGCGGCCGAATCCGTGTAATCAGTAGGTGAAAAGCCTGCCGAGTACGGCAAAATGCCCGGCCAGGCCAAGGAAAACCAACAGGCCAACCCAGTTGTTGTTCAGAAATGCGCGGAAACAGGCATCCCGGTCCCGCGTGCGGGCGTTGAACAGTTGCCTGCTGAAGAGCAACGCAGCGCACAGCAAACCGATATACCAGGGCCAGGCCAGGCCGAGGGCTATTCCAAGGTAGCTGAGCATCAGAATCATCAGCACCATCAACAGGCCGACAATCAGGATGTCATTTTTACCAAACAAGATGGCGGTGGACTTGATACCCACGGCCAGATCATCATCACGATCCACCATGGCATACAGGGTGTCGTAAATAACCGACCACACCGTGTTAATGGCCAGTAACCACCATGCCGGCCAGGGCAACTCGCCCGTTTCAGCCGCAAATGCCATCGGGATACCCCAGCCAAATGCAATCCCCAGCACTATCTGCGGCAAATGCGTGACACGCTTGAAGAACGGGTAGCTCGCGGCCAGGGCCGCGCCGGCGAAGGCCAGCTTTATAGTCAGCGCGTTAGTCAGCAACACCAGCAGGAATGCCAGCGTCATCAGGGCCAGAAAAGCCCCAACGGCCTGGCCGAGTTTCAATTCCCCTGAAGCAAGCGGCCGCTGACGGGTTCTTTCGACAAGGGGATCGAATTCACGGTCAGCAATATCATTCATGACACAGCCGGCGGCACGCATCAGAACGACACCGGTGGTAAATACCAGGATATTTTTGAGCGAGGGATGGCCAGCGCCGGCCAGCAGGAGCGCCCACCAGGTTGGCCACATCAGCAGCAGAATGCCAATTGGCTTGTCGAAGCGCATCAAGCGCCAGTATGCATTCCAGTTGCTAGCCCGCATATTGCACCAGTATCCCGGATGCTGGCGCCGGATGCTGGCGAATGAAAAGTACCATGTCTTTCATAATATTCAGTTATAGATAGTGAGGCCAGAGACCGGCTGGTGCAATATGCGGGCTGGCCATGAGGTCTATGGTTTAATCCCGGTTCCCGCTATTCTCACTACTTCGGGCCGGAGCGCAAGCACCGGGTCAAACCAGACAGCGAAATCCGATACAATGCGCCCAATTTCCAGCAAGGCTGAAAAATGGAACTGATCGATATAGGCTGCAACCTGACACATGATTCATTCGACAGCGACCGACATCAGGTTATCGAGCGGGCACGCGCAGCGGGCCTTGTTCAGATGGTGATCACGGGCGCCAGCGAAAAGGGTAGTAAGGCTGCCCTGGAGCTGGCACGGGACTACCCCGGTGAGCTGTTCGCAACCGCGGGTGTACACCCTCACCTGGCTTCCGACTTTGATGACGCCACCGAGCAAACCCTGCGGAGTCTCAGCGCACACGAAGAAGTCGTCGCGGTTGGTGAAACCGGGCTGGACTACTTCCGCGACCTCGCTCCCCGAGACGTTCAGCGGAAGGTCTTCCAGCGGCAACTGCAGATCGGAATCGATTCCGGCCTGCCGCTGTTTCTCCATTTACGTGATGCGCACGAAGATTTTCACACCATTCTGATGGAGGTTCGAGAGCAATTGGACAGCGTGGTGGTGCACTGCTTCACAGGCAACCGTGATGAATTGCACGACTACATCGACCTGGACTGCCACATCGGGATCACCGGCTGGATCTGCGACGAAAGACGTGGCACCCACATGAAGGAGTTCCTGCAGGATATCCCGATCGACCGCCTGATGGTGGAAACCGATGCGCCTTATCTCAAACCCAGGAATCTCCGCCCCCGGGTGAAGTCGCACCGCAACGAACCCCGCTGGCTGCCCTGGATCGTGGGAACACTGGCAGCGGTGCGCGGGGAACATCCGGATTACGTGGCCGAACGAACGACTGAGAATGCGCGAGCCTTTTTCAGGCTGCCAGCGCTCCAGCCTTAAACGATGGCTACAAGCGGATGATCATCGACCGGCAGTTCATCAGGAATGAAGAGGTGTTTCTCCAGGAAATTTTTGGAGAGGAATACCTGGCTTACATGAAACGTGTTCGGCGCTGGGTCTGAATCAATCCGCGGCGAATAGGGCACACACCGGGCCGCCTAATCACAAATATCTTCTTACGATCGGGTAGGAGGCCGCCATGCGGCCGAACGGATTAATCACAAACAATATTCGCTCATTCAATCGGCCGCATGGCGGCCTCCTACAGACAAAAAAGGGGCCAATGGGCTACATCACTTGTGCCGTCAACAGCGCCACACGCTTGTGCTGCATTTTCAGGCTGATTTCGAGTTCACGGTAGCGAGCAGCCAGCGAGGCTGTCTCAGTTTCGAAACGCTCGGCCAGTTTCTGCCTGCTTTGCTGCACACGCTCCATCTGCAATTGCTGCCACTGCTTGACGGTATCGACGAACTGAGTGTACTCGCCTTCCAGTAGCTCTTTCCAGCCAGCACTCACAGCCGCATTTTCCAGCTTCTTCCTGGCCACCTTGAACTCCATGTTGAGACGCGCGCGAAGAATTTTGAACTGGGGAGCACGCTTGCGGTTTTTCACCAGGCCCAAAAGCGCACAGGTGGAAATGAACCACTTGTTCATATCGAGATGCCACCAGCGGATGCCGCAACGATAGTCACTCTGAAACAGGTGATGATAATTGTGATAACCCTCGCCGTAGGTAATCAGGGCAAGAAAGTGCTGGTCCCGGGCAGTATTCTCGTCGCTGTAGGGCTGCTTGCCCCACATGTGCGCCAAGGAGTTGATAAAAAAAGTTACGTGGTGACTGACCACCAGTCGTGCGATGCCGGCCAGCAGGAACATACCGATGACGTCACCGGTCAGCCAACCGAGCAGCAAGGGCACAGCCAGATTGGTGACCAGGACAAGAGTCCAGTACCAGCGGTGCTGCCAGGCTGCAACCGGATCCTGCTCCAGGTCGCGGACAACGCTGTAGTCGATAATTCCACTCTGGTATTCCCTGAGCATCCAGCCAATATGGGCGAACCAGAAGCCACGTCCGATGGAATAGGGATCTTTATCATTGTCATCGACATCCCTGTGGTGGATGCGGTGACGTGCGGACCAGATAATAATGCTGTTCTGCAGGGACATTCCGCCCATGACAGCGAGTATCCATTTGAGGACCGGATGGGCGTCGTAGGTACGATGCGACCACAGGCGGTGGTATCCACTGCCAATGCCGATGCCGTTCAGGAGCAGGAAGATTCCGAAGAATGCCCAAGCCCAGGCGCTGTAACCGTGCGCAATCCCGTACCAGGGCACAATGGTGATGGCTACGAAAAAAGTTAAACCGAGAACTGCAGTGACACCCCAGTTAATCGGGGCGTGCTCTTTTTCTTCCGGTTGAATTGATTCTGACATCCTGGTTCCTGTTGATTTCCTGACATGGTTGCTTTAACACCCGCTATTCTAAACCAGCAACAGTTGTATTCGCAGACTTTCCTTCAAATGTGTTCTTCCGGTAACAATTTAAAGGGTCTGATGGCCATTTCCCTCAACTGCGCATACCCGTACCTTTATTCAACAAATGCAGGCAGGTGAAAAAAAGGATTAGTCCTGCAACAAGGATCACGCCATAGGATTGAGACAGACTGACGTCTGATACGCCCAACATGCCGTAGCGGAAACCATTGACCATGTACAGGATCGGATTGAAAGAAGAGACTTTCTGCCAGAACTCCGGCAACAGCGCGATGGAATAAAACACACCGCCCAGATAGGTCAGAGGCGCAAGGATGAATGTGGGGATAATCGCGATGTCATCGAATTTCTGCGCAAAAATGGCGTTGAGCATGCCTGCCAGGGCAAAGACGATGGCAGTCATCAACAGCACCGAAAGCATGATGAATGGGTGTTGCACTTCGATCCGGGTAAAAAACAATGAAACGCACATCACGACAATACCTACCATCAAACCCCGCGCCAGGGCGCCTGTCACGTATCCGGACAGGATAATCCAGTTGGGCAGTGGCGATATCAGCAGTTCTTCGATGTGCTTGCCAAACTTGGCGCCAAAAAACGAGGACACCATGTTGCCGTAAGAATTGGTGATGACGGACATGATCACCAGCCCCGGCACAATGTACTGCATGTAAGTAAACCCACCCATTTCACCAATCCGGCGACCGATCAGTTCACCAAAAATAATGAAGTACAGCGACATGGTGATCGCCGGCGGTACGATGGTCTGCCCCCAGATGCGGAGAATACGCGTGATCTCTTTGCGCACGATCGTCGAGTATCCCACCCACATCAGCCTGCTGTTCATGGCTCCAGCTCCGGGCGTTGCTGGCCTTTTTCGACCAGACGTATAAACAATTCCTCGAGGCGGTTGGACTTGTTACGCATGCTCAATACGTGAATACCCTGGTTTTCCAATTCGGCGAACAGGTTGTTGAGGGATTTCTTTTTCGGCAGGGATGCTTCAAGGGTCTTGTCATCCCTGACAACTATTTCCATGCCTTCCACCCGCGGGCAATGATCGACCGACTCCCTTAAATCAAGCACAAATGTTTCGACATCCAGGGTCGCCAGCAGCGATTTCATGTCGGTATTCTTGATGATCTCACCATGATCGATGATGGCGATATTGCGGCACAGGCTTTCCGCTTCCTCGAGGTAATGAGTGGTGAGAATCACCGTGGTGCCGCTGGCGTTGATTTCCTTCACGAAACCCCACATCGATCGCCGGATCTCGATATCCACACCGGCAGTCGGCTCGTCAAGAATCAGTAACCTGGGTTCATTTACCATCGCCCGGGCGATCATCAGGCGCCGTTTCATGCCTCCGGAGAGGTTGCGTGAAATGTCATGCGCCTTGTCCCACAACTGCAGTTGCTTCAAATATTTCTCAGCACGCTGCAGAGCCACATCCCGTGCTATTCCGTAGTACCCCGCCTGGTTAACCACGATTTCCAAAGGCCTTTCAAACTGGTTGAAGTTCAGTTCCTGGGGAACAAGACCGATGAATGAGACAGCCTTCGACCGGTCTTCCTGAACGCTGGTTCCAAACACGCGGGTTTCACCACTGCTGGCCCTGACCAGGGAGGAGATGATCCCGATCAGCGTAGATTTCCCGGCCCCGTTGGGGCCAAGCAGTGCAAAGAAGTCGCCCTCATCTACCTTGAGCGATATGCCTCGCAGCGCCACCACTCCATTCTTATAGGTTTTTTTTAGATCGTTGACTTCAAGCGCGTACATTCAAGGGCTCACCATGGTTCCTGGCAGAATTCCTGTACAGTTTATCTGAGCGGTTGGTGCGCCGCCCTCTTATCTTCCAGGGATTCTTCAGGCGTTCTGAACAGGTGGAGCGCGATAGCGGAAATTTCAATGACCTTCAGACTATGGACACTGAGCTTGAATAGCCCTATCTTTGCTGATCAATTTGCACCTTAAACGATGCCGGCAACGGCTTCGCATTTTAAACATCGTGAAAAATATTCATTACAATATTTCGTTACATGGCCTGTTTGCCTTTTTGTTGCTGGCGCCCGCCGGCAGCATTGCGCAAACTCCCGGCGAAAATGGAGAACTCAAGCTGGAAAACTGTGAACTGGTGGTTCCCGGAACTCCGATCACGACAATGGCAGAATGCGGCTGGTTCGAGGTCGCCGAAAATCCCGCTGCGCCCGGGGGCCGGAAGATAAAATTACACGTTGCCCGCGTACCCGCCAGGGACCGCACCACCGAACCGGATCCATTGATCTTTTTTGCCGGCGGACCGGGTCAGGCCGCTACTGAAACCTGGCCGTTGATGTCATTCAGCCTGAAGAAACTGAACGAGAGCCGGGACATATTGCTGGTCGACCAGCGCGGCACCGGACAATCCAATCCTCTGCGCTGCCCGCAAATCGAATTGGAAGAAGCTCTGGGGCTCGATTGGGAGCAGCTGGAACGCACTACGCGGGAGTGTCTGAACTTACTCGAGGGCGACCCACGTTATTACACAACGACTATCGCCATGCAGGATATAGACAAGGTGCGGGCCGCACTGGGTTACGAACTCGTCAACCTGTTTGGCGTCTCCTATGGAACCCGCGCTGCCCAGGTCTATCTCAGGCTGTTTCCTGAGCGGGTGCGAAGCATGGTTCTGGACAGTGTCGTGCCCCAGACATTGACTCTGGGGACCGAACACGCCATGAACCTGGACCAGGCTATCTACCGCGTGCTGGACGGCTGTGATGAAGACAGCGACTGCCACGGGGCATTCCCTGATTCTGCGCAAAAGCTTTCAGGACTGGTCAAACTGCTGGATGAACATCCCGTCGAAATCACGGTCACCCACCCCAATACCGGGCAACCATACGAAATGACCTTTGATCGCGATGTGCTGGCCTCTTCCATGAGATTTCTGACCTATACCGCTGACACACAGGCCATGCTGCCCTTGCTGATCCATGAAGCAGCTACGGACGACTATTTCGCACGCATGGCCAGCCAGATGCTGATCGCCGCCAGCAGTCTCCAGCAAAGCATAGCGCAGGGAATGGAATTGTCCGTGATCTGTGCAGAGGATTTTCCGTTGTTTCCGGATGAGGCCGCTGACAACAATTATTTGATGGGCAACACCATGCTGAAGTCAACCCGGGTCCAGTGCGGCGTCTGGCCGGCAGGGCCGGTTCCCGCTAATTTTCACGACCCGGTGAGCAGCGATATCCCGGTGCTGTTGCTGTCCGGGGAACTCGACCCGGTAACACCACCCCGTTACGCCGAGCAACTGTTGACCCACTTCCCCAACGGCCTGCACCTGGTTGCACCCGGGCAGGGGCACAGTGTCAGTGGCCGTGGCTGTATGGGCCAGTTGCTGTCCGAGTTCGTCATAGCAGGCAGTTCAGCTGAACTGGATACGGCATGTCTGGCCCAGATGCAGTCAACACCCTACTTCATTTCCCTGACAGGACCCAGGCCATGATTGTCGTAAAGAACCTCAAAAAGTCCTTCGGGAAAGTCAAGGCCGTCAACGGCGTTTCCTTCGAGGCGCGTAACGGTGAGATCACCGGTTTGCTGGGTCCCAACGGCGCCGGAAAGACCACCATATTACGCATGCTCTATTCACTGCTGCCGCCGGATGAAGGTGAAATCCGAATCGACGGCATGGACCCGCACCGTGACGCGATGGCTATCAAGCGCACTCTGGGTGTGATCCCGGACAACCGCGGGTTATATGACAGGCTGACGGCGCGCGAAAATATCAGTTACTTCGGCGAGCTTCATGGCATGAACCGGCCCAGCATTGCCCAACGAATCAAAGAACTGACAAGCACGCTGGACATGGAGGACTTCATCGACCGGCGCACCGAGGGCTTCTCCCAGGGCCAGCGTGTCAAAGTAGCGATCGCCAGGGCCATGGTCCATGAACCACAAACGGTGCTGATGGATGAGCCCAGCAACGGTCTTGACGTGATGAGCACCAGGGCTCTGCGGCACTACATTCGGAGTCTCAAAGAAGCAGGCCGGTCGGTAGTGCTTTCGACCCACATCATGCAGGAAGTTGCCGCATTATGTGACCGAATCGTGATTATCGCGAAAGGCCGGGTCGCCGCGGACGGCAGCGCAGATCAACTGCTGGAAAAAAGCGGATGCGATTCCCTGGAAGACGCTTTCGTCAAATTGATCGGCACTGAAGAGGGGCTGCTGGCATGAAGGGTCTCAATACGGTATTCAAAAAGGAAGTACGGGAAAATATCCGCGACCGGCGCGCGTTGTTCAATTCGCTGTTGCTCGGTCCGTTGCTGTTCCCGGTGCTGTTTGTCGGAATGATGTGGTTCCTGGAGAGCGCTGAGCAGGAACGCGCTGAAAAAACCCTGGAACTCCCGGTTGTCGGCGCCGAATACGCACCCAGCCTGATTCGCTTCCTGGAACAACACGGCACGGTCATACAGGCCGAGCCGGAAAATCCGGAAGAGATGGTCAGGAACCAGGAAGTGCCGGTGGTGATCCGCATCTTGCCGGACTTTCCGAAACAATGGGAACAGGGCCTGCCGGCGCCTGTTGAAGTCATCTCGGATCCGTCACGCCAGGAATCCAACGCGCCCATCCGGCGTGTGAAGCAGTTATTGCTCGGCTACGGCCAGCAGATCGGGGCGCTGCGCTTGCAGTTACGCGGTGTTTCACCCCAGCTTGCATCAGCTGTCATGATTCGGGACGTGGACCTGTCCACGCCGAAAAGCCGGGCCATACTGGCAGTGATATTTTTACCCTACGTGCTGATGATCACCGCATTCACGGGCGCCACGCACCTGGCCATGGACACGACGGCCGGTGAAAAAGAGAGGAAATCTCTCGAGCCTTTACTGATCAACCCGGTACCTCGCTGGCAGATCATGAGTGGAAAAATGATCACGACCACGGTATTCGCCACGGCCTCGCTGGCATTGACCCTGGTTTCTTTCAGAATCGTGCTGCCCTACATGCCCGTAGGCGCCTTCGGTATGGACCTGACGCTGGGGCTCGGGACTCTGTTGAAAATCCTGTTGGTGGTATCACCGGTCGCCATCCTGGCCGCTGCTCTGCTGACGTTGCTTGCTTCATTTGCCAAGTCCTACCGCGAAGCGCAATCCTACATGGGCCTGGTGATCCTTATACCCATGGTCCCGAGCCTGATCTTCATGGCCAACCCGGTAAAGGCCGAAAGCTGGATGATGAACATCCCCCTTTTCTCACAGAATATGCTGATCGGGGAAATCATCCGGGACGAGTTGGTACCGCTGAGCTGGTACGCCATGTCGATATCCAGCACCCTGCTGATCGGGCTGCTACTGGCAATCATGGCTGCAACCCTCTATAACCGGCCGAAATTGATTTTCAATAGCTCATGAACAGCGAGAACCGGCATCATGGTATGCGGGCCACTAGCGCATCGACATAGAAACTTTTGGCTACAATTCGACGAATAACAGGAAACTCATTATGAAAGCGATGATCACAACCCTACTTGCATTATTCATCAGTTTACCCGCGATGGCGGGCGATTCACCGGCCGTGGGTGATCAGGCGCCCGGATTCAATCTGCAGGACCAGAACGGTGACTGGCACAAGCTGGAGGATTACCGTGGAACCTGGCTGGCTGTCTATTTTTACCCGAAGGATGACACCCCCGGTTGTACCACTGAAGCCTGTAATTTCCGCGGCAACATCTACGCATTCAAGGCGATTGGCGCAGAAGTGGTGGGTATCAGCATTGATGATGTCGAATCGCACAAGAAATTTTCCGACAAGTTCAAGTTGCCCTTCGTCATCCTGGCCGATGCGGAAGGGACTACAGCGGAGTCCTATGGCGTCTTGCGGGACTGGAAACTGATTCAGATAGCCAGCAGGCAGTCATTCCTGGTTAATCCCGATGGCGTGGTGGTCAAGCATTATGAAAAAGTCGATCCCGACACACACACCGATGAAGTGCTGGCAGACCTGAAAGCCCTGATAGCAGAACAGGGCTAATTCCTATTGCAGCAGCCCGCCATGCGGGCGATTTTAATTATTGATTATTGATCTTTGATTTCGTCCGCATGGCAGGCTCCAGGTTTGGAACGAAGGGCAAACGCCGGGGCCCAGGACCCTGCTCGTTCTCCTCACGCGCCTGGCTAACGATTTCACGCACATCTGACAATAGTTTGGCGGCATCATAGACAATGCCGTCTTTAATGGTATAGCGAACGCCACCCAGGCGCGCCGGCTGATTGTCTTCCCCCAGTCTGAAATGCCCGGTACCGTAAAGCACCTTGAAATTCTGCAGCGGGTTGTAATCTGTGATCACCAGGTCCGCCAGTTTGCCCGCACGGACAGAGCCGATCTCGGCGTCCATGCCCAGAACCTCGGCGGCATGAATGGTGGCGGCCCGGATCACTTCCAGAGGATGGAATCCGGCCTCCTGCAATAATTCCATTTCCCGGATGTACCCAAAACCATAGAGCTTCCAGATGTAGCCCGAATCGGAACCCAGCGTGACCCTGCCGCCATGGTTCTTGTAGTCATTGAGAAACCGCATCCAGAGCACAAAATTTTCCTTCCAGGCGATTTCATCCGCAGTCGTCCAGTCAAACCAGTAGGAGCCATGCGCCTTGCGTGATGGCTGGAAGAACGACCACAAATTGGGATGCGCGTAATCAAACTGCCAATCCGCGTTCATTTCTCTCATCAGGTCACGGCTGGCCTCGTAAATCGTCAGTGTCGGGTTGAGCGTAAAATCAAGCTCAATTAATTCATCGCGGACAGCATTCCACTTTTCCGAGCCCGCACCGGCCGCCTGCTTCCACAAACGTCCCGCTTGTCCGAAGCGATCCTGCTCATTGCTGTAGTTGTAATCCAGCGGGTAATCCTGGATTTTCCGGTCGGTAAACAGAGCTTCGGGCAAACCATACCAGTGTTCCATGGTGCCGAGACCAGCCCGGGCGGAATCCAGAACATTCCAACGGGCCACGTCCAATTGGGCATGGTGCATCATGCTGCCGAGGCCCTTCTTTCCCGCCTCATCCAGCGCTGCCAGCATGATCTCGGGCGGAGCACCGAAGAACTTGATACCGCTGGCACCCTGCTGTGCGATGTCACGCACCCATTTCCGCGCTTCTGCGGGTTTGATAAACGGATCATCTGTCCCCTGGCCAAAACCAACGTAAGGGACAATGCGCGGCGCGGTGATGGCATTACGCTCACTTCGTTTCTGTTGCTTCCTGACCCAGTCCAGGCCGTTGAAACTGCCGGGTTCACGAATCGTGGTGATGCCGTGCGCCATCCACAACTTGGCCACGTACTCAGCAGGTACGCCCTGAGCGTCCCCGCCAAAGTGGGCATGAAGATCGATAAATCCGGGCAGCACATAACTGCCCTCCAGTTCCAGAACCCGGTCACCTGCTTTAATTTCAGGCCTTTTACTGTCGACTATGGGCACTCCGGGAAAGCCAACATTGTGTATGGAAGTGATGCGTTTGCCTTCGATCACGACGTCCATTGGGCCAATCGGTGGTGCGCCCTCACCGTTGATAATGGTGACCCCGCGGAGGATAAGACGGTCGTACGGACCTTCGCCCCGGGACCGGTCGGGTGATAGTTCCGGAGCGGCCAAAACCGGAAAACAGGAAACCATAATGACCAAGGCTATTGTTTTGTTGACAAATTTTTGCACTAATTTTCTCGCACTGGCGTCAATCTGGTGCTACAGTATATGTCGGGAAAGGATTTCCCTGGAGGAAAAATCATGGATGACGCTACCAAGACGGCGGCGGTCGCCGCTATCAGAATCGATCAGGATTCGGAAGCTACTAGTGCAAAATCCACAGATGCATTTGTTGCATTTATGGACGATTCGGCAGAAACGGTCGAATCAAGGGGTGAGCAAAGCAAGGAAAGCCTGACCACGTCGGCCAAGGCACTTGACCGCTGGTTCAAGGATCGCCAGAAAACCCACGGCGCGCCCCGTCTGCTGGAAGTACCCAACGAAACTCTCGTTACCAACGCTGG
>PVMS01086699.1_pt1 | contig 18557 bp, 13 predicted proteins | sample 1853461 | NCBI WGS metagenome assembly PVMS01 (sample SAMN08582032, study PRJNA380276) | Marine sediment metagenome, whole genome shotgun sequencing project. | isolation source: ocean sediment barecode stripped | collected 2017 | reverse complement strand
GCGGGCGCGACCTTTTGCAACTCGATATCGAGGGGGGTTTCGATTACGAGCCCACCTTCGAGGACCTGATCGCCTCCGAGCTGTTCGAAGAGATAGCGGCGCACTTCTTCGGTGAAATGCTTGGTCGCGGCAATGTTTTGATCGTCCGCTCGGGCGGCCAGCTCCGGCGGGCTCGCCAACTCTTGTGCATAAACCTCTTCGTCGATGATCTGGTCGTCCCGCATGCGTCGGAGTACGTAGCGCCGGCGGCGCTCGGCCAGGAATTCCGCCAGCTCGACGGCGGCCAGGTCGCCCCCGACGATCACGACCCGGCGGCCGACGGGCAGCCAGAGGCGGGTGAGCCGCCGCAGCCAGCGCGGCTCGGTCAGCCGCCGCAGGGGTCCGCCCAGCAGCCGCACGCCGATGCGCTGCCAGGCGCGAACCTTCGCCTCGGCTCCGTCGGGGATCCTGCCCGCGAGCAGCTCGCGCATCAGCGGACCCGACAGCACGTGGGGCAGCTCGCTGCCGGGGATGGCCGGCACCACGACCCGGCCACCGGTGGCGACGATCACTGCGTCGGCGCCCAGGGCCGCGATCGCGTCCGGCGAGAGCGCGGTGCCCAGCGTGATCTCGATCCCGAGACGTTTCACCTCGGCGAGCAGGTAGTCGAGGAAGGGCTCGTTGTCGGCGTGCACCGTCGCGGCCATCCGCAGCGCGCCGCCGAGCTGGCGCTGCTTCTCGTAGAGCACGACGTGATGGCCGCGCAGCGACGCGACCCGCGCCGCCTCTAGTCCTGCCGGGCCGCCGCCGATCACCACGACGCGCTTCCAGCGCTCGACCCGGCTGGTGTCGAGCTCCCGCTCGCGACCGGTGAAGGCATTCACCGCGCAGCCCATGCGCCCGGTCTCCATCGAGTCGATGCAGCTCTGGCACGAGATGCAGCGGCGCAGCTCGCCGAGGCGTCCCGCCCGCGCCTTCTTGGGAAGCTCGGCGTCGGCCAGTAGGGGTCGCCCCATTACCACCAGGTCGGCGCGCCCCTCGGCCAGGATGCGCTCGGCGAGCTCCGGGTCGTGGATGCGCCCGACCGTCATGACGGGCACGTCGACCACCTGCTTCACGGCCTCGGCGGCGGTCAGGTTGTGCGCCGGTCCGTAGTGCGAGCCCGTGACCATCTGGGTCGTGAGCCGATCGATCACGCCGCCGCTCACGTGGAAGGCGTCGACCCCGGCGTCGGCGAGCCGGGGGGCGATGCGCTGGCTGTCGTGGAGGGTGCGGCCCCCGGGCACCCGCTCGTAGCCCGAGATGCGGAGCGTCAGCGGAAAGTCCGCACTGGCCGCGTCCTTGATGGCGCGAACCACCTCGAGGATCAGTCGGATGCGCCCGTCCCCGGTGTTGCCTGCGTAGGCGCCCTCTCTTCGGCTGCGGGTCGGCGTGAGGAACGAGCCCAGCAGCATGTAGCCGGGGGCGGCGTGCAGCTCGATCCCGTCGTAGCCGGCAGCCTGGACCCGAGCCGCCGCCTCTCCGTACTTCGCGATGATCTCCGGGAGCTCGTCCGCCTCGAGCTCGCGACAGGGAACCCCGGTCAGGTAGGACGGGATCACCGAGGGGCCGACGTTCGGAATGCCCGAGAGGTACGGCGCCAGGCCGTCCGGTCCCGGGTGGACGAGCTGGGGCTGGATGCGGGCGCCGTGGGCGTGCACCCGATCGGTCAGCTCGCGGTGGGCATCGAGGACTTCGTCCCGATCGAAGTCGAGGGTGTTCGGCACCTCGCGGTGCCGGGCGTCGACCGTGCAGGCGCCCAGCGTGATCAGCCCCACTCCGCCGCGCGCGCGCGCCTCGTAGTAGGCGATGGTGCGGGGCGAGGGGACGCCGTCAGGGTTCGCGTAGCAGGTCTCCATCGGCGCCATCACCAGCCGGTTGCGCAGCTCGAGGCGGCCGATCTTCACCGGCGAGAAGAGGTGGGGGAGGTGGGTCATCTCACTCCCAGGGTGCGGCGGCCGCCGCCCGGCGGCCGGCCAGCCGCCCGAAGAAGCTGGCATCGCCGATGGAGAGGCCGCTGGCGTAGCTGCGACCCTCCCGGCACAGGCCCGCGGTGCAGCGGCCCGCGGCGTAGAGGCCCGGGATCTCCGTGCCGTCGGGGTCGAGCACCTCGCCGCTGGCCCGCACGGAGAGTCCGCCGAGGGTGAAGACGCCGAAGATCGAGTTGGCCGTGCTGCAGTCGAGGGCTGCGAACGGCGGCTCGTTCAGCGGCCGCAGGTACTTTGCAGCCTTCTGGTAGAGCGGGTCCTCGCCCTGCTCGGCGAAGCGGTTGTAGTACGCCAGGGTCTCGACCAGGGCGCCGGGGGGGAGCGAGAGTGCGCGCTCCAGGTCTTCGAAGCTCTCCTCGACGGCGGCGCGCTTGTGGAAGGCCTGGGTGCGGCCGTAGATCTCGTCGTCGACGATGAGGTACGCGAGGCCGTCGGCCTTGCACAGGATCGCGTCGCTGGTGCGGCCCAGGTACGAGTCCTCGTTCACGAAGCGCTGCCCCCGGCCGTCCACGAGCACACCCTTCAGGTGCGACTCGGGCGGGTAGTAGGCGTTCAGCACCAGTCCCTCGTCCATGTTGACGGCGTCGGCGCCGACGCCCACCCCCATGTTGATGCCCGAGCCGTCGTCTCCCTCGGTGCCGACCTTGTAGTTGCACTGGAGCAGCTGGGGGGCGTGACGGGCGACCATCTCTTCGTTGAAGATGAAGCCCCCGGTCGAGAGCACGACGCCGAGCCGCGCCTTGGCGCAGAAGGGCTTCCGCTCGCGCCGGGCCGCCACCCCGGCGACGCGACCATCGTCAGCAACGACGAGGCGCTCCGCCCGGCACTCGTTCACGACCGTGGCGCCCGCATCGAGGGCGCCCTGCAGCACGGCCTCCATCAGGAAGCCTCCGGCCTCGCCCTTCCGAGCGGGCTTGTGGCCGCGGGGCACGGGTCGCGCAGCCGCACAGTGCGGCCAGGCCTCCTCGTTGCCGCTGAAGGTGAGGCAGTCGTCGGTGAAGGGGTGGGTCGTCTTCTCGGCGTGGAAGCTCGGCTTGTACTCGACGCCCAGGTCGCGGAACCACTGGAAGTGCTCGAGGCTCCCCTCGCAGTAGAGGCGTACGCGCTCCGGGTCGGCCTGCTCGCCGGCGGAGATCTTCACGAAGGCCAACATGTCCTCGAGGGTGTCCTCGAACCCGCAGGCCCGCTGGATCTCGGTGCCGCCGCCGAAACAGGTGATGCCCGTGGAGAGCGCGGTGGCGCCCCCGCCCCGGGTCATGCGTTCGAGCACGACGGTGTCGGCGCCCGCGCGGGCCGCTTCGATGGCGGCGGCTCCGCCCGCGACGCCCTGCCCGACGACGACGACGTCGTGCTCCGCGTCCCAGCGCGAGACCTCGCGAAGCGGCAGCGGTCGGCTGGGGGCGGCGCTCATGGACATCTCGGGGGGTGCGATCCGAATACGCTGGGCTGGAGCTTGAAACGGTGTGGCGAGAACTTAGTCTGCGTGCCGTGCGCTTCGCCATCGCCCTTGCCTTCAACCCCGCCCGCCAGTGGATCCCGCTGGCGCAGGCGGCCGAGCAGGCCGGTTTCGAGTCCGTGGTGGTCTCCGACCACCTGATCTATCCGGGTGAGCTGCGGAGCCCCTATCCCTATACAGACGATGGCAGGCCGCGGTGGGAGCGGGCGACGGCCTGGCCCGATCCGCTGATCGCGGTCGGGGCCCTGGCCGGGGCTACCGCGCGCCTGCGCTTCATCACCAGCATCTACGTCCTGACCCTGCGGCATCCGGTGGTGGCGGCCAAGCAGGTCGCGACCGCGTCGGTCTTCTCGGGCGGGCGCCTCACCCTGGGCGTGGGTGCCGGCTGGATGCGTGAAGAGTTTGCGCTGCTGGGTCAGCCCTTCGCCGGTCGCGGCCGTCGCCTCGAAGAGGCGGTGGAGGTGATGCGCAAGCTCTGGGCTGGCGGGATGATCGAGCACCACGGGGAGTTCTACGACTTTGCGCCGCTGGAGATGAGTCCGGTGCCGGACGAGCCCGTGCCGATCTGGGGTGGTGGAACTTCCGACGCGGCCCTGCGCCGTGCGGCCACGCGTTTCGACGGATGGGCCTCGGAGATCCAGACCCGTGCCGAGATCCGCGAGATCACGGCGAAGCTCCGCGCCTGGCGCCAGGACTCACTGCTGGCCGGCGAGCCCTTCGGCATCTGCGCCGCGGTCAAGGACGCCTACACACCGGAGCACTACGCCGAGATGGCGGAGCTCGGCGTCAGCCAGCTCATCACGGTGCCGTGGCTCTTCTACGGCACGACCGGCGACGACCTCGAGGCGAAGCTCGACGGCATCCGCCGCTTTGGCGACGAGGTCATCGCGTCCTCGCCCTAGCCGCGGCTCCTGAACACGTCGTTCACGGTCTTCCTGGCGTATTCCCGGAAGCCGCCGATCCGCCCTCCGGTCCGAGGAGGCTTGGTTGGTCTCGAGTCGGCGCGGGGCGGAGGAAGATGGGCGAGGACCAGGCTCGTTCTTCGTTGGGGGAGAGGCAGTCGTCGTCGGCGGGCGTGCGCTCGTCGCCGTAGCAGGGGTCGACCGAGACGCAGCGGCCCGCGTCGTCGGTCGTGCAGCGCAGGCCGCCCGCGTTGATCGCGGGCGTGGGCTCCTGGATCGCGCGCACGTAGTAGGCGACTTCGCCGCCGAGCTCGTCGAACTCCGGGTCCGCGAACGTCAGCTCGCAGCCCTCGCCGCTGCCCGGGCAGGGCAACACGCGCCAGGGGTCCTCGACCAGCGGCGAGGTCACCTCTCCGGGCGTGCGCTGGCCGCGGATGCGGATCACCTCGATCCGGGTGATGTCGCGGCGGCGCTCGCCCGGGTTGTGGCACTCGTCGAGGCAGAGGGCCGCGACCCGTTCGGGGGTGAGGATGCCGGTGACGGCGTCGGGGCAGCCTGGCTGCTGCTCGAACGCTCCGGCGGCCGCCACCCGGAAGCGCGGGGTTCCGGCCGGGTGGGCCTCTGCTCCCATGGGTGCGCGCCCGCCGGTGACGGGGTTCACGAGCTCGAACCACAGCAGGATGCGGTCGCCCGAGGTCGCGTAGACCTCGCGGCGCTGCATCGCCTGCCAGATCTCGTCCCGGCTGCGGCCCTCGGAGTGGACGGCGGAGAGGCCTCCGGTCATGAAGAAGGATGCACCGCGCTCGGTGTGGCGGCGTGCGGAGATGGGGACGTCGGCGAGACGGACGGGCAGCGACTCGGGTGTGGGGTCGCGGCCGTCGCGCATCGCCCGGTCGAAGGGCGGCGGCACGTGGGGCGCCTCGGTGTTCTCGACCCGGGCGAACTCCTTGAAGCCGTTGCCGCCGCGGGCGTCGTGGGTGTCGCTGGCGCCGATCAGGCCGAAGCGGAAGCTCCGGGTCCCGCCCGTGCCGTCCGGGACGCGCAGCGCCAGGGCGTGCTGGAGCGAGCCGCCGGGGCGATGCGAGAACGCGGGGTTGAAGCAGGTTCGGCACTGGTCGCAGTCGAGCCAGTCCTCGACGCTGGCGCCGGGCACGGTGCGATGGCCGGCGGCGCCGGCGTCGACGTAGTTCTGCCGCGCCGTGGTTACGCGCTCCTCGCAGGTCTCCGAGCCGGGGTCCTCGCAGCGCGCGCGGATGATCTCGCCAGCCCGCCAGCAGCAGGGCTCGAAGTCCGCCGCGGGCTCGGGGCAGCGGAGTGCGCCCTCTTCGTCGAGGATCGCCCTGTGCGGGGTGTCCTGCTCGGCCGAGCCGTGGCCCGAGTACACCTCGAAGAGGAGCTGGCGCTCCGGGTCGTGCTGGTCGCGCTCGAGCTCCCGGGCGATGTCGAAGCTGGCGGGCGTCATCAGGCCCCAGGAGGTGCCGTGGGGGATCACGATGCTCTCGCCACCCCAGCGCTCGAGCTTTCCGTAGAGGTCGCGGGGGGTGCCGGCCACCTCGTGGCAGCGTTCGTCGGAGCCGGGGGCGATGTCCGGAGGGCAGAAGGGCTCCGCCCCGATCTCTTCGCTGTAGCGCTGGTAATCGAAGTACTGCTGCCGCTGCGAGAAGTGGAGCACGGGCAGGGCGTAGCGCGCGAAGCCCGGGAGGATGGCGGTGCGGAAGTCGCCCCGATCGGCGGCGATCGCGCGCCGGGGCACCTTCGCCCGCTCGGTCTCGCGCAGGATCACGTTCTTGTGTCCGTAGTGCTGGTCCGGCGTGAGGCCCACCTGGGTCCACTCCCAGCCGAGGAAGGCCACGGTGTCCGGGTTTGCAGGGTCGCCGGCGATGGCGTTGCACTGCTCGATCGCATCGATGGTCTCGTCCCAGTGGCGCGTGGTGAGCCCCTCGGCGTGGTCGTTGATGCTCCAGAAATCCAGGGTCGAACAGAAGCGCGCGAAGTCGCAGGCGTCGGCAGGCGGATGCATGCCGGAACCCCCCATCATGGGCAGGCTCAGCAGGAAGGCGTCGTTGGAGAAAGTCGTGTGGACGTGGAGATCCCCGAAGAGGATCTGGCGTCCGGCCAGCTCCTGACGCGTCGCACGCTCGGCGACGGCGGCGGCCGGCAGCGGGGTGGGCTCGGCCTCGCCGGCGGTGCGGAGCTCGCCGCCGCAGGCCGCCAGCCCCAACACGAAGGCCCCGACGATCGCTCGCTGCTTCATCGCGCTTCCTCCCCTCCGACGGGTGCCGCCAAGAACTCGACGATGGCATCGATCAGCGCCTCGACCCAGATGAGAGCATGGTGAAGAGTTCACTTTCATCGAGTCAATCCCTAGAATGCCGACGATGCGAATCCATGCCGCCCTGCTGGGCCTCACCGCCTTCTTGTCCGTCGTGGCCTGCCGCATGGCGCCGCCGCCGGAGCCGACCCGCGACCGCCCCAACATCCTCGTGATCGTGGCCGACGATCTCGGCTACAGCGACCTCGGTGCCTACGGAAGCGAAATCCCTACACCCAACCTCGACGCACTCGCGAAGAACGGGGTGATCGGCACGAGCTTCTACGTCGCGCCGCGCGGGGCTCCCACCCGCGCCATGCTGCTCACGGGCGTCGACAACCACATCGCCGGCTTCGGCACGACGCGCACGAAGCTGGCGCCGAACCAGGAGGGCCTGCCCGGCTACGAGGGAACGCTCAGCCCGCGCGTGGTGACCATCGCGTCCCTGCTCCGGGAGAGCGGCTACTACACGGTGATGGCTGGAACGTGGGGGCTCGGCGCCGAGCCGGGGAGCCTGCCCTCGGCCCGCGGCTTCGAGAGCGCCTTCGTGCTCCACGACGGGTCGGCCAGCTACTTCTCGGACATGCGGTCGGGGATCCCCGGCCGCGACAAGGCGCTCTACACCCACGACGGGCAGCCGGTGACCGAGCTGCCCGAGGACTACCACTCCACCGCGTACTTCACCGACTTCGTGATCGACAGCATCGAGGAGCGCCACGCGGACGGGCGCCCCTTCTTCGCCTATCTGGCCTACCAGGCGCCCCACGGTCCCTTCGGACTTCCCGACGAGTGGCTCGACCGGGCCAAGGGCCGCTACGACGACGGCTACGACGCGATCCGAGGCGCGCGGCTGACCCAGATGAAGATGCGCGAGCTGGTGAGAGAGGATGTCCATCCGTACCCCGGGATCCCGACGGTTCCGCGCTGGGGCGACCTCGGCGAGGAGCAGCAGAAGCACCAGGCGCGCAAGATGGAGCTCTACGCGGCGCTGGTCGAGAACCTCGACCACCACGTCGGGCGGCTCGTGGAATACCTCCAGGAGAAGGACGAGCTTCGCAACACCATGATCGTCTTCATGTCCGACAACGGTCCAGAGCCCGCCAATCGCGGTCCGAATGGCATGGAGCACCGTGATCGGGAGTGGTATGCGAAGCAGTTCCCCGAGACGGACATGGCGGAGTGGGGGCGACCGGGCTCCTTCATCGAGTACGGCCCGGGCTGGGCCCAGGTGAGCACGGTGCCCTTCCGGCTCTTCAAGGGCACCCAGGCGGAAGGTGGCATCCGTGCCCCGGTCATCGTCAGCGGGGTGGGGGTGCCGAAGAGGGACACCGTGAACGACGGGATCGCCCACGTAATGGACCTTCCCGCGACGATCCTCGAGTTCGCCGGCGTCGACCACCCCGCCACCTTCGCCGGTCGGAGCGTCGTGCCGCTCGAGGGCACGTCCTGGTTCACGCTCCGTCAGTCCGTCTTCGCGCGGGAGGACCCGCACCCGTGGCTGGGGATGGAGTTCGCGGGCGACCGGGCGCTGCGCAAGGGGCGCTGGAAGCTGGTGTGGATGGCGCCACCGTTTGGTGCCGGCAGCTGGCAGCTCTACCGCCTGGATCGCGACCCCTCCGAGCTCGAGGATCTTGCGGGAAAGAAGCCGGACAAGAAGGCCGAGCTGGAGGCGCTCTGGCAGGAGTACGCGCGCGCCCACGGGGTCGTCTTCCCGAAGGACGAGCTGCTGCCCGAGGATGCGGAAGGCGAAGATCAGACGGAAGAGGCCGAGCCCGTCGCGTCCCGCTAGGCGTCCTGGCTACCAGTCGACGCCGAGCGCCATGTAGTACCGGAGGTCGTTTTCCTTGTCTCCGGGATCGATGTCAGTCTCGTAGTCGTTCTGGGCGCCGATCGTCCACTTGAGCGTGGGGTCCTCGAGCAGGATGACCTGGTACTCGGCGGTGGTGAAGTTGCGAAACTCGCCGGTGGTCGGGCGGTACTGCGGGAAGAAGTTGTTCTCGACGGCGAAGCTCTGGCGCTTGGTGATCGTCCACTTCCATTCGAGGCCCCACATCAGCTCGCCTCTGCTCGTCTGGCGGTCGCCGAACTCGCGGGTGAAGGCGAGACCCAGCGTCGTGTCCAGCGCGTGCGCTTCGGACTCGACCAGGTGGAGTCCGGGGCCGGCGATGAACGTCGTGCGGTGCTCCCAGGACTCGAACTGGTCGAACTGGTAGCGGAACGTTCCGAAGCCGAACAAACGCGAATTGGGGATCAGCCAGTCCCGGCGCAGGTCGATGCGCGCGTTGTTGTCGTTGTCGTCGGAGTCGGTCGACTGGTTGTAGAAGTACCGGCCGGTGAACCGCCAGCGTTTGAACTCGTCGGCGTAGTTGAAGTTGAAGCCGAGGGTCAGGTTGGTCGTGGTGTCCTCACTGATGGTGCCGTTTAAGCCCATGTTGATGTTCCGGTTCCAGCCGCGCATGAAGCCGGTGTCGAACCAGCCCTTCTTGGGCGGCGTCCCGGTGTCGATCTCGAGATCGTCGAGGTTCAGCCGAACCTCCCCGAGCTGCGGGTGCTCGATCACCACGTAGTCGACCGCCCATTCGACGATCTCGCCGTTGATCTTGTCGCCGTTGGCGAGGGTAATCTCGTCCGCTGCGGCCTGTGTGCAGACGAGGACGAGGGCCGCGCAGAGCCCGAGTCGCACAGACATGAATCACCTCCGATCGCACCGTGCAAACCTGCAACAACCTAACAAGGTCCTCGCCCGGTGCGAACGGAAAATGGCGACTCTCAGTCCTCGGCGAGACTCCAGCTGTCGTCGGGGTCGTACGCGTTCATGCCGCTGAAGGCTCCCAGGTCCTTCTCCAGGACCTTGCCCTGGTGGCTCACCACGAAGGTCTTGACGCCGGACTCCCCGTACTTCTCGGGCCACGCGACGAGGGCGAAGCCGGAGATCATCCTGCCGTCGATCACGTAGTCGTAGGCGCCGCCGGGCGGATTCTCACCCTGTCGGGTCAGGATCTTGAAGAAGTAGCCCTGGATCGGATCGCCGCGCTCCTTGTGCTGGAAGTAGCTCTCGGCTCCGCGCACCAGCGGTCCGAAGGGGCTCTCGGGCTCGCCGGGCTCCACCGTCCAGTAGAGGCCGTCGCGCTGCCCCGAGGTGCTGGCCAGCCGCTGGGCGTACTCGAGCAGCCCGTCGCCGATGCGATCCTCCCGGGCGTAGTCGATCTGGGCGTCCACGTAGTCGTAGGCGATGGCGATGGCGGTGAGCTCATTGGAGCCGATTCGGCGATCGATCAGCTCCTCGATCCCTTCGGCGGTGTCGAAGCGCCAAATGCCCTCGGCTTCCTGAACCAGCAGGATCGGCATGGGCCACTGCTCGCTGCCGAGGATGAGCTCCACCGCGCCGTCCGGGAGCGTGTGCAGCTCGATCGCCTCCTGCCAGGCTTGGACCAGCTCGATGCGCGCCTCGTGCTCGGCGTCCCAGTCCGAAGTGATCAGCTGCGGCTCGAACTCGTGACCCAAGATGTCGACCAGCGCGCGCGGGTCGTCGCGCTCGATCGCTCCGAGCAGGGCCTGGGTGGCCGCCTCGGGGCTCTCGAAGGCTCCGGGGTCGCTCGGGCTGCACCCCGCGGTCAGGGCCAGGGCGGCGAGGGCGATGACGATGAAGTGGCGATGCACAGGTTGCTCCTCTGGAACGCGTAGGGGTCTGGAGACCGGGGCTCTCAACGGCGGCGCCCGCCGCCTCCGCCGCGCCCGCCTCCACCGCGGCTGTGGCCCCCACCGCGGCTTCCTCCGCGGCTCGACGAGCCGCGGGACGCGTTGCTGCGGGTTCTGCTGCCGCTTCCATAGCTTCCCATCGAGCTCCCGCGCGTGCTGCGGCTGCTGGTGGCGCTCCGGCCGCTGCGCTGCTGGCTGCTTCGCGAGGCGCTATCGCGGCTGCCAGATTTCTGCTGCCGCGAGCCTGTGGAGGACCGGCTCTCGCGCGAGCCGGCTCCGGCGCGGTCTCCGCCGCCCTTCCGATCACCGGCTCCGGCACGGTCTCCGCCGCCTTTCCGATCACCGGCTCGATCTCCTCCGGTCGGCCGCTGTCCCGTCGACGGTCGGTCTTTGCCGCCGGCCCCCTGCCCGGGTCGGCCGCCGGCCTGGTTGCCGGGCCCCTTCTCGGGCTTCCAGCGGTCGCCGCCACCACCGCCCGGGCGATCCCCCTGACTCGGGCGATTGGGACGGGTCGGGCGGTTCACGTTGACGTTCACGTTGCGATTGACGTTCACGTGACTGTGCCCACGGCCCCAGCCCCAGCGCATGCCCCAGCCGACGGCGGCTCCGACGAACATGCCGGTCCAGAACGCGGCGGCCGGTCGGTAGTAGTACGGGTACGGGCGCGACCAGTACCAAGGGTACGGGGTGGTCTGATAGACGATGACGGTGCTGGGCTGGTACTGGGGGACGTAGATCACCTCGGGGCTGGTGGACTCGATGATGATGACCTGGTCACCGTCCTTCTCTTCCTTCTCGACGGTGACCTTGTCGTTGCTCTCGAGATTGCCTGCCTCGTCCGCCTTGCCGCGGAAGCTCTGGACCGCCCACATGATGTCGTCCTGCTGGTTGGCGACTGCCTCGCCCAGCTTCCAGGTCCAGTCGAGGTCCTCGTTCATCAGGTTGATGACCTCGGGATAGTTGAGCAGTCCGATGATGCTCTCGTCCCAGTCCTCGTCGGGCTTCAGATCCGGGTTCTTCTCGTGCTTCTCGAGGAAGCGAGCGGCCTGCACGATCTGCAGCGGATAGGTCGAGGCGGGCAGCGTGATCGCCAGTAGCTCGTCGGGATAGAGGGCGATCGGACCGACCAGCTCCACGAGATCGTCGTCGGAGAGGCCGGCGCTCGGAGGAGCGGTGTCGGGCGCGTTCTCCGACGTGGCTGCCACCGCGTACCCGTACTCCCCGAAGACGAGGCCCAGGATCGTGAAGGCGTGGACGAACGACGCCGCGATCCCGCATGCCCGCGTGCCTGCGCCGATTCGTGAACCCATGGCTGCCTCCTCACCCGCTTCCTGCCCGCAGGGGTGCGGGGCGTCGATCATGCACCGGAAGCGGCAGTCGCGCCAAGCGTGCGGCTCGGGCGCCGATCGACGCGAGCGGGGCTGCAGCCGCTGCGAAGACCCTGGGGGCCGATCAGCCCGATCGGGTCGCCACCCCGCGATACATCTGGGACAGGAGGCTTGGGCCCCGCGCGCGGAAGCGGGTGAGGGAGCTCAGCTCGAAGCCTCCCCGCTCGACCAGCTCGTCCATCTTCCGGTTGATGTTGCAGCCGTCGGCGAAGCGGCACCACAGCGGGTTCAGCCGGTCCTGCCAGCGTGCGGTGCGCTCGGCGTCGCTGCGGCCGTGCTCGATGAAGAGGTAGCGGCCGCCGGGGCGCAGCACGCGGTGCATCTCGCCGAGCGCCCGCAGGGGATCCGGGATCGAGCACAGGGTCCAGGTGGTGACGACCGTGTCGAAGCGGGCGGCGTCGAAGGGCAGCTCGCCGTCGGCTCGCAGCTTCGTTTGCTCGACGGGGAACGGCGCCGCGGCCACACGCTCGTCGATCTTCTCCACGCCCTCGGTCCCCATCGGGTCGATGCCGACCACCGACTTCACCGCGGGCGGGTAGTGCACGAGGTTGAGCGCGGTGCCGAAGCCCACCTCGAGCACCTCGCCCTCCGCCGCGGCCAGCGCCTCGGGCCGCATGTCGTCCATGAAGCCCATCGCCCAGTCCTGCATCCGAGGCTTCAGCGCCTCTCGAAGTCCCATTTCGTTACCTCAGCGGTCGGCGGGGCGATCGGCGTCCGCTATCTCGGGGCGATGCGATAGCGGATCGGGAGGTGCTTCAAGCCGACGACGAAGCTCGAGGCGATCTGCTCGGGCTCGCCGGTGAGCTCCGCGTGCTCGAGCCGGTGGGCCAGCTCGCGGAAGAGCGCCCGCTGGGAGCGGCGCGCGAGATGCGAGCCGAGGCAGAAGTGCTCGCCGATGCCAAAGCCCAGGTGCGGGTTCTTCGCGCGGTCGACCCGGAAGCGGAACGGGTCGTCGAAGACCTCTTCGTCGCGGTTCGCCGAGGCGTAGAAGAGCACCAGGTGCTCGCCTTTGCGGAGCTTCTGGTCGCGGAGCTCGACGTCGCGGGTGACGGTGCGCCGCATGTAGTTCACGGGCGAGGTCCAGCGCACGATCTCCTCCACGGCGGAATTCACCAGCGAGGGGTCGTTTCGGAGCTTGTCGAGCTCGTCGGGGTTCTCGAGCAATGCGCGCATGCCGCCGACCAGCGCGTTCTTCGTGGTGTCGTGCCCGGCGGTGAAGACGATCAGCGCGTAGCCGAAGGTCTCCATCGGGCCCATCGGCTTGCCATCCACCTGTGCGTTGGCGATCACCGTCGCGAGGTCGTCCTGCGGGTTCTTGCGCCGGTCCTGGATGACCTCGTCGAAGAGCTGGTAGAGCTCGATTCCCAGCTCCTTGATCGCCTCCGCCGGGTCCACGCCCTGGCGTTGGAGCTCCGGGTCGTCCGCCGCGAAGAGCTGGTTGGTCAGCCGCAGGATGTCCGGCTCCCGCTCGCGCGGTACGCCGAGGACCGAGGAGAGGATGCGCAGCGGGTGCGCGGCGGCGACGTCGACGGCGAAGTCGCACTCGCCCTCGCCGGTCTTCCCGGCCAGCTTGTCGACGATCTCCCGCGCGCTCTGGTCGATCTCCGCGTCGAGGCGGTCGAGCGAGCGCGGCGTGAAGTAGGGGCTCGCGACCTTTCGGAAGCTCCGGTGCTCGGGCGGGTCCATCTCGATGATGGTCCGCATCTGGCCGAGCCCCTCCCCCGATTCGCGCTGGGCTTGCTGCTCCGGCGTGGTTACGACGATTCCGGGCGCATTGAGGAAGAGGTCCGGCTGCTTCGAGACCGTGCAGATGTCTGCGTGCTTGGTGATCGCCCAGAACGGGTGAAATCCGGGCGGGTCACAATGGTACACCGGGCTCTCCCGGCGGATCCGGGTCCAGGTGTCGTGGGGAGGGCCGTTTTCGCCGTAGGCTGCGGATGAGACCAGGTCGGTGCCGTCGGTGATCACGATGGGGCTGCCTCCAGAGGGCGGTGTTTCCGCTGCAAGACTCGGGGCTGGCAGGATATCATCCGGGGGATGGCAGGCCAGGGACTCCACCCCCACCGGCTCTCCTGGCTGGAGCGCTGGCTACCCGGCGTTGCGGCGCGGCTAGAGCGCCGTAACGCGGAGGCGGTGGCCGCCGCGACGAAGCTGCGCTCCGATGCCGAGGCGACGTACGGCCGGGCGCTCGAGGCCGTTCCCGACGGCATCTGTGTCACGCGCGACGGCCGTGTGGTGTTCGTCAACGCCGCGATGGCGAAGCTCGTGGGTCTCGGAGATCCTGGCGAGGCGGTCGGGCGATCGACCCTCGACTTCATCGACCCTGAGTTCCACGCGAAGATCGAGCGAGGCCGCGCCGACGCCGTCGACTCGGTGCTCCAGGGCCCGGTGGAGATCCGACTGCGACACCTCGACGGCTCCCTCATCCCCGTCGAGCTGCGGATCGTGGCGATGGACGACGCCGGCGGCCGCAACTTCCTCAACGTGGTTCGGGATCTCACCGCGCAGAAGGGTGCGGAGACCGAGGCCCAGCTGCGTGCGACCGTGCTCGACCAGGCGACCGACGGTGTCGTCATCGCCAACGACCGGGGTCGCATCGTCTACGTGAACCGTGCCTTCTGTGAGATGAGAGGGTGCGAGCCCGGCTCGATCCTCGGGAAATTGGCGGCGGATGACTTCGCGAGCTTGGGTGCGGTAGGAGTCGACGCGCGGGACATCGTGGAGAGGGTCTCCGCGGGCGAGACCTGGCACGGCCGCTATCACTACACCGACGAGACGGGAGAGCGCCACCGCGACACGCAGTTCTTCTCCGTCAGCGATTCGGACGGCCACATCCACAGCATCGTGGCTCTGGTGCGCGACATCACCCAGGAGGTCCGGCTCGAGCAGCAGGCGGAGCAGGGGCGCAAGCTGGAGGCCGTCGGGCAGCTGGCCGGAGGTCTGGCCCACGACCTGAGCAACCTGCTGACCGTGATCCTGGGGCACGTCGAGATCCTCTCCCTCGAGCGGCCCGACGACGCCGTCGTGCAGAATCACGCCCAGGCCATCGGCGAGGCGGCCGAGCGCTCGGCCACCATGGCGCGGCAGCTCCTCGCGTTCGGCGGCCGCCGCCTGCTCGCGCCGCGGGTCGTCGACCTGGCAAAGGTCGTGCGAGACCAGCGCGAGCTCCTCGCCGAGCTGCTCCCAGACCGGATCGCGCTGGAGATCGACCTCGACGCATCGCTCGCGCCCGTGCGGGTCGACCCTGCCGTGCTGCAGCAGGCGCTGAGCGAGCTGGTGATGAACGCTCGCGACGCCATCGTCGGTGACGGCGAGAGCCGGATCTTCGCGCAGCCGCGCGAGGGCGCGGTCGCGCTCTCGATCGAAGACGACGGCGCCGGCATGGACGCCCCGACCCGCGAGCGCATGTTCGAGCCCTTTTTCACCACACGGGAGGTCGGCGCGGGTGCGGGGCTGGGCCTCGCCACCACCCACGGCCTGGTGATCCAGAGCGGGGCCAGTCTCGAGGTCGAGAGCGAGCCCGGGTGCGGCACCTGCGTCCGGCTCCTGCTGCCCGAGGCGAGCCTGACCGCCCCGTCGCTCGCCGCCGAGAATCCTGGCCGTAACGGGGTCGAGGGAAACGAGACCCTGCTCGTGGTCGAGGACGAGGAGCGATTGCGCGCGCTGGTGTGTCGCGACCTCACCCGGGCCGGCTATCGCGTTCTCGATGCCCCCGACGGGCGGGTCGCGCTGGAGATCGCGGCCTCCCACGCCGGCGCCATCGACCTGCTGGTGTGCGACGTGATCCTGCCGGGGCTCGACGGCGCCGAGCTCGCGGGGCGCTTGCGGCGCGAGCGTCCGGGCATGCGCGTGCTGCTGATGTCGGGCTACGCCCCCGCGGTGGAAGCCGAGCCTCGGCGCTCCCTGCCGGGCGCGCTCTTCCTCGCCAAGCCCTTCCGCATGCGCGACCTGCGCGCCTTCGCGCGCGAGGCGCTCGACGCCCCGGCCGAGCCCCGCCCCGAAAGCTGAAGGCGGCTGCGGCGGGCTCTCAGCCCGCGCCGGATCCGCGTCGCGGGCCCCGTCGCTCGAGCGGGCCTTACCGGCGGGTGAGCCGGTACCATGACCCGCCGAGGAGATCCCCCCTTGAGTACCGTACGCATCGAGAAGCCCCGTCCCCACACCAGCGTCATCGTGATGGCCCGCCCCGAGCGCATGAACTCGATGGCCTTCGAGCTCGTCGTTCCGCTCCACCAGGCGATCGCGGAGGTGGCCGAGGACAACGACACCTGGACGGTGATCCTCACCGGTGAAGGCCGGGGCTTCTGCTCCGGGGCCGACGTCCAGGACGGCGAGCCCCCGCCCAACATCGAGGGGCTCACCCTGACGCGGATCGCCACCCGGGCGATGAGGATCCTGGCGGACCTGGTGCCCTCGCTGCGGCGCATGCCGCAGCCGGTGATCGGGGCGATCAACGGTGCGGCGATTGGCGGGGGCATGTGCCTCTCGCTGGGCACGGACATCCGGGTGGCCGCCGACTCGGCCTACTTCCGGGCGGCCGGCATCAACAACGGTCTCACCGCCACCGAGCTCGGGCTCTCGTTCCTGCTGCCGCGGGCCATCGGTTCCTCCCGGGCCTTCGAGATCATGCTCTCCGGCCGTGACGTGACGGCTGCCGAGGCCGAGCGGATCGGGCTGGTCTCCCGCACCGTCCCCGAAGCGGAGCTCATGGAGACCTGCCTCGATCTGGCCGAACAGATCAACGGCTGGAGCACCCAGGGCGTGTCGCTCACCAAGCGGATGATCTGGTCCGGGCTGGAGGTCGGAAGCCTCGACGCCGCCATCGAACTCGAGAGCCATACCCAGCTCTTCGTGCGCATGACCACCCAGAACTTCGAGGAGGCCTCGCGCGCCCGGAAGGAAGGCCGGAAGCCGGACTTTCGGGACTGACGCCTTCGGGTGTGAACGGTGCGGCCCGATGCTCCGGGTTCGTCTACCATCGGCGCCCATCGAAGGAGGGGAGATGCGTCGCACGTTCGTCTTCGGGCTGCTGTTCCTGCTCGCCTGCTCGGGAGGAGACTCCTCCCCGGGTGCCGGCGAGAGCACGCCGTCCGGTCTGATCATCACCCACCTCGTCGAGGGCACGGGCCCGAGCCCGACGGCCGCCGACGTGGTGGAGGTGCACTACCACGGCACCTTCGAGGACGGCGGCGTCTTCGACAGCAGCGTCGATCGCGGCCAGCCGGCCAGCTTTCCGTTGAACCGCGTCATTCCGTGCTGGACGGAGGGCGTGGCGCTGATGAAGGTGGGCGGCAAGGCGGCGCTCGTCTGCCCGCCGGAGATCGCCTACGGGCCCCGCGGCGCGCCGCCGCGGATCCCGCCGAACGCGACGCTGAACTTCGAAGTGGAGTTGATCTCGATCCAATGAAGACGGGCACTGGCCCGGTGGAGGGGAATGTCGATGGCTCTCGATTCGAGTGACGAGCAATTCCTGACGCGGGCCATGGAGGCCACGATCCGGATCGGCCTGGTGCTGGTCCTGGTCGGCTGGTGCTTCAGCATCCTGCGGCCCTTCGTGGGACCCGTGGCGTGGGCCATGATCATCGCGGTCGCGATTCATCCCTTCTTCTCGATGCTGCGGTCGCGCATGGGCGGGCGGTCCAAGAGCGCAGCCGGTGTGCTCGCGTTCGCCGGCCTGGCGCTGTTGATCCTGCCCGCGTGGGCCCTCGGCGGCACCGTGGTGGAAGGCGTCGAAGGCATCGTCGATCGGATCCAGGCCGGCAATCTCGCGCTTCCCGCGTTGCCGGAGTCGGTGGCGGGATGGCCGCTGGTGGGCGAACGGATCGCGGATTTCTGGGCGAAATCCTCCCAGAACATGGCGGCGACTCTCGAGACGTTCCAGCCGCAGCTTCTCTCGTTCGGCGGGTGGATGCTCTCGTCGCTCGCGTCGGGCGGAATCACCCTGCTGTTCTTCATCGTGTCGATCGTGATCGCCGCCGTGATGCTCGCGAACGATGCCGCGGGTCGCAGCGCGGCCCTGGCGATCGGCGAGCGCGTTGCGGGCGCGCGCGGCGAGGAGTTCGTGGACCTGGCGGGCAAGACCGTGCAGAGCGTCGCCCAGGGCATCCTCGGCGTGGCGCTGATCCAATCGCTGCTGGCGGCTCTGGGCTTCCTGGTGGTGGGCATTCCCGGCGCGGGCCTGTGGGCGCTGATCGTGCTGTTCCTCTGCGTGATCCAGCTCGGTCCGATCCTGGTCTTCATCCCCGCGATGATCTGGGCGTGGTCCGCGATGGGCACGACGGGGGCCGCGATCTTCACGATCTGGTGCGTCTTCGTCGCGATCCTCGACAACTTCCTCAAACCGATGCTGCTCGGCCGCGGCGTGCAGGCGCCGACGGTGGTGATCTTCCTCGGCGCCATCGGCGGGTTCCTCTCGACGGGGATCATCGGGCTCTTCGTCGGCTCGGTGGTGCTGGTGCTCGGGTACACGCTCCTGATGGCCTGGCTCGAGATCGAGGAAGACGGGGCGGAGGCGGAGAGTGCCTGAGGAGGACGAGAAGCCGGAGGAGCCCCGCTCCAGCACGGATCCGGTGCGCCGGGTCACCCTCTGGGTGCTGGCTCTCGCCGTGCTCCTCTTCTCTGGTACCTGGCCGCCGATCGCTACACGCCCTACACGCATCTGGCACGCGTGCGGGGCTACGTGGTGCCGCTGGCTCCCCAGGTCGCCGGCACGCTCACCGACGTGGCGGTCGGTCTCAACGAGATCGTCGAGAGGGGCGCGACGAAGACGCACCAGATCGTGAAGATAGCGGCCCCCGT
>PVMS01064337.1_pt1 | contig 18559 bp, 17 predicted proteins | sample 1853461 | NCBI WGS metagenome assembly PVMS01 (sample SAMN08582032, study PRJNA380276) | Marine sediment metagenome, whole genome shotgun sequencing project. | isolation source: ocean sediment barecode stripped | collected 2017 | reverse complement strand
TGAACAGGGGAAAGAAATCTTTGGCTTTCTTGCTGCCTGATAAGCCGGTGGCGTATTTATAGCCGCCATCGATTATCATCTCGAAAAAGTTATAAAAACCGGTAGGTACCTCGTCGGCTGTCCGCGATTTAGCCCGCAGCGCGAGGACCATTATTGTGACAATGGAAAATGCAACAAACGTCGTCACCAATGTATTCGTGACACAAGGGAAGTATTCGAATCCTGTTGCCGTTCCTGGATAGCACTCACCCGGTAAACTAATAACCGGCAGCACCGGGCGGGTAAAAGCGATTACCGATCCCAAGACTATGAGCGCTATGAAGACAATCAGGAGGATGTATCTTTTTTTCATATCTTCGTATTTTCCTCTGGCGTAGTCTCGTCTTCCGTTTGTTCAGTCTGTGGCGCAGGTACCTGTTGCTGGAAACGACCTAATGCAAACAGACTGATACGAACGATAACGTATAAGGTAATGGGAAAACTGCCAATTAGAAACAGAACGGTGAAAATACCACCTGTCTCCAACATGCTGTCAAGGAACCGACCAGCCGCGAATGCAATACCGATAATTACGAAACTGGCAAAACTGGTCACGCAGCCTATCTGGCCTACGAGCCCCGCCGTGCGGGCAGCCTGATCAGGCTGATAATTTTGGGACACTATATATTATTCTCGGATGAGCTTGTGCATTATATCACAACTCATAATCATGACAATTGGATCAAACACCAGATTATATCCAGGAATTTTACTGGCATCATGAGCAATTAACATGAATATAAAAGACAGTGATTGTTAGCCGGCAAAGAATGCTGTCGCTGCCCGGCGGGTTAATTCAAAGGTTGAGTTGGCCAGTATGCCCAGATAGATGATCCCAAAGGTGGTGAGGCCGATTGCCAGGGCGGCGCCTCTGGAAACCTTGATGTGAACGCCTTCCTCTTCGGGCTTGTAGAGGTACATAACCTTAATCACACTCAGATAGTAATATAAAGCCACGAACGCATTTAAAATGCCAATCAAGGCCAGCCACCATAAATCCGCCTCAATGGCCGCCCGGAAGATGAAGAATTTGCCAAAAAATCCGGCCGTCGGCGGTATGCCGCCCAAAGAAAGTAGAGCGAATAGCATGGCCAAAGCCAGGTAGGGTGAACGGCGGCTTAGTCCGGACAGGTCCTTGATTTCATCTGAGCCGGTCCTATTGCTGACCAGGATAACCACCCCGAAAGCGGCGACATTCGTAATGACGTAGTAGATGAGGAAGTACATTACTGAGCTGGCGCCATCGATACTGGCTTCGTTACCACCGGCGACGGTCAGGGCTGTGACGAGACCGATCATACCGGTGCCAGCCTGGGCGATGCTGGAATAGGCCAGCATGCGCTTGATGTTTTTCTGGCGAATTGCCAAGAAATTACCCAGGGTCATGGTGATAACACACATGGCCACCAGCATCGACCACCAGGCATTGGAGGCATCACCCGGACCAAAGACGCCGGCGGTGAATACTCTCAGGAAAACGGCGAAGCCGGCCGCCTTGGAGGCGGTCGACACGAGCCCGGTGACGGGCGTTGGGGCGCCTTCGTAGACGTCGGGCACCCAAAAATGATAAGGCACGGCCGATATTTTGAAGCCAAAACCGACGATAACCAACGCTGCTGCGACCAATACAGTCGCCCGCATCATTTCGTCGGCGAGATAGATCTGCGATATCTCCCGGGCCACGAGATAAATATTCGTTTCTGCCGTCATTCCATAGAGATAACTCATACCAAAAAGCATCACGGCCGAGGCGAAAGCGCCGTAAATGAAATATTTCATCCCGGCTTCGTTGGAGCGATACACCCCCTGGGTGAAACCCGCCAGAATGTAGAGGGAAATGCTGGCCGTCTCCAAGGCAATGTAAAGCATGATCAGGTCGGATGAGGCCGCCATCAGGCTGAAGCCTATTGTAGCCGTCAGAAGAAGCGCGTAATACTCTCCCCGTTGTACGTTAGGAAAGTCAAGGGATATCAGGCAGGTGACCAGCAGCACGACAAGAAACATAATCCGGAAGACGAATGTCACCAGATCCTGGCGGATCATTCCTCCCCAGTAACTTTCAGGTTGTATGTTGGGTTGGTCGAAAAAGGCCCACAATGCCAGGGTGCCAAGCAAAATGACAAAGACTCCCCAGGCAGTGATCAAGCCGAGATTTCGCCGCTGCTCAGGCTTGTACACTCTCTCGACGAGCAATATCAGCAAGGCGAGGATTAACAGGCCGAGTTCAGGCGCCAGGGCCAGAACGCTTTCAAGCGTAATTGAAGAGCTCACTTATGCACCTCCCAGCCACTGAGCCACGCCCGTTGCCACCGTGGTAACGGAGTCGAGGACGGTTGAAGCTGACTGTAGCTGTTGGGCTTCTTGGACGCGTTCCACGACAGGAACCATTCCTGAGGTGACAATATTGGATATGGTCGAGGGAAACACGCCAATGACAATTAAAATGGCGGCGAACGAGATCAGAACGATCTTATCAATGCTCAGCAGGGGACGCATATCGTGCCATCTGTCGCGATCGTATTCGCCGAAGAAAACGCGGCCGATGGCGCGCAAGATATAGGCCGCGGTTATCACAATACCCAGGACCGCCAGCAGGGCGACCCAGTTGTAATAGTTTGCCGGATTCAAGCCGATGGCGGTGTTGGTCAAATTGGCCGAAGTGCCGTTCCAAACGCCCATCAAAATGGGCAATTCGGCGACAAATCCAGAGAGACCGGGCATACCCATAGAGACCAGGCCGCCAATAACGAAGGCGACCATGGCAAAGGGCAGGACCTTCATCATACCCCCTAGCTCATTCATGTCGCGAGAGTGAGCGCGGTCATAAATCATGCCGACCACAGAGAAGAAGAGGGCCGTCATTATGCCATGGCTGACCATCTGGATGCCTGCGCCCATAAAGCCGTTGAGGGTCATGGCCGCGAAACCCATGGTGACAAGGCCCATGTGACTGACGCTTGAATAGCCAATGAGATACTTCATATCGCTCTGGCGCATCGCTATTAATGAGCCATACAAGACATTGATGAGGGTTAGCAGGATGATAAATGGCATCCAGTAGACGGCGCCTTCAGGCAAGATCTGGATACCGACCCGCATGGAGGCATAGGCGCCGAGTTTCATCAGTACACCAGCGTGGATCATGGAAACGGCCGTTGGCGCAGCGACGTGACCGTCGGGCGACCAGTTGTGCAATGGCCAAATACCGGCCAGAACACCAAATCCGATAAACAAGGGTAAGAATAGCCACTGTTGGATGTTGCTGGCGAAGTGCGCCTCAGACCAGACCCGCAAATCAAAAGTGGGCACTGGCAATTGGAAGTAGAGATAAATGAAAGCAATCAAGGAAATAAAACTGCCGATGAGCAGGTAGAGGGTCAGCTTCATAGAAGCATATTCTCGTGTTTTTTCCCACCCCCAAATGACGATCATCACGTACATGGGTATCACAGCCAACTCGTAAAAGAAGAAGAGTAGGAATCCGTCAACAGCGACGAAAACACCTTGTACGCCGGCCACCAGCAACAAAAAGAAGGCGAAGAATTCACGTGGGCGATCGTCAATGCTCCAAGAGATAAGTACGCCACCGACACCAACAACGGCCGTTAACAAAACCAGAGTCATGCTCATGCCATCAACGCCGATGATGTAATTTATTCCAATGCTGGGCACCCAGGCGTATTCCTCCAGGTAATGCAAGGAGTCGGCCCAAGAGGTTCCTGGTGCGGGTAAAGTCTGGTTGTAATCAATATACAAATAGGCGGCTAGCAATAGACCTAACCCGGCCGCGGCTAGCGCCAACATGCGGGCGTTCTCTTTGCGCTCTTTGGGAAGCAGCAAGATGATGACCGCCGTTAAGATTGGCGATAAAACGATTATTGAAAGAAATGGAAACTCCATAGCTTAAGTTCCAGTTAAAGCATTCGCAAAAGGTCACATTTTAGGCCAATACGTCATCGTAAAGCCCTGCCGGCGGCCGATTGCCGTTAATTAAGTGACAATATAAAACAACCTCGATACCGTGGCATTGATGACAACCAGCAACCACTGGGGCCAGATGCCAAGACTAAGCATCAGGAGCATCAGGGGCCAGATCACCAGATGTTCTCGTAGATTCATATCCTTGAGCCCCTTCAACTGGGGATTTAAATCACCATGAAGCGTGAAGCCAATACCTTTGAGAATGTAAGCTCCGGTTAACAGCAGGCCCAACATAGAAAGGGCGATTGGAATGGTGAATGTATTCCAGACGCTGCGGGTAATCATGAATTCGCCGACAAAGCCATTAAGACCGGGTAGACCTAAGGAGGCCATGCTGGTGAAAATTAGAGCGCCGGCGAAGAAGGGTAACACGGTCCATAATCCACCGTATTCTCTAAGCTGCCGGGTATGAGATCTCTCATAGATGACGCCGACCAGGAAGAACATCCCGGCCGATGAGAGGCCGTGGTTGAACATCTGCATCACGGCACCGCTGGTGCCCATGATGGCGTCTTCAACCAATTTGCCGCTGGCCACCTGGGAGCCGTAAACCCAGGCCATGATGGCGATGCCTAATACCACAAAGCCCATATGGTTGATTGAGGAATAGGCGACCAGTCGTTTGAAGTCCCACTGGCCAAATGCGGCATATCCACCCATGATGATGCTGAGCGTACCGGCGATGGCCAGGACGATGGCCGTCGTATGGGCTTGCTCAGGAAATAGGGGGATAGTTAAGCGAATGAAGCCGTAGGCGCCCATCTTCAACAGCACACCCGCCAAGATCATGGAACCGGCCGTGGGAGCCTCGGTGTGGGCGTCGGGGAGCCAGGTGTGGAATGGCCACACCGGTATCTTGATAGCGAAGGCAATAACAAAGGTCCAGAAGGCAATGTTTTTAACGAGGCTGGTAGACAGGCTGGTCCCAGGCAGTGTGTCCCCGCTGAAGTTTACCCATTTAAGATACAGCTCCGGGATATCAAAGGTGCCCATGGAGAGGCCGATTACCTGAATAGCAACCAACAAGCCCAAGCTGCCGGCCATGGTATAGATCATAAATTTGAACGATGCATAGCGCCGGTCTTTTCCGCCCCAATAACGAATCAAGAAATACATCGGCACCAGGCTGAATTCCCAGAATATGAAGAAGATTATCAGATCCAGTGATACGAAGAGCCCTAACATGGCTGTTTCCAGCAATAAGAAGAGGATCATGTAAGGTTTGGTCTTGTCATCGATGCTAAAAGAAGCCAGGATGGCCAGGGGCGTCAGAATGCCCGTCAATAGAAGCATCGGCAAGCTGATCCCATCCGCGCCGAAATGGAAGCTCGAGCCGATCTGGGGGAACCATTCACGTTGGATTTCGAATTGCATGCCCGCATCTGCCATCCGGTAGTCATAGTTGAACCAGGCCACGAGGATCAGGAGGAAAGTTCCCAGGCTGAATATCAGCGCCAGCCAGCGCAGCAGACTCTTCTCGTCCCCGGGCAGCAGCGCAATTAGCATCGCGGCCGCCAAGGGCAAAAACACGATAAATATCAGCAGATATTCTTCAAGGACATCCATATTTCACTTCTATCAGTTAAAAAGATTGTCGAGAACACCGGCGTTAATGACGATAATGGCCACGGCCAACACCCAGCCGATGATGACCGACCAGAGCACGTATTCCTGGATCTTGCCGGTTTGTAATCCACGTGATTCCTGGGCAATCCAAAAGACGCCGTCTTTGGCCTTGTCAACGCCACCACTGATTACGACCTCTTCAAACCATTTCGCGTAATATCCGAGTTTGTAGACAAAACGTCCAATGAGGTGCAAAGTGCCATCAATGATGCCGCGATCGATCCACTCATAAACGAAGGTGCGGGCCAACCATTTTGTTGGATTAACAAATACCCGGTCGTAAAGTTGATCCCAGCCCCACATATTCTCAAGGAAACCATAGAGCGGGCCCAGCGGCCGTACCAGGGGATCAGGCTGGCCACTTTTCAGGGGTTTGCGCCCGTATACCCACCAACCGAGGAACAATCCACCCAGGGCTACGACCAGGGACATGATCAAAGGCACGTAGCTGAATTCTTCAATAGCCAGAACCACACCTTGCAGGTTTGGCGCACCGAAGAGTTCTATCATGGTCTCTTCGATACTTGTCGCCAAGAAATGTTCGAAGAAGTTGTTGTTGAACAAGGGGCCCAGTATCGGGAAGTTTTCTGGTACACCGCTTAGTCCAAGGAATAGAGCGAAAAATGACAGTACAACCAATGGTATGGTCATGAATCGATTGCTCTCATGGGCTAATTCGGCCAGCTTCGTGCGTGAGTCGCCTAAAAATGTCAATGATATCTGGCGCATTGTATAAAAAGCGGTTAGAAGAGCGCCGATAACCAAAGCCCAGAAAATGATGAAACCGAAAATTTCACCATCGACCGCGCCCTCGTGCCAGGCGACGGAAAGGATCTCGTCTTTAGACCAGAAGCCGGCGGTTATGATAGGGAAGCCGGACAGAGCCAGGCCACCGATTAAAAATGTCCAAAATGTAATCGGCATTTTCTTGCGCAAGCCACCCATATTCATCATGTCTTGCGGATCGGTGTCGTGATCATGGGTTTCTTCGGCGCCATGTTCCATGCCGTGAATAATGGAACCGGAGCCCAGGAAGAGCAGGGCTTTAAAGAAGCCATGGGTTATGAGGTGGAATGCGGCGGCGACGTAAGCGCCAACTGCGATAGCAGCCACCATGTAACCGAGCTGGGAGATGGTCGAAAAGGCCAGGACGCGTTTGACATCATTTTGAGCGACGGCGATGGTCGCAGCCATCAAGGCGGTAAAGGCGCCAATGCCGCCGATGATATACTCGACCCCTTCGACGCCTTGTATGGCAAATGCAATAAGGGGGAAGATGCGTAAGATCAAGTAGACGCCGGCCGAAACCATGGCCGCGGCGTGGATGACGGCGCTGACCGGCGTTGGACCTTCCATAGCGTCGGGCAACCAGACGTGCAGTGGCCATTGGGCTGACTTGCCAACCGTACCGGCAAATAGCAACAGGGCCATCAGGGCGATGCCACTGGCGCCAATAAGATGGGAGCTTTGTTCCAGGCTTTCGGCGGTAAAGGCCTCGCTGAAAGTCAGGGTACCGAATACCCTGTAGAAAAAGACGATACCCAGCAGCATGATTACGTCGCCGATGCGGGTGGTCATGAAGGCCTTTACAGCGGCCGTTCGCGGTGGGAGCTTCTTGGGATCGTCATACTTCTTGGCGTACCAGAAACCGATGAGCAGATACGAACACAGCCCCATCAACTCCCAACCGACGAAAAGAGTCAATAGGTTGTCGGAAACAACCAGGAGTAGCATTGAACCAGCGAAGAGGCTCATGAAGGCGAAGAAGCGCGAGAACAACGGTTCAACGCCATCGTGATTGGGTTTACCTTTCTCCGGATGGCTACCCGGGCCCTCATTCCAGCGATGGTAACCAACGCTGTAAACAAAGATAGCCAAAATAGTGGTCGTTACCATTATTAAGGTTACCGCGGTGAGTGAGTCGACGGCGACGCCAATCTCTAACCAATTGGATATTGGCCCGATGGGAAGCCAGCGGATGACATCATGGACAACCAGCGGATGTTCGGCCATATGGTGAGCGCCATCTTCCAGGAAGATAAATACCGTTCCTAAGGCGACGATCCAGCCCAGTACCAATGCCAGGCCGACACCCGCCCATGCCAGGAGCCAACTCAATGTCTTGTTACGATTGGTAAACAAAACAATGAGAAAGAAGACCAGCATTGGACCGGCCGGAATCAGCCAGGTAAAAGTGGTCAAAAGTTCTTTGGTCATGCAGTGATCCTTAAGGATAAGCTGTCTTTTGGCAGCCAGTTGTCAAACGCATCCGAACCAAGATCGGAGCGGTAACAATTCCTCCACGAATAAAAATTGTAAGTGAACAATAAAAGTAGAACGCGAGGCCAACAGCCTAATATCTTAAGGTATCAAGATCTTCGGCGACGACCGAGTCGCGACTGCGGTATATGGCAATAATTAACGCGAGGCCAACGGCTGCTTCGGCCGCGGCGACGGCGATGACAAATAGGGCCCAGGTTGTTCCAACCGGTTTCTCAGGTTGCAGGTAGCGCCAGAAGGCGACCAGGTTGATATTGACTGCATTGAGCATCAACTCCACTGCCATAAGAATGGCGACCGCATTGCGCCGGGTTACGACCCCAAAAAGGCCAATGCTAAATAATAGAGCAGCGACAACTAAATAGGCCCACAATGGAATCATGAATCGTTCTCCGGTCGGGCTATGGCAACCGCACCAATCAGCGCTGCCAGCAGCAGCACTGAAGCGACTTCGAAGGGAATGACGTAAGCATCTGGACTCACCAGAAGACGTCCCATCTGTGAAACGCTTCCTCTGAGTATGACCGGTCCGGCTTCGGCCGCCTGGACATCTGGCCATGTGGAAATTGCAACAAAAATGAGTAAGGCGCACACAGCCACCGCGGCGATGACTCCTTCGATCAGGCGAGGGTTGAACGGCGATTCATTAGTCTGCATCATGCGTCGGGTCATCATGATGGCGAAAATAATCAAGATGGAGATCGCGCCAATGTAAACTATGATTTGGGCGACGGCTAGAAATCCCGCATCTAGCATGATATACAACCCGGCCACACCTAAAAACGAGGCCATCAAGGCAATCGCCGATCGGAATAGGTTGCGATCGGTAACCACCACCACCGCCGATAGTAGTGTCAGGGCGCTGATAATGATGAATACAACTTGCTGAATTGTCATGTCTTCAACCTGATCCTAAAGGTTTCAGTCTGATAAATGTTTTAATGGGCGGCCGCTGGTGCTGGATGGGCCTCGCCCGAATCATCCACGGACGGAGTGGTGTTGGGATTGCGCGCTGCCTCCACGGCTTGGCGTTGCTGGCGAGCCGATCGCCGGAATAAATCCAGGGCACCCAGGCCAATAACCAAATTAGCGAAGAAGAGCACGGCCGCCAATGCCCAGGGATTGATATCTGCAGGCAGCAATTTCAATATCAGCGCTACCACCATAATCAACACCAGGGTTACCGGTACCAGGAATTTCCAGTTGAAATTTAACAGTTGGTCAATGCGGATACGGGGGAATGTGGCCCGAATCCAGATGAGAAGGAAAAGTATCAAGAAAGTCTTGATAGAGAAGTAAACCAGACCTAATACCGGATACTCAATTGCTCCCGGCCCACGCCATCCGCCCAGGTATATGGTGGTGAACAAGGCCGACATGAAAAAGGCATTGATGAACTCCGACATCATGAACATGCCCCACTTCATCCCGCTATATTCAATATGATAGCCGGCAATGATTTCCGATTCAGCTTCAAGCAGATCAAAAGGCGTTCGGCCGAGTTCTGCTATGGCTGAAATTAAGAAAATCAAGGCCGATAAGGGCACGACCAGGATGTACCACACTTCCTGAGAGTAAACGATGCGCTGTAAAGACATGGATCCGGCCAACATGATCGGTATGAGCAGGGCCAAAACCATCGGCACCTCATAGCTAACCAATTGAGCCACAGAGCGAAAAGCGCCCAGCAGCGCGTATTTGTTGTTGGAACCCCAACCGGCCAGTAACAGTGCGACAACCGATATGGAGCTAACGGCCAGGATATAAAATACGCCAACATTTAAATCAGTCCCGATAACCCCTGGAGCGAATGGGATGACAGCCCACATGAGAAGGGCGGAAACGACAATAATGAAGGGAGCCAGGTTGTAAGCTAGCCGGTCCGCGCCCGAGGGCGTGATAAATTCCTTGGTCAACATTTTGAGTGCATCGGCTACTGACTGTAAGAGCCCGTAGCGACCGCCAACCCGATTGGGACCGATGCGATCTTGAAATCGAGAAATCAGCTTGCGCTCCAGCCAGATGAGAACGAGGGTGTTCAACAAAAGGAAGGTAGCCAAGATGAATATTTGAACGACGTCGACAATCCATTCGGGAATGCCAAAAGCTTCCTGCAAATATTCGGCAACCGTAAGCTTTAACAAGCTCTCCAGGAACTCAACAACATCAAAGGACATAAATGTCTCCTGTCAGCCTCTCGCGAAAAAACCGGGTTCGTTCGTTAAGAAGTGGCAGAAACCCGGTTTGTTGCTGATAAGAGGAAATTAAAACCATTCCAAAGCGCCCTTGCGCCAGATATAACCCAGACCGACAAGCAAGATGACGACAAAAAGGATAATTTCTATCACCGCAAACAGTGCCAACTCGTTGAAGGCAGCCGCAATCGGGAATAGGAAAACAGCCTCAACATCAAAAATTACGAATACGAGCGCAAAGATATAATACTGGACCTTGAATTGAATCCAGGTATCCCCCACGGTTTCGACGCCACATTCGTAAGTCGACTGCTTGATAGGATTCGGTTTTTTGGGGTTTATTAGCTGCGCAATCAGTATTGGCGCTCCCGGAAATACCAGGGCAATGACTGAAAACATCAATATGAATTGCCAATCACTCAGCATATATAAAGTTTCCTTCTAATTAAGTGATTGTGAAATTTGTCCCATTTATAGCACATGCCCAAACGGGCGGCAAAAGCAACAATGAGGGATTCTAGCAGAAACAAAGTGGCTGGCAATAGTAAGATCAAAGTTCCTCGAGTTGGCCGGCCAGAAACAGGATTTTGTCACCGACTTTTGTCACCGATTATTGTATAATGGTTCAGTGCGTTGCCATCAAATAGGGTTGCCATCAACCTCCGTTGGCAACGAACATTAATCGTCGTTTAGGTAAACGTATAAATTGCCTGGAGGACAATATCGTTCCTGTAAATGGAGGAAGCTGATGTTAAAGAAAAACTATTCAAAAACTGGAAAAATCTGCCGAGTTACTTTCAGGCTACCGGCCGAAGTTGATTCGGAGACCGCTTTATTATTTGGTGAATTTAATCAATGGGACGGTGAATCGACCCCCATGAAAAAGCTGAAGGATGGTAGCTTCAGCGTCACGGTCAGCCTTGATGCCGGTCAGAGCTATCGTTTCCGCTATCGCCTGGATAATGATCGCTGGGAAAACGATTGGGAAGCGGATGACTATCTACCGAATCAGCTCGGCACTGATGATTCAGTGGTGACGGTGTAAATAAGTGTACCTGGCCGGCGACATTGGCGGGACTAAGACGGTCCTGGCGCTCTTTTCACGAGAAGGCGGCCCCCATCAGCCGCTGGTTGAAGGACGTTATTCGAGCGGTGAATTTGGCTCGTTGGCCCAAATTGTGGCTCACTTTATCACCCTGCATGGTGCGGTTCCGCTGGCTGCGAGCTTCGGAGTTGCCGGGCCGGTCCAGGAGCGCAAGGTACGAGTAACGAATCTTCCCTGGGAAGTAGATGCCGACTTGTTGAGCCAATCACTCCATGATGCGCCTGTTTATTTGCTAAATGATTTAGAGGCAATCGCCTACGCCATCCCTATGCTCGAAGAGGCTGACCTGGTTACCTTGAAAAGTGGCGAGCGCGAAGCAACCGGTCCGATCGCTGTCGTCGCCCCGGGAACAGGCCTTGGCGAAGCGTATCTATTCTGGGATGGCGAGCGCTACCAGCCTATCCCCAGTGAAGGAGGGCATACGGATTTTGCCCCGGCAACTTCTTTGGAGCTTGAGCTGTTGGCCTATCTCCAGCCACGATTGGGTCATGTCAGTTACGAACGGGTGTGTTCCGGCCTGGGAATCCCCAATTTGTATCAATTTCTGCACGATTGCGGGAAATATGAAACTCAAGGATGGTTGCGGGCGGAGTTGGCGTCGGCTGAAGATGCTACACCGGTTATTGTCCGATCCGCCCTGGAGAACTCTTCGGCAATCTGTATGGCCACACTAGATTTATTCATCGGCATTTTGGGTAGCGAAGCGGGAAATCTGGTTTTGCAGGTGCTGGCCACAGGAGGCGTGTACCTTGGTGGGGGCATACCGCCGCGCATCGTCCCCCAGCTCCAGGGCAAGACTTTTTTGGAGGCCTTCACCCGGAAAGGACGCTTCACTGACTTACTATTCCGTGTTTCGGTCGATGTGATTACGAATCCAAAGGCGGCCTTATTCGGGGCGGCAAATCATTGTTTTACGATGGTCGATGAGGCCAAATAAAGTGGTAGCATATGGCAGGATTTGATGATGAATAGATTGCCCCCGGAAATCCAGATCCTGGAGGATGGCGGCAGCCTGGAGAAGTTTGCGGCCGAAACGATAACCACCCTGGCCCGAGAGGCGGTAGCGGAAAGAGGTGAATTCCACCTGGTTCTCTCTGGCGGGGGAACGCCATCTCCGGTTTACGTTCTAATGAGCGAACCCAGTTACCTGGAGCGATTCCCTTGGCCCCAGACCCATGTCTATTGGGGTGATGAACGAAACGTGCCGGCCGGCGACCCGGGTAGCAATTATGGCCAGGCTCAAAAGTTGTTGTTGGGCAAGGTTCCGCTGCAGCAAAGACATGTCCACCGGATTAAGGGTGAATTATCCCCGTTGGAAGCAGCGGCCGATTATCGCCAGCAGTTGCAAGAGTTGGGAAGCGCCGAGAAGCCATGGCCGATTTTTGATGTTGTTCTATTAGGTATGGGAGGCGATGGCCATACGGCCTCTTTGTTTCCCGGCATTTTCAATCCCCTGGAAGAAACATCGGCGGTCATGGCCGTCCAGGCTGATTATAAAGATCGACCGGCCAATCGAGTTACATTGACTCCGCTAATATTGAATGACGCCCGGACCATTATTATACTTGTTAAAGGTGGTCAGAAGGCTGAAGCGGTTGCCTCGATATTGAACGGACCAGAAGACAAAAAACGGTGGCCAATTCACCGCATCAGACCCGCTTCTGGTAGAATACTTTGGCTGATGGATGAAGCGGCCGCGGCCGGGTTGTAACCTTTTTTCTCCAACTGTATCTAAATAGATATATGAAATTGAGGAGGGTGGATAAGATGCAAGCAGAGGCTATTGGGATTGGATTAACGATTCAGCGAGATTTCGATTCGGTTTTAACAGAAGTTACAGAAGCCCTAAAGGTGGAAGGTTTTGGCGTCCTGACGAAAATTGATGTCCGGGCGACCTTCAAGAAGAAACTTGATGTCGATTTCGACCGCTATCAAATATTGGGAGCCTGCAATCCACAATTAGCCCACAGGGCGCTGAGCGCGCATCCGACAATCGGCCTGATGTTGCCTTGCAACGTGACCGTGAGTGAAAATGATGAGGGTGATGTCGACGTATATTTTGTGGATCCCATTTCAATGATGAGTATGGTGAACAATCCGGCTTTGGAACCGATCGCTCAAGAGGCAAGAGAACGCCTTCAGCGCGTCGCGGCCGCTTTAGAGGAGTAACTATTAGATGCCTATCTACGAATATGATTGTAAAAATTGCGGTGATAGCTTTGACAAATTGGTACGCATCTCCGCAACCGCTACCAAAGTGACCTGCCCGGTCTGTAGCAGCGGCGAGGTGAAGAAGCGACTATCGCTATTCTCAAGCAAGATGGCCGGTGGCGTAACGGCATCGGCTGGCAGCGCTATCAACTGCGCTCCGGGAGGAGGCTGAGGTATCCCCAGATAAGATCGGCCGTGCGCCGGTCCCATACAATATTCACGAGTCAAAAAACAATATCCCCATCGGTCACGGTAACGACCATGATCGAGGGGGATATTTTATTTTATTGTCGTTTGAAACTGTGACATCGTTTCTCTGTCGCCTGAAATGGAGATCTTGGTTTGCCTGTTGTTGCTAAATCATTTTCCACCTACCTGGCATTGAGGTTGTAAGCTCTCCGACTGACAAATACCTGCTCCTGGCTTATTATTGGCCCATGGCACTGACAACTCAATATTCTGCGCAACCGTCAGGCAAGTGGCGGGTATTATTACTCTTGTCAGCGGCCGAGCTTTTAGCCATGGCGGTCTGGTTCTCGGCCTCGGCCATCATTCCCGCCCTGACCGATATTTGGGCGTTAACGGACGGGGGCCAGGCCTGGCTGACGATGTCGGTCCAGATTGGATTCGTCATCGGGGCATTAGGCTCGGCTATATTTGGCCTGGCTGACCGGATGCCGGCCAGGTGGCTGTTTGCCATATCCAGTCTATTAGCCGGCGTGGCGACTGCCCTGATTCCCCTTTTTGCCGGCGGATTGGGGGTTGCCTTACTCCTGCGATTCATCACGGGCGTTTTTCTTGCCGGTGTCTATCCGGTGGGCATGAAAATTATGGCCAGTTGGACAGAAAAGGATAGAGGCTTTGGCATCGGTTTGTTGGTCGGCGCCCTGGTTTTTGGCTCGGCCACACCCCATTTATTGAACGTTTTTGGCGGCGCCGGCGATTGGCGATTGGTGATGTATCTGGCGGCCGGCTCGGCGATTTTAGGCGCGATCATCGGCGCTCTTTTTGTATCCGAGGGTCCCTATAAGACCGCGCCTCCACAGTTCCAGTGGCGCCAGGCCGGCCGGCTGCTGGCAGACAAAGATGCGGCCCTGGCCAACCTGGGTTACTTGGGTCACATGTGGGAGTTGTATGCGATGTGGGCCTGGATTCCCGTGTTCTTGCTGGCCAGCTTTGAGAAGAGCGGGAGTGATCCAAGATGGGCCAGCTTGGCTGCTTTCGCCATTATTGCCATTGGTGCCCTGGGTAGTGTGCTCGCCGGACCGCTGGCCGACCGGGTAGGCCGGACCCGCGTGACGACCCTGTCCCTGATCATTAGCGGTTCGTCCGCCTTGCTAATCGGCTTTCTTTTTGAAGCAGAACCGATTTTTACCGTGATTGTGGCCCTGGTTTGGGGATTCGCAGTGGTCGCCGACTCGGCCCAGTTCTCGGCCGCCTTGAGTGAATTGTCGCCGCCTGAATTTGTGGGCACAGCATTGACGTTGCAGACGAGCCTTGGATTTTTGCTAACGCTCTTTACCATCCGTCTGATACCACCGCTGGTCGATCTGGTAGGTTGGCGTTTTGCCTTCGCCTCATTGGCATTAGGGCCCATCATTGGCATTTGGGCAATGATGACCTTGCGGAAATCACCCGCGGCCGAAAAGTTGGCCGGTGGCCGGGGCTAGCCGAGCAGAAAGAGTGGAAGATTATTCAGGGCAAGGTTGCGCAAAAAATATGCAGGGCCACTCTAGCAAATGGGGAAGTGAATACGCAAAGCTTCTAGCGGTTTTGAGGAGGCTGCGCTATGTGCCTTGATGTAAAGTAGCGTATCACCTGTTTTGCCGAATGACCCTGCTCGACAGGAGAGCTTATCGGGCAAACCACCGGTCGATTAGATATTGCGGAGTACAGTAACTCCATTTTTGACGGCTGGTGTAGCCAATGGACCAAGCCAGTTGACAACCCATCCAAACCGCCTTGTTGACCGAATGATTCGACTCTCGCCTTTGCACATTCGGCCGGTGGTTTGTTACCTTTATGCTTCATCGATATATTACCAGTCGTGGCACCACCAAGTAGTGACGAATGTCATCCCACGAATATGACTTTTGTCCATCAAAGGGACCAACCTACTGAAGGAGCGGCCGGATCCAGACCATGAGCAAGCTGAACTTTTACGAACAGGTCTATGCAGTTGTTAGAATGATCCCGCCTGGTCAGGTTACCACTTATGGGCGTATCGCGGCCATGCTTGGATCGCCAAACGCAGCCCGCGCTGTTGGTTATGCGCTGCGGGCCTTGAAAGATACCGGGGATGCACCTGCATACTCTGCTATTCCCTGGCAACGGGTGGTGAACAGCCAGGGCAGAATCAGCATTCAAAACCGAGAATATGGCGCCCAGCTTCAGGCACAACTTTTGCGCTTAGAGGGGGTGACGGTCAGCGACGATCTGCGTATTAATCTAGAACTGTTTTTATGGTCCGGTCTGCATTGGCTGGAGGTGGATGACCTGATTTGAAATAACAGTTAACCAGAAATAACTTGCCAGCCAGCGTCAGTGGATTTAAAATCAGCCACAGTGAAACTCATCATCCAGATACCATGTTATAACGAGGCCGATACGTTGCCTCTCGTCCTGGAGGGGATGCCATCATCGATTCCAGGTGTTGATATCATTGAAACCTTGATCATCGATGACGGCAGTCAGGATGATACGGCGTCGGTTGCCAAGGCTTTAGGCATCGATCATTACGTTGGTCACACCCGGAACATGGGTCTGGCCCAGGCCTTCGCTACCGGACTGGAACGGTGCCTGTTATTGGGAGCTGACATCATCGTCAACACCGATGGCGATAACCAATACCCGGCTCGCTTTATCCCTGACCTGGTTACGCCCATTGTAGATCGTAAGGCCGACATCGTTATCGCCAACAGGCAGGTTGATCGCGTTGCCCATTTTTCGCCCTTCAAGAAATTCTTACAGGCGGCCGGAAGCTGGTTGGTAAGGGCGGTCAGCGGCACGGAAGTTCCCGATGCCCCCAGCGGATTCCGGGCTTATTCTCGCGAAACAGCCCTGCGGCTTAATATTCTCACCCAATACAGCTACACCCTGGAAACGATTATCCAGGCGGGCAAGATGGGGCTAAGGATCGTAAGCGTACCGGTGAATACGAATCCGCCGACGCGACCGTCACGCCTTCAACGGAGTACCTGGCATTTCATTAAGGCCCAGAGTAGTACCATCGTCCGTTTATATGCATTCTACGAACCATTACGGACCTTTTCTTATTTGGCATTGCCATTCCTGTTGGCCGGTTTGATCTTGCTGATCCGCTTCTTCGGTTTTTACCTGGTGGGCGAGCAAGGGATCGGCCGGCATGTCCAATCGGTGATTATTGGGGTCGGCTTGATTGTGGTGGGCTCGTTCATCGGTCTTTTTGGTCTGCAGGCCGATATCGCCAGCAAACACCGTCTTCTTTCCCAGGAAATCCTCTACCGTCTTAAGAAACAAGAATTAGACCAATCTAGCACAGATTCAACTGACAGCTGAATCCTAATCGTAAAGGAGTATTGAGCGATGTATGGTTTTATGGGGAAGATTCTACATGTAGATTTGACGGACAAGCTAATTCAAGTCGAAACACCGGGCGAGGAGTTTTATCGCCAATACATCGGGGGTAGCCTGATGGGCCTGTACTATCTCTGGCACAATACGCCTAAGGGTACCGATCCTTTAAGCCCGGAGAACACACTTGTATTCGCGGTGAGTGCCCCGACCGGGCTCCCGGTAAGCGGTCAAAGCCGTTGCACAGTGACTTGCCTTTCACCTTCCAGTGGCGGTGTGGCTGACAGTCAGGCCGGAGGATTTTGGCCGGCACAGTTAAAATTTGCGGGGCTTGACGCCATTGTTATTACCGGCGCTTCCGCGGACCCTGTATATCTCTGGATCAAAGATGGGGAATATGAACTTCGGGATGCCACTCATCTCTGGGGCCGGCCGACTCTTGAAGTAGATAAGATTGTAAAAGAAGAGCTGAATGAACGCAGGGCTGAGATCGCTCAGATTGGTCCGGCCGGCGAGAAGTTGTCTTATTTCGCCGCGATAATGAATATGAGTAACCGGGCCTGGGGCAGGACGGGCGTAGGCGCAGTTATGGGCAGTAAAAAGCTGAAGGCCATCGTCGTTCGAGGCACCGGCAAAGTAGTCCCGGCCGATAAAGCAGCGGTCAGGGCATTGGCGAAGAAAGGGGCGCAATTGTACCCCGACAGCGATATGGAAGAGTTCGGCCGGTATGGGACAGCCGATACTGTGATGGCTAATTATGGCGCCGGCGGTCTGCCGACCAATAACTGGGATGCCGGCGTCATGCCCACACTGGAGGCGGCCGAGGCGATTGGTGGTGAAAGATTGTATGATGAATTATTGCGGGGCGCGGCCGATGGCAAACAGGACCGGCAGGGTCGCGATACTTGCTACGCCTGCATTGTGCGATGTAAACGAGTCGTCGAAACGGAATGGGCCGGCGAAAAGTTGATCCCGGATTATGGTGGGCCAGAATACGAAACTATCGCAACATTCGGCTCCTATTGCGGTGTTGAAGATTTGCATGCGATAACCTACGCCAATCAACTATGTAATGAATATGGAGTGGATACGATCTCTTGCGGGGCGACCATTTCCTGGGCAATAGAATGTTTCGAAAACGGACTAATTTCGCTGGAGGATACAGATGGCATAGCATTGCGATTCGGTGATGCCGAGGCGATGATCGCGATGCTTAAAAAGACACTAAACAGGGAAGGGTTTGGCGATGTCTTGGCCGACGGTTCGGCCAGAGCGGCCGAGCGATTAGGCAGGGGTCACGAATATTTGCTGACAGTTAAGGGACAGGAAATTCCGGCCCACATGCCTCATGTCAAACGAAGTCTTGGTCTCATCTATGCTACCAACCCCTTTGGCGCCGATCACCAGTCCCATGAACATGATCCCATGTACAGCCCCAGGTCATATGAAGGCACACCAGAAGCGCCAGGCTACAAAGTCTATTTGAATCAAATCGGCTTATATAAACCCCAGCGGACTAAGGTTCTGAACGAGGAGAAGGTCGAGTTTGCACTCAAAACCCAATACAACT
>PVMS01092314.1_pt1 | contig 18572 bp, 15 predicted proteins | sample 1853461 | NCBI WGS metagenome assembly PVMS01 (sample SAMN08582032, study PRJNA380276) | Marine sediment metagenome, whole genome shotgun sequencing project. | isolation source: ocean sediment barecode stripped | collected 2017 | reverse complement strand
GCTCTGCGCATCATCCCCCACCACACAGAGGTTCCTGTGCATCTCTGAGATTTTCTTAATAATCAGGTACTGAGAATAATTGGTATCCTGATACTCATCCACCAACACATAGTCGAAGGCTTCTCTGTACCTGTCCAGCACCTGGGGGAAATCCCTGAACAACAAGTTGGTCTGAAGCAAGAGATCATCAAAATCCATGGCCCCAAAATGCTTGCACCGCTTCACATATCTGTCATACACCTCCCCCAGCCGGGGCCTTTTTGCCATCTGGTCCTTTACCTGGTACTCCCCGCTACTCAAATAGACATCGGGGGTGACCAGGTTATTTTTCGCAGTTGAAATCCGGCTAAATACCTCGGCGGGTTTATATATTTTTTCATCCAGGTTGAATTCCCTGATAATGGTTTTGATCAGGCTCCTCGAATCAATGGTATCGTAGATGGTGAAATTGGAGGGGAAACCGAGAACTTCTGCCTCTTTTCTGAGAATCCGGGCAAAAAGTGAATGAAATGTGCCCATCCAGAGCGATCGTGCCAGGTCCGGAGAAACATGGGTGGAAATGCGCTCTTTCATGGCACTGGCCGCTTTGTTGGTGAAGGTTAGGGCCAATATTCTTGAAGCAGGGATTCCCAGTGATAAAAGATAGGCGATCCTGTATGTCAATACCCTGGTCTTTCCCGAACCTGCTCCGGCGATCACCAAAGCCGGTCCCTTATGGTTCAATACTGCTTCCTGCTGCGCCTTGTTTAATTCCTTCTTAATTGCTTCCACACGCTCCTTTTTTTATTCCGGCTCGCTAAGATAAAAACTATTATTGCACAGTTTTTCTAAAAGTTGCAATTTTACGCACTTTCTGTGCATATAATATTTCGGCAATAATACGGTTATAGAGTAAACACATTTAATGTCACCTTCGCGAACGGTACATATCAAATTTCTGGCAGGCTTGATCCTGTGCCTTTTTTCATTTCAGATGATTCAGGCGCAAATCACCTCAACCACAGCCGACAGGTTAGATTCAGTGGCTTACGAGACAAGTACCGCGAAGGATCCTCTATTTGTATTCTACCAGATAAACAAGGGGTTCAAACCTGGAAGCCTTACGGCCACATTGCCTGGTTCTGAGGTATATAATTTTGAATGGAGCAAATACAATCCGGGTATCAATGGCTTTGATCCCCCATTCAGCTCAGATACCGATGAAATGTTTTCAACCGCGTCTGACCTGGAGGATGGGGGTTACCAGGTAAGGGTATGGGATGGAGTGTCCATCGATACCGTAATGACCGCATGGGTGATGCTGGACCAGTTCTACGCTGAAGTGGAGAAGACCCTGGATGATAAATTACCTTCATACAAGTATACCTGCGATTTTCTGGTTCTGTCAGGTTTTGTGACTCCCGATACGGTCAATTATTATGATCTGACTTCTCACAATCCCATCCAGCGAATTTCCGATTACAGGTTTAAGTGGACTTCCGACAATGACGAAATAAAGATCCCCAACGATAGCATCATTCTGGATCCCAACATCACCTTTGAACCTCCTTATAAGGACACATGGTACGTACTTACAGCCATTGATGAATATGGAATGACTGAGGTCGATTCTGTTTCTTACGAGAGTATTCAGACCAAAGCAGAATTTAGCGTTGAGTATTATGATAAAGTCACCAAGGAGTTTGATGCAGAGTTAATAGGCGATTGGAGTAATCCCACAGACGAGGATCCGGTTGGGAGTACAGATGCGATGCTGACTGTTCGTTTTGTAAATAAATCCAGAAACGGGGCCACCTTTGAGTGGGTCTTCCTCGATACAATTGGTGGGATTAAGGAGTCTGAACTTACCTATGACACTGCACAACGAACCGAATTCACCTACGAAACGGCCGACGAGTATTATTACCCCCATATGGTATCCACCAGCGAAGCCGGGTGTGTGGACTCCTTTATGCTGGATGAACCTATTTTTGTAGAGCCTTCCCAACTTGATATACCCAATGTATTCACACCCAATGGCGACGGGGTCAATGATATTTTTATCTTCAAACACCAATCGCTGAAAACATGCAACATTGCCATTGCAGACCGCGGGGGGAAGATCGTATACAAAAAGAAGATTGAGGATATATACGACTGGGAAGGCTGGAATGGTAAAATGCACGACAGCGGCAGAGAAGCTCCGGAGGGACAATACTACTATGTGATTGAGGCCCTGGGATACGATGGGAAGGAATACAGGGACTCCTATTTTTATGAAAAGTGGAAGATCTTTGGCGGAACAGGGAATAACGATCAGAGTTCTGGCGGCGGCAGCTCCGATCCCGACGCTCCGGAAGGGAGCACTGGCACCAGATACACCGGCTGGTTATATCTTTACCGGCATACGGGAACATACTAAAAGATTAGCGCTTCCGGTGAAAGTCCACCTCAAGTCCTCCTTTTTTGGCGAATTTATTGAGCCGGTATTTGAAGGTGAGCATCACATAACGTCCGATGGTGTTGGAGCGGGTCTCTCGCATATAGTTCAACTCACTGATTCGGACTACACTCTGGTTCTTATCCAGCAGATCGTGACCCGAAAGGGTAAGGACTCCCCGGTTATGGGCCAGGAAGTAATAGCTCACCTCGGCCCTGATCAGAGGGATTAAGATTGATTCGTCCTGACCCAGGCTTGAATACCCGGTCACATCGGCTGTGACCATGAAGTTCCACTTCTCGGTGGGGGTATACCTGATATCTCCAAACCATGAGAGATCAAAATAGTTGGCATTAAGCGACTCCTGAATATCGTACCTGGTATGGGTTAAGACCACCCCCAGACCCGATTCCACATCCCATTTTTTCTTTTTCCGGTTATCGGCGCTAAAAGCATATCGTTGCGAGAGGGTATTGTAGACATTCTCCTTTTCGTTTACGATGCTTTGCCCCCGGTTCCAGTTCTCTTCCACATCCAGATTGATCTTAACTCCCAGCTTGCGGATGGGGGTTGAAAAATCCACATTTAACCTGCCTCTGTAATCCCAGTCCACATTGGTAAGGGTATTGATCTGTACAAGGTCTTCGGTGACCGTGGTGGACCAGTTGATTTTATCGGTGGTATAGCCCCCGCTGAGGGCCATCATCAATGAGGTGAAAGAGAACTGATCAAAGATTAGCCAGTGGGCCATAAACCGGTGACTGAATTCGGGGATAAGTTCGGGATTCCCGTAGTACAGATTTAAGGGATTCAGGTTATTCACAACGGGTAATAACTGATTGACTGTGGGGGTGTTGATGGAAGAGTTATACATGAGGTTGATTTTCCTTCCTGTGGTTCTTGAATAATCCCACGAAACCATGGGGGTCAGATAGAAATGTTCTGACCTGGGGTAAGGAACATCATCCAGGCTGGTTTCCAGGCTTCCAAACTCTGTAATAAATCCCAGTGTGAGCTGCGATTTTTCGGTATTGTACTTTAGATTCACTGCAGGTCTGATCCATCTGTAAGCTTTATCAAAAGTGGGACTGATGGAATCGACAGGCTCCATGCCATTGGCCAGGGGTCCCTGAACACGGTCCAGGTGTTCGTTGCTTCCTCCCAAACTGACCCAGGGTGAAATATAGAGTCCCTTTCCAATTCTCTGGGTAAAGGAAGTGACCAGCGAGAGGTTCAGCAGATCGGTCTGGTTGTTCTGAAACTGACTGTATGTTGCGGTCTTTGGCTCATCCTGGAAACCAGTCTCGTTGCGGATCTGAATGTCCTCCAGGTTTTTAGAATAGAGGGCTGTCCCTGACAGTTTAAGTGTCGACTTCTGGTTTTCAAACATCCGGGTGTAGGTACCTGTCAGGTTTCCACTCAGCAGATCCGATTCCTGCCCCCTTTCACTTAATAGCATGTTAACCAGCTGTTCTCCTGCAATGTTGGAGGTCTCTGTATAAGAGATCAGGTCGTTGTACATCAGGTTCACATTTCCACCAAAAATCAGGTTATGGGTGGAATCGATCCGTCGCCTTAATCCAAAATTAAAGCGATGGGACAGGTCATTTGTACGCTCCTCCTTGTCACTGTCGGTGGTATAGGCACCCCCCTCCACATAATGCTCTGTTCGGGTGGATTGCTCCAGCAACTTGTCGCTTCCATTGATCAGGTAGCTGATGTAGGTCCGGTTGTGCTTACTGGTGGAGTGAGAGAAATTAAGCCCCCCTGCGCCCGAAGTGACAAGTCCATTTACTGGTTGACCAAAATTGATCGGAAAACTGTTATCCGATTCGATCTTTATCTGAGCTGATCCACCTCCCCCCATCATCGCTTTCATGCCTCCGCTGAAGTCAAGGTAGTCATTGAAGGAAAATCCATACTCATTCACATTGTTGATCATACCCAATCCCGCTACCTGTATTTTGTCCGTAAAATGGTAGGCTTTCCCGCTGACTTTGTAGTGATTTCCTGAGCCATATCCGCCCAGTACATCCCCAAAAACGCCTTTCTTTCTATCCTTCCGCAATTTCAGGTTCACCGTTTTATCTCTTGTCCCATCGTCGATCCCGGTAAACTCGGCATCATCAGATTTCTTGTCATACACCTGTACCTGATAGATGGCATCTGCGGGTATATTCCTGGTAGCTACCTTGGGATCGCTCCCAAAAAATTCCTTTCCGTCCACATACAACTGGTTGACATCTTCACCCAGGGCCTTGATGTTTCCAGCCCGGTCTACCTCTATGCCTGGCAGTTGTTTTAAAAGATCCTCGGTTACCGCATCGGGTTTGGTTTTAAATGCAGCCGCATTGTAGATAATTGTATCCCCGCTTATCCCCAGCGGGACCGCCTCCCCCACCACTTCGGCCCCCGCCAGATCCACCGGCATGGGCTTCAGAATAAGATCCCCCAGATCGGAGCCCTTCGCCCTGGGAAACTTAATGGGACTGTAGAGTGAATGAAATCCAATAAATGAGGCCTGCAAAACGTAGTTTCCTTCTTTGATGTTCCTGATCAGGAATTGCCCCTGCTGGTTGCTCACTCCAAAGAATTCCAGGGTGGAGTCAACCGGATTCAGAAGGACCACTGTACCTGAAGTAAGCGGACGTACCTCATTGTCATACAGGGTTCCCGAAAGAGAATGGGTTTGTCCACCAGACCGGGCAATTAGACCCACCACCAGTGAGAGAATAAGAAGGAGTTTCTTAGTCATTGCTTTGAAAAATAGCTTATGCTTATTGCCTGATTTTTATCACCACGGCATGTCCGCTTCCACCTTCACCATCCATGCCCATCTCTTTCATCTTCTCCTCCACGATGGCATGGTATTCCTCTTCTGTTACCTCTTTTCCTTTGGTGGGTTTTTTGAGAATGGCCTTATCAACCTCCTTCAGGTCCACAGAAGTAGCAACGATTACATGCTGATCGTTATCAATATTTACTTCAAGCACCAGTCCCGGCAGATTTCCAAAACTCCCCGGACCCGCAGGCACAGCAATGGCCGGAGCAAACCAGGCCACTACTTCCCGATCCTCCTCAGCGGTAATGGCTTGCTGACAGGGGTAATCCAGGATCATTTTCTGCTCCCCTGTAAGTTTCCAATGGCCATGCTTTAGCTCACTTTTTATAAGAAACATGCGGGACATGAATTCTTTCTGTTCGATCTGCTCACCCTCTTTAAGATCGGTAAAGGTCTTGTTATCAGGCTCAGCCATCTTTATCATCACTGATCCTTCCTGGTGCGCGTCAAGGGCCTCCTCAGGATTGTCGGTATGGTGGTTTTCAAAAAGAGCTGCCTCTTCCGAAAAGTGCAGGATCTTTTCCGATTTACGCTCTTTGGGCAGGAGATCGGCGTACTGGGCAGCATCTCCTTCCAGTTGGATATTCAGTTGAACGATCTGATCATAAATGACCGAACCCGACAACAAGAACCCATTGTTGCCCTCCTGGGCGGAAAGTATCGATCCCACAAATATTGAAACTAGAATTACTAAGGACTTTTTCATGACTCTGATTTTTCTTTCAAAAGTAGAAATCCATTTCAATTTTCACAGTTAATGGTCGGCCAATCAAGGTTAATTAAGGTTAAGAGATGAATTTTGTATGAAAGGGAGACATATATTTGTATCGTCGTGAAGAAGTCAAGATCAAAATACAGCGGGATGATCGCGTTGATGATCAGCAGTCAGTTGCTGCTTACAGTGTTTGTATCCTATTGGCTTATAAGCCAGTACAAACATGAGCGTATGCAGCTTCAAACCCTGCTTACCCATGATCTGAACACCGTTCACGACCAGCTGGTCGATTCCATGCTTATGGAACATCTGATCACTCCCACCCTGAACGACTCCTTTATGGTCAGGATCAAGCTATCTGATATGAGCGCGCTGCATACGGGTTCTGATTCTAATCATGCTTCTGTAATCATTAAACATCTGGAAGCAGATTCAATGACTAAAGACTCGATCAGGTTCACTGGGGCTGCCGGTGAAGAGCGACTTGTAAGGAGTGTAAAGTTATTTATCAATGAGACCGATGCGGCTTTCCGGACCGATGCAAAGGCTCATGTGTTCTCCATGAATATAGATACATTGTTGGTGTTACAGATGTTGAATGAGGCTTTTTTGGAGAAGGGCTGGAACTTTCATACAAGCTGGATGGGCAGAGATTTATATCAGGCCCAGTTGGCCTCCCTTCCCGGCATCATCATCCCGGGAAAACCTCATCTGGATATCCCTAAGCTGCATGTGGAGCATATTGCTCCTTACCTGCTGGGACTATTGCTTCCGCAGTTTATTTTTGGGCTTATCCTTCTTGGCTTATCGGCATCGGCTCTGATCATTGCTTACAGAAGCCTTCGAAAGCAGCTGATACTGAATGAGCTTCGGAACGACTTTATCAGCAACATCAGTCATGAGTTAAAGACCCCGGTAACCACCGTGAAGGTAGCCCTTGAAGCATTGCGCACCTTCGATCTGAAGGAAGATCCGAAGGTCTCGGCCAGCTACCTTGAGATGGCTTCAAAGGAGGCTGAACGCCTGGAAAAGCTGGTCGGTAAGGTGCTTAATCACCAGGTGCTTGAGGATCCATCGGCTGTGGTTCAGAAAGAGGCTTGCGATCTTGGGGAGGTAGCCCGGAGCGTGTTGGCTACCCTGGAAATTCCGATCAAAGAGAATGGGGCTAAAGCAGAGGTGCAGTCACCACCTGAGCCGTGCCTGGTTATGGCCGATCCGGTTTACCTGGAAAGTGTGGTGATGAACCTGATCGACAACAGTTTGAAATATGCAGGACCGAAACCTGAAATCCTCATAGAGGTTGTTTGCAACGACCAGGGGAGGTACCTCAAAGTGAAGGATCAGGGTCCGGGAATCCCTGAAAAATACAGGGACCAGATCTATGAGAAGTTTTTCCGGATACCCACAGGCGATCATCACAATGTGAAAGGTTATGGACTGGGGCTAAATTTTGCTTCCAGGGTCATGGCTCATCACGGGGGCTCCATTTCATACAGGAACCTTCCCGACCGTGGCTGTGAATTCATTCTGAACTTTCCCAACTAGCGATCCATGGCAGTAAGGTTACTTTATATCGAAGATGAGCAACACCTTGGGCTTATTGTGAAGGAGACCCTTGAGAAACAGGGCTATGAGGTTGTATGGGAAACCGATGGGGCAAAGGTGATGGATCACTTTCAATCCTTTAATCCCCAGATTTGCGTGCTCGATATTATGCTCCCAAATGTGGATGGCTATGAATTGTGCGAGCAGATAAAAAGATTAAGACCAGAACTTCCAGTGGTCTTTCTAACGGCTAAAACAGAAACTGCCGACCTGGTAAAAGGATTTGAAGCGGGTGGAACCGATTACATCCGAAAGCCATTTAGCATTGAAGAATTGATGGTACGAATCCAGAACCAGCTGAGTCTGAAAGCAGGCCAGGATCGCCACAATGATGCTTTAAATGAGGAGATCAAACTGGGAAGTTACACCTATTTTCCAAAGAGGTACGAGCTTTCAGGACCCGGGGGACTCATCTCACTATCTCAGCGCGACAGCGAGATCCTCACCTTTTTGTCCCACTCAGTGAACCAGGTTATTGAACGAAAACTGCTACTGATCTCGGTCTGGGGTGACGATTCATTCTTCAATTCCCGAAACCTGGATGTATACATTCGAAAGCTCAGGGAGTATTTCAAACACGATCCCAACCTGCGGATCCAGACCCTGAAAGGAAAGGGATACCTCTTCCTGGTTCCCAGGTAATCCTAACACTTCCCCAGCGTCTATAAATCCTGTAACATATCGGCTCAGAACTCGTCTTATGTTTGCAACTATTCATCTACGCTATGAAATTAATCAGGATCAAGACCTGCATGGCAGCCATTTTTTTGTCTACTCTGTCAGTGACAGCACATAACCCTGCTTCAGAATGGAGAATGGAAGAACATGACAGTTACCGGCTTCATTATCAGGTAGCCGAACCCGGGGAGATCTCCACCTACCGAAATCTGATTCAGACAGGGGTAGAAAATGTAGAGAAATTTATGAAAAGTGAATTTAATTCCTCTTTTGAAGTCTACATCCACCCTAACCGCCTATCCATAGACCAAACCTGGCAACAGGACTGGAATTATCCTGAGTTCAAATCGGAATGTTGGATGGTGGCCAGCGGCATTGCAAACAAAATGGATTTACTTTCGCCGGGAAGGTGGGAGGATGAAGCCTGTGAGCACATTGCATCTGAAACGGAAGAAACAGGGCGGTTGATCACCCACGAACTGTTTCATGTCTACCATGGACAACGAAATGCCAGTCCCGATTTTAGTGAATTATGTGGATTGGATTGGTTTGCAGAAGGATTTGCCACCTATGCATCGGGGCAATGTGACCCGCAAAGGATGGGGGAGGTAAAAAAAGCCATTAAAAATGGGAATGCTCCCGATGCACTGGACAATTTCTGGGAGGGTAAGCTTCGGTATGGGCTGTCAGGTTCCGTGGTAATGTACATTGATCAAACCTTTGGAAGGGTTAAACTTGCAGACCTTCTGGTATTCAATCAAAAATCCGATGTGCTTGAATCACTTGGCCTCACCGAAGAAGAACTTCTTGAGGAGTGGGAGGCTTTTATTCGGACTTACAGTCCCTAATCTGCTTTAGAATTGAATGCGGTATAAGAACATGGGGAGAAAACCCTGCTGGTATACCTGGTAAATCTCACCGGTTTCCACATCTATCCCTTCCGCAAAGAGGTTTTGGTGTCCGCTTAGGTTCTGAAGATCGACGGCCCACTCCTGGCTAAATCGCTTGCTGCTCATTTTTAATCCAAACCTCAGATCTATTCTGAAATAGTCCTTGTATTTCTCCTCATAGGCCTTGCTCCAATCCCTCACCTCAACGCCCTGTTTCATGGATTCATCCACGTCAATGGGGACAGTATGCCTGCCTCCGGCCAATACACCCTTTATATCCACTGTTAGATATGTTTTTTCCGCAATTCTTCTTTCATATCCACCCAGGAGATTGAATACATAGTTTCCATTAAAAGCTGTGTTTCTGGTAACTCCGTCCCCTCCTTTGTATTTGGAATCGAAAAGAGAAGTTGTAAAGAGGATATAGTATCCTGAGCTAAGAAATTTCTCCAGGGTTAATTCACATTTCACCATTTACCCATCACCATCCACCTCTCACCCTCTGTAACCTGGCGAAGCCAGATGTAACCCCAACACGAGCGCCAGCGAGTTGTAACACGGCATAGCCGTATGTAACCTGGCGAAGCCAGATGTAACCCCAACACGAGCGCCAGCGAGTTGTAACCTGGCGTAGCCAGATGTAACCCGGCATAGCCGTATGTAACCCAGCGGCGAATCCGCATCTGACAAAATGTCAAGTTCACCGGTAATGGCTCAATATTTGACCTATCTGGTTCAAATTATTGAACAGTTATATTGAATAAAGAAATGGCAAAAAAGTCGATAAAACCTGAATACCAGGAAGATACCAAGGTTGAGCAAGAAGAGACACTGAATGAAGAACAGGTTCAGGAAGAGGTAGAAAATGAGGATGCAGCTGAAGAGGAGGAGGAAACAGAGGAAGAGGCGCCAAAAAAGGAGCCTACCGCTGAGGAAAAGCTGGCAGAATTGCAGGACCGTTACCTGCGACTGACAGCCGAATATGACAACTTCAGGAAAAGGACCCTTAAGGAGAAGATTGATTTGCAAAAGAGTGCAAATGAGACCCTCCTGCAAGCGCTGCTTCCCGTGGCGGATGATTTCGACAGGGGATTGCAGTCTGTTAACGAAGCGACCGATATAAAAGCCGTGAAAGAGGGCCTTCGTCTTATCTCCGGGAAATTCCAGGGATTCCTTACCCAACTGGGAGTAAAAGAGATTGATGCAGTCAAAAAGGTGTTTGATACCGACCTGCATGAGGCAATTACCAAGATACCTGCTCCCACCAAGAAACTCAGGGGCAAAGTTGTTGAAGTGGTTCAGAAGGGTTATATGTTGAATGACAAGGTTTTAAGGTATTCAAAAGTTGTTATAGGGGAATAACCATATGGGTAAAAGAGATTATTACGAGATTCTGGAGTTAAACAAAAATGCTTCCCAGGAGGAAATTAAAAAAGCCTACCGGCAGCAGGCTCTAAAAAATCATCCGGACAAAAATCCGGGAGATAATGCTGCAGAGGAACGTTTCAAGGAGGCTGCAGAAGCCTATGAAGTGCTCTCCAATGGTGAGAAACGTCAGAAATACGACCAGTATGGTCACGCTGCTTTTGAGAATGGAGGCGCCGGTGGTTTTGGCGGAGGCATGACCATGGACGATATTTTCTCTCAATTCGGAGATATATTCGGAGGCTTTGGAGGCTTTGGTGGTTTTGGTGGTTTCAGTGGAAGTTCCAGGGGTGGAGGTGTAACCAGGGGATCAACCCTGAGGGTGAAAGTGAAGCTGAGTCTTCAGGAAGTGGCCAATGGCGTGGAAAAGAAAATTAAGGTCAAAAAATATGTGGCTTGTGATCCCTGTAGCGGATCTGGTGCTAAAAATGGCACAGCGAAAGACACCTGTCATACCTGTCACGGAAGTGGCCAGGTAACACGTGTTACAAATACCTTTTTGGGTCAGATGCAGACTGCTTCAGCCTGTCCCAGCTGTCACGGAGAAGGTACCACTATCAGTCAGAAGTGCGAATCCTGCTATGGTGAGGGGATGGTAAAGAAGGAAGAGATCATCAACATCAATATCCCTGCCGGGGTTGCAGAAGGAATGCAGGTGAAGATGAGTGGCAAGGGAAATGCTGCCCGCCGGGGTGGAGTCAATGGTGATCTGCTGGTTATTATCCAGGAGGAGAAAAACACGGAGTTGATCCGTGATGGGAGCGATCTGCTCTATAACCTTTACCTGAGTATTCCGCAGGCCACATTGGGTGCTACCGTTGAGATTCCTACCGTAGAAGGCAGGGCCAAGATCAAGATTGATGCAGGTACACAACCTGGAAGAATTCTTCGACTCAGGGGAAAAGGAGTTCCGGAAGTGAATGGGTATGGTCGTGGTGACCTGCTGGTGCAGATCAATGTCTGGATCCCCAAAACGCTGGATAAAGAAGAGCGTAAGGTGTTTGAAAAAATGGAACAATCAGATACCTTTACTCCCCAACCCGATAAATCAGACAACGGGTTTTTTAACCGGATGAAAAACTTTTTTGAATGAACCTTATCACTGCCCATGACGTTGTCAAGGATTTTAGTGGACACCGGGCACTGAATAAGGTATCCCTAAAGGTTCCTGAAGGCAGCGTATATGGTCTGCTGGGACCCAATGGAGCCGGGAAAACGACCCTGCTTCGCATCATAAATCAGATTACTGCTCCAGACTCGGGATCTGTCCATTTTGAAGGAAAACCCATAGGTCCCGAGCACCGTTCCATGATTGGATACCTTCCCGAAGAACGTGGCCTCTACAAAAAAATGAAAGTGGGTGAACAGGCCCTCTACCTGGCCCAGCTCAGAGGATTATCTAAACAGGAGGCCATGAAGCGCCTTAAGGTCTGGTTTAAAAAATTTGAGATCGGCGCCTGGTGGGACAAAAAGGTGGAAGAGTTATCCAAAGGCATGGCTCAGAAAGTACAGTTCATCACCACAGTATTGCATGAACCCAGGTTGCTCATTTTTGACGAACCTTTCAGCGGTTTCGATCCCATCAACGTCAATCTGCTCAAGCAGGAGATCCTTCAGATGAAAGAGAAAGGGGCCACCATTATATTTTCTACCCACAACATGGCATCGGTGGAAGAGTTATGTGATCACATTACGCTGATCAATGAATCGGAAACCGTCCTTGAGGGAGAGATGTCGGAGATCAGGGAAAAATATAAGGCAAATACCTACAGCGTGCAGTTCACGGGAGACCCCGATAAACTTACCAGGGGACTTCATTCCCGGTTTGAGTTGCTGCAAATGGAGCAAAACGGCTATGGGCCAATGGCCACAATCAGAATTACAGGTGGAGTTGGAACTGGCGATCTCATCCGGAACCTGGTTGAAGTGACAGAAATCAGATCATTCCAGGAGATTCTGCCTAGCATGAATGACATTTTTATTCAGGTTGTAAATGATGCCTCTCAAAAAAAATGACCTTCCCCTATGAATAAAATTACATTGATCATAAAGAGGGAATACCTGACCCGAATCAGGAAAAAGTCCTTTATTATCATGAGTGTTCTGGGGCCATTTATTTTTGCGGCTTATATCATCATCCCCATGTATTTTGCCACCCTTGAGGATAAGGAGGAGAAGACGGTGGTGGTGATCGATGATTCAAAGCTTTTTACAGAGTATGGACCCGAAGGCCCAAGCTTTGTAATTTCCGGAACGGATTTTCTGAAGTTCCAGGTGGTGGAAGGGGTGCCCGTGGAAACCTTTAAGTTGGGATTCGAAGAATCGGGTTACTATGCGGTCCTTTTTATACCATCCAATATTCTGGCCTCTGAAGTCTCGCAGATCTACTCCTCCAATCAGACCTCCGTGGAGGTGAGTGGCTACATCAAGCAAAGCATGGAGAATGAAATTGAGCACCTGAAGCTGGCCTCCCACGACATTGAGGGCATCGAAAAAATTATAGCCGAGGTGGAGACCAGCATCAGGGTTAACAATATTAAGTGGACCAAGGATGGGGAGACCCAGCAGAGCAATACCGGAGTGGTTATGGGTGTGGGTTACCTGAGCGGAATGTTGATCTTCTTTTTCGTATTCTTTTTTGGATCACAAGTTATGCGTGGGGTAATTGAAGAAAAGGTAAGCCGGATCATCGAAGTGATTGTCAGCTCTGTCAAGCCTTTCCAACTCATGATGGGTAAGATCATTGGTGTAGGACTCGTCGGACTCACCCAATTTGTGTTCTGGCTCTTCTTTTCAGCCTTACTTATTACCGGGCTGAAGGCTGCATTTTTTCCGGAATTGAATCAGACTCCCACGGAGCAGGTGGTCGCCACAGGCCTGTTTGATCAGAACAATGAACCGGCTGCCTCAGAAAAAAATCCTGAAGGAATAGACCAGGGAGATCTGGATATGATCCAGGAGATCTTTGTATCCCTTAAATCCATCAATGGGGGAGTGATGATCGGAGCCTTTCTGTTCTACTTCATCTTTGGTTACCTTTTATATGCCGCCATGTTTGCAGTTATTGGCTCCATGGTGGACAATGAAACTGATACCCAGCAGATGATTCTGCCGGTGATTCTACCCCTGATCCTTGGTCTTTATGTAATGATCAATGCCATTAACAATCCAGATGGGGCGCTTCCTTTCTGGTTTAGCCTGATCCCCTTTACCTCTCCGGTGGTGATGATGGTCCGCATTCCCTTCGGGGTACCCTGGTGGCAGATAGCTGTATCGGCCTCCCTCCTGGTAGGCACCTTTATGGGGATGACCTGGGTGGCAGCAAAAGTGTACCGCACCGGCATCCTGATGTATGGTAAAAAGAGCAGTTACAAGGAGGTCTGGAAATGGCTTCGTCACAGTTCCTGAACCATGATTTTCGCCATCCTCGATTTCGGAACCAATACCTTTAACCTGCTGATTGCCGAGCGCCAGGATGGCAGCTTTAAGATCATTCACACCAGCAAGCAAGCTGTTAAATTGGGACGAGGAGGAATCCAGGTAAATCGCATGACTCCCACCGCCTTCGAGCGTGGTTTTGTGGCCATCACCAACCACATGGAGACTATAAAGAGCTTTCAGGTAGATCAAATCAAAGCCTTTGCCACCTCAGCCATCAGAAACGCCGACAATGGACAGGAGTTTGTGGATGAAGTGAAAAAACGTTTTGGATTCAGGGTAAGTGTGGTTCCGGGTGATAGAGAAGCTGAACTTATCTATAAGGGCGTACGGCAAGCCCTGCCAATGAATAGGGAGAAGATGATGATCCTCGATATTGGGGGTGGAAGCAATGAGTTTATCATTTGCAACCAGGAAGGCATCATCTGGAAACAAAGTTTTGAGATTGGGATGGCAAGGATCCTTGAAAGATTCACCCTGTCGGATCCCATCATCCAAGAAGAGGTCAGGGCCCTGGAGTCTTACTACAGGCAAGAACTGGAACCATTAATGGCGGTGGTTAAGAAAGAGAAGCCCACAGCACTCATTGGGGCTTCAGGTTCGTTTGACACCTTTTTTGCCCTGATCAGTCACAAACTGGGAATTGAACCGGACAGGGTAAATGGCAGGGAGATATCCCTGAAAGAGTATCGAAAACTGCATAAAGAATTGCTTCGTTCTTCCATGGAGGAGCGAAGGAGAATGCCCGGTATGGAGCCTGTAAGGGTGGAGATGATTGTTGCCGCAACGATTTTTGTTAGTTTTGTGCTGCGTGCCTGTCACATCAAACACCTCTTCCATTCTGAATTTGCATTAAAAGAAGGAGTGATCTCCGAATTGGCAGGTCTTTAAAAAAAAGAAAAAATGGCACATATCCTTGTTATCGACGACGAAAGAAGCATACGCAATACCCTTAAGGAAATACTTGAATACGAGAAGTTTACTGTAGACCTGGCCGAACATGGTGCCGACGGACTGGAGAAGTATAAAAGCGGCTCTTATGATATTGTACTCTGTGACATCAAGATGCCCGAAATGGACGGACTTGAGTTGCTTGAGAAGTTATCCGACGAAGAGGGGGATGCCCAGGTGATCATGATCTCGGGACACGGGAACATCGACAATGCCGTGGAAGCCATTAAAAAAGGGGCCTACGACTTCATCGAAAAACCCCTGGATCTGAACCGTTTGCTGATTACCATACGCAATGCCCTGGATAAGTCCACCCTGATCACCGAAACCAAGGTACTCAAGAAGAAAGTGAGCAAAGGGTTTGAAATGATCGGTGAATCAAAAGCCATTGAGCAGGTAAAGCAGATCGTTGAGAAGGTAGCTCCCACTGATGCCAGGGTGATGATCACTGGCTCTAATGGAACAGGGAAAGAGTTGGTAGCCCGTTCCCTGCATGACAACAGCTCCCGTGCTTCGGGTCCTTTTATTGAAGTGAACTGTGCGGCCATCCCTTCCGAGTTAATCGAGAGTGAGCTTTTCGGCCATGAGAAGGGCGCGTTTACCTCTGCCATCAAACAACGAAAAGGCAAGTTTGAGCAGGCCGATGGAGGCACCATCTTCCTGGATGAAATAGGCGATATGAGCCTATCAGCGCAGGCCAAGGTGCTCCGGGCTCTGCAGGAGAATAAGATCTCACGGGTGGGAAGTGACAAAAACATCAATGTAAACGTTCGGGTGGTGGCTGCCACCAATAAAAACCTGAAAGAGGAGATTGACAATTCCCGGTTCAGGGAAGACCTATACCATCGGCTTAGCGTCATCCTGATCCATGTTCCGTCTCTTAACGAACGCCTGGATGATATTCCGCTTCTGGCCGATCACTTCAACCAGCTTATCTGCAACGAATATGGCACCTCCCCCAGGGTTATTAAGGATGATGCCATCAAAGAGTTGAAGAAAATCACCTGGACCGGAAACATACGCGAATTCAGAAATGTTCTGGAACGTCTGATCATTCTCTGTGATAAAGAGATCACCGGCAAGGATGTGATTGCCTTTGCCATGCCTATCTCGAAATAGTTAGGGGTTAGGGGTTAGAGGTTAGTGGTCAGGATTTCAGCTAGGAGTTTGTCGTAGATTTCGGAGTTTTCGACTCCATCGTCTTCCAAAATGCGCTGGAAGAAATAGATTTCGTAGGTATACCCGCCCAGCACCGTAAAAGGCTCCTTATCTCTGGTGAGGTGAATTAGTTTATATCCCTCATTGTTCATTAAATTTTCCAAAGGCAAGCGTCCCTCGTTGGGACTAAAATGGGCGTCCCATATTACCACCTCCCCTTGCTCGATCCGGGTTTCCGGATTCGCTGTGTTATGTACAAACTGGTGAGAAAGGGCATCATCGTATGGATTGATTTGCATGAAGTGGGTGAAGAAAGGATTGTAATAGAAGAACCGGTTCTCCGAATAGTCCGACTCCATCCACCATTCGCAGGCATCCTTCACAATTTGCTGCTCTCCCATCAGAGGTACAGGAATCTGGTAGATTCTGTGTGGGAGGGTTACCAGAAAAACGCAAAAAATTGCGGTTCCCACCTGTTTAATCCATTTTTGCACAGGGATCAATTCTGCTATTCTGCTGTAGGCAAACATCCCCAGTAAAACGGCAGAAGGGACCACGGCCGTGATCACCCTGATAAGTCCCACCGAGTTTCCTGCTCCTTTCCACCAGACGTAACTATGAGCCGCCAGGTATATAAGAAATGGCAAATAGGCCACCAGCATTTCCAACAACCACTCTTTTTTCTCCTTCCCGGGCCTTAGTAAAGGATCCAGAATCCATAGCACCCCTCCGATCACCATAAGAGTGGCGAGGGCCAGACCAAAAATGAACTTGGAAGCAGTCACATAGTGGAACAACTCACCACTCCCATAGATCCCTTTGGCATTTCCTTTATAGGGCATCTCGTTTATGACCCACAGAAAATCGTCGTAGTGGAATCCTCCCACAATGCTGTAAAAAACAAAACCAAAAGCCAGGAATGGTATGGCCTTCCACTGTTTGAGCCATACAAATGCCACAAAAAACAGGGGGATAATCACCATTGCTTCACTGCGTACAAAGGGCATGAAAGAGAGTACCAGGGCCGACCATATATACTTCTTTTTAAAAAAGAGGAAGATGGACAGAATCAGCACCAGGCTGCCCAGGATCTCCGTCATTCCACTCAACATCAGCACCGTGTAGAGGGGTGAGGAGATGACCAGGAAAATAGCCAGTACCGGGAACTTAAACTTCAGCAACAGGGCGGTTCGGTAGGTATAGTAGGCAGCCAGGGTTCCGGTAAGCACATTAAAAATGCGTATTCCTTTGAATCCAAACTGTGCAAATGGGGAGCTTAGCGCTGTGAAGAGAGGCTTTCCCCAGTGATATAAAAAAAACTCCGGAAACTGAAAAGCATACCTCGACCTACGATAGTGTCCGATGTCATCGGCATCTCCATGGGTGCCATCTGATATAATGGCAAGAACTGAATAGAGAATCACCAGGATAAGAAGAGTGGCCGGGACCAGGTACTTCTCATACCTTTCGATTCCGGACCTCATTTAAACACCCTTTTATTAAATACTCCGTACTTAATGATGCAATAGATGGCCCTGAATCCATCTTTCCAGTTGATCTTTTTTCCTTCGCTGTACGTCCTCCCATAATAGGAGATCCCCACCTCATAGATCCTGATACCGGGAATCCGTGCAATCTTGGCAGTTACCTCCGGCTCAAATCCAAATCTGTTCTCCTGCAGGTGGATCTTTTTGATTACCTCCGACCGGAACATCTTGTAACAGGTCTCCATATCGGTCAGATTCAGATTGTTAAACAAATTGGACAAAAACGTGAGCAGCTTGTTGCCAAGTGAGTGCCAGAAGAATAGGATTCTATGCGGGTTGGATCCCATAAACCGGGAGCCATAAACTACATCTGCCTTGTCGTTCAAAAGGGGATTCAGCAGGTCTTTGTATTCACGCGGATCATACTCCAGATCTGCATCCTGAATGATCAGGAAATCCCCACTGGCTTCATCTATTCCCCGTCGGATGGCTGCACCCTTTCCCATGTTCTTCTCCTGGTGGATGAGCCGAATGGTTTGCGCCGGGTTTTCGTTTATGTAACTCTCCACAAGGGCCCTGGTCCCATCGGTGGAACAATCATTAATGATGATCATTTCAAGTTGTATCTCCTCTAACTTCAACCCAAGCACCTGTTCTAATATAGACAGGATGGTATTTTCTTCGTTATAGGCAGGAATTACTACAGAGAGGGTATGGGCCATTCTATCAATTTAATCAATACGGGCGAGCAGATACAAACGTACTTAAAATATTTTATGTAGGTTTGATGTTCAATCTATAAATTACGGTTCTGACATGGAAAAACACTCCACTTCAATCATCATTCCAGCCTATAATGAGGAGGAGGCTATTGAGAGTACACTTCAAAGACTGGTTGATTTGAAGATCCATGAGCAAAACGAAATTACCGTGGTGGATGACGGTTCGAATGACCGCACTGCGG
>PVMS01024801.1_pt1 | contig 18577 bp, 24 predicted proteins | sample 1853461 | NCBI WGS metagenome assembly PVMS01 (sample SAMN08582032, study PRJNA380276) | Marine sediment metagenome, whole genome shotgun sequencing project. | isolation source: ocean sediment barecode stripped | collected 2017 | reverse complement strand
TGATTGTGGGATGTGAGCTTTTAATCAATGGCTTTTACTTAATTTCTTCAATTTTTCCTTCTCACCACGAATTAATGCTTCCTTTTTTGCCCTGGACCACTTTTTTACTTGGCGTTCCCGTTTCACGGCATTATTAAAGCTACTAAAACTTTCATTATACACTAACTGCACAGGGCGTCTTTTGGCGGTGTATGCAGAAGCTTTGCGCTGATTGTGGGCCTTCACGCGGTTTTCCAGATTTGTGGTTGATCCGATGTAATATGATCCATCGGAGCATTTGAGGATGTAGAAATAATAGGTGGTTTGCATTCTTCGTGCATTTTTTAATGATGAATTTTCGAAAAGTAAGACGGATTGCGTTTTTGACATGTGCCCTTCGACACCCTTCGACGGGCTCAGGGCAGGTGCTCAGGACATTCGCCGCGCTTCTATTAAAGCTAAATATCCCTTTATTGGTCATGTGGTTTACCATGAGCAAGCCTGCTATGAAACGAAGGGCGCTGACTTTTGCCCTTCGACACCCTTCGACGAGCTCAGGGCAGGTGCTCAGGACACCAAATTTCGCCTGCGGCGAAATTTGGTGGAGGCGGCGGGAGTCGAACCCGCGTCCGCAAACATTCCACTCGGGCGTCTACATACTTATCCTGAATTTTAAGTTTCGCCCTTTACGTCTCTTTCAGGCAGGATGCGTTAAAGGCTAGCCCGCTAAAGTTTCGCCGATTGTGATGCAGGCAACCACAATCGACTATCCCGCTAGTCGATGCCCTTATCAGGTCCGCAGGATTAACCTGACAGAGCACTGGCTATTTATGCAGCCAGAGCATATTCATAATCATCTGCGATTATGTTTAAATTCCCGTCGGTTTTACGAGCTGACAGAAATGCTCGGTATGCAGCCGGAGCTTCTTTGTCCCCGTCGAAGCCGTTTCGCCCCCAAATTCGCTGACGCTCATAGCTCATAGCTGAAAGCTCAAAGTTCAAAGCTTGTAATTCAGAGCTAAAAGCTCAAAGTTGTGGTGTGAGGTTGGGGTATGTAAAAGAGCAGAGTTGGATATAAATTAAGGGATAGCGGGCGTTTTGTCAAGATATTGCTGGGCTCGTGTTGCGGGTTCTTCGATTTGGGATTTTAGATTTCGGATTGCGGATTGAAATGACCCACCCGATGGACCGGATACGGTGTACGGGGTTGTTACAATCGTCCTCGTCGTCGTTCTCGTCCTCGTAATCGAAATAGCTGAATATGTATATCTTCATAAGGTGCGGTGTCGAGGACGAGAACGAGTACGAATCCCCTGCGGGTCACTGGTCCCTGGCCTCTGGCAACTGGTTACTGGCTTCTGGTTACTTGGAATTTGTCACTGGTAACCAAACGGTATAGGGTAGAAGGTGGAGGGTTGCGGGCGCACGGCGCACGTAAAAGGTTTCAGGTGTCGGGCGTCAGGGAGGCCCTTAAATCCGAAATCCCAAATCCCAAATCTGCAATCAAGTGCCTCTGTCTTCTGTCAATGGACGACCATTACCGGGCAGGTTGAGTAGTGTATAACCTTGCGACTCACGCTGCCGAGCAGCAAGCCCTTTACCGTCCCCAATCCCCGGGTGCCCATCACAATGAGGTCTGACTGACTATTTCCGGCTATCTTTAATATAGACTCTGCTTCAGGACCCTCCAGCAATTCCTGATGTACATCAAATGCCGGTTCACCCAATTTCTCTAAAGCGTCATCCAGAACCACCTGACCCGCACATTTGCGTTTGGCGAACAGCCTCTCGAAATCTTCACCACCCAATAAGTCCGAGGTGTGCGAAAAGACATGCACCAACCACAGCGTGGCCTGATACTGCTCAGCCATACTCCTGGCGCAGATCAAGGCTTTGTCGCTGCACTCTGAGCCGTCAAAAGCCAAAAGAATATTCTTAAACATGGATAGCCCCTCCTTTTGCAAAGATGCATTCAAATGGAGAATCGGTCCCAATTAGCCGGGACAAGGACTATTTTTCCAGTTCAGTTTCAGCCACCTCCATGACCTGGCCGGTACCAAAAGAGGAGAACTCCTCTGCCCTGGTTGTGGTATAGCTCTGGAGCAAGCGATCGCCGAGGATCGCAGCAAGGCTTTTAAACAGGGTAAGGCCATTGGCCGTATCTTTTTCGACGATATTTTGAAATTTTTCTTTATCGAACTTAAGCAACTTTGTTGCGGTTACGCATTCAGCGGATGCAGAGTAACTTGGCCGGCCGACAAGGCTGGACCAACCAAAGGCTTCGCCGGCATTGCTCACGACGTATACCACCTGCCCGGTTTGTCCAAGGCTCAGCTTGACGCGTCCTTTGAGTAGAATATAAAACCAATCAGCAGGATTTCCCTCTTGAAAGAGTAATTCGCCTGCTTGAAAGGAACCTGTTTCGGAGGTTTTCATAATTTCTTTCACAAAGTCCTTGCTCAATGATCCAAAAATGTCTTTTTGTTTGATATACATGGTCTTCTCCTTTCTAGACCCCAGGGGTCCTATAAGTATCTGAAACACAGTGAATTAAATTAAAATTATTTACCGTTAGCCGTGTCGAAAAGGAAAACTCAAGCATCATGGTATATCGGTTCTCCCATTTCATTCAGGGGGAAGTTATAAAAGACATGATGCCCGTCGTAATCGAGTACCCGCAGGTCATCAGTTTGCTTGAGATCCCCCAGGATCACATTGAAGTGCTGTCCGTACCGGTGCTTTACCAGATCCTCCGGGATCTCATAAGCGATGTACTTTTTGACACCTTTAAGGCTTAATTTTTCGGCTAAATTTGGATCATTCAGGGATTTATACGATGTAAGGATCAAAATAGGCCCGGTGCCGGTGAAAAATATACCTGCTTTCATGATACACCTCCTCTTGTTTTAAGGTTTTTGAGCAAAAAGGAGCCAAGAAAGCTTTCGGGCAGCAAGGGGCGACCTAAAAATAGGATAACCGGATGGGAGAAAGCGCTAGTTGATTTTCAAAATGAAGAAATATCGCTGATGGTTTATCAGGAACTGAGATCGAACCGGGGGAGATCATCACGGGCCGGAAAAAAATCACTAATAAATCAGCAATTCATAAGCGCCGTCGATCAAGTTTATAGGCTTTTCATTTAGTCAGAGAATTTGAGCTTTCCACACATAATATGCGAAAGATCAATCAAATTTAAAGCTTTCACTAATTAAATTAATATTGAGTTGGGTGATGTCAAGAAATTCACGACATTCATTTAAAATAAACAGGAAGCTCCAGCGAATCATCAAGCTCGGGCCGATCGGTTGGATTGTCTTTTTTGAACACAAGAACCCCGCGGGTGCCGGCACCCGGTTTTTTAAAATTGATGGTGCCTGCAAAGGGAACAAACTTTTCCGTCATCCATTCGCCCCGGGCAGTGACAAATCCCTGCGCGATGACGAAGCCCTTTTGGTCCTTGAGGATAAGCGGGAAGTCACCCTCGAAAAACCAGGTGCCCCGGGCTCGGCCACGAATTTTAAGCGGTGAGCTGATAACCGTTCCCGGTTTAGGGGATTGCACTATAATAAATTCACGCCGACAGTTTCCGGCGGGCCACACCCGTACCAGCCGGGTGGCGAAAAAGGCCGTGCTGTAATCGGCCCCGAATCCATCTGACGGCGGCCTGTCGAAATGGCCGGCGAGGGTCATAAAGAGCGGGATGTAGGGTTTGGCCGCAGGCAACGCCTTTTGATAGGCGGCCGTAATCTCGTCGAGGGCCGGTGAATTGCCCGAAAGCCAATGTTCCGTCTTTGGTGAGCACGGTAAAAATGATCTCACTTCATGGCCGATGATGACCCAGCCCTCCATCACCAGTTCTTGTGTTGTATCAGGCTTCAGAGGGGCTAATTTACCGTCAATGAAGGTCAGCTGCAACGATGTATCTACCGAGGGCGGGGTGCTCATGGGCTCTTCGGGTCGGCGATCAGCATAGTTAAAGCTTATCGCTCCGTTGCGGATGGCAACATTATGGGCGGTAATACGGTCACCTATCAGGACCGCAGGGATTCCATGATATTTGCCATTTTGATTGATTGCGGCTGCCAGGTAATAAAAGGTACCACTGCCACCGGGATCATAAATGATCAGCAATATCGCGTCATCGTCGCCGTCATGATCAAGATCGCCGTAAAGCGGCCTACCAAAAACGGAAGCCCTGATTTTCGTCGCTGAACCGGGGGCGATCCCTGTTTCGAAACGCCCGTTGATCAGGCGTATCGCCCTATCCTCGATCGTATAGGTTGCATTTAAGGGATCAGCAGCCGGTGCATTTGATGGGTCGGTCCCATTCTTTTCGACACCGGCGCATGCGGCAGCGATGAATATGATCAAAAGGAAAAAGAAATGCCGAATATGCAGATTTTTATTCATGACCCTGTCACTTATAACCAACAGACTATGATAGTGATGGCCCCGGTCGATTTCAGGCTTCGCGCAATTGCGGCGGCATAATAAATACCCGCCGCAGCCCCTCCTGGAGCGAGATGGCCTCCTCCGGGCAAAACCGGGAGCAGACCCCGCATCCCAGGCAGGCGTTTTCATCGCGTTGGGCCACGCTCTCGGCATTTAACACAATCGCATCGGTGGGGCAGCGCTCCACGCAGGTTCCACAGCCGGTACAGGCCTCTTCATCGATTACAGAAAGGTGGTAGGTGGAGTTGATCATCGGCAGGGTGCCGCTGCGCCAGAGCTCCAATGTATCACAGCAATCCTTGCAACAGTTGCAGATGCTGGTTTCGGGGCTTGATTCCCGCGAACCCGGGTGAAAGGCCTTGTGGATCAATCCGGCTTTTTCGGCCTCCTGCATGATTTTCAGGGCTTCTTCTTTGGAGACTTTTTGGGCAAATCCCTGGGCCGCGGTGTAGCGGGCGGATTTGCCAAAGGTAAAACAGTTTAAAGTAGGCGCCGCGGTGTCGCAGGCGTCTCCCAGCAGGTTGCGACGCTGGCGGCAAAAGCAGTAGCCGACGGCAATGTCGTCAAACTTGTTGATGATGTCTTCCACGGTCTGGCTGGGCAGGATAAATTCTTCAGGAACGTCCAGGCTTCGGTCAACCGGGATGATCTTAATCGGGTGGCCGTCTTCTGAGGTGCGGGTGGGAACCGTGCGGTCCACCGCCGGGGCCGTATTAAACAATGGAAGAAGCGCATCGTAGTTTCCCTGGATCTGATCACGGAGTTCTGCCAACAGCTTTTCAAACAAGCGGGCCAGTTCTTTTTCTTCCTGGCTCCCGGTTAGCGGCACCATGAATTTATATTCCATCACCCCCACCAGCATGAGCGGCAGGAGCCGATAGATCATGACACCGGCGGAACTGGGTTGATTGAAAACAAGACCTTTTCGGGCAAGGCTGGTGGCCAGCTGTTCGACTTTTTCGGCCGCAAACCCGCTTGATTCCACGAGCTGATCCGCTGTTTGTGAAGGCTTTTCCCGGAAGGCATATATCAGGTCAAGCTCTTCTTGATTGTCCCCGACAACGGCAACCACTATTGCGATCACCGTATCACTTAACGGAAACGGAACCATCCCCTGTTTGCAGATCACGCCGGCTGCATTTTTGAACTTTTCCTCCATACTGATTTGCATCATCAACTTTCCTCCCTTATGTTTCTAATACCTAACCCGGACAAGCCGGAAAATGCCTTGTGAGCTAAAGTGCCTAAAATGCCTGAGAAAAGAAATGCCTAAAATGCCTAAAATTATAGTGTCGCTACGCTCCGTCTTTATTATAAACGCCTGGTATTTTGCGCCTGCACAACCGATAAATCAGTAAGCCCTTGCGGGCGGGGATAAACCCCGCCCCTACATACGAACCCTTACCTAACAGGTAAAATTAGCGCAAGGCCGCCGCCTCCGGAAATCCGTGTCTCAGGGCGAGTTTTTCAAACATCTGCGCCAGCCCCGCCCCCAGCGAAAAGATCGAACCGATATCAAGATTGTCGTCCCCTGTTTGATCGAAGAAAAGATTGAGACTGGATTCCAGACCGTCCTCGGGCCTCCAGTAGCATATCATCAGCGGAATTCGAGGCAAGGGGTGCAATACCACGGAAATGTCGGATTCGAACTGCTCTTCCACCTGTTTGGCGCTGAAAATGTGAACCAGGTCGTCAAATAGGTCGGTATAGGTATCGGCCACCTTTTTCATGGGCGCTTCGCAGCGCTTTTGGAACAACGGATAGCGTTCCTTACCATCCTTTAACTCCCGAAACGAAGCCCAGTTGCCGGAAGCCGGCAGGCCTTTGCCATTAAGAACATAGCTGAAAAAGGGGACGGCCACCCAGGGATTGATGTGGATGTCCGCATAAAGCTTGCCCCGGGTATCGACGCTGAAATTTTTGCCCAGCACCTTCAGGGTCAGTCTGTCGCGCGAAAAATCGGCGCCAATTCTTCTAGCGGCTGCAGCCAGGTCAATTTTGGCGACCCTGGTTTGCAGCATCTGCAGGGTCTCATCCCGTTCCTGATCGATGGCATTCCGGTTTCCGGATTGCCCGCTGAATTGGGCAATGGTTTCCGGATCCAGCTTCGGGCACTGGTCGAGCTTCTTTTGCCCCATGAAAACCGCACCTGCAAATGCCAGACAGGTCTTTTTGCCGCACTCGCGGCAATTGGACTTGTCGAGCAGTTGAAAGATTTCCATGGCGTTTTTAGGATGCGACATATGGTTTTATTCTATTATTGGCTGGAAGACACAATTTTTTTGTTTAAGGTACATAATGATGGTGCCATTTGTCAACGCCGGCCGCAAGATCAGTCAGGGCCACGTCATTTTGATAGGCACGATGGTCTACTTTGACGTTACCACAGATAAGAATAGGGTTGAATTGATGCTTCGGAAAGTATTAAGTAGGGATGGTTAAAATTGGTTGTATATGGATCCGGGGTCTGACCGGAATCGGTTTTTAATCTGAATTTGATTGATAAAAGGAGATCTACATGAAGCGCGGTGTAAAAATTATTCTAATCGGATCTGCAGTGGTAGTGATCGCAGTTGTGGCAGCCTCCGGGATTGGGCTCGATTCGGACTTCTATATCTGCAGAATGGTGCCTGGCAGGGAGAGCAACTTTTCTCCCCAGGTTGGGTGACGTACACCACAACCCCCACACCCGGAGCACCTAAGGGTGAGTACGGCGCCCATATCTGGCTCAATGCCGGTTCTGCAGCCGACCCGGATGACAGGAGATGGCCCGGTGCCCCCAGAGATACATTTGCGGCCCTGGGATTTCAAGAGCAGAAAGTCATAGTGATTCCTTCCAGAAAACTCGTGCTGGTTCGCTTCGGTGCCACCGCAGACAGGAAAACATGGAACACGGATGAATTTATAAAAAATATTCTGGCCTGTCTGCCTTAGCGGAATCCGCCCCGGCGGTACAACCGCCAGGACAGCACCCACATGGCCAGCAGCGGATGGCGCCTTAAACGGGGCTCTACATCCACGGTGACGCCGGAATGCCGATTAATCTTCCACAGGATATAATCTACACCGCCCTCAAATGTGGTCATGGCTTTGACAAGCCTTAAAACAGAAAGCAGTTTGCCCTGCCAGGATCGCAGGCCCCAGGCAAAACGGCTGACCGATCTCACGCCGTTGGAAATCCGGGCCCGGTATTGAGTGGGATCAGTGCCGGCGATAGCGGCAACCGGATAAGAACCCGTATCCGTGGCCAGAGGGGTGACTTCTTCGTAGTATTGCGGGGCCGCATCAAAAAGGCGGGCGCGCTTTTCCGGTCGCTCGGCTCTGAGCTCGGCCCGGTATGAAAGCTCAAGCCCCCGGCGCCACAACTGTCGGGCGGTAAATTCGGTGGATATCCGGGGCAACACCCGGTGGGTAAACGTTAACACGGACCGGGCAAAGCCCTTTACTATCAACTCCGCCACCTCCCCATTACGGACGTACAGTATGCCGGTCGGTTGAGAAAATCGTCCCCAGAGATAGGAATGAAACCAGCGTTTGGAGGTCCCTTTTTCAAAATCGGCCAGCGATAAGACCGCATATTTGGTGCGTACGGTCTGCCCTTCAAACTCCCGTTCCAGGTAGAAAACATTGGGCGGCAACAGGGCATTCAGCAATGCCGGCACACGACCTGAATAAGCATTACGGTAACTGTCCACCAGCAGGTACAAATCGACCAGTCCATCAAAGTCATCTCCTGTGCGCAGGCAGGAGCCGTAAAATAAAATGCCCCGGGCGGCCTGGCCGTGGCGTGCCAAAATTTCATCAATCAGGACCTGCACAGCCGGCGACGCTTTCCGAAATGCATGGCGCTCGATGGCGCTGATTAGCTCAGAAGGTATTTCCATGACTATAACCGCAAAAAAGAGACTGTGGCGCCGGATTGCACCACGGTTGGCTCCTGGCGATTTTCCGGAATGTAAAGCTGTCCGTCAAGGGTAAAACCGCTGTCAAGATTGAGCCTGATTTTGCTGGCATTGTGGCTGAAGTAACCGTTTTCCGGCCTGGCAAGGTGGCTCTTTCGGCCCCGCAGGATAAACGGCAGCGTTTGCAGCAGATGAGGGGGCCGGACTCGAAGCGCCGCATAGTGCAAAGCAGCCTTTTCATCACCCCAGTAAGGATACAGGCCCAAAAACAACCGCTCCAGGGTACTGATAAGAAGCACCATGCAATCCAGTTGTTGGGGCGGTTTATTATCCACGGCAATGGTAATCGGAACCGGGGATATAAAATCACTGCGCCGGAAAAATGCCGCCCAAAGAAACCGTGCAATGGTTATTGCGGGGCCCAGCTCGCCTTTCAGCCCTTTGGAATTCACCTTGCGATGAAAGTATTGAATCCCCTGATAAATTCCAGCGGTCCCGAAAAACATCCCATAAAGCGTATCGTGGCCGGGCGCTTGCACCTGCAATACCGGACGCTGGAGGATCAAAGGATCGCCCACCCCGGAATCCGCCCATCTATAAATCTTTTCCAGGGCTTTGACAGGAGATCCCGAAAACCCCACATCCCTGGCGGTCATGCTGGTGGTGCCCGACTGCAGCACGGCCAGCAACGGGAATGTTTCAAATGGCTGGTAATGACAAAGGGCCGTCAGTACCGCCTGTACGGTGCCGTCACCGCCATTGACAACCACCAGATCCACTCCCCGGCGGGCAAATTCCACCAGGGCAGCCAGAACGTCCGGGGGTTTACGGACATCACATCGAGACGTCCGGGGGTACTGCGCAATCGTTTTGCGTATGGCCACCAGACCGTTTTTATTGCCGCCGCTGTATGGGTTGATCAGCACGCCGATGTGGGGCTTGTGACCGGGTTTTAAAACATCTAACGATATGGTTTCTGTCATATTTACTGTGGTCCAAGCTAAATTTATGCAGGTTCGAGGTTATGGGTAATGGGTACATGCCTGCGAAACTCTGAACCACACAACCTATTACCTATTACCCATAACCTATTACCCATTATTTTGATGCGTAAACAGCCTTACTGCCAACGGTTGGACTGGTTTGGCCGGATCGATATCCCGCAACCAGGAACGTATGGAACCGTCCGACCTTTGACGGTACATAGCCATGGCTAACCGCATGCAAAGAAAGAGGCTGGTGAGCACCGTCCAGACGGCCACCGCTGCCAATCCGCCATCCGGCCGTCCCATAAGAGCGCCGGCTGTCATAAAAATCATACAGGGATTGCGCCGGGCGGTAATCAACCGGAAGTAGGAATCAACCGGCTGCCAGCAAAATATTCCAAATTTGCCCAGCCACGCCAGAAATACCCCTTCCACCAGCCGTCCGACCACATATCCGGCAACAATCAGCCAATAGGCGGCAGCGAGTGATATCCCGATAACACCCAGTTGGGAGACGCCCAGGCCCACCCCCCAGAGGATGTACCAGATCGGCGGATGCACCAGATCAATCATGTGATCGAAATAATGCCCAAACCGGCTGGAGGTTACCGTAACCCGGGCCAGCTTGCCGTCCACGGTGTCCAGAAAAGTCATTAACCAGCCTGCCAGCAATCCCCAGCCGTATGATCCGCGTGCGAAAAACAGACCGGCAATGATGACCAGAAGCAAACCGATAATAGTAACGTGATTCGGCCGCAGCCCCAGGCGCACACATTGGCCCACAGTCCACCGGGCCGGACGTGGCCAGGCCCACTTGGTGACCAGATCGGTTACCCCTTTGTATGACCAGTCAAAAAGCCTTCGTTCCAGGTTCCGCTGATTTTCAGCGGTTATCGGCAGTACGAATGGCGGTTCGAACTTCAGTAAACGCTGTTGAAACGATATGGAAAGTGTTTCCAGAGTCTCGGTTTTTACCTCCGGCAGTGACCTGCCACTGACACTTCCTTCAATAATAGCAGCCGCCTGTTGGGCCAGATGGGAGCCGACCCGGGCGGCCACAATTCTATGATTCTGGTCTCCCGGCACCTGCAGCATGACATCCTGTGTCTCCACCATATATTGAATCACCCGGTCATCAAACAGGTAATCGCCCCGTAACAGGATAACCGATCCGGTTTCCGGCAGTGACGAAATATCATCAACGATTTTGGAAACTCCGGCGCTTTTGAGAACGCGCATTAATCGCTGACGGGGTGTCAATCCCCAGTGTTGAACAGGGCGGTCTTTGATAATGTGTGCATATAAAGTCATAGCAAAACTGCCTATCAGTAATACGCCCTAATGGCGTCATGCAAGGCTAACGGTAATAGAGGCGCTCAATTACTAATTTGATTTCACGAACCCTCTCATCAACCGGTTGCAATAAAAATATGATTCCGATATTATTCACTGATGGTTTCTGTAAAATTTGATAAAACAGATACACTCGGCGGTCCAGCCGAGAGCGCCGCCTTTTCGCTGGCCCATATTTCCGACCCGCATATATCCTGTATCGCCGATATCAGGGCCGGGCAACTTTGGAGTAAACGTTTATTCGGGTATCTGAAATGGCGGCTGCACCGCAGCGCTGAACACCATGACACCGTGCTTTCAGCGCTGCAGGATGACCTCACACATACAAACCCCGATCATATTGCGGTTACCGGCGACCTGACCCACCTGAGCCTGCCGGCTGAATTTCGCCAAAGCCGCCGCTGGCTGGAATCTTTGGGAAGTCCTGACAAAGTTACCGTTATCCCCGGCAACCACGATACCTATGTCAAAACCGTCTGGCAGCAGACCCTGGTCCACTGGACCGATTACATGCGCTCGGATGACGCTGATATCGCAGACAACCCCACGTCAGGATTGGAAAGCATCTTTCCCTGTTTGCGCGTACGGGGCCGAATTGCCCTGATCGGTGTCTGCACGGCTCTGCCCACGGCACCGCATCTGGCCGTGGGCACCATTGGTGATCGCCAGCTGCAAAAGCTGGAAACCCTACTGGCCAGCACCGCCGATCGGAATCTTTTCAGAGTATTGCTGATCCACCATCCGCCGGCACCCGGCACGGTCAGCTGGCGCAAGCGGCTTACCGATGCACCCGCACTGCAGTCGCTGCTGGCCCGGTACGGAGCAGAATTGGTCCTGCACGGTCATGCCCATAAAACCGACCTGAATAAGCTAAAAACCCCGGACGGCCATGTGCCGGTCATCGGCGTACCGTCGGCCTCGGCCCTGGGTCGCACGCCGCAGCGCCGGGCACGATATTTTACCTACCACATCACACCCCAAGGCTCCGGCTGGCACTTACGGCTGGCAGTACGCGTTTATTCGCCCGATGAAAATCGATTTATTGCGGAGACGGAGGGTCAAAATACTTTCGTATAAGACCCGCTATATGACCCGCCGCAGTTGCCAAAACGCAATACCGGAGATAAGCACCACCGGTGCCATGGCCGTTATAACCGGATGGAGGCTCAGCAGCAGCCCCAGATGGACGGCAAGCTGGTCGGCAAAATAAAGTGCGATCCCCACAAAGGAACCGATTACGACCCGCTTTCCGGCAGTGACCTTGCGGCTTGATCCGAAAATAAAAGGAAGCGCAAGTAAAATCATTGCCCCGGTGGTCAGCGGTTGGCTCAATTTGCGCCACAGGGCCAGCGCATAACGATCTGTATTCTGTCCGCTCTCCTTCATTGCCCGGATATACCGGTGCAAATCAAAGGCGGACATGCTGCCGGCCGGAAGTTCCAGAATATCGACCTGGTCTGAGCTTAAAAACGAGTCCAGTGCCAGGCTTGCAATCTGACGAGTCGCAATACCCTGCTCGGTAAAGGTTTTCAAGGTGATTCCCCGGAGCAACCATTGGTTGTTATCCAGGATCTTCGCCTCCCGGGCATGGGTAAACGTCTTTAGCCGTCCCTCGGCATCCGTTTCGAATATATCAATATCAGTGGCAGCCCCACCGTAAAGGGTTTTACCGACGTGAATGTATGAATTCCCCCGACGGGCCCAAAACCCCCGTTTGGTCACGGTGACACCGGTATCGGAAAGCGCCAGGGAACGCCGGGTGCGGGCCAGTTCATCCATGGGGGGCACAACCAATTCAGCCAGCATCAATGTTACCAGCATCAGGATGGATCCGGTGGCCAGCACCGACAGGCATATCCGCCGGGGGGACATGCCACCGGCCTGCATGGCGAGAAGCTCGCGGTGGTCGGCCAGCAAACCCAGCGCGATAATGCCCCCCAGCAAGGTACTGATAGGCATTAAATCAAGCATTCGCCGGGGCAGGGTCAGACAGATAAATACAATCACATCTGAAACTTGATAGCTTCCTTTGCCGATGTCATCCAGCTGGGCCAACAACTCAAAGAAACTGAACAGCACCAGCAATATGCAGATTATCAGTCCAAAGCTTTGTAAAAAGGAGCTGCCTATGTATCGATCAAGTGTTTTCATTGACTAAAAAGGCTGTTGTCAGGTGGACCTAAAAGTGGTTCTTTTCAAATCCCAAGCCATTGCCAGTTTGGCCGTGGCTCACGGCGCAAGGCGCAGGGCTCAAGGTAACGCTTTATATTCCAATAATAAACACAAATTTGATGGCTATTAACTATTGCGCGGCTTAGCAGCTATGGCTGTCGCCAGCGGAACACCCGTGACGGCTGCCATAACAACAGCAGCAACAATCCTGCCAGCAGCAGCTGGACCCACCATATGCCGGGAAGGGTATCAAGGACGCCTTTCTCGACCCATTTTTTGACGATGGCACTCAGGTTGTAGTAAAAAGCAAAAATTACCACGGCCGTCATCACTTTGGCGTATTTGCCCCGTCGGGGAGAGGAACGACTCAGGGGCACAGCGATCAAGGCCAGCAATATTGTCGCCAGCGGTGTGGACAGTCGCCACTGTAATTCGGCAATCTCCTCGCTGTTATCCGAAAATACGAGTGAAGCGGATGAGGCCGCCTTGATGCGGTACTTGGGCTTGATAATTCCATTGGGTTCCAGGGGCATGGCGGATTGCTCAAATTGTATGATCCGTCCCTTTTGTCCCAATCGGGAAAATTCATATAAGTGACCATCGGTGAATACGATGATTTTTTTACCGGTGGCTGGTTCCTCGTACTGCCTCGCTTTCTGCGCATAAATAACCTGCAGGTTATCGTCGCGCTCGGTTCGAATAAAGACCCGCTTGGCCTTATCTTTTTGCTGGTCCACCTTTTCAGCGAAAATAACCCGCTCACCGTCCGCTATTTCATAAAAAATGCCACCTTTCATTCGCGTAATGTCAAAATTGGCCCTGGCCTGGGCCCTTAACAGGAAAAACTGCTGGTAGGCCCAGGGACGGATATAAAGCGACAGGCAGGAAACGATCACTGCAATTGCCAGCGATACAAAAAAAACCGGCCGCAACACCCGGGCCTTGCTGACACCACAGGCAGACAGAGCGGTCATCTCGGAATCTTTATACATCCGCCCGAGAGCGATCACCACGGAGAAATACAGGGTGGTTGGCAGCAGCACCTCCAGGGCGATGGCAATTTTGAGCAAAATAAAAAAAATGACCGTGGTGCCCGGAAGCTGACCGCTGACGGCATCCGCCAGATAGCGGGTGGCGGTGTAGCATCCAAAAATGAAAATCAAAACCACACAGATTGTCACCGTGGGTTTTACGATTTCCCGCATTATGTAACGGTCGATAATCAATTTTTTTCCATTTAAAAAAGCGTTCTTTCGCATTATGGGCTCAGAACGCTTCATTGGCGGGCTAAATTAAGAAATGCCTAAATTGCACTAAAGTGCCTAAATTGCCCCACCGGGGCGTAGGCCCCTATGGGCCGGAGGCTAAGATTATGGTGTCGCTTCGCTCCGTCTTTTGAATAAGTCGTTGGCGCTGGCAGTATGGGAGGCCAGAAATCAGAACAATGAAATAATAACTTAGGGTGAGTTTCTATTTTCATAAAATAGATAGAATACATTTACTTTAGGCATTTTAGACAATTTAGGCACTTTAGGCATTTTCTGGCTTGTCCGGGTTAAGAGGTTATGAAAGATTTACCTCCGCTACCCGGCAGGCATCTGCATCAGCCCCGTCTTGGCGTCTTCCATTACATGCTGATACAACGTCTTCAGCCAATTTGAGATCCGCCGGGTAATCGACCTCACACCACTGCAGCCCTGTAACCGAACAGGTCCATACCGGCATTTTTTGGGCCAATTCATCAATCACCGATAGATACCATTTTGTCTGTGATGAAGGATCGCGCAAAGCCTTTTCAAGCGCATCACGGAATAGCCTTGGCCCCCGGTCACGAAACAGGATCATTCCGATGGACTCCCCGTCAACTTGGTCCGGTAAAAGATCCTTGCCTATTTTGACAAGTCGCTGGCCGTCCAGTCCGACCTTCATATCATCGTCATCATACCGGCTTTTATGGCTCACGACCACGGTTACCGGATGGCTCTCAGTATCAAGCAGGCGTTTGAGCACGGCGGCCTCAAACAAGGTGTCGCCATTTAACAAAACAAAGTCTGAGCTCATCTCATCGTTTGCCGCCCAGCAGCTGACCAGATTGTCGGACACGGCGTAGGCTGCATTGTAAATGGTTTTCACTCGATTGGAACCATAGCGCCGGCGTAAGATTCCTTCGACTTTGTCTGCGCCATATCCCAACACCACCGTCACCTGGTCGATTCCACATTCGGCGAGTTCATCAACTTGCCACTCAAGCATGGTCCGACCTTGGACAGGCAGAATGCATTTCGGGCGATCTGCGGTCAGCGGAAGCAATCGTTTGCCTTGACCGGCACTTAGAATTACGGCCTTCATAGAATTAGGTTCCCTATTATATCATACTAAGGATCACAATTTTAATACGTCACAAGATAAAAGCAACAGGTTTTTGAAGGATTACTCCCATTTAACTGCCATCGAGGCTCAATCCGAGAGTTTTGTCAAAAAAGCTGATGGCGTTTTCCAAAATTTCCTGGAAATATTGGACTTGATCCGGAGACAGGCCCAGGGACACGGTCACGGTGCTAAATACTTCCGATTGGGTGCGTTTTATTTCTTCCAGCACTTTTTTACCTTTTTCGGTTAACGAAACAGTGGTAACTCTTTGATTTTCCGGAAGTATCCTTTTATCGACGAGTTTTTTGTCCTTCCAAAGCTTGGTAATGGTCGTAGAGATCGTGGAGTTGCTGACCGTCGGGTAGAGGCTTCCTATTTCAGATATACTCATGTTGCCCTTCATGCCGACAAGTTCCAGTATCAGAGTTTCGCGCTCGGTTAAATCACCCACTTTTTGCTCTGAAACTTTAGAGGCGATATACAACCGCACCCTAAATGCCATATCATAAATCAGCTTTTCTGTGTTGTTTTTCATCGAGTCCTCTTGGCAGGTCTAAAGTTATCCCCAATGTATTGTGATAAAAGTATTTATAATACAAAAAATATGATTTGTAAAGAGTTGTCTTGCAGGAAATTAGCATTTTATCAATATTTCAATTATTAAATTATTTATAATTTGCAAATTTGATAATATAAACATATTGAATTATGTTATGTTTCAATTTTCGCAAGTTTCTATTAATAAATGGTTGGAGGTTCTCGCCATGGCGACAAAATGTGATCAATGCGGCCAGCCGTCCTATGTTAAGTATGTCAAACTTAACCCCGGCATAATTTGTGATAAATGCGAGGATGCTGAACGCAAACGCAAAGGCGTGGATGATATTTGGGAAACCATTAAAAATAAAAACCGGCAGTTTTCCGGGTTGACCTGAACAAACAACCTGTGTATCATGCTGCTCCTGAACTCTCGAATGCCTGTAAAAGCCCTATCAACCAACGCGAGACGCTTGCCATGAATTCTACTCAGGAGCACCTGCCCCTTCCGGAAGAAAATGCCGCTCCGCTGCAAATTGTAAGAGTTAAAACCCGCCAGGACCTCAATAAGTTTATTCGTCTGTTGTGGCCGCTCTATAAAGACGACCCGGCGTGGGTGCCGCCGCTGATACTGGATCGGCGTATGCAGCTGGCACCGAGCAACCCTTATTTCGAGCATGCTACTTATTCATCCTGGATCGCCTACCGGGACGGAAAACCGGTGGGACGCATCAGTGCTCAAATTGACCGGCTCCATTTGGAACGCTACCAGGATGGTACCGGCTTTTTTGGAATGCTGGAAGCAGAAGACAATTTAGAAACTTTCCGGGCCCTGATGGATACAGCGGAAACATGGTTGCGCACCAAAGGCATGCGTCGCGTGGCCGGACCGTATAATCTGTCCATTAATCAGGAGTTGGGCTTGCTGGTGGACGGTTATGACTCGCCGCCGATGATAATGATGGGTCATGCACGTCCCTATTATGCCCATCGCATCGAGGAAAATGGGTATTGCAAGGAAAAAGATCTGCTGGCTTATATGATCGGCTCAGATTTTAAACGCTCTCGTGCGATGAACGCAATTGCGGCCAGGGCCAAAAATCGCGTTAAAACGCGATCCCTGCGAAAATCTGATTTCAAGGAAGAATTAAATATTATTCGCGACATTTTCAATGACGCCTGGTCGCAAAACTGGGGGTTTGTCCCGTGGACAAACACCGAGTTCGAACATCTGGGCAAGGATCTCAAAATGCTGGTCGATGAAAATCTTGTAAAAATTGCCGATGTGGACGGCGAGCCGGCAGCCTTTATGATCATATTGCCCAATATCAACGAAATCATCCGGGACCTTAATGGGCGGTTGTTGCCCTTTGGATGGCTCAAACTTCTCTGGCGTCTTAAAGTGAAATACCCTAAAACCGCAAGGATCCCTTTAATGGGCGTGCGCTACCGATACCATGACAGCATGCTGGGCGCCGCGCTCGCATTTTCGATGTCTGCCGCCTTGCATCAGCCTGCCATCAAACGCGGCATAAAGGAAATCGAGCTATCCTGGATCCTCGAAGACAACAAGGGAATGCGCAATATTATCGAGGCCATGGGCGGCCGGGTCTATAAAACCTATCGCATCTACAGCAAGGAACTCGATACTTGATGCTCGATACTCGATACTCGATGCTGGATGCTCGATTCCGGATGCTATAGCGCAAAGGGCATAGCGCAGGGCGCATAGTGTAAAGGTCGATAATTCTGAGATTTCTGAAAAAATCAACTCTCTGCGCTATGCCCTATGCGCCATGCCCTATGCTTATAAACGAGCCCCAACCAACATTCACGGCTGTTGTGCTGGCAGCAGACCGCGGACCGGATGATCCGGTTGCCGGTGCAGCAGGGGTGCGCTGTAAATCCATGGCACCCATCGGCAAAATACCAATGGTCTTGCGCGTGCTGGACGCCCTGGCCGGATCTAAACAAATAAAGACGCGTATCCTGTGCGGCCCTCCGCAATCCATAGTTGACCTTGAGCCCGATCTTAATGCCCGCATATCATCTGGAGCAATCAAATGGGCTGAAAACCGACAAACGCCCAGCACCAGCGCCTATCATGTCCTGCAATCTTTGCCAGAACATGTGCCTGTCCTGTTGACGACGGCCGATCATGCCCTGCTAAGTTCCCCTATCGTTGATTATTTTTGTACCAGGGCCCAGTCCACAGGCTGCGATGTGGTTGCAGGTGTGGCCCGCCATGAAGCTGTGATGAAGGCCTACCCCCGGACCAGAAGGACCGCCACCCGTTTGCAGGATGGTTCGTATTGCGGCTGCAACCTGTTTGCCTTTCTCACCCCCCGCGCCCGCCGGGCCGCTGATTTCTGGCGCCAGGTCGAAAATCAGCGCAAAAAACCCCTGCGTGTTATCCGCGTTCTGGGCGTGATGGCGGTGCTGCGTTATCTAATGGGACAACTTTCCCTGGCAGAAGCCCTGGATCGAGTATCACGGCGTCTCGGATTCAAGGCGGGTGCCGTGATCATGCCGTTTCCGGAAGCAGCCATTGACGTGGATTCGGTCAGAGACTGGGAGTTGGTGGAGGAGATAGTGGCAAAAAGGTGAAGTGAAGGTGGCAGGTTGTACGCGCATAGCGCATAGGGCAGAGAGCAAAGCGTTGAAGGATGGACAGTTTGTCCGATCATCGCGCCATGCGGAATGCGCTTTGCTCTCTGCGCTATGCCCTATGCCTATCGCCCTCTACTTATCCCCAGGCTCTGACCGAATCCACGTCAATGGCTGCTTCCGGAAACGGCATGATCACGGCACCCGCCTTGAATCCGA
>PVMS01022798.1_pt1 | contig 18580 bp, 18 predicted proteins | sample 1853461 | NCBI WGS metagenome assembly PVMS01 (sample SAMN08582032, study PRJNA380276) | Marine sediment metagenome, whole genome shotgun sequencing project. | isolation source: ocean sediment barecode stripped | collected 2017 | reverse complement strand
GCTGGTGGCGACTGCTACTGATCCAGCTAACGTGCGTGCTTCCTCGCGGTGACTACCTACCGTATCCGCATCTGGCGCAGCCTCCAGCTCCGGTTTAGGATCTTTCGCCGGCATGGCTGTCTTTTCAACTGTCCTCTCAAGCTGTTCAGGCTGGAGTCCGGCGCAAGATCCTGAACCGGAGCTTGTGGCTGCGCCAGTTGCGGATGCGGTAGGTGGTGTCCGGGAGGAAGAACGAACGTTAGCTGGATCGGTTGCAGTCGCCACCAGCCTGGACAGGTCCTGGCTGGATAGTCAGCACGCCCAGGCATGGAAGGCCATGGCCGACTTGTGGCAGGACCGGGAAAGCGCCACTGATATTCAATCTGCCTGCGACGGTATCCAGGGCAGAGGTTATGCCTGCCTGCGCGATAATGGCAGTTGGGCGAGGGTACAGCAGCTTGGGCTGCCCGTTCTGCTTGTGCTGCAGGGTGAAGACACGAGATACCTGCTGTTACGGGGAATGACAGCTGATGGCCTGCTGGTCGGTGGTGAAGGTTCTTCGGTCAAAGTGTCACGCGAAGCGCTCGAGAGCAGCTGGCTCGGTGAATTTGTCGTCCCCTGGCCACAGGCGCCCGACTGGCCCTTCCAGATACAGCGCGGAGAATCGGGGGCAGCGGTGGATATCGTCATGGAGATGGCGACTCTCGCTGAACCCCCCTGGCGCGGTGCGGGTGTTTTCGACCAGAGTTTCGAATCCTGGCTGATGGCATTTCAGCGGCGCCATGGACTGAAATCAGATGGGATTGTCGGTCCCAATACCCTGCTGTACCTGATGGCGCCCACCATTTCCCAACCCCGGTTGATTATCGCTGCAGATGAGAGGTCCTGAGCATGTCGATTCTCCTGGATGCATTGAAAAAATCTGAATCACAACGGCAATTGGGCACAACGCCAGGTATTCATACAAGCGTCGAGCCTCCAACTGCCAACGGAACTTCCGGCCAGCAATGGCTTCCGCTGTCGATGCTTGCCCTCAGCGCCGTAGCCATCGCCTGGTTTGGCTGGCAGCAATACCGCGAGCCACCCGTGCAGCCGGAATCAACCCGGCAGCAGTTGTCATCTCCCCTTACTGAAGAAACCCGGGCACTGGCAAAAACAGACGCAGGCCCCGGGCAGATTCGTACACCAGTTGAGTCATTTCAGGCCGAGAGTAAGAGTCCGGATGGAGTCACCAAGCCCCTGGCCAGTAATTCGCAGGAGAGCGATGCGCGCAAGCAAAGCCTGAACCGTTCCTTCAGTGCCTACGAGGCGCAAGAGGAACCTGATCCTGGCGGGAAATTGCAGGAATCCCGGCTGGTGACTGTACAAACTCCCACAGAACCCGGTTCAGCCGATCCATCCCCGGCAGGAAATTCACAGGCAACAGTGACGACAAAAGCACCGCAAAAGCGAAGAACCAGGATGAAGCCGAATCAGTCGGAGCCAATCAGTTTCTGGCAGGTGCCGCAAGCTTTGCGTGATGGTTTACCCGAACTCAGAATCACTGTGCTGGTCTACGCGGAAGCGCCGGAAGACCGGTTTGTGCTGATCAACGGTCAGCGAATAGTTGAAAAAGAAGAACTGATATCCGGTGTTGTGCTGGATGAAATACGCCGTGACGGCGCCGTTTTTCTTTACAGGAATTACCGTTTCCTGGTAAAAGGCTGATTCATTGAACAACGGAATCGTCACGAACTGGTCGGAGAGTCAGCCCCAGCCGCCGTTCGCGACGATCAGCATTTGCCTGCTTTGCCTGTTTGCCCTGTTGCTCTATTCCGGTGTGAGCCCGGTGATGCAACAGGCCATGATCGATCTTGGCGGTGTACACCCTTCCACACTTGCAATGACACTTAAGCAACCCGTCGGCGAATGGTGGAACCTGTCTGCGCTGTCTGTGTTCACATCGATCTTCATTCATGCCAGTTGGCTGCACCTGCTCGGTAACCTCGTTTACCTTTGGGTTTTCGGCATGCCGGTTGAACAGCGCCTGGGTCCGTTCGGTTTATGCATGGTCTTCCTGTTGGGTGGCGCGCTGGCCAATGTGATGGTGGCGCTGCGTGTTGCGCAACTCGACACGCCGATCATTGGTGCAAGCGGGGCAATTTCTGCCGTTGTCGGGGCTTATCTCGGTCTTTTTCCCCGCCGCAGGATCGGGATGTTTCTGCCGCTCGGCCTTTACCTGCAATTTGCGCGCGTACCCGCTCTGCTGGTGATCGGGTCCTGGTTTACCCTGCAGTTGCTTTACACGGTATTTGGCCCCATTAATGCCGCTGTGGCCTGGTGGACACATGTGGCTGGATTCGCTTTGGGATTGAGCATTACCTTGTTGACCAAGGCATTGGCGCAAATCAAACGATAATTTATAATAACGACATGGCACAAAAACCACTTTTCAAGATCATTTTTCTTAACCACGGCAAGGTCTATGAGCTTTACAGCGAGGGTGTTACCTCCAGTGGTCTGTGGGGGTTTATCGAAGTTACCGACCTGGTATTTGAGACGGCCGAGGGTCTGGTAGTGGACCCAACCGAGGAAAAAATGCGGCAGGAATTTGAAGATGCCAAGGTTTTGCACCTTCCAATTCAGAGTGTGCTGCGCGTGGAAGAAGTGGGCAAACGCGGCCAGTGTATGATCCGCGACCGAAAATCTGGTGAAAAAGTCACGCCTTTTCCGATTTCGCCGCCCAAGCGGTCTTGATTTTAGGGTTAACTCTCTTCGGAAGTTTTCGTCAGGAGCGCGCCAGGCTTTGTTCCACGGTATCCCGGCTTTCGCGGCCGAGCAGCGCCTCTATGATGGCCAGGGCAAAGTCCATGACGGTGCCGGCAGAGCGGGAAGTGATTACCTGTCCATCCCGGGTGACAGCGTTTCCGGTGATGTCCGGATGCTGTTCAGCCTGGAGAACTCCCGGAAAGGCGGTGGCTTGTTTGCCTGCGAGGATTCCCTCGCGCGCCAGGACTTTGGGTGCGGCGCAAACTGCACCAACAAACCGGCCCGATTCATTCATGTTTCGCAGCAGGCCCGTCAGACGCCCGTCACCCGCGAGCTTGTCACTGCCGGGTAGTCCACCAGGCAATGCGACCATGTCGTAGTCCAGCGTGAGGGCTTCGTCGAGCGTCATGTCAGGCAGTAATCTGACGCCACGGCTGGCCGTTACCGGCCCGTCTTCCAGTCCGGCGGCAATCACTTCGATGCCTGCTCTCCTGAGTAGATCAATGATGGTGACAGCCTCGAGTTCCTCGCAACCCTCGGCCAACGGTACCAGTACCCGGGTCATGGTCATTTCTCCTCATTCACGTGTAATCCGGCTTCCGGCTTGAAATTACCGGTCAGTATTCCCGCACCCTTCAGAATGCTGAGTGCTTCGTGCAACGGAAAATCATCCTGTGCGCTTACCGGTACATCGGCAATCACGGCTTTCACGTCCATATCGTTCTCGAGATGGCGATCGAGGTCTGCTTCGCGAATTCTTCCATCCTGGCTCTCAACCACCTCCATCGGTTCGACCACGATGTCCGGGCGGATGCCCTCCGCCTGGATTGACCTGCCGGATGGCGTGTAATAACGAGCCGTAGTCAACTTGATCCCGGCCCCATTTCTAAGCGGAAGTACGGTTTGAACCGAACCCTTGCCAAAAGTGCGCTCACCCACGATCAGTGCGCGCCCGTGGTCTTGCAGGGCGCCCGCGACCACTTCGGATGCCGAAGCGGTTCCCCGGTCGACCAGAATAATCAGGGGCGTTCCCGGTAGCCATTCACCTTCGCTGGCGCTGAACTCCATCTGCATGGTGGCGTTTCGTCCTCGCGTAGACACGATCAGGCCCTCTTCGAGAAAACCATCAGCCATCGAGACGGCCTGTTGAAGTACTCCGCCCGGGTTGTTTCTTAGATCGATGATCAGGCCACGAAGGATAATGCCATCCTGCTTGATAGACTCCAGTGATTCTTTAAGATGTGATGCGCTGTTCCGGTTGAAGATGGAAATGCGGAAATAACCATACTGTTTGTCCAGCAATTCGAAACTGATGGTTGGCACCTGCACGTATTCGCGTACGATTTTAACCTCCCTTTCTTCACCATCGGCTTGCAGAATCTCGAGAACGACGGTGGTGCCGGGATCACCTGACACTTCATCGATCGCATCCTGTAAATACCGGCCTTTCACTGGCTGGCCATCGATTGATGTAATGATGTCGCCCGGATTCAAGCCTGCGGTATCAGCAGGACTGGGAACAATAACGCGCTTGATGACGATTTTCTGATCTTCGATCGCAACATCTACCCCTATACCGCTGTAATGACCGTGGGCTGTATCGTCCAGATTCTTGTATTCCTGTGAAGCCAGATAGGCTGAGTGCGGGTCCAGTTCGGAAAGCATTCCGCTTATTGCAGCATTCAATAGTGTCCTGTCATCTACTTCTTCCACATAGTTTCTGCGCACCTGGTTGAAGACATCGGTAAAAGTCCGCAGGTCATCCAGTGTGAGTTGGGCAGGGCCCGCTTCTGGTACCGCTGGTTCTTGTTCGCTGGTTCCTGCCTGGGACTGAACGGATGCAGACAGCGCCACTGACAGCATGATGACTAAAAGTTGATTCCATATATTCATTGATTGCTTTTTTCCCTATCTCGCCAGCCAGACTGCTGGATCAATGGCCTTGCCGTCTTTTCTCAGTTCAAAATACAGGCCCTGGTTGTTACTTGCGCCTGTTCCAACAACACTGATGACTTCCCCTGGTTCTACCCAGTCTCCCGCCTCGTGCAGTAAGCTTTCATTATGCCCGTAAAGGCTCATGAATCCTTCACCGTGGTCGATAATGAGCAACAGGCCGTAACCACGAAGCCAGTCTGCGAAAGCAACACGCCCATAAGCCACTGCGATAACATCCTCACCTGTGGCTGCGCCGATCAACCAGCCCTGCCACCTTAGCCCGCCGGCGCGGGATTGGCCAAATGCATGCTTCACCGGGCCTTCTACAGGCATGGGCAGTCGCCCCATCCGACTGGTGACACCGAGGTGCCGCCCCAGGTCGGCCGGGATATCTGCCAGCACGTCGACCAGCCGGCTGATGAGTGTTTCGAGGTCCTGCTGGTTGCGCTGCAGTTCCTCGAGCTGTAATTCTTCACCACTGATCTGGCTGGCCAGTTCTGCAAGCAGCACTTGGCGGTCTTCCCTTTGTTGGTCCAATTGTTCCAGCACAGAGCGTTGTTCTTTTTGAACAACTTCCAGGCGCAACAGTTCCGCGTCGATGGATTGTTGCATGCTGTCAAGTGTCTTTAAAGCCTCCCGCAGGCCGGAAATCCGGTCGGCTTGTGCGCGGTTGATGTAGTCGTAATACGCCAGTAACCTGCCCAGTTGTGCTGGACTATCCTGGTTGAGCACCAGTTGAAGCCTGGATTGCCGGCCCAGCCGGTACGATGCCCTGATCTGTTCAGCCAGTTGATCATGTCGCTGCTCCAGGCTGGACAGATATTCATCTCTCTGCCCTTCCAGCCCGGCCAGTTCTTTCATGTGGGACTGCCGCTGTCTTCCCAGCTCACGATATTTGAGATTGACTTGCTGGATTCGCAAGTCAAGTTTGCGCAGCCGGGTTTGCTCGCTCTTGTGATTTGCCCGGGATTGTTCAAGGTGATTCCGGAGCTGCTTTATCTCGACCTGGACCCGCTGCAGGCGGGACTCTGCCTCCTCCCGGTCCATGTCCGCCCGTGCGATTAACGGTCCTGCCAACAGGGACACACTGAAATAAATAAAGAACACCGGTTTGAGCATCCCTGACCACCAGGGTCGGCGGTTCAGTCCCAGCTCAGTTCGAATCACCTGCCAATTCCAGTATTGGGCTGCCTGTCATTTGTTCGGGTTGGCCCAAACCCAGGAGGCGAAGCATTGTTGGTGCGATATCCTGCAGTGAGCCGGTTTCTGCTATCACAACGGGCCGTCCATGAAACAGGAAGGGAACCCGGTTGGTGGTATGTGCCGTGTGGCTCTGGCCGGACGATTCATCCTTCATTTGCTCGACGTTACCATGATCAGCGGTGATCAGCAGTTCACCACCGACATCGTCGATGGCCGCTGTTACAGCTGCAAGACACTTGTCCACGGCCTCGACGGCTTTGATCGCAGCCGCGAGGTTGCCGGTGTGGCCGACCATGTCGGGATTGGCCACGTTGCAAATGATGACATCGAATTTTCGGGATTGAATTGCGTCAACGAGGCGGCGGGTCAATTCCGGCGCGGACATCTCGGGCTGCAGATCATAGGTCGCGACATTGGGAGAAGGAACCAGTATCCGCTTCTCCATAGGAAAGGGTTCTTCTTCTCCACCATTGAAGAAAAAGGTTACGTGGGCATATTTTTCAGTTTCCGAAATACGCAACTGGCTAAAGCCATTTGCGGCAAGTTCCTCGCCGAAGAGGTGGGCCAGGGTCTCGGCAGGAAACGCCACCGATACCGGCAGCCCGGCCATGTACTGCGTCATGCACACGAAGGCTGCCAATTCGATTTTTTGTCGCGCAAATCCATCAAAGGGATCGCTCACAAATGCCATGGCCAGTTCCCGCGCCCGGTCAGCCCGGAAGTTGATGAAAACAATACTGTCCCCGTGCTTGACCCCGGTCGAATTTCCGATCAGGGTTGGTTGCACGAATTCATCACCTTCATCGCGTGCGTAGGCGTCGTGCAGCGCCGCGAGGGCGGATTCCGCCCGGATACCGGACTCGCCCGATGCAATGGCCCGGTAAGCCCGTTCCACGCGGTTCCAGCGCTTGTCACGATCCATGGCGTAATAGCGTCCGGTTACGGTTCTGATCGTGGCTCCGGGAATTCCGTCTGCCAGTTTCTGCATCCGCCTGATGGATCTCTCTGCGCTGCGTGGTGGAGTATCCCGGCCATCCAGGAAGACATGAATTGCTATGCTTTGCGCCCCCCGCCCGGCTGCCAGCCTGACGGTTTCGATGAACTGGTCAATGTGACTGTGAACGCCGCCCGGTGACAGCAACCCCATGATATGTACCGTACCGTTGCTGTGCTGTGCCGCATCGACCGCCTTGCACAGTTCACTGTTGTGGTGAAAACTGTGGTCACGAATGGACTGGGCGATACGCGTTAAGTCCTGGTAGACGATGCGACCGGCGCCGATGTTCATATGCCCGACTTCGGAATTACCCATCTGGCCCTCGGGCAGACCCACTGATTCGCCTGAGGTCTCGATGAGGATATGCGGGTCATTGGCCCAAAGTCTGTCCCAGCAGGGTGTGCTGGCCAGCGCAATTGCATTATTATCTGTTTCAGCCCGGTATCCCCAGCCGTCCAGAATCATTAAAATAAGTGGTTTGCGGCCTGGTTTATCGCTCATGGGTATCCTGTAACAAGCACCATGTGTTGATGATCCGGGCTTGCATTTCTGTTCAATCGGCTCCAAATGTGAAGACCCGCAGCCGGCTGTTACAGGAAAAGATCACGGTGCGTTCCGGTTGCTGCTGTGGGACCGGGCGATTATCCCATAACCGGGCTGAATGCACAGAAGAAGATTGAGTGAAAATTCAAACTCTAGTTGCCAGGATGAAACACAATCAGGCAGGGCGTAAAGAGAAAATGAAATGGAGCAAATGATCGAATTCGTGGGGAATCACCCGCTGCTGGCCGGTGGTTTTGTTGCTGTTCTGGGCCTGCTGATTTATACCGAAGTCATGCGCAAGTTACAGGGGCTGAAAGAACTGACGCCGGCACTGGCCGTGCCCTGGATCAATGATCCCGATGCAGTGGTTATTGACATTTCACCGGTCGCTGAATTCAACAAGGGACATATCGTGGATGCACGAAATATTCAGGCTTCGCGACTGGCAAACCCCGATGCGGAAATTCAGAAACTCAAGGAAAAAAAACTATTGCTTGTTTGCAAATCCGGGCCGTCTGCGGTGCCGGTGGCAGCCAGCCTGTTAAAAATGGGTGTTAAGGATGTCGCGGTGCTGAAGGGCGGTATGGCTCAGTGGCGCAGTGACCAGTTTCCGGTGACCACCAAGTAGGATTGAAAGCTGGCCCTGGCCCTGGCAAGGTGTGATAATTCCCCTTTTGCCGCTCTGGGAATTGAGTGGCCCAATATGACAAGAGTGAACTCAATATGGCAGACGAACAAAAACCGGCAATGACGCCGGATGATATGGCCGCGGCACAGTTTCAGATTCAAAAACTGTACGCAAAAGATGTCTCATTTGAATTGCCCAACGCCCCCAAAGTATTCCAGGAGAAAGGACAGGCGGATGTGAAGATGAGCCTGGCGCAACGCGTAGAAGACCTTGGTGAAAACCTCCATGAAGTCGTTCTGACGGTCACTGTAACAGCTACCATCGGCGAAAAAACCGCCTATCTGGCTGAAGTGGCCCAGGCCGGTATATTCCTGATCAATGGCTTCAATGAGCAGGCTAAGCACGCGGTGATGAACACCATGTGCCCCGGTACACTGTTCCCGTATGCACGCCATTCCATATCTGATCTGGTTGCTGATGGCGGATTTCCGCCACTTACCCTGCAGCCGGTTAATTTTGAACAGCTGTATGCACAGCGTATGCAGGAACTGGCCCAGCAACAAGGCAGTGATCAGGCCGGTGAGAGCGGTAACGGAGAAGCCGTTGCTGCGGAGTTCTCGACTGACGACTAGGATATATAATTTGCACCGATGCACCCGGTGCCGGGCCAGACGGATGGCATTGTGACCAGGGTCGCTGTGCTCGGCGCTGGATCCTGGGGTTCAGCACTGGCCATGCAGTTGCTACGCAGCAGCACCGCCACCGTGCTTTGGGGCAGAAATCCGGAGCACGTTGCTGCAATGCAAGTGGCGGGCTGTAACCAGCGTTTCCTGCCCGATGTCCCGTTTCCACCCGGCCTGGAATTCGAGCCTTCACTGGAACGGGCGGTACGGTCTGCCGACGAAGTCCTTGTTGTTGTTCCTTCCCATGCCTTTGTCAAAATCGTGCAGGAGATCACCCCCTGGCTGGCGACCGGGCAGGGCCTTTGCTGGGCCTGCAAGGGTCTGGAACCGGGCAGTGGTCATTTTCTTCACCAAGCCGCGCAACTGTCCATTGGCAAAGACCGGCCAATGGCCGTTGTAACCGGACCTTCTTTCGCCATTGAAGTGGCCGCCAACCTGCCAACGGCCGTGACCGTGGCAGGCACGGATCAGGAGTACTGCATGCGCATGGCCCGGGCGCTTCACGGGGGTAATTTCCGTGCCTATACAAGCGACGATATTGTCGGTGCTGAACTCGGTGGTGCGGTCAAGAATGTACTCGCTGTGGCAACCGGAATCAGCGATGGTATGGGGCTTGGCAATAATGCAAGGGCGGCGTTGATTACCCGCGGCCTGGCTGAGATGATGCGGCTGGGGCGGATTCTCGGGGCCCGCGAGCAAACACTGACCGGCCTGGCCGGCATGGGTGATCTGGTCCTGACCAGTACCGGTGATCTCTCGCGCAATCGCAGGCTGGGCTTGGCTTTGGGCGCCGGTAAGACAGTAGAAGAGGCGGTGGCCGAGATCGGTCAGGTGGTGGAAGGTGTCAGCACAGCCGAAGAAGTCTGGAGACTGGCGCAGCGCCACCAGGTGGAAATGCCAATTTCCGAACAGGTCTATGGAATAATTTGTCAAGGCCGGGACCCAAATCGTAGCGTCCGTGAACTCCTCGCCCGCGAGCAAAAATCTGAACATGCCTGACATCGGTGGGTGATTATGGGGGAGTTGCGAGTGCTATCGACATGTTCCAGCAAATTGCATCTTTCATTCGAGCCCCACGAAATCCTGTTGCCTGAGTGCTTCGTACAGCACGATTGCGACCGTGTTGGAAAGATTCAGGCTGCGGCTGTCATTGCGCATCGGAATGCGTAGCACCTGCTGGCCTTCCTGTGCGAGGATTTCATTTGGCAGCCCCCTGGTTTCCGGTCCGAACAACAGGCCGTCCTCATCATGGAATTTTGCCTGATGATATGACCGGTTGCCGCGTGTAGAAAAAGCCCAGATTTTCATACTCTGATTTTTCTGACGGAAATCCGCCCAGTTCTTATAGCGTTCTACACGGGCCAGTTCATGGTAATCCAGGCCGGCGCGCCGGACACGGGAATCGTCCAGAACAAACCCCATCGGCTCGACCAGGTGCAGGCGCGCACCTGTGTTTGCGCACAAGCGGATGATGTTACCCGTATTCGGGGGGATTTCAGGCTGGTAAAGGACAATGTTAAACACCGCAAGCGCAGTCTGTGCTTTGCGAAGCCGGGTCAGATCTCATCGTCTTCGTGTACGAATTCCTTGACGATGATCACCTTGTGGTGTTTTGCATTCCTGAATTCCGAGCTGTCGCTCAAATAGTGGTGGTTAGTACAGCCGTCATCCTCGGCGCTGTCGCATTCTGTCTCAATCATTATCTCATGATGCTCTTGTGCATCATCGGTGAATTCCAGGTCATGCGGTGAAGGAATATCCAGCTGTTCGCCATCGATGAAAATTTCCACACCGTGAACGACGCGCAGAATGTCAACCGTTGTGCCATCCTGTGTGTAAATAGTCTCGGAATCACCCACTTCCAGGTGGCTGATATCCAATTGTTCAATCTGGATATCATCAGTCTTAACTTCGATCAACATTTCAGTCTGACCACCGGCAATGGCGGAACTGACCATCAAAATAGCAGGCAAAAAGACAGATGCCAATTGCATCAGGTGGCGGTTCAATTCGAGCTTCATAACAAGAGTTCTCCACGGATTTTTTGGTTTGCGACGAAACGAAACCCAGCAGTGATGCGGATTTCGGCGTTCCTGGTTAAAGACGCAGCATAACAAAAAAACGTCGCAATGTGTGTAACACATTGAATATATTAGAATAATGTTATTATTTGTTGATCTGAATTCAAACGTCAGGCTATTTGACAGAATACAATCAGGAGCGTATCTTTTACCCCCGCTGACACAATATATTGTGTCTTAAAAAAAAATAGCGCACAATACATTGTGCCTCATAATTAAATAAAACCAAATAATTAGACGGAAGATTTAATGGGCAGCGTGCAGGTTGAAGTCATTGGCATTGATTCAAAAGAAATTCCTTTCCAGGATGCGTCCCTGGATATCTGGGATAAGAAATACCGTCTGAAGTCCAAGAACGGCGAAATTATCGACGAAACCATGGATGACACCTTCAAGCGTGTGGCGCGCGCGCTGTCGGACGTTGAAGAAGGATCTGAAAAAAAACAGCAGTGGTACGAGTCTTTTCTGTGGGCCCTGCGTCGAGGCGCCATACCGGCCGGCCGGATTACTTCCAACGCCGGCGCGCAAGAGCACAAGCCGGCAACTTCGACCATCAACTGTACGGTCTCCGGAATCATCGAGGATTCGATGAACGGTATTCTGGAGAAGGTGCATGAAGCAGGCCTGACCCTGAAGGCAGGGTGTGGTATTGGCTATGAGTTTTCTACTCTCCGTCCGAAAGGCGCCTACGTTTCCGGCGCCGGTGCCTATACCTCGGGCCCGCTCAGCTTCATGGATATCTACGACAAGATGTGCTTCACCGTCTCCTCAGCCGGTGGTCGCAGGGGCGCGCAAATGGCCACTTTCGAGGTCGGGCACCCGGACACCATGGAGTTTATACGGGCCAAGCGCGAGGACGGCCGGCTGAGACAATTTAACTGTTCCCTGCTCATCACGGACGAATTCATGCAAGCCGTTGCGGAGAACCGGGACTGGCCACTTTCTTTCCCGATCAACGAGCACGAGCACGGTGAACTGGACCTGGAAAACAGTGACCAGGTCCTGTGGCGCGAGTGGCCGGATGTCGAGGGTTACATTACCCGCGATGATGGGCTGGTCGCGTGCCGGATATATAAAAAAGTACCGGCCAGAAGGGTGTGGGACATGATCATGTCTTCCACCTATGATTTTGCAGAACCCGGTTTCATCCTGGTTGACCGCATCAACGAGATGAATAACAACTGGTTCTGCGAGAACATCCGGGCAACCAACCCCTGTGGTGAGCAGCCCCTGCCTCCGTATGGGGCTTGTCTGCTGGGTTCGGTCAACTTGACCCGTTTCGTGGAAAAGCCGTTTACAGACCAGGCCTTTTTCAATTGGGACGAGTACCACAAGGTCGCGCGTATCTTCACGCGCATGCTGGACAACGTGGTGGAGATCAATGGCCTGCCGCTTGGGAAGCAGCGTGACGAGATAGCTCGCAAACGCCGGCACGGCATGGGTTTCCTGGGCCTTGGATCCGCCCTCACCATGTTGGGCATGAAGTATGGTTCACCGGATTCACTTGAATTTACGGATAAGGTGGCACGGGAAATGGCGCTGGCTGGCTGGGAAGAGGCTCTCGAACTGACCCGGGAAAAAGGCGCTGCGCCGATTATGCACGAGACCTTCGAGGTCACCGGTGGCATGATGCGACAGCGTCCTGAATTACTGGCGGATGGATATCGTATTGGCGACAGGATCAAGGGCAGTCTGCTCCATACCAAGTACAGCAGGTACATGAGTCAGATTGCTGAGTATGCGCCGGAACTGGTAGAAGCTTTGGCCGAAGAGGGTGCGCGCTTCACACACCATACTTCCATAGCTCCGACCGGTACGATCTCATTATCACTTGCCAATAACGTATCCAATGGAATCGAACCCAGTTTTGCGCATCATTACAGCCGCAACGTGATTCGGGAAAATAAAAAGACCAAGGAAAAAGTAGAAGTCTTCAGTTACGAACTGCTGGCCTACCGCACGCTGGTGAATTCCCGGGCTATGCCCGATGCCGAAGACGAAAGCCTGAAGCTGCCGGATTATTTTATTACGGCTGAAGACATATCGCCGGTCGCACACGTCGATATCCAGGCCGCAGCGCAGAAATGGGTTGACTCCTCGATATCCAAAACGGCCAATGTACCGACAGATTTTCCTTACGAAGATTTCAAGGATATTTACACCTACGCGCATGCAAAAGGGCTGAAAGGCTGCACGACTTTCCGGTTCAATCCGGAAGCCTTTCAGGGTGTGTTGGTGAAGGAAAAGGACCTGGAAAATACAACTTACCGCTTCGTGCTTGAAACCGGAGAGGAACTTGAAGTAGCCGGTAACGAAGAAATTGAATACGACGGTGAAATGCATACCGCGGCTAATCTCTTCGATGCCCTGAAAGAAGGCTATTACGGTAAGTTTTGATTGTTGATAAACAGATGAATCCGCAGGCACGGGGAAGAGTCAGGCCATACGGAAAGACTGCGAGCTTAAAGAGGTATTACAGCAGTCGGAGAGGTTTGGGGAGAAGGCAGTAGTCCAGAGTTAGCAGGCGATTGCAATTGCTTTGGAACAAGGATGGATGCACAACGGTACACGGATGTGTATGAGAATAATAAGCGTCAAGGATAAAGTGGCGGCGAGGGATGTATTGGGTTCCGCCAAACGAAGTAGGGAGGTGTCGCGTACAAGGACGTACACCTCTTTTTCCTGACGCAAATGATGCCTTCGAATACCCAGAAAAGGATTGAATACGAGTAGCAATCCTGTTGAGCGAACAAAGCATGGGGAGCACCGCAGGAATCGCCGATCACAGGGATGTATCGGCGATGAATTCCCTTTTAAGGATGAAAACAGGGTTTGAACAGAGCAGGAATTTAAAAAATACGCGCGTCATGGGCAGCAACGCTCTGCCCGCTGTCCGCACTCGAATGGCTGGAATCAAATGAGCATTAAGATCGAAGGGAAAATTATTGGCTATGAAGTCGTGAAAGAAGAAGCTGAAGCGAAATCAAACCCGCCGGTAGACGCCCATGCAGACGCCCAGGCAGACGCCGAGGCGCGAGCTCAGGCAGAAGCCCAGGCTGCAAACGGACAACGTCCGACTGCGAAGATAATCCGTATGACTGAGTGGGTCGCCCGGCCGGAAGGCATGGAGGCGCTGGAAGGTTCAACCTACAAGATCAAAACACCACTGGATGATCATGCGATGTATGTCACCATCAACGACATCATTCTCAATCCCGGTACCGAGCATGAGCAACGCCGCCCCTTCGAGATTTTTATCAACTCGAAGAACATGGACCACTTCCAGTGGATCGTGGCGCTGACACGCTTGATGTCAGCGGTTTTCCGCAAAGGTGGCGACGTGACTTTCCTGGCTGAAGAACTCCAGGCTGTGTTCGATCCCAAGGGCGGCTACTTCAAGCCCGGTGGAAAGTTCATGCCCTCCATTATCGCCGAGATCGGTGCAGTTATAGAACATCATCTGCAAAAAATTGGTCTGATGGAGAAAGAGGAGCTGTCAGAACAGCAACAGCTTATACTTGAGCAGAAACGGGCTGAGGCGGAGGCTGCAGCTCAAAAAAAAACGATAGCTGAAGCCGAAGCTGAAGCAAATGATTCCTATCCGGCTTCGGCGACACTGTGTAATAAATGCTACACGAAGGCAGTTATCATCATGGATAATTGTGCTACGTGTCTGTCGTGCGGTTACTCCAAATGCGGCTGACAAGCCCTCAGTAGTTTCGCTAAGCGCTGGGTAGGAACTGTTCCGCTATTATTGCGTTGCTACGTCTTTCTTCGTTCTATACAACCGGGACTGGTACCTTTGGTTCACGAAAGATGAGCGCTTTGTCTTGGTGGATCTGACGAGCCCTCTATGTCATGAAGCTCATTCATATTTTTTTGATGACCTGCACGGCGGCGGTGTGGGGTTACAACTTTATTGCAATCCGGGTTGCGCTCGAAGTGTTTACGCCCGGGCAGCTGGCATTTGCTCGTGCGGTCACGATGTTGCTCGTCCTCTTGCCCTGGTGGAAGCCATGGAAGCCGGTGTCACTGCGGTTTCTGACTGCATGCCTGTCCATTGGCGCGGTCGCGTTCTATCTGCTGTTTACGGCGGTCGGTATGACAGATAACCTGACCACGGTGGCGATCGGAACACAGTTGATGGCGCCGATTGCCGCCATAGTAGCCCTGCTGATCTATCACGAAGCGATCAGCCGCCGAAAGTGGCTGGGAATTCTCCTGGCTACCGCAGGTGCTATTTACCTTGCCGCCTCTGATGCCACCTCACTTTCTGCTGCGGCGCTGGGTATTACCGTGCTTTCAGTATCTTTTTACTCAGCCGGTTCGGTCGTTGCTGCCAGGTCTTCATCCGTGGGTGTATGGAGGATGCTTGCCTGGATATCAGCCATCGCAATCGTGCCAACAGCCATGATGGCGGGTTTATCCGGACCTCTTTTACCTGATCCATCCGTGCTTGAAATGAAGCACTGGCTGGCCGTTCTGTTTGCCCTGATTGTTTCCGCTCTGCTGGGCCAGGCAGTGCTATTGTCCCTCTATCGTTTATACCCGATCTCAGATGTCGCCCCTTACATACTGCTGATACCGGTTTTTGCCGCTTTGTTCGCGGTTCTGATTTATGGCGAGAGCCTTGAAGCGAGGTTGTTGCTTGGCGGTGCGATCGTGCTTGCCGGTGTTTGGATACAGCAGGTCAGTTCTTCCAAAGGAAGTAAACAGGAGGGGTTTCCTGCTGGATAATCCGGCTATTTGAATTGCACTCCGGTGAATACTGGTTTTGCTTTTCTTCCCGCCCGCTTTATGCCAAATTAGTTGGACTATGGAAGGCCTGTCATCAGTATTCCTGCATTTTTTGTGGTTGATTCCACTGGTCGTTTTAATTGCCTACATCGGTTCGCCTCGCTTCAGGGGAACGATGGGCGAGACGCGTGTCCGGCGAATCCTTGCAGCGATGCTGCAGAAGAATCAGTACACGGTGCTCAATAATCTGACCATTCCCTCCGGGGGTGGAACCACGCATATCGACCACCTGGTGGTTTCACCGTTCGGTATTTTTGTAATCGAGACCGTTTACCGCCGCGGAATCATTTCCGGGACAGAGTTTCAGGACAGGTGGAAGCAATACAGGCTCGGGCGTTCCACGCGTTTTGAAAATCCGCTACATCAGAACTACCTGCATATACAGGCGCTGGGGCGTTTGTTACAACTGCCAGATTCACGGTTTCATTCCATCGTGGTATTCGCTGGCCATAAAAGATTCAAAGGCGCCATGCCCGCAAACGTTTTGCCCGTTGAAAAACTCATTCCATTGATCAGGAAACGGAATGAGAAACTGCTGCCACCTGAAAAAGCCAACCGGGCCCTGAAGCAGCTTGAGGAGGCGCGTCTGAACGCGCGTAAGGGTTTTTTCTTCGACTCGTGGTCACTGTTGCGTCTTGCGCTTATGGTGGCGCTATTTGTGCTGGGCTGGTTCGCTTTCGGGGGTGAGCTGGAAAAGCTTGTCAACGGTTTGCAGGAACGCATGGAAATGAAGTCAGCCGCGGAAAAATTTCATCCAGATGGCCGCCGCAAGTCCGAACAGGAACTGTGGGAGGATGCCTTGGTATGCGCGTATTCCGCGGATAGCGGAAGATGTGCCTGTTACGAGCCTGATGGTTCAAAAGTCGACCTGGAACCTGGTAAATGCAAGTCGCTATCCGAGCGCGGTTCAATTTTAAATCAGTGATTCCAGAGAATTCAGCCAGGTCCATCCGGCCCGGCCACGATCATGGTTGTTTTGCAGACCCTGGCACCGCATTTTTACGCTTCATGCCTCCAATCAGGCTGGCTACGATGATGGCAAGGTAGAACATTCCGGTCACCGCTTCCAGGATGACCAAAACTTGAGCCACCGGTGACACCGGGCTGATATCGCCATAACCCAGCGTAGCCAGAGTAACGAAACTGAAGTAAGTCATCGTGAACATGTTATCAACCCAGGCCCCTGTTTCTATTCCCTTTATTGCTTCTGGCGAGGCTTCCAGAAGGAGCGTATAGAAAATGGCCCAGATCAGACCCAGGATTAAATACAGGGCGACCGAGCCGACAATCTTGTTGATGTCCACTGAACCGGTCAACAGCACCTCGCTTCCAACCAGCCATGCAGCAGATATGAAAAACACCATCATGAGTGACAGGTAGACGAATTCAAAGTAGTAATGATCGTAAGCGTTTCGCGCCACCACAACCATCAGCGTTACCCCGATAATTACCATCCACCTGATGAGCCAGCCTCGGTTTTTACTTAAACTTCCCAGGGACACCAGCATCAGGATAATGCTCGAGGATTCGAGTATTTGCAATGAGAGCCTGTCTGGAAGTTCCTTGGTGAGGGCCCCGGTCAGTAACATCCCTATCAGGGCCAGGGTCAGCCAGATGAAATTTTTGTTCCCGGTTCTTTTTGTCATAAGCCGCTCCTGCTTCAAGCAACATATGATGCCGCAGACCGCCGTGAAAAACCAACCCGGCGTGCGTACTTCGCATATGTGGTTCAGGCTGCAGGATTATTCGCATCCGGTTGGGCATGTATTGTTCTATATAATGAAAACAATAATGTTGTGCGCCTTTTGCATATGCGCCGGCGAAAGGTGAGCAGAGAAACAAGAGCCATGTACCTGACCGAAGAACTGATAAGGAAAAAGCGCGACGGTGTGACGCTGGATGAGGCGGAGATCAGAGCTTTTGTCGAAGGCGTGTCCACGGAATCGATCAGCGACACACAGATTGCAGCTTTTACCATGGCAGTCTGGTTCCAGGGTATGGACCTGCCCGAACAAATGGCATTCACACTGGCCATGAGGGATAGCGGTGAAGTCCTGCGCTGGAGCCAACTTGATGGTCCGGTGTTGGACAAGCATTCAACCGGTGGTGTGGGTGACCTGGTCAGTCTGATCCTGGGTCCGGTTGTTGCCGCCTGTGGCGCTTATGTTCCGATGATTTCGGGTCGTGGGCTCGGTCACACCGGAGGCACCCTGGATAAACTGGAGAGCATCCCCGGGTTCAATACATCGCTCGCAGTAAACAAGTTTCAGGGACTGATTGAGTCCAACGGTATCGCCATTATCGGCCAGACCAGTGCTCTGGCCCCTGCCGACCGGCGTTTTTACGCGGTGCGCGATGTGACGGGCACTGTGGCCTCGATACCATTGATTGTTGCGTCCATTCTTTCCAAGAAACTGGCGGAGGGTCTGGATGGATTGGTGATCGACGTCAAGCTGGGCTCTGGCGCTTTCATGCGGGAAGCTGCTCAAGCGCGGCAACTGGCTGGGGAAATCGCCCGCGTATCTTGCCAGGCAGGCTTGCCCTGCACTGCTTTGATCACAGACATGAATCTGCCTTTGGCAGACTCAGCCGGCAATGCACTCGAAGTTCGTGAGGCGATTGATTTTCTCACCGGTGCAAAGCGGCATGGGCGATTGAACGACGTCGTTGTGGCCCTGAGCAGCGAAATGCTTGTACTGGGAGGACTGGCCAGAGATCTGGAACAGGGCAGGGGAATGGTCACTCGCGTGCTGGATTCCGGTCAGGCGGCGGAACGATTCTCCAAAATGGTGACTGGCCAGGGTGGCCCCGACGGACTGGTGGAACACCCTGACAGGCACCTGCCGGCTGCGCCCTTTTCCAGGCCTGTTTTTCCTCAAGCGCCTGGTGTTGTGACCCACATCGATACCCTTTGCGTGGGTACTGTCGTAGTCCACCTGGGGGGTGGCCGTCAGCATGTCGGGGATACGATTAACCCAAGTGTCGG
>PVMS01168785.1_pt1 | contig 18592 bp, 19 predicted proteins | sample 1853461 | NCBI WGS metagenome assembly PVMS01 (sample SAMN08582032, study PRJNA380276) | Marine sediment metagenome, whole genome shotgun sequencing project. | isolation source: ocean sediment barecode stripped | collected 2017 | reverse complement strand
CGCGCCGCCTGTACACCATGGAAAATCGCGGACACCGGGATCAAATCAGAGGCGTGCAGGTGTTCTGTCGCTACCGCCACGCTGGTCAGCGCGGTTTGAATCTGGACCACGCCAGGGCCTGCCGCGTCAGCAGACGGTATTATCGGAGCGATCTTTTCACTCAGTTGGGACGACAGATACTGCTGGATATCTTCCAGCGTTTTCGCGCTCACCTGCGGGCCGGGTTCCGGCTTTGGGTACAGCACCACGGCATCGACCAGCGCGGACTGATAGTTCTTCGAGTTGAGGTGCGGCGCGAACCATCGCTTGCCCTTGGCACCTTTGTGGATCTCGACCTCTTGAAGCCGCGCATACACGCTGTCGTCACCCAGGAAGCCCGAATTCTTTGGTTCGTCGCCCGCCCAAACTGATACGGTCCCCAGGCCAACCAGGGTCCCAACCAATAGCGCGAACTGGTGCAGACTCACAGTGACAGATTTCATTGGTATCTCCAATTTGAGTTGGTGATCGTCCTTCCGCCCCGACCAATTCTTTGCCTTTCTCCGCCGCTATGGCTTCTTCGGCATCGGTGGTGGCGTGTAGCTTTTCCATTTTCCACTTTGGATGAATGCGGAAGTTTCCTTCTTGGCGGTACGATCCGCATTCTTGTACGCCTGAGTGACATCAGGCGGCAGGACATATTCATCGACTGTAGCCATGCGTACCACGATGTCGTCCTTCGTGACGTTGATGACCATCAAGTCGCGCGCCAATGCCAGCGGACCGTCATAGGTCTTACGGACACCATCCATAATCGCGGCGTTGTTCTCAGGTGACTGCACCGAATGGTAGCCGACGGCCAAACGCGGCTTGAGAGTGGACATTACCTTGCCAAAAGCGGTCGGCTCGGTGTGGATTCGGGTAGAGACATAGGTTGCCTGGCCCAGATCCCAGCCGAAATACTTGGCCAGCGCCCCGGGCGGAAGGAAGCACTCATGGGAGGCGACGTCGGCCCCTTTCGCATACTCCATGTACCACTTGTTCGGGTAGGTATCCCCACCGAAGATGTACTTAAGGCCGTTCCAATCCAGACTGTAACTAACAGATCCATCGAGCGAGTGGATCGCGGGCCAGGAGCGGATGGTGACCCCGTTCTCCTGGAACACGACTTTGTTGATCTGTTTGTAGTCGAACTCGTGCACGACGATTTCCGCACCAGCGTCCGGCAGCGCACCGCTGCGGGTGGCGAGATCCCACGCGTAGCCCGTCTTCATACTGTTCGCAAAGGACCTGGTACCCATCGCCGGGCTGGAGCCACTGGGTCCGTAGAGGTGGATCGGGGTATAGCGACCTGAAAGCCAGCCACCGATATGGACACCCATGAAGTCGCCCACGTGGTCGACATGCAAGTGGCTTGCAAAAACCTTATCGATTCTTGAAAAATCAGGTCGCAGCGAAAACAGGTTGGCCAGCATCCCCGAGCCGACATCGAACAGAAAAATATCTCCGTTACCAAGTTCGACAAGGTACGAGATCGAAACAGCCGCTCGGGTCTGGTTTGGCATGCCGGTGCCGAGGGCGGTGATTCTCATTTCGGCGGCGCCGAGCAGCTCAGTGTTCGGAAAGTAGCTGGCCGGATACTGACCATCGACTATTTCAACAGGCTTGCGTCCCAGCGGAGCAAACTTCGACTCATCGTCCTGGGCCTGTGCCTGGTGACCCAAACTGCCTGTAATGACAATCCCAATAGCCACGCCTATTACGGGTAGAAATATTCTGATGATCTTGCTTTTCGATAGCATCGATTCGCTCCTTCACAACTACTATGATTATGGCAGCTCTAAGGTCGTTTGCCAGATGCCATGACCGCCTTCATCAAAACCGGTCGCTGGGATGTCTGCAAGGCCCTTGCGCTGGTGGCCGAAGGGTCCAGAAAAGAATATCCTTGGTCAGTCAAATACTAGGAAACCCTGATCATGATGACGAGAGACTATCGACCCAAATTTCTCACCTGCGGCCTCGCCGCCTGCCTTGTGCTGTTGTGTGGCGCATCGGCCCACGCTGCGGGATTCTATATTTCCGAAGTGGGCACGCCGACCAGCCTGGGCACCGCCGGTGCGGCCAACGTCACCAATAACTGGGGGCCCGACGCCGCCTGGGCCAATCCCGCCGGTCTGACCGGCGTAAAAGGTACCGTGGCGGTGGCTGGATTGCAGGTCATCGCGCCAACCATGAAGTGGGATACGGATCTTGCGGAGAAAGGCGGCGACGACGGCGGTAATGCGGGTGAGCCCGCGGGCGTACCCAGTTTCTTCTTTCATCAAGCGCTGACCGACAAGTGGCATTTCGGCTTCGGCTTCTCGGCGCTACAGGGAGGCGGCGCCGACTATGGCGATGACTTCGTCGGCCGCTACGGGACGATCGATATTGCCCTGACCGGCGTGGGCGCCACCTATTCACTTGGCTACGAGGTCAACGATCGTCTGTCGCTGGGCTTTGGCGGATCGGTCGTCTACACGGTGTACAATCAGGACATCGCGATCAACCTCGGCCCCCTACCCGACGGCAAGGTCAAGATCAAGGACGCCGATGACACGGGCGTCCAGCCTATCGTCGGTTTGCAATATGCAGTCACGGACAGGCTCCGGTTCGGCGTCACCTACCGGGCCGAGTTCGACGCGAACCTGAAGGGGAACGTCGAGTTCAAGAAGCTGCCTCCGGTCGTCCCGTTACCGCCTCAGACCAATATTAAGCTCGAGTGGACGAATCCTCAGACGCTGAATGCAGGTCTCGCCTACACGTTGGGTGGCAACAAGAAGCTGTTCCTCAGCGGCAACTGGCAACAATGGTCGGAGTTCAGCAAGAACCAGCTCATCATCGACACCGCCGCGGGCAACGCCGTAACGACCCTGGATCGCGACTGGGATGACACCTGGAGTGTGTCCATCGGCTATGGGAACATAAGTGAATACAGGGGATTTTCCTTTGGCGTGGCCTACGAGAGTTCACCGGCCGATGACGATGTCCGCACCATCGATTTTCCCGTCGAGGAAAACTGGAAGTTCTCAGCAGCCTATGCGCGCGCGAAGGAATCCGGTCGTGGCTGGTCGGCCGGCGCTACCTTGCAGATATTCGGCGACGCGAAAGTAGATCAGACCATTCAGGGCGTCCGGTTCAAAGGCGACTTCAGCGACTTCTATGTCCTGTTCGCAGGCCTGACGATGAGGTTTTAAACATTTGCCCTGTCGATCCCTGCATGACGGGCAGAGACAACAGGGTCCAAAAATTCGGAGGCAATCGATCTTCCGGTGACCGGGACAGACAATAGAGGAAATGAGATGCAAATTTCGAGATACCAGGAAGTGAAAACCACAAGCCTACGTTTGTTGCTGTCGGCCGTTATCGCCATGATGCTGTTTGCGACGCAAGCCACAGCGCACGACCATAGTTTTATCCGTGCGATTCATGCCGATCGCCCGAGTGAGAATGTTTTCCGGGTCGACATCGAGAAAATAGACGGTGAAGAGCCTAATATGGCGCCCAACCACCGCATAGATCCTGGCCAGCGCAGTGTGGAGGTCAGCCTGGTCTTCAATTCCAAATTTGGCACCGGCATGGATGAGACACAGGGCGAAATCTATACCAAGACCTTCACGATGGCTGTCGTAGCCGGGAAGACCTATACGATCGCGGCCAAAGTCGACACCCATGCTTCCGAGGCCGCCCAAAAGGACGGATCCTTCTGGACACCGTTTATTTATAAGACGGAGTGATATCTGGGCGATCCCGTCCTGTAGCTCCGCTCCACGACGGGTTTGACTCCCGCTGTGCCTTCGGTCGATCTAATCGGCACGATCAGCCACCCCCACTTTCGGCGTTGCGGCTGCTACAATCCGCAGCCAGTCAAATCTCACAACATAGGGCTACACATGGCAACTGCAAAAGCGCGACACATCCTGGTTGAGACCGAGGAACAGTGTCTGGGACTGATCGAAGAGATTGGCAACGGAGCCGACTTCGGCGAACTCGCCAAGCAACACTCCAAGTGCCCGTCGGGTAACCGTGGTGGTGACCTGGGTAGTTTTGGCCGGGGTCAGATGGTGCCGGAATTTGACGCGGTCGTCTTCAGTGGCGATCTCAACAAACCGCTCGGACCGGTGAAGACATCATTTGGTTATCACATCCTCGAAGTCACCGAACGTGAAGATTGACGGATAGCACGGTGACGGAGGATCGCGACCGGATCATCCTTTTTGTCGTTACCAGCCACGATGAACTGGGCGACACGGGGAAAAAGACCGGCTATTACCTGTCGGAACTGACCCACCCCCATCGGGTTCTGACCAACCATGGTTATCACGTTGAATTTGTCAGCCCGCATGGCAGTCGTCCGCCAATGGACCCGTCCAGCGCGGACTCCGGCGACCAGGTCAGCGATGCTTTTCTCGACACAGAGAACTGGACAGCAGCGCTCGACGCCAGTCTGCATCCCGATGATGTCAATCCATCGCGCTATTCGGCGATCTTCTTCGTGGGTGGTCACGGCGCGATGTGGGATCTGACAGACAACCATCTGTTGGCTGAAATCACTGCGACTATCTACGAATCCGGCGGCGTCGTTGGCGCCGTCTGTCATGGTCCCGCCGGACTGATCAACGTGACCCTGTCCGATGGCAGCTATCTCGTCGAGGGCAAGACCGTTGTGTCCTTCACCAACGAGGAAGAAAAAGCGGTCGAACTGGATGCCATCGTGCCTTATCTGCTCGAGGACAAGCTCAGCAGTCGCGGGGCGACCTTTATCTCCGCCGCACCCTTCGAGCCGCAGGTCGTTACCTGCGAGCGTCTCGTGACCGGGCAAAATCCGGCCTCCGCCAATGGAGTCGGTCTGGCGATCGCAACACTCCTGGATGAGGCCTGATTCCTTCTTTTGTTACAGGGACCGTACCTGTCGACGCTGCAGTGCAAGAATCATGCTTGCAAAACCTTGATTAACCATAATGTATTGGGTAGTGTGGCCGCGACGAATTGCCGATCCGTCAGGGTCGGCCGGACAACGGCCGTTTCGTCAGATTCGTCACTTTCCTTTTAAAACCGATATCGGAGATACACCAGATGAACAAAAAAGTTGCTCTCACTGCCGCCGCTCTCATGCTCACATTGGGCCTGAGTGGTTGCGCAACGACACAAAGTGTTAAGGACGCGCAGGCCGCAGCCGACCGCGCCCAGTCGACTGCTGACGGTGCTGCCAGCGCAGCCTCCGCCGCACAGTCTTCAGCGGACGACGCGAAGCGCATGGCTGCTAATGCCCAGAACACGGCCAACAGCGCCGCACAAGCCGCATCTGCCGCGCAGAGCTGCTGCAATGCAAATGCTGAAAAGATGGAACGCATGTTCCGTAAGAGCACGTCCAAGTAACATCGGACAACATAAGTGTTCAGGAGCCGCGACCTGAGGTCGCGGCTTTTTTTTACCCTCAGGTTCGGGGACCTTGCCTATTTGGCTAGCCCGCGACGGGCTGGACGACGAGCATTACCCAGATAGTAACCACGACAATACAGATGAGATTCATCCAGATGCCTGCGCGGATCATCTCCTGTATTTTCAGATTGCCGCCAGCAAATACAATCGCGTTGGGCGGCGTTGCGACCGGCAACATGAATGCACAGCTTGCAGACACGGCAGCCGCGGTTGCCAGCATCACCGGTGACATACCGACGCCAATCGCGACAGCAGAGAAGATGGGCACCATTGCAGCGGTTGTCGCGGTATTGCTGGTCAGCTCTGTGAGAAAAACCATCAATGTCGTCGCCAGTGCGACAAAGAGCCACGGTGACAGGCTATCGTATTGACCGAGCTGGTTGCCGATCAGTTCACTCACCCCGTTAGCGTGCAGGGCGGACGCCAGACTCAGACCACCGCCAAACAGAATAAGCAGCCCCCACGGCAGACCGGTCATCGTCTCCCAGTTCATCACCCGCCTGCCCTCTCCGGCGGGAAGCAGAAAAAGACTGACAGCGGCGATGATCGCTATGCCGGTATCGGTCAGGCCTGCGAAGGGCGTGGCACCAGCAATCTCCCATTGGCCAAGCACCGGTCGCAGCAACCAAAGTATCGCCATCGCAACGAAAACAACCAGTGTTGCCTTTTCACCGCGTTTCATCGGCCCCGCTTTGTCTGTGCCCAGACCCTCGACAGAGAGCGTGACGCCGCGGCACGGGAACAAGACCCGCGTCAGCAATAACCAGAGAATGACCAACAACACGAATACCAGCGGCAGGGCCATCATCATCCAACGCGCAAATCCCAGCTCCAAGCCGAGGTTATCCCTGACAAACGAAGCCAGAAACAGGTTGGGCGGCGTGCCTATCAGGGTCGCGACACCGCCGATCGATGCTCCGTAGGCGATGCCAAGAAGCAGCGCGGCGCTAAGTTCGTCAGCTGAACCCTCGGTGCCGCTGTCTACTTTTCTCAGGACACTCGTGGCGATAGGAAGCATCATGATGGCGGTCGCGGTGTTTGATACCCACATGCTCAGAAATGCGGTGATGCCGATAAAGGTGCCGACAACATGGTCGGCCCTGGTACCCACCAGCCTCAACGCCCGTGTCGCGATGCGCCGGTGCAGACCCCAGCGCTCCATCGACAATGCGACGACAAAACCACCCAGAAACAGGAATATGAGTTCGTGACCGTAAGGAATGGCTGTCTCGCGGATACTGCGTATGCCGAACAAGGGGAAAGTGGCCAGCGGCAATAACGCTGTCGCAAACACCGGGATCGCCTCGGTGATCCACCACACCGCCATCCAGACTGCGATCGCGGCTGTCGCTCTGCCAGCAGGCCCAAGGGCCGCAGTCTCAAGCACCAGATAGGCCACCATCGCCAGCAGAGGGCCCGCAACCCGGCCGAGCCTCCTTGTTTTGCTACTCAACACACCCTCCCTACTCGCTCGCGGCCCAAGCTCAACTTTACTCTTTCGGGAGAAAAAGATAGCCCGGCTACCGGCGCTCTGCTATTGACGGGTCCCCTGCCACTGCGTACGCTTTCGCGAGCATCCGTTTACCCGGGGACCAACATGTCGATGCGCATCACATTCGAGCTTAGCGATAAGGATGTCTTTCACTTTCACGAGTGCATGGAAAAAGCACGGAATGCCGTGAAGGACGCAGAAGAACACGAAATAATCGACGCCGCCCGCGGTTTATTCGTGGAAATGCAAGACGCTCGAGCACCCACCTTTGTAAAGGATCGCCTGCACCAGCTCGAATCAATGCTGGCGATGCTTGAAGACGAAAACTGGAATCTGCCGGAAGCGCCACGTAACCGACTTCTCCGGGCGCTGGTGTATTTCTGCGACCCGGATGACCTGATCCCGGATAACATCCCGGGAATCGGATATCTCGATGACGCCATCATGATCGAACTCGTCTTCCGTGAGTTAAAACATGAAATCGAGGCATTCGACGACTTCCAGGCGTTCTGCAAGACATACAACCGCCGCTTCAAACTAGGCAGGGACTCCGCCAGCCGCGCCAAACGAATCAAGGTCAAGCGCGATGACCTGATGGAACGGATCGAACGTCGAAAATTGAAAGACAGCGAGTCGCATCCCGAGGCGAGCGGTCTGTTCTGACGGCACGTCGTAGCGCAGGTCGCGGCCATCGGCCCGACACCAAACAATCCTTCCACGCCCGGTTATCGATTCCGGTTGACATGTAGTGTTGGCTGGACAAAACTTTGCTGCGCAGCAGCAAAATTGTACCGTTCAAATCTCATCGTGATCGCCCGGGGGAACCGCAAGCATGCGTCGAGTCATCTTTAATCAGAAAGGCGGCGTTGGAAAATCCAGCATTGCGTCAAATCTGGCGGCAATCAGCGCGCACCACGGCATACCAACATTGCTGGTCGACCTGGATCCGCAAGGCAATGCATCTCAGTACCTGCTGGGTGATGACTTCGGTGGCATCGGAGCGGATGTCAGCGACATGTTCGGCGACCTGCTCAAATTCGGTGCTGGAAACCGCGACACAAGCGACTATGTGACCGACACGATTTTTCCCGATCTTTCGGTTCTGGCCTCCTCGCCCGATCTTAACGAACTGGAAGCCAAACTCACCGCCAAGCACAAGATTTACAAGTTGCGCGACGCGCTCATCGGTCTGGAAGATGAATTCGACGCTATCTATATCGATACGCCGCCTGCCTTCAACTTCTTTAGCCTGTCTGCGCTTATCGCAGCTCAGGGCTGTCTCATCCCATTCGATTGTGATGATTTTTCCCGGCGTTCCTTGTACCAGCTCATGGAGAACGTCGAGGAAACCCGCGGAGATCACAACGATGAGCTTCACGTCGAGGGAATTATTATCAATCAGTTCCTGGCGCGAGCGAAATTGCCGCGAACCCTGGTGGACGAACTGTGCGGCGAGGGCCTCCCGGTGCTGGCAACAAAACTCTCGTCATCCGTCAAGATGAAGGAGTCACACGAACAGGCGATGCCCCTGATTCACCTGGCGCCAAGGCACAAGTTGACCTGTGAATTCCTGGCCCTTTTCGAAGAGCTCGAGGCCACCTGATATGTTCAGCGTGGGCGGGATTTCAACATCTCGTCCTCGGCCCGCCGGCCGGCCCTTCTGAGCGACCCGAAGATTTCGTCGTAGTCCGCCAGCGACGCCTCGATGACCCTGGCCGCATGTTCACGATCATAGATATCGGTGATGCGAACCGACGAATCGAGTGCATCGCTCATCTTGTAGGTGCTGAAATAATGTTTTAGTCGCTGCACCAGGACTTCGGGGAGATCGCTGATCGCCTGTACCGAGTTCCAGATAAAATCGTTACGAAGCACGGCAATGATCTTGTCGTCCGCCTCTCCCCCATCCAGCATTTGCAGACCACCGATCACGTTTGCGTCGAGGATAATGTCTCCACGATCGATACGCCTCTCGCTTATTACGCAGATATCCAGTGGATCACCATCGGCAACGTCTGCCCCCGGCATCAAATCCCTGACGCGGTCGCCACAGTAGGTTTGCGGGATGAAACCATACAAAGCCGGTGGGGTGGCCGAGGTCCGTTGCGGCCGGTCGACAATGGTGTAGCCGGTTTCTTTATCGACCTCGTACTTGACCAGATCGAAAGGCGTGATCTCGATATACGCCCTGACCTCGAACGGGGGGTTGCGCCCCGGGGAAAGACCGTGCCAGGGATGGGGCCGCCAGCTGTGAAAATCGGATTTATCGGTCATGGCAGGACTCTCCTGTTTCAGTATCGAATCAGCGCGGAACCCCAGGTGAAACCACCACCAAAGGCTACGAGCAAAAGAAGATCGCCACGCTTGATGGTGCCGTCGCGAACAGCGACATCCAGCGCCATGGGTACCGACGCGGTCGAAGTGTTGCCATGATCCTGAACGGTTTGAATAACACGGTCCATCGGCATTTTCAGCTTTTTGGCTGTCGCCTGAATAATCCGGATATTGGCCTGATGCGGGATCAACCAGTCGATATCGCTCTTCGTGATGCCGTTTTTCTCCAGTGTCTCATCGACAATGCGACCCAGCGTCTTTACGGCAACCCTGAACACTTCATTGCCGATCATCCGAACGGCGTCACGACCGGCGTGGAAATCGTCAGGTTTCTTCGAAACGCCTGACGGGTAATAGAGGAGATCCTTGTACTTGCCGTCCGCATGCAAATGAGTCGAGATGATGCCCGGCTCGGCTTCTGGCTGGAGTACTACCGCGCCGGCGCCGTCGCCGAATAATACGCAGGTCGCGCGATCGGTCCAGTCGGTGATACGCGACAGCGTCTCGGCGCCTATCACGAGAGCATTCTTCGCGTCGCCGGCGCGGACGAACTTGTCGGCCACACCGAGCGCGTAGACAAAACCCGTACATGCAGCCTCTATGCTAAAGGCGGCGCAACCATGTATTCCGAGACGGGCCTGGAGCAGGCACCCCATATTGGGGAATACCTGGTCCGGGGTCGTTGTACCGACGATAACGAGATCGATGTCATCGGGTCCGACATTCGCGGCATCCATGGCCTGCCGGGCGGCACCCTCCGCAAGATCCAGGGTGGTTTCATCGTCCGCGACGATATGTCGTCGCTCCACACCGGTGCGGCTCTTGATCCATTCATCGGTCGTGTCGACCATTTTCTCAAGATCTGCATTGGTCAGGACCTTGTCCGGCAGGTGACGCCCCGTTCCCGCTATTCTCGAATAGATCAAATCATTTGCTCCATTTCCGGCAGTTTTTCGAGCAATTCGCCGATCTGCGTCGGTACACCTTTCTCAATTTCAACCACTGCCGTCCGAATCGCGTTTGCGTAGGCTAACGCATCCGCGCCGCCATGGCTCTTGATGACGATCCCCCGCAATCCTACGAGGCTGGCGCCATTGTATGCGCGCGGGTCCAGCTTGTTCCTCAGAGACCTTATCAGGGGCCAGCCGGCCACAGCCGCAATCCGGTTCAAGACACTGTTCTTAATTTCCGCCCGAGTAGTGGCCGCCAGCATCCGCGACATGCCCTCCATCGTCTTCAGGGCCACGTTGCCGGTAAAACCGTCGGTCACCACCACGTCTACCCGACCCGACATGATGTCGCTGCCTTCAACGAAACCAATATAGTTGAGTTGGCTTTGTGCCAGGATTTTGCCCGCCAGCCTGATACTGTCGCTGCCCTTGATCTCTTCCGTCCCGATGTTGAGCAGGCCGACTTTTGGTGATGCTATGTCGTGAATATCTGCAGCAACGACAGTGCCCATGACCGCGAACTGGACAAGCTGCTTCGGCGTACAGTCCGCATTGGCGCCAAGATCGAGCATATGGGTGTGTCCACCGATTGCGGGAATGGCGGATATGATCGCCGGCCTGTCGATACCGGGCAAGGTCTTGAGAACAAAGCGCGAAGTCGCCATTAACGCACCGGTGTTGCCGGCGCTCACGCATGCGGCGGCCCGGCCCTCCTTGACGAGATTGATGGCCACCCGCATCGAGGAATCTTTCTTTTTTCGCAACGCGTCGGCTGGCGGTTCGCCCATTTCGACGACTTGAGTCGCTGCGACCACTTCAATCCTATCGCGGACAGATGCGCCTGCCAGTCGCGGCTCAATCTGATCAGCCACACCGACCAGGATGAGCGAAACATCGGGGAGAGTTCGCAACAACTTCAGGCAAGCCGGAACCGTCAGGTCGGGACCCGAATCCCCACCCATTGCGTCGATGGCGACGACGAGGGGCTTGCTCATGCTTGTATCCCGGTGAACGTGTCTGGTGGATTGCCTTAGGAGCCCTTACACCCAGGGCAGGCGTTTAACCTGTTCCGTTTACCCTATTCTTCGTCGTCTTCGACTACAACCGCCTCCACAACCTTACGACCGCGATAGAAACCATCGCTACCGACATGATGTCTGCGATGAATTTCACCCGTGGTCTGATCGGCCGACAGGGTCGGCCCCTTGAGGCTGTCGTGTGAGCGACGCATGCCGCGCTTCGACGGTGTCTTTCTGCTTTTCTGTACTGCCATGACTCGTGTCTCCTGGTGTAGCTTTCAATTCGTTTTCAGACTCGCCAGGACCGCAAAAGGGTGTCGGGACGAATCTGATTCGCTCTCGTGTTCCGATTGTTCAACTTTGCCCGCCAGCGGACCACACTGCTTTCTGTCATCGTGCAAGGCGATCATCGGTAGCGCGAGCAGTACCTCATCTTGCACCAAATCCCCCAATGTCAGGGACTCTGCCTCACATGCCTCATATCCATCCGGTAGATCCGGTTTTGTCCCGGGTGCCGCAATTCCCACGCACAGTTCGATCTCCAGCGTCTGATCGACCCTGTCGAGACATCGCTGGCAGTCTCGCGAAACACTCGCTATCACCTGCCCCGCAACCAGAGGCACACCGTCCGCCGAACGACTGATGTGCAAATCCACATCGATCTCACCGCCACCTTCTACGGCCTCTGCCAGCCTCGGCAAATCCGCAAGTGGCAGCCTGACTTTCAGGTGCCCCCTGAGAGTCCGTCTTGCTCCATCGGACCTGGAGGCACACAGATCATCAGTAAGAATGACAGACATAACCGACTAATTTTATCGTTCGTTGATTTCACTGTCAAAACCTGATCCACTGCAGCCTCATGCTGATAGCATAAGAGTCGCACCCCGCAGTCAATGAATGCCCAGACCCGGACAAAGCCCCGAAATCTCGTCCTCGCGTCTGGTTCGCCCTACCGGCGGGAACTGCTTGATCGACTGGGCATCCCTTTCGAGTACAAAAGCCCCGCCGTACCCGAGGAACGCCGTCCAGGCGAAGAGCCGGGCGAGCTGGCTACCCGTCTTGCGGAATCAAAAGCGCGTGCCATTGCCGCTTCCTACCCGGGATTCGTCGTTGTTGGATGCGATCAGGTCGCATTGCGGGATGGTGAAGTACTCGGCAAGCCGGGGACGGCAACTGAGGCCGTCGCCCAGTTGTCAGCGAGTTCCGGCCGGGCGGTCGAGTTTCTGACCAGCATTTGTGTCCTCGATACTGAAAAAGATGGCAGCGATCCTTTTCTCCACGTTGATATCACGAGAGTCGCATTCCGTCCTCTTTCCGATGACGAAGTGAGACGCTATGTTGACCGCGAGCAGCCGCTGGACTGTGCGGGTAGTTTCAAGGCGGAGGCGCTCGGAATCTCACTGTTCGAACGCATCGATTCAAGCGACCCGACCGGATTGATTGGTCTGCCGCTGATCTGGTTGTCGGGTGTGCTGCGCCATATTGGTTTCGAAATCCCCTGATCGCCACCAGGGAATCGGAATCTCTACCTGATCAGCCACCCGGGCAACTCACACAGATCTTCCAGACAGGCTTCCGGGTTCTGCCTTTCCAGTCTTTGGCGCCGGTGGGCCCCCCACACGACGCCTACCGCCGCTACATCGGCCTCACGAGCCATGCGCAGGTCGTAGTCGGTATCGCCGACCATCAGGGTCAGGGAGGCATCCGTCCCGAGGCACTCCATGATCTGGTGCAACATCAGTGGGTGCGGTTTCGATCTGGACTCGTCACAGGTCCTCGAGACATCGAATAATGATTCAAATCCCGTGCGACGCAGATCCAGATCGAGCCCATGACGACTTTTCCCGGTCGCAACGGCGAGCAGGAAGCCCATTTCCTGCAAACGGCATAACATGTCGCGAACCCCGGGATAGGGTTGAGACAGCTGTTGGTCCGTGGCGAAAAAATGACGTCGGTAGGCTGAGGCAAAAACCTCGAAGTCGGAGCGACCGTCATCCGGATAGAGAGCCTGCCATGATTCCTGCAGGCCCAAGCCTATGATTTCCCTGATTTGTCTATCGGTCCGGGCCGGCATGCCAATCTCCCCGATAGCGAATTGCGCTGATCGGACGATCGCCTGGGTCGAGTCCATCAAGGTTCCATCCCAGTCAAAAACGATCAGGCGCCATCTTGATCCGGGGAAGCCCTTATCCATTCACGAACTCGTACCCTGCGCCGGAGGCAGATCGGAAGCTCCCCGGCCGCGCCTGCTCGTCATCCGGTCCATCACCGCCCGCAGATCATCCGGCAGCGGTGAATTGAAAAAGCGGGGTTCACCGCTGACAGGATCGTCATAGGAGAGTGAACTGGCGTGAAGGAAAATCCGTCGCAGCCCGAAACCCGCCATCTGCCGATTGAACTCCTTGTCTCCGTACTTATCGTCGCCGGCCAGGGGATGACCGGCGGCTGTCGCCTGGACCCGTATCTGATGGGTACGCCCGGTCAACAGACCGACGTCCATCATGGTGGCGATCCGAAAGTCCTCGACCGGGCGAAACTGACTCACTGCTTTCTTGCCGGTTTCATCCAGCCGTACAAGCCGTTCTCCGCTCTTCACCTTGTCCGTTCTGATGTGATCCTCGAGCAGAACCGTGCCTTGCTGCCAGCTACCGCGCACCAGCGCCAGATAGCTCTTTGTCAGCCCACCTGATCTGAGCAATTCGTGCAGGGCGCGCAAATAGCTCCGTTTTTTTGCAATCAACAAGCATCCGCTGGTATCGCGATCGAGCCGGTGGACCAGTTCAAGATAGCGGCAGTCGGTCCGGGCCACCCGCAGCGCTTCTATAACGCCAAAGCTCCTGCCACTGCCGCCGTGGACTGCCATGCCCGGGGGCTTGTCGAGCACCAGCAGGCGGTCGTCTTCGAAAAGAACTCTTTCTGACAGGTGCTCGCGTGTCGCCTCGGTAATCTTCGAGTCAGCACGTGGACCCGCCCTGCGAACGGGTGGGATTCGCACCCGATCATTGCACTGCAGGCGATAGGTCGGGCCGACTCTGCCCTTGTTTACCCTGACCTCACCTCGCCTGATCAATCGATAGACCCTGCTGCGTGGCACGCCCTTCAACCGTGTCAGCAAGTAATTGTCGATCCTTTGCCCCGCCTCATCGTCTGAAATGTCCCGATATTCGACCCCGACCATGGGATTATCTTTCGCGAATACCAAATCCGCCCCCTTTTCAGCAGCTTATCGAATTGTCCGTCACATTGATGGAGACCGGACCGGTTGCTATAGTACGCCCCGTGGCGGTTCCCATGCTGCGTTTTTCCGCAGCACACTTAACGGGTTCCGTCGACACGGTTTTCGTGTGGTGGCCCTCTAAACAACGGGCATCACTTTACAGTTGGATCTGAAACTTCAGTCCATCGCTCAGCCGGCGTTTCCGGCAAGGCAACGATCCTGGGAAGGGATCCAGGCCGACAGCGATCGCGGACGGTACCGATATATCATGACGGGTTTGACGTGGCTATTGCTCGCGCTCATCGCGAGCAGCCTTTTCCAAGCAAGGCTAAAGGGCGTAATGCGCTTCGATAGCCCTTACCCGTGCGGCACAGCCCCACCGCTAAGCGAAACGACGGCTCTCGACCAGACAAGAGCCAAGAAATATGAAAAGAATGCTTGTAAACGCTACTCAACAAGAAGAGTTGCGCGTGGCCATGGTAGATGGCCAGATACTCGTAGACCTGGATATAGAGACATCGGCCAGGGAACAGAAAAAGGCCAATATCTATAAGGGGCGAATCACCCGCCTCGAACCCTCCCTGGAAGCCGCCTTCGTAGATTACGGGGCATCCCGTCACGGCTTTTTGCCGTTGAAAGAAATCTCCCGCGAATACTTTGTGGAGGGCGCGGATCTCAGCGGCCGCATCAATATCAAGGAAGTCCTGCGCGAAGGCCAGGAAATTGTCGTCCAGGTAGAAAAGGAAGAACGCGGCACCAAAGGCGCCGCGCTCACGACATTCCTGAGCCTCGCCGGCCGTTACCTGGTTCTGATGCCGAATAACCCGCGGGCCGGTGGAGTTTCCAGACGCATCACGGGACCGGATCGGGACGAGATCAGAGCCGCCCTGAAGGAACTCAACCTCGAAGACGGGATGGGCGTCATCGTCCGCACTGCGGGCGTAGGGCGGGATGTCGATGATCTCAAGTGGGATCGGGACTATCTCCTGCAAGTCTGGGAGGCGATCAGGGCATCGGTGACCCAGCGCCCTGCCCCGTTTCTGATCTACCAGGAAAGCAACGCCATCATCCGTGCCCTGCGCGACCATCTTTCCAGCGACGTCGGCGAAATATTTATCGACGACATGGGTGTCTATGACGAAGCGCGCGAGTTCATGGAACGCGTGATGCCGCACAACCTGCGCAAACTCAAATACTACGAGGATGCCGTGCCGGTCTTCACTCGATTCCAGATCGAGAGCCAGATCGAGTCGGCCTTTTCTCACACCGTGACACTGCCCTCCGGTGGCAGCGTCGTCATAGACCACACCGAGGCTTTGGTATCAATCGATATCAACTCGGCGCGGGCGACAAAAGGCGCAGACATCGAGGCCACAGCGTTCAATACAAATCTCGAAGCGGCCTCCGAAATCGCGCGACAGCTAAAACTGAGAGACCTCGGTGGCCTGATAGTCATTGATTTTATCGACATGGGCCCGTCAAAGAATCAGCGCGAGGTAGAGAATCGTCTCCACGCAGCTGTAAAAAATGACCGGGCCAGAGTCCAGATTGGCCGGATCTCCAGATTTGGTCTGCTGGAGATGTCACGCCAGCGCCTGAGACCGTCGCTGGGTGAATCGGCGCACAGCGTGTGCCCGCGGTGCCTGGGAAGAGGCACCGTTCGCGGCGTGGAGTCCTTGTCATTATCGATACTGCGACTGATCGCCGAAGAATCGAGAAAGGACCAGACGGCAAAAATCATCGCTGAACTTCCGGTCGACATAGCCACCTATCTCCTCAATGAGAAAAGGAACTGGCTCGCGACCATCGAAAAGCGCGAAACTGTCAGCGTCGTGATTGTGCCCAGACCCGGTTTGGAGACCCCTCACTATCACATCCGCAGGGTTCGCGATGACGCAGCGACCATGCCGGAAAATGCACCGGTCAGCTACCAGCTGCCGGAAACAGAGGGCGAGGACGATTCGACCACCAGCAGCGGGACGCCCACTGTACCGGCGCCACAGCAGCCGGCCGTGAGTGGAATCGTGCCGCAGGCGCCGGCTCCAAAGCCACCAGCGGCCAAAAAAGGTCCCGGTTTGTTCGCCCGGATCATCGCCTGGATCAGGGGTGAGACACGCAAGGCGAAGCCACGGAAATCGACCGGTCGCAGAAGATCGCAGCAACGCAAGAGCTCGGGCGATCGAAATGCGAGGCCATCGGGCCAGCGCCGGGGAGGTCGGCAGAGGAGCCGCGATTCACGATCGACGCGCGGCGGCGGGCGTCGTGGAGCCAGGGATAGTCAGGGTTCGGGTAAGAAAAAGGACCCACAAGACGGCAAGGCCCAGTCGAACCGGAAACCCAACAAGCCGGCGGCAAAGGGCAAGAAACCTGCCGCCAATGCGCAATCAACCGACCGGACGGCGAGTGAGGGCGAGGGCAACCGGCCGCGTCGCAGTGGTCAACGCAGAAGACGAGGCGGTCGTGGAAGGCGCCCGCAGGGAGCACAGAAAACTCAGAACCAAGGTCAGGAGCAGCAAGCGGATGACGTTCAAAATGCCGATGTCCAGGCAGCTTCGACGAGTGAGGTAGCCACGGCAGCGCCCCAATCCAGCTCGCCAGCTCAAAGCCGTGGACCGCGCAAGGACTCACCGCCCAGGCAAGACGAAGGTCTGGCGGGGAGAACATCAGAGCATACTGACACGCGGGATGCAGCCGCCCCCAGCGAACCAGCGCTGCCTACCCGGGAACCGAAACCGGTGCAGGAATCGAAACCTGCTCCACAGCCGAAACCTGCCCAGGAATCGAGGCCCGTTCAGGAGTCGAAACCAGCTCAGGAGCATAGACCGGCTCAGGAGTCAGCACCTGCTCCGCAGCCAAAACCTGCCCAGGAATCGAGACCTGTTCAGGAGTCAGCACCTGCTCCGCAGCCGAAACCTGCCCAGGAATCGAGACCTGTTCAGGAGCCGAAACCTGCTGCTCAACCGAAACCAGCGGAGGAGTCGAGGCCTGCTTCGCAGCCGGAACCAGTCCGGGAATCAAGACCTGCTCCGCAGCCTGTCTCGGCTGAGAAATCAAGACCTGCTCCACAAGCAAAACCGGCCCAGGACTCAGGATCGGGAGAGGCGCCAAAGCAGGGACACATCGCCCCGCCTGATTCCGGCACCTAGGTATTGCAGGACCCGGCTTCTCCGTCGGGTCCTGGTCTTTCTCGCGACTGGATCAGGCCTCGCGACGGAGCTCGTCGATCAGGCCCCGGGCCGCGCTCTCGACCAGATCGAGCACCTTTTCGAAGCCGTTTCCACCGCCGTAGTAGGGATCGGGAACAAACCGTTGTGTTTCCGTCGGCGCAAAGTCCATCAACAAACGAACCCGGGATCGGTATTCCACCGGACAGATTTCGTGGAGCTCGGCAACGTTGTCGTCATCCATCGCCAGCACCAGATCGAAGCGAGAGAAGTCCTCTTCGATCACCAGCCGAGCCCTTAGCGATGAAAGATCGACACCCCTGGCCCGGGCAGCATCCTGGGCCCGGCGGTCCGGCGCGTGGCCGACGTGATAACTGTGGGTCCCGGCGGAATCCACCTCTACGTCCAGATCCGGCGCACGATCCTCGAGAGTCTTCAGGAATACGCCTTCTGCCGTTGGCGAACGACAAATGTTGCCCATGCAGATAAATAACACCCGGAATGTTGTAGAATGTGGGCGCATCAGCTTGACTTTCCCCTGTTAATACACTGACATACGGTGTCGGTGTGAGCATTACGCTGCAATACATGGGCGCCGGGTATGCGCAAGTAAACAGGGAAAGCAGTCACCGAACGGTCACCAATTTGGGGGTAATGAGAGATGGCGGGTAAACAACTGAAGAGACACACGGACGCATTCTACAAGGGACTCAGGCCCGGCGGGAAAGACCGCTACATATCCGACGGCAATGGCCTCAGTATGCGCATCAAGCCGACCGGCCGGAAGAGCTGGCTGATCCGCTCCCGGATCGGCAGGGGCTCGGTCGAGACCATCGGCATCTATCCGGCCATGTCGCTGGCTGATGCCCGGGGCATTGCACTCGCCCGCTATGGTACCCGACACGGGGATGCGGAGGCCAGCACCGAGAGGGTCGCCGTGGTAACTGTGGGTCCCGGCG
>PVMS01001352.1_pt1 | contig 18593 bp, 14 predicted proteins | sample 1853461 | NCBI WGS metagenome assembly PVMS01 (sample SAMN08582032, study PRJNA380276) | Marine sediment metagenome, whole genome shotgun sequencing project. | isolation source: ocean sediment barecode stripped | collected 2017 | reverse complement strand
CTTTGATTGCTTGGGATTTCGCTCTTTAATTCAATTGTGAGATAAGAAAGGCAACGGCCTGCATCCAGTGTGCGGTTTGGCAGGATGCAATCCGTGGGGCAGGCATCAATGCAGCGCGTGCAGCTGCCGCAATGATCCATGTTAAATGGAGCGTCAACCTCTAAATCGAGTGCAAGCAAGATCTCAGCCAAAAGAAAATATGAGCCCATCCCCGGATTGATGAGCATGCTGTTCTTTGCGATCCAACCCAGGCCCGCTCTTTGGGCTAATTCGCGTTCCAGAATTGGGCCGGTATCGGTATACCATCGGTTGGCGACTTCATAGCCGACCTCGTCCTCGATAAATGCAACAATTTCTTTTAGCCGCGGCTTGAGGATCTCATGATAATCCTCCCCCCAGGCATATGCTGCTACTCGGCCCAATGGCTCATCCCCTTTTTCTTTTGGGCGCATTTCTGGCTTCGAGTAGGGGATAGCCAGAACAAGGATGGATTGGCATTCAGGCAATATCAATTTTGGATCTGCCCGTTTTTGAACTTGCGACTCTCGGGCCAGATAGCCCATCTCGGCGTGATAATTGGAATTGATCCATTCTTCGTAATTCTGGAATGATTTGAGCTCTTCAGCAGACGATATCCCCACAAGCGAGAAACCTAATTTCAGAGCTTTCTCTTTTATTTTTTGGCTAAGATTTTCGTGCTTCATAATAGTTTAAAAAAGGCCCTGCGAGCTCTTCGCAGGGCCTTTAAGTTTAGCGGAAAAAACTAGGGAGTAGTGTAGCTAACTTCGAGTTGAACATCGCCAAAGCGAGCCATATCGGCGCTTCCATCTGTATCAGTTTCGCTTTCATTGAATTGTAAACGCAGTTCGTAAGTCGAATTGCCCAGCGCGCTCTGCAGAGAATTTTTGACATCGTCATCAAGAAAAGCGATGGACAATTCTCCAGTGTCACACCAACGCAGAACAGCGCCTAATGGTGAGCCCACAAAATAGTCCGCAGCATCAAGTGGGAAGAAAGAGCCTTGATAAGCACGCAAACATCCTAGAGAGCTGAAAGGATCTCCGAGCGTGTCGTAGTCGCTGAAATCCACGCGAACGCTGTCAATTATTGCAGCAGCGGGTATGGACGAAATATCAAAAGAAACGAAGGCGTGTGAGCCAACATCGCTATCTGTATCACCGGTATTTGGATTGGGGTTCGTGCTGGCATCTGAGCGCACAGAGCCGCGATCACTCGGGGATAGCGTGATGCTGTTGCTGCTGCTGCCGGCTGCACCTGCAACGACTGATTCGATATCAACATAGAAGGGGCCTGGGAGCCCAAAAACCACACCGGAAGCGTTACGCAGCTGCCAATTTCCTAAATAATCTCCTGCAGCGGCAGGGGCAGTGAGAACCACGGAAAGATCCACTTCTTCACCGGGAGCAACGTCTCCCGCCAGGGCTTGCGAGGCAGGCCCATCCATTGCGTCTCCGTCATCAAAGACCAGGTCATAGTCAGCGGTCCAGGTGCAGGTGCCAGCATTGCGTAAGCGCCATGTCTTGGTGAAAATATCGCCAGCATTAATCTGTGTGCCATCTGGAATGGTGACATCGGTAACGAAAAACACTGAATCACAAATACCAACGCTGGTAGCTGTTTCCACAACTTCTTCAGTTGCAGTTTCCTGCGGCGTATTGCTTGCTTCGGGAGTGTGGCTGGGTTGTACAGTGTTAGTGGCCGAAGGGGTAAGCTCTGCATTAAGCGTAAACTGCGCGTTGACCGTTTCCACAGCAGCAGTTTGCACCTGCAAAGCAGGAGAGATTTCGGGCTCACCGCTTGAAGGGAAGTTGCAAGCACTCAACATGAGCACTGCAGCAAGTATCAGATATGCAATTCTTTGTTTTTTCATTATTGCTCCTCTAGGTGAAGATTTTAGCATTAAGGTGAATATTGGAAAATTCCGGGGGCCGACCATTTAGTGCCCAATCGTATGTTCTTTTTAATATTATTTTTTCAATTTAGGCTAATTTTGAACTTGTGCTCTTGCCCCCAAAGCACTCCTGTGAATTTTTGAGATTATTAAGCGCTGTCGATTTCCAGAAGGATATTTTCGAGCAGCTCAAGAAGAACTTGCTTCACAGTTTCCTTTTCCTGCGCCACGCAAGGCAATAGCTTGTCGCCAGGGTCTAAGCGTAATGCAATGCGCATGTCATCCAGATCCCAGGCCTTTTCCATATCCTGTTTATTGGCTGCGATTATGTAGGGCGTGGGTGAAAAGTTCCGAAAGGAATTTAGGATATTGCGGGCTTCCGAAAAAGTTTCTGGCCGTGTACTATCGACCATCACAATGAAGCCGAGCATGCCTTCGGAAAGTATCTCCCACATAAAGTCAAATCGTTTTTGTCCCGGAGTGCCAAACAGAAATAGGGCAAGGCTGTCGTCTACGGTGATACGGCCAAAATCCATCGCCACAGTAGTCTGTTGCTTGATGCGCTCTTCTTCTGCGCTGATATTACGTTCAGTGGAAACAACATCAATTTCGCTGACCGTCTTGATGAACTGTGTTTTACCCGCGCTGAAGGGTCCGGTGACCACCATTTTTACTGTGAGCATAGTGTTATACGGAGCGAATGCGCTCTATGAGCCGATTGACCAGGCTTTTCCGTTCTTCTTTCTTTTCAACGCCGGGGAACGCGGCTTCCAAGCCGGGCAGTGGAGGATGAGCGCCTTCCGGCTTCACAAAATGCACCAGGCCTGCCTGCAATAGTCCATAAACAATTCGGCGAATTTCGAGCTCCTGCATTTGGATGGCCGTAGCAATTTTTCGAATCGTGTTTTTCGGGTTGATGTAAGAAACAACGCGCCATTCTTCAACGTTGAGATTAACCTTTTTTAGGTTTACCCCAGGGCGATCTGTGAAGGCCAGGGCCATATCCAAATTGGGAACTTCCTGCTTCAACTGTTCCCATTCCCTGAGCTGGCGCGAACCCTCCATAATGAGATTTTCAAGGGGCAGGCGCACACCAATTCGCCTGCCAGGCACTATTATCTTTTCATCGAAGCTGAATTCCCCATCAACCCATGTGAACAATTGGCTGAGGATGCTGGAAAAATAATTACGCAGGCTATCGAGAATATCTTGCTGGGTCACATAGCCCGAATTGATAAGCAGCAGCCCAAGCTCTTTGTCGCTCATGTCGGCCGCGCGCTTTTTCAATGTCTGGAATTGAGCATCGTTGATCTTCTCAGCAAGATGCAGCACCTGGGGCAAGGCGCCTTCATTGTTGCCCATTTGAGCATAGGCTAATTTGCCCTCGTTAAAAATAACGCGAGCGCCTTGTCCATTGGCTCGGATGAGCAATCCGCCGCTCTTTTGAGCCAAATTAATGAGATTGAGAATTTGCGTCACAGTAAAATCACGCAAATTTCCTTGTAGGGCCATATGGATCCTTTATTAGCTCAACAGATGCAAGAAACTATCCAATCTTGGACAGAAAAGCCATCATAGATGAGCTTGGCGGGATTATACATGCTGAATTTGGGCTGGTCAAACCTTGAATACTAATGGATAAAATGCCGGAGAATGGCTCAATTCTTGACAGGCCCAAAAGCAAAGACTATAATCTGCGCGCCTTCCTCAGTAGCTCAATTGGCAGAGCGATCGGCTGTTAACCGATAGGTTCCTGGTTCGAGTCCAGGCTGAGGAGCTATTCCCCTCTAAAATCAGGCCCAATGGCCTGATTTTTTGTTTTATAGTGCAGTATGGGTGCAACGGGGATTGAAACTAAGTTAACAAATTGTCGAGTAGTGAGCGGCTTCCTCTTGCTTACTCTGAAGCAAATGTCCAAAAACATCCAGTGTAATGCTGGGTTTTGAATGGCCAAGTATTTTTGAAGCGACCAATAGTGGAATTTCAAAGTTCAGCTTCAACGAGGCCGAAGTATGATGAGGGCACGGTAACAATATTTAGGCAATCCCGATGTTTTTAAGGAATTCCTCGCCCAAATGGAAGAATTTTTCCCCACTGCAGCTTAGAGTGTTGCCAGTATGTTATCGAATGTTGATAGTAGCAGATCGGCGTTTTTTTTAGTAAAGGGCAAGGGTGGGCGCATTTTCAATACATTGTCATTTGAACCAATATAATTAATCAATATGCCTCCCTCCTTCATCATGTTAACCACGCGCTTGGTTTCCCTTGGGGCTGGGGTTTGGGTTTTTCGATTTAATACTAGTTCTACTCCAATAGACAGCCCACGGTTGCGGACATCTCCAATTAATTCGTATTTCTCTTGTAGTTTTTTCAGGCCGCTTGCAAGATATTCGCCCACTCGGGCTGCATTCTCTATTAGCTTTTCCTGATCAATCACATCTAGCACAGCCATGCCGGCCTCACAAGCGACCGGATTTCCCCCGTAAGTATTGAAATACATTTCATGGTCCTGAAAATTTGTGACAATTTCTTCCCGAGACACGAGAGCCGCGAGGGGATAACCGTTCCCCATAGGTTTACCCATCGTGACAATATCTGGCACAATACCCGTCGACTCATATGCCCACATCTTACCGGTACGTCCGAAGCCTGATTGAACCTCATCAAAGATTAAGAGGCCGCCAGCATTACGTACGGTATTGGCTACTTTAGTCCAATATCCTGGTGGCACATCAGGTAAACCTTCATTGGCGAAGATCGGACAAACAAGTAAGCCCGCGAATTTAATGCCCTTTGTCGCAAAGGCATCAATGGCTGACTGCACCTCCGCGACATAAGCATCCGCAAGGGCCGTGCCGGAAAGACTGTGCAGGGGACGGTAGGATTCTGGGAAGGGGACGGTCTTTATATAAGGGCTAATAGATTCCCCAGAACTAAAGAAGGTGTCCAGATCAAAGAGAGAGGCGGTGTTGCCGTGATAGCCTGCGTTAGTGCCTATAATGCCCATCCCGCCTGTATGTTGGCGGGCGATGCGTAGAGCAAGCTCATTGGCTTCGCTACCGGTGCAAACAAAATAGGCCTTTGAAAGCGTCTCGTCAAGCGTTGCTGTTAGCCGGTCACCATATTCGATGATCGCTTCATGCAAGTAGCGGGTATGTGTATTAAGAGTCCGGGCCTGTCTGGTGATTGCTTCCACAACATGTGGATGACAGTGTCCCACGCTGGGCACATTATTGTAGGCGTCCAGATAACGTTTGCCATCTGCATCATAGAGCCACACCCCCTCACCTCTAACAATGTGCACCGGCTCATCGTAAAAGAGAGGCGCCTTCTCACCCAGTAGCCGAATTCGCCTTTGCAGTAATTCTGCTGTGGGGCTGCTTCGTCCATTTTGAGCGCTATTTTTCGGCGCTTGTACTCGAGCACGATGAAGGACTGCTTCCTCATCGGGAGAATCATAGATGAGTTCCAAGCCAAGCTTGGTAGCCGTTTCTTTTGCCTGCATAGTTAAGACAATATTGTCGCCCACCTTCAAGGTGGACACCTTTTTGGCGACTAGATCTTGTACATCATGCTCTGTATAAAATATTTTTGACATTGCAATACCTATTGAAATTTTTCGATATATTTCCCAGCAAGTTGGCATGTACCCTTGCTGAAAGCTTGGCCTAGTTCACTTGCCAAACCACCTGTTTGGCTCCGAGAAGCGGTCCAACCAAGTAACGTCAGCCGCCGAAGCATGATGAAGGTCGGGATCTCATCAATTTCTTCTGTAGTTAAATGTCTAACTCTTAGATAGCCTTTTACCCACGCCTCGACAAGTTCTGCTACATCTTCGCGCTCCTCCATAAAACTTAACGCGGCTCCGATATCGTACAGAAACCAACCCAGACCGCAGTCATCAAAATCGATAACACGAATATTGCCTTGATGAATGAGCAAATTAGCCAATCGTAGGTCGGCGTGGATGAGACCAAATCGATTTGGATAAGATCCGAATTTTTCTAGTCGACGCTTAATTAGATTTGCGCATTTTTTCAGAAGCTTCTTATCCTCGTCACTTAGGTCCCGTCCTTCTAAATACCCGCCCCAAATGGGGCGCTCACCAATGGTTCCCTTATAATCCCAGCGTTGTCTTGTAAAGATTTTCGGGCGTTTCCAGCTGATTGCGTGTTGATGAAGGCGAGCACTTATTTCTCCCAATTGGGTAAAAGGTTCGAGCAGGTCTTTGAGTTCTCCCGATTCCTGTGGCATTTTCCCATCAATCCAATTTATGAGAACACAATTACGTTTTCCAATTTGTGGGGCGGAGACTCTTTGAATGAGCTTCCCGTTTATGCCTGGCAGCACCTGTGGAGTTAATATGCCCGTGTCAGATTGAAGCGCTTTCATCCACGCTATTTCAGACAAGATTGTCTCAAAAGATTGGTAGCCCTCGCGATGCACCCGCATAATTAGCTTTTCCCCATTGACGCGATCAATTCGATAGGTCATATTCTCCGAATGATTGATAAGCGTAGCTCTATCATCATCGGTTAAAGCAAAAAATGATCGTGCCTTCTCAGTAAGAATCTGGGTAAGGCCCTCCATTTCCTTATTATTCGTATTATTTTCATCTGACATATAGCGCCCTATTTGATGATTAGAGTGGCCTGTTCTTGAAATGGTGCAAACCATTATATTTAACTAAATCGAATATTTTCGGTCATGGCTATCTCTTGCTTCTATTATCTTCATAATGACTAAAAAGTCTCTCTTATTTTCCCACCCATTTTGGTCCAACACTATCGGACACGAAACTTGAAATCTTCACCAAACACTATTGAGGCAGGCAGTAAGAATAGCGGGCAAAAACTTTTTATAGGAGATTTTGAGCATAATTGTATAGCTCAGTCAAAAGCAGAAAATTAACCATTCCCGCGAAATTCCTAATCGAGTATTTGGCTACAATTTATTGATAACTGTGTTGTCGGGAAATTTATAGGGGAAAAAGATTGCACTCATTTTGTGGCCCTCATGGAATCCTGTTTTGGAATTGTCGATTGCCCGTATCTCTTCAAGTGAAATCGCCTTTCCTAGATAGTTTTGGTGCAGTTTGGTGCAGTTGGATTGAACATATGGGACAGATGAGACAAATTAGCATGTTATTCACGCTCATTTGTCGACTAATGGGAAACATGGGACACCACGGAAAGTATTTGATCCTTGCATGAGGTGCCGATAGCTCCCTGGTTCGAGTCCAGGCTGAGGAGCTATTTTCTTTAAAATCAAACCTCAAACGTCTGATCTTTAGCTAGTATGCAAGTATATAAATCTATATTCATATGACTATGTGAAATTTGGGACAATTGGCCCTGAATCAAGGAGCAAATGTCACTCTCTGATTGTGCAATTAGTCACTAATATACTGTTAACTGGTTCTGAAAAACTTTTCAGAACCCAAAAAAAAGCCTAAAGAAAGGAGTTATCATGAACAAGGATTTGATGAAATGGGGCATAGTTATTCTCGCAGTACTTTTTGTAGTAGCAGGCGCAATCTTACTGGTGGAAGGCAATAACACACGCACAGAGCTTGTGAGTAGCCTGGCAAACGAAAACATCACTGGTGCAGATCCGCAAATTTTGTTGACCTACGAAGGCGCACGCGCTCCTGAAGGCGTTGTAGTTCCTGAAGCAAAAATTGATACAGGAATTGAAGCTTACTACCAGGCACAGGTCATTCGAACCCATACAATGGGAATCACCGAAGGCAAAACATACGCTGAAATGGACCGACAAGATCCTGCTCGCGCAACTTACATCACGAGCCTGACCTTACAAAATAGCTTGAACATGGCCCACATGGGACTTGAGATCACACGGCTAATCATCGGCTTGGGCGTAGCATTCTTGGGCCTCGGCGCTGGAATGATAGTCTTTGGTTTACCTCTGGTTGGCAAAGTTTACGTAGCCTAATCCCAGAAACTGATAAAAAAAGAGGGCAATTAATTGCCCTCTTTTCTTTTAAATAGGAAAAAGGAATTATGATTGTTTTGTCCCTACATGAAAGGGACATTTGCTTCTAGCAAGATCTTGATTGAAGGATAGACTTTGCTTGAATAAAAAAGTTCTTTACCATCAATATTTGGCGAGGGTGCTTTTGCCCACGGAAGGGCGAGCACAATGGCGAAGCCGGTTTAAGTCCGGCGCTGTCGCGCAACTGTAATCCGTTCAACGGAAAGCCAGGACGACCTCCCTCACCATTTTCACATGCCCCTCGCAGAAAGGAGGTTGAATTCTATCTTTGATTTTTTCCACAGCTCCCCTGCAAAAGGCAGGGGATTTTTGTTTAAATCCTCGCGCATGTGTTTCTTTACTTGCAACTATGAAGCAGCTGAGGAGAACATGAACAAGATCATTGACAGAATAGAAGCACTGAATGAAGCGGCAATGTCTGCGGCGCGCGAACGCCAGGATAGCTTGACAAAACCACCGGGCAGCCTGGGGAGGCTGGAAGAGCTCTCTATTCAACTGGCGGGCATCAGCGGAAATGAGATGCCAACGATAAAAAATAAAGTAGTGATCACAATGGCAGGCGATCACGGAGTTGTCGCAGAAGGCGTGAGCGCATTTCCGCAAGAAGTGACGCCGCAAATGGTGATGAATTTCCTGAATGGCAGAGCGGCCATCAATGTTCTTGCCAAACATGTCGGCGCTCGAATCACTATCGTAGATATGGGCGTAGCTGCTGCACTGGATAGATTTCCAGATGCCCTCGTCAATAAGAAAGTGGCCAAGGGTACCGCCAACATGACCCAAGGGCCAGCGATGACAAATGAGCAGGCAGAGCAAGCCATATTGGCTGGCGTCGAAGTCGTGGAAACTGAGATTACTAAGGGGCTGGATATTGTGGGGACTGGCGATATGGGCATTGGCAATACGACCCCTTCGGCCGCGATCGCCTGCGCTCTGTCCGGTATCGAAGCTTCAAAAATGGCCGGGCGAGGAACAGGTGTGGATGACGAAGGCCTGAAGCGTAAAATTGATGCGATTGAACGAGCGCTGGAAATTAATAAACCCAATAAGGATGATGGCTTGGATGTGTTGGCAAAAGTGGGAGGTTTCGAAATTGCTGGTTTGGCAGGCGTGATATTGGGAGCGGCAGCTAATCGCAAACCCGTTGTTGTGGATGGTTTTATCTCAACCGCTGCAGCAATGATCGCAGTGAAGTTGGCTCCTGCTGTAAAACCCTATCTTATTTCTGCTCATAAATCACAAGAATATGGTCATCAGCAAATGCTGGAATGGCTGGAATTAAAGCCGCTCATTGATCTGGATTTCCGTCTGGGAGAAGGCACAGGAGCTGCGCTGGGCATTTCATTAGCTGAAGCGGCCTGCAAGATTTTGAAAGAGATGGCTACCTTTGAAGAAGCGGCCGTATCCAATAAGGAAGCATGACAGGATTGCTGGCCGCTTTTCAATTTCTTACAATATTTCCCGCGCTCATCCGGCGGCCATTTCGACCGGATGAGCTGGGCAGCGCCGTAAGCTATTTCCCGCTAGTGGGGCTCGCTTTGGGAGGGCTTCTATACGCCTTGGGCCGCGGGCTGGGGCTGATCTTTCCAAATGAAATGGTCGCTGTATTGCTGTTAGTTGCGTGGTTGTTGCTTACCCGCGCCCTGCACTTTGATGGATTTTTGGATAGCTGCGATGGCCTCTTCGGTGGGTTTTCTCCCGAGCGGCGGCTGGAGATCATGCGCGATTCGCGCGTGGGTGCATTCGCCGTAGCGGGAGGTGGCTTATTGCTCTTAACCAAATTCGTGAGCATAAGCTCTCTTTCTGCTCTAAATGGCTTGATTCTGGCGCCCGTTTTGGGGCGCTGGGCGATCACAATGGCGGTGTTTGCATTTCCTTATGCAAGGGAAGAAGGCATGGGCCGCGATATGAAAGATCATGTAGCTTGGAAGCAAGTGATTATTGCCAACCTTGTGGCAAGCATAGCAGCCTGCTTGATCGCTGGCTGGACGGGCTTGATAGCTCTTGGCCTGGCGGCTATCCTGCTTTGGTTGACCGCGAAATTTATACTACGCAGGCTCCCAGGCCTAACCGGGGATAGTTATGGGGCCATCTGTGAGCTCGTTGAATTGGCGGTGCTGATGTTCTTTGTTACAGGGGTAAGCCTATGAAAGGCAAAGTTCTTATGGTTCAGGGCACCTCTTCCTCGGCAGGCAAGAGCTTGCTGGTAGCGGGCCTATGCCATTTATTTGCCAGGCGCGGGATTAGCGTGGCGCCATTCAAAGCCCAAAACATGTCCAACAATGCAGCCGTTTGTGCAGATGGTTCTGAAATAGGGCGCGCGCAAGCCAATCAGGCTTTTGCAGCGGGCATCGAAGCGCATGTGGATATGAATCCTGTCTTGATCAAGCCAGAAGCTGATGCGCGGGCGCAAATCGTGCTGATGGGAAAGGCCTGGAAAAGCCTGGATGCTGAGGATTACTATCCCAAGCGAGATGAGATGTGGTCTTATGTGACCTCGGCATTAGATCGCTTACGTGAACAATATGAGCTGGTGATCATTGAGGGTGCGGGCAGCGCCGCTGAATTGAATTTGAAAGATTACGATATTGTCAATATGGCTGTGGCGAAATATGCCAATGCGCCCGTCCTGCTGGTGGGCGATATTGATCGCGGGGGCATATTTGCACAATTGATTGGCACGGCTTTGTTATTGGATGAAGAGGAACGCGATCTCCTCAAAGGTTTTGTGATCAATAAATTCCGTGGCGATATTTCGCTTTTCTATGATGGCGTGAAAATCATTGAAGAAAAAAGCTCTGTTCCCGTGCTGGGAATAGTGCCATATCTATATGATCTGCTGATCCCCGAGGAAGATTCCGTGGTCCTGGAAGAGGCCAAGCTTTCCGAGCTTCAAGCAGATATGCTCGTGGATATTGCCGTTATTCATTTACCCAGAATCGCAAACTTTGATGATTTCGATGCGCTCAAAGCTGAAAAAGGAGTGCGCCTACGATTTGTGGACAAAGCTGCCGAAATCGGGGATGCCGATGCCATAATTATTCCGGGGACAAAAAGCACCATCAACGATCTAGCCTGGTTGCGTGCAATGGGATTTGTGGAAGTGATTGAAAGTCATGCCAAGAGAGGCGGAGCGCTTGTAGGAATTTGTGGGGGCTATCAAATGTTGGGCGAAAATGTTCTGGATCCCGAAAGAATTGAATCAAATGAGATCAGCGCGCCAGCTTTAGGATTGCTCCCTTTTGAGACCATTTTTGAAGGGGAAAAAGCAACTTTTCAATCTCAGGGAACTGTGAATCAAGAAAATGGCTGGTTCGCAAAACTAAAAGGCGAAAGGATCAGCGGCTATGAGATTCATATGGGCCGCAGCAAAAGCAAAAATCCTTGGCTCTCTATCCATGAACGCAATGGTGAAAAAGTGAAACATATGGATGGAGCAAGCAGCGAGGATGGCAAGATTTGGGGCTGTTATATGCATGGTATTTTCGCCAACGATCATTTTCGCCGGGCATGGCTGACAGAACTTTCATGGACGGGGAAAATCGAAGAGCTTGAAAATTCATTTGCGAGTTCAATTGCCCGGCTGGCCGATAGCCTCGATGAACATTTGAATATGGAAAAAATCGAAAGGATCATATGGGAAAATTAACGCTCATTTTGGGAGGGGCTCGAAGCGGTAAAAGTACTTTTGCCGAAAAAAGAGCCAGCGAAATTGGGGGAGATGATGTTTTATATGTGGCTACATCTGAGATCCGCGATGAGGAAATGCGCGAGAGGGTGGAAAAGCATAGGGAGCAAAGACCGAGTACCTGGAAGACGATTGAGGCTCCAACGGATGTGGCAAAAGCCATTCGTAAAACGAATCATGCTGAGACCAAAGTAATCCTGTTGGACTGCCTAACCTTGCTGGCAAGCAATCATTTGCTCAAGGCAGCAGGTCCTGAGAACGATGCCTTTGATGAACCAAGCAGCGATCCCTTTGATAAGCAGATCGAGCATGATCTTATACAAGAAGTGCAAGATCTGATTAAACTTTCAAATGAGTGGGATGCAGAATTTCTGATTGTGTCCAATGAAATTGGGCTGGGCATAGTGCCCGCTTACGCCTTAGGACGCGCTTATCGAGACATTCTTGGCAGAGCCAATCAAATATTGGCTGAGCACGCTGATGAAGTGCTCTTCATGGTGGCGGGAATCCCAATGAAAGTAAAGTAATTAATTCAGAAATCAATTCCCTTTTGAACTGCAAGAACAAAGAATAAAAGCATTGAGATTATTGCTTATAGTGAGCTTTTTAATTACGAAATCCCCAAATCGGGGATTTTTATTTGAAATAATATTGAGAGATTACGAAGATTTTTCTTTAGCTGTGGAGGTCTTGGCTGGCTTATCCTTGACCTTGCTTTCGGTGCTCTTGGCTTTTTCCTTCCCATTCGATTTGGCTTTTGAAGGAGCAGGTTTTGAGCTTGTTGCAGACCTTTTCTTATCGGTCACATAAAAGCCAGAACCTTTGAAAACCACTCCTGCAGGGCTATAGACTTTTCGTAAGCGATGTTTGCGGCAGGATGGACAAACCACCAGTGTCTCTTCGCTAAAACTCTGGTGTTTATCGAATTCGTGATTGCAGTTGTCGCAATGATATGTGTAAACCGGCATTTTTCCTCTAAGGGACGAAGCGGGCTAGATTATAGCTTTCACCTAGATGCCTGACAAGATAAAGAACTTACTGCGCGAGGGAGTTTTCTTGTGCCGATTGGCGCCATTCTTCGGGAACGACGTCAGCTGGAAGCGCGATCAGGCTGATCCAATCGCCAAGCGCGGTTTCATGCTGGCTTAATTCTTCGAGAGAGGAGGCCCGCCAATAATGCATTGCAGCCTTTTGTTCATCATTGTCAATAAGAGCAGCGCTTGTGTTGGCCTCAAAGAAGGCCGCGCCTGGATCACCGCTAAGGAGCAAAGCTTCTGCCTGGGCAATGCGCGCTTCAAACCAAGTCGGTTCAGCCTCGATTGCAATTCGCAATAATGCTATCGCTTCTGCCGTTTCACCTGCTTTAAGATGTGCAAGACCGCGATAATAATTGCCTTCTGAAAGAAGAGGGTCTATTTCCAATGCCCTATCAAATGATTCCACCGATTGCTCATCTTGACCAACTTGCGCATATGCTCGGCCGATTGTTTGCCAGGCGAATGCATTCTCAATCTCAAAATTCAAATAGCTTTGCATAAGACCAAGCGCAGCATTTGCCTCGCCAAGTTCAAGGTAGATACTGGATAACACTAAATAATTTGAAAGCAAGGTGATATCTAGATTAAGGGCATGTTCAGCGGAAACGAGGGCTTCATTAAAATCTTCCAGGCCTAAGAAAATTGCTGCTTTAAGTGCATGGATTTCTACAGATAAGGGAGAAAGACTTTCTGCAAGTGCCAGGTCTTCTAATGCACGCGTGGGGTCATCCTGATTCAGATAATGGCGCGCACGTGCAATATAGGCTTCTGTGAAGTTCTCATCCAAAAGAAGTTCGGTATTTAGATCTGTTATCACTGAAGAATCCTGGAGATCCGAGGCTTGAGAAGCTAAGGCCCGCCCCAAATATGCAGGCGAAAATTGAGCGGCGAGCGCGATGGAGCGATTGAAAGATTCCAGAGCATTATCGTATTCATTCAACTGTAAATAAGATAGGCCAATGTAATATTCGGCATCTGCTGAATTAGGTTCGGAGGATAAATGCTGGCGATAACTTTCGATGGCAGCTTGCCAATTCTCAGCCTGAAAGGCCTGCATGGCAGTATCAAAAGATGAGCTATTGGGATGGGGCGTATTGACAAAGAATGGCGTGCTTGTGTGTGTGGCTTCCAGAAGATCTTCAGGATCGCCTGTTTCTATTAGCATAGCCACTTCTGTTGCTTCTATGGCTTCTGGAGTGGTAGTTTTTTCGATAACTACAACAGCCTTTGTATTGGTGGGAGTTGATATCAAAATGCCAGGTACAGAATTTGGAGTGGGATCAGTTTCGGAATTCAGATTAATTAGGCCCTGAGAGCTGGCATAGTAAGCTAATAAGATCAGGATGAGGCCAGCTCCAACAGCCCCAAGAATGTTTTTTAACGGCCAGGGAGCCACTATGGGTGCTTTCTTTTTCTTCTCTATTTTTGGGGCAGCGATTTCGCTGGTTTGCCAATCCTCACTCAGGGCCGGAAGCTCACTTTCTTCCTTTTCGTTAGGCAGCTTGGAGCCGATCAAAGTGAGATCGTGTTTGGCCGCGCTATTTTCAGGATCGAGCTTTAGAACATTGTAAAGACAGTATTCGCGTTCTTCTTTCGAATCGACACAAGTGCTCATTAAAAGCCAGTAAAGGGGCTCTTGATTATCGATATTCAATAATTCAAGAAGCAGCTCGCGCGCGTGGGCCTGATCACCTGATTGCCCAGCTTCCACTGCTTCCTGCAGCATTTTCTCTTTGTCAGTCATTGATGAGGGAAAGTTTAGCATAGGCATTGGGTAGAGACAAGACTGGCGCATTGGTATAATGCAGCGATGTCTCATTTCATGGGACGAATTAGGGTAATTCTTACCTTAATGGCTCCACTTTACCTGCTAATCGCCTGTGGCCCCCCGCTCGAAAAGATTGGGGTGGCGACGAGTGATGCGATTCTTGTGCCCTTCGTGAGTGAAACCCCCGAAGTGATCGAGCTGAATCAGCAAAACCCTACTCAATCCAGCATAAGCCAGGAAAATTCTGCTTCTTCCATTGGCTATGCGATCGTGGCAGGCGATACACTGCTGGGAATTGCAGAACGCAATGGCATCTCATTGGATAATCTATTGGTCGCCAATCCGGGGATAGATGCACGCTTTTTAACCATCGGGCAGGAAATATTGATCCCTCTTGGTGATAACGCGGCGCCAGCTTCAATTGAATCATCGACACCCATCGACCTGAATATGGGAATTCCAAATTGCTTTGAAAGTGCAGCTGGTGAATTGTGGTGCTATGTCACAGTTGAAAACAATCAGGATTTCGCAATGGAGAATGTGGCGGCTCAAATAAGTGTATTTTCAAGTGTGGGGGAGCTAGTAACGCAAAAAGAAGCAATTAGCACCATTCAGAAATTGGATAGTGGTGGCAAAATCCCATTAATTGCTTACTGGGCTGAATCCCCGCTTGGCTGGACGCACGCAAGCAGCCAAATAATTAATGCATTTCGCCTGGACGATCCCCTAGAAAGATATCTGGATCTTCAGATTGAAGATCTTGTTCTGGATATTTCAGATTCCGGACTAGCCGCAACTGTAAGCGGTGAAGTTAGTGGCGAGAATTTATCCGCCTCAAGCACTCTTTGGATTTTGGCTGTAGCATACGACAATGAAGGTCTTGTGGTGGGAACGCGAAAATTAGAAACGAAAGAAAGCGAATTTGAACTTGAGCTATTTAGCCTGGGGCCAATGATCAAAAGTGTGGATGTATTGCTTGAAGGACGGCCTTAAGGGCCAAAATAGGGACCAAAGATCACACGTAGGGGAACAGGGGTAAATACAAGAACGAAGATAATCAGCCCAAATAGCGCTAGCAATTTCCTGCTTGGATCCAGTTTTGTTATTTGATCAAGCGGGCGCGCATGTGTGCGTCCCATCATGAAGATAATGAAGACCCAAAGCCACCAGCCAGACCAGAAAAATCCCAGGATCGCCAAAATGATCAATATGGCAGGAAGAACCTTCGTCACGTTTTTTCCAAACAGAGAATAAAGCAGATGCCCCCCGTCGAGCTGCCCTGCCGGTATCAAATTAAGGGCTGTGACAAGCAGCCCTGCCCATCCAGCCCAGGCAATCGGGTGCATGAAAATATCTGTGCCACCAAGGGGGGTGGGGAGGCCAGTAAATATGTAACGAAGCCAATAGAGAAAGGGAGATAGTTCGCCATAGCTCATTGGCGTGGGCAGCCATTCTCCGTGTACCAGGTATTTTGAGAATAAATAAAGGATTGAATTGCCTTCTAATGAAAAGGCATCTCCAAGGCGAATAAAAAGGGGAATGCGATCCAATTCAGAAAGAGATAATCCCAGCAGAAGCACAGGTATGGCCACAGCCAAACCCGCAAGAGGGCCAGCTATTCCAATATCGAGGAGCTCGCGTTTATTTCTGGGTGGTGATTTCAATTGGATGAAAGCCCCAAGAGTCCCGAATGGGCTGAAAGGAAAGGGAAGGAAATAGGGCAGGGTCACATCCGAGCGGTGGTAGCGCGCAGCCAGATAATGGCCAAATTCATGAGCAAGCAATATGGCCAGAAGGCTCAGCGCGAAGGGCAATCCAGCCCAAGGGTCATTCAAAAGGAGATTAAGGTAATCAATCGCAGTGCTTGGGGCTGGGCCCTCATATACGTAAAGTGCGCCAGAAAATAGCATACTCAATAATGTGAGAACAAAAAGAATGAGATTGACCAAAGGATTTGAAGGCTTCGCTTTTGGCAAAGTGGGAATTAGCTGAATGATCTCTTTGCCCTCTTCTTCCAGAAAGATGGGAACAAGATTTTGGGGCTTAAGCAATTTGCTTAATTTTTTGTGGGTCTTGAGTGAATCCCCCTGTTAGAAACCCAATGTAGCGCACAACAAATGGATGTTTTGGGCTGCCCCAAATTATTTGCTCAATATCAAAATATTGCTCAATTTGGGTGCTTAGCCAGTTATTTCTATCGAATTCTTCGCTCATTAATGTTGTTTGGATCTTGTGAAAGTAAGGGCGCAAGCATACCTCAGGCAAATAGCTTTGACAAGAAATGATTGATAAAAGCGAGTGCTAAGTGGATTGCCGCCCCTTTTCTCTAAAGGTATAATTTAATGAATACCTCAGGCCCAAAGAATGAACACTTACCTGTCAATTTTGGCAGGTGATTTTTTTTGCCTGAAAAGAGAGCATTGAATGGCACATGTTTCGCACAAATTAAAAACTGCCTTTGAGGGTGCTTTAGCTGGTGGAGGCGATCCCGCTACCTCACCGCTATATGTATTTGGTCCTTTCCTGCGTTTGATCGTGGTGGCCGGAGTTGCACGAATAACCTTTGGTGCTTCGGTCTGGATGGTAGTCCTTACCATTGCGGTCGTTTCTGCTGTTTACCGCTTGGTAATGCGCTGGGTAACAGATGGCAGTGGGGGCAGTGGGCTTAGCGAAGAAGAATTTGGTAGCTGGGCTGTAAAAATAAATGCCGCCATCACCTTTATCGAATATACGCTTACTTTCCTTGTGAGCATGGCTGCGATGGTGACCTTCATCGCAGATCGCTTCCCACTTCTAAATGAAAGCATCCTGGGGATCCAATATCGCACTCTGGTGGCGATCTTATTAAGTGTGCTGACAGGCTGGTTGGTAAATCGTGGCCCCAAGATGGCAGCCCGAGCCTTTGGGCCAGCAACTGCAGGTGTGCTGCTCTTGCTCTGGGCAATGGTTTTCGCCACCATAATTAAATTTGGCTTCCATTTGCCCGAATTTAATCTCGAGGCATTTTCTGGAGAAAATCTAGAATTCACCATTGGAGGCTATGTTCGCATATTGGCGGTCATGACCGGAATCGAGGTATTTGCGAATCTGGTAGCTGCCTATAGTGGAACTGCTGAAGAAAAAAGCAAAAAAGCTTTCAAGAGCTTGTTGATCATCATGGGCACTACGGCAGTCACAATGTTAGTGGTAGGCCCGGCAGTCTTTTCTTTAGCCGATCCTATGAATGAACATGTTTCCGTATTTACTCAAACGATGGATGCGCTTCTTCCAGCGCCTCTTCCCATGCTAGGGACCGTAGTGGGTGTTCTTGTGCTGATGTCCGCTTCAGCTGCAGCTGCGCAAGGAGTGCAAAACCTTGCCCTTGGATTAAAACAAAGGCGCTATATTCCGCCCTCCCTCGGGCAGCAAAATAGTTACGAAGTTGCAGATCATCCCGTTTGGTTCCAGGTAGGGATCGTAATTTTTAGTTTTCTGTTTTTTGGCACAGATGAAGAGACCTATCTTGCCATTTACGCAGCTGGAGTTTTTATCCTTCTGAGTATGACCGGATGGGCTGTGCTGAAGAGGTTGATCCGGGAACAGCGTGAAACATTTTCAATTGAAAAGCTCGCCATGATCGGCGGCACAATTATTGCTGCCCTGCTCACATCCGTTGCTACGCTCATTATTTTTGAAGATCGCTTTGCTGAAGGAGCTTGGACTTTCCTCCTCTTTGTGCCCTTGCTCTACGCAGTATTCTCATATTTCCGAAATCGTTTAGGCGAACCAGATGCCACAACTGACTACCTTGGTCAATTGGATGCGGCTCAATTGGCAGGCTTTGGTTTTGGTCAGCTTGGAGTGGGTCAAGATGATTCCGGCAATGGTGATGAGCCAGATGTCCCTTTGAAATGGGAGCCAGCGCCAATCGAAGAAAGTAAATGGCGACAAGAAAAACGCCAAATCAAGAAAATTGCTGTATTGCTGGATGGCAGTGGCTATGCTGCTCAAGCGCTCCCAATGGCTGAAATTCTCAGCAAGCATAATGGGGCAAAGTTATTCCTGCTTTCTTCCGTAAAGGACTACACGAAAAGCTTCCGTGATAAATACGAAGAGACTGCACAAATACGCAATCTGTATTTGGAAAAAATAGCCAAAGATTTGCGGTCGCGAGACCGCAAATCTTTGGCTATT
>PVMS01128226.1_pt1 | contig 18617 bp, 15 predicted proteins | sample 1853461 | NCBI WGS metagenome assembly PVMS01 (sample SAMN08582032, study PRJNA380276) | Marine sediment metagenome, whole genome shotgun sequencing project. | isolation source: ocean sediment barecode stripped | collected 2017 | reverse complement strand
ATTGGGTTGGGAGATGGCAATCTGAAAACCAGCCAGCACATTCCCAATTAGTTTCTGGGCGGCAAAACCCAATATGATACCAGCCACCCCGGCTGATGCAAATAGGCTGATCCCGATTCGCCTGATGGGTTCAAAGGTCATCAGGGCAATGGCCACTGCAATAAGAACGATAGTAAAAACTAAAATCCGTTCAATGATCTTGTACTGGGTATAAACCCTCCGGGCCTTAAGGTTGTCTTTTTCCTGTATGTCATAGCGCTTTAAAACCACATCCCGCCCCAGGTTTATTAACCTGATGATAAGCCAGGCCACTGAGAAAAGAATGGTCAGCTTTAAGAGATGCATCACGATCTCCACCAATATATTTTCGGGGAACAGTGCGAATAAAATAACATTAAGAGCTATAGCTATTAACAGAACCAGACTGGGTATTCTAAGGCTGATCTGTATCTGATTCAGAAAGAGGTTTTCGCTTTTCTTGCTTAGACGTTTGAGAGAAATAAAAATAATCATATGCAGAAGCAGACTGCTAAATAGTATCACAGCGCTAATGATCGCAGCGGATTGCCATTGACCATCGCTATAATGGCTTACGGTGTCGTTAATGAGGTCCTGAAACATATTCTTCTATTTCGATAAGGAGAAATATAAGAAGAACTTTTAATAAAGCATTATATTTGCGTCATGTATAAAGTTTTTTTCAACGATAGAACTGTATATTTTGGGGATAATTTCTCCAGGGCTTTCATGAAAAACAAAGGTCTTTTTTACAAGTACAACAACATACAGGAGTTGGATGAATTGTTGAATGTATTTAGTAAAGTATCATACATTGAAAATCTCTACATTTTCCATGAGGATATGTTAATGCTCATCGAGGAGTTCAAGGCATGTTTCACTATGTTAGAGGCCGGTGGAGGGGTGGTCTTTAATTCCCAGGGGGAGTTTTTGACCATCAAACGGAATGGGGTTTGGGACTTACCCAAAGGCAAACTTGAACAAGGGGAGGATTTTGCTACAGCAGCTATGAGAGAGGTGGAGGAGGAGACGGGACTTAAGAGCCTTGAGCTTATTCATCCTGTGATTTCCACCTACCATACCTACTCCCTGAAAAATCAGAGGATTCTTAAGAAAACCAAGTGGTTTGAGATGAAGTACCAGGGTAGTGCCGAACCTGTTCTAGAGTCTGAGGAGGGCATCACAGAATACAGATGGACCCGGCCAGGTGAGACTGACTTTATCAGGCAGAATACTTACAAGAGTATCATGGATGTGCTCTACTATCGATTGCTGATCTGATCAGTATTTTCCTTTAAAACCAGGAGCAATGTAGTGCCGCCAGAACTTCATAGGGGTGATGAAGGCGAAAAGATATTTAAATACCTTGATCCGATTCCTTCCAAACGATCCCACAGCCCTTCAAGAGGACCATCTACTGCAACGATCCAGATCATTATCCAGATGTAAAATGCTGTAAGAGGAATGGATGAATTCACGGCTTTTTGGGGACAAATGTTTGAGCAGCGCATGCAGCTCTCACATTTGTATGTCCAGTACGGTTGATTGCGAATCATCTTTAGGGCTCCCACCGGACACCTTTCAGCACACAAGCCGCAGCCATTGCATTTGTGATCGGACAGGTAGGTTCTGGCAAGCAGAAACCTGCCAAAGAAAATATAGGCCAGACTGATGGGGGAGATGGCAAGGTCGAGAGGCAAGAGAACGAAGAATTTAAGGGGGTAGTAACGCTTGCCATCTTTCAGGTGATTCCACATTCGGGCCAACTTTTTTTCTAATACCGGAAGGAATCCTGCACAGGAATTTCAACATGTGCCAGGGGAGTGAGAAACCATGGGTTGGATAGATGAAGGCATAAAGGTCTTCCTGTACAGAAGTAAATTTAATCAGATTTCGCCCCTGGACCTCATAATACGGAACAATTGTTGTTCAAAGCCATCCGATGGAAGAGTGGATGGGGAGAGAATCAGGTTTCCGTCGCGACCGATAAGGTAGGCTGTGGGGAAGGCCCGCACCAGGTAATCGTCCAGTAAACCTGGTTGTCCTTCATAGTGTAACACTTTCCATCCATACCCATTGCGGAGCATAAAGTCATCCAGCTTCTCCCGATCCTCTGATATCATCACAGTCACTACCTGCAGATATTCAGAGTGCTTTTCAAAATAGGACTGGAGAAATGGATACTCCATCATACAACCATAATGATCTGGTGTTCCAAAAAAGAGGTAGACATATTTTCCCTTAAAATCATCCAGAGAAATTTGACTGCCAGTCAGATCAGGAAGGGTGATGGATGGTGGAGGAAAACCTGTCACCAGGCTTGAAAGCTTTTTTTCCAGCTGAGTGGTGTAGATACGGAAGCCGGGAGAAACCGGGTCCTGAATCATTGAATCGAGCAGGATCAGGATGGCTTCCTGGTGAAAATCGCCCCGGTAGAAAATTTCCGATAGCTCCTGCATCAAAACCATATCCGCAAGGGTATCGTTCCAAATAGCGGGATGTTGCTTTAATACATACCTGGCGCTGTCCAGGTCCTGTGTCCTGTTAATATATTTTATCAGTCCATCCCCTTCAGGAGTTTTGGTAAAGTAGTAGATAAAATCCTTAAACATAGCTCTGAACAGCTCAATGAATCCGGGATGCCACTCATGAATTACGGGCCCCAGGTAGCTTTCACTGATCTCGGCCAGACCGGTCATTCCTTCGTTGAGCCTGAGAACGCCATACCTGTACTTTCTGTAATCGGAGAAAAACTGCATGGTATCGGTCAAAAAGGCAGACTCAAGACTCTGAATGAGCGAGTCTACCGGGCTGGTATTATTTGTCCTGCGGTTCAGGACCACCTGGTTATTTGCCATGGCAAACAGGGTATCGAACCTGGCAATTTCATAATTTACGTCCTGCTTACCCTCCACCTGAGTTCCGGTGGAGAGAGAGATTCTTTTTTTGACTATCAAGGGAAGTACCACCGGTTGAAAGAATGGGGAAATCTGGTCGCTGTATGTTTTTTCCTTATAGGGAGGGAGTTCCACCTCATAATGATAGCCAGGTTCCATAAACAGGTATGCCTGGTACACGCCGAATTCGAACTGAACCACCCTGGCTACTTCCAGCTCTATCTGGTGCTCAAATTTCCCATTCTCATCGCAGATCACGCTAGCAGTATATTCCAGGGAGGTAATAAAAGGGTTCCAGGCCACGACGGTGTGTATGGTTTTTCCATGGTAGTCGGGATTAATCGCATCAATGGATACATCCTGTCCAAAAAAAACCATCCAACTCCACATCAGCACCCAGCAAAAAGATCCCTTAAGATTCATTAGAGGTAATTCTTTATTTGTATGCCTTCAGGTAAGAATTGGGATGCATCACCCCCATTGGCAATGATTTCTCTGATGATGGTGGAGTTGATCGGAGTGTGTTCGGGTGTGGTAAGTAGAAAGACAGATTCCACGGTGGGGAGCATTCTTTTGTTGATCTGGGCAATGGCTCTCTCATATTCAAAGTCGGCTGCTGTTCGGATTCCCCTGAGCATATGGGTGGCGTTCACCTTTCGACAGTAATCCACGGTCAGGCCCTCATATGAATCTGTACTTACCTGATCACAGGTCCGGAATACCTCATTAACCATTTTTAGCCGGGTTTCGATATTCAGCAGGGATTTTTTTGTGGAATGTTTCCCTATGGCCACAATGACCCGGTCAAAGAGGTCAAGGCTGCGGAGTACGATGTTTTCGTGCCCTACCGTAAATGGATCAAATGATCCGGGAAAAACAGCAATTTTCTCCATCCTCATTTTTTTCAAAGTTAATACTTTAGTTAATTTCTTTTTTCTTATTTGCGCTTACAAAAAGTACATTTCCCAATGATTCATACCCTGTAAAGAGAAGATGGCCTTCGGTCTTCAGTTGTTCATGCCTGAATCCAATGAACGTAAGATCTGAGTCTACAGATATCTGCCCAATGATATCCCGGGTCTTTTTTTTCGGATCGGCACTGATCAGGTTAATATTCGCCAGTGAAATGGGAAGTCGTCCCTCCTTAATGAGCTCCTGCAACTCCTCCTTTCTCTGGTTGGCTTCTTCTGGCTGATAGATGACAAAAATCTTTATGATTCCCTTCTTCCATTCGGGGTGACCCAGGATAATATATCCCAGCAGAATCATAAGGTTGGCATTGTTGTAATCATCGGACGTGATCCAGATGTGAATTTGCTTTTTATATCCAAATCCCTTGTAGGAAGTATTCAGTACACAGAGGTCAAATCCTGTGGCATAAAGGATGTCATGCGTATTAAGGGCCTCCTGCAATGCTTCAGGTTCGGATTGTGAGAACTCAAACAGGATCATGTTGTTGCCTTTGCCTGAGATCCCTGAAAGTTGTATGACCTGTGCGATGGCTGAAGTGTAGGAAGGACTGATGATGGTATCCAGGTATACCCTGTTTTTACTTCCTGCTGCCAGATGAATCAGTTTACTGAGAATCTCCCTTGATTCCTGGTTGGTTTTTTCGGTGAGGAAACCCTTGATGTAGTGAATATAGGTGCCAAATCCATATTTCAGGGAAATCCATCTAAGCATATCAAAGGCACTTCTTCGCATAAAGGTATCCTGTGATACACAGATGGTGAAAGGTCTCCAGTGTTCATCCAGGTCTTCTCTGTCGGCACGCTGGGCTAAGACCTGTAACTGCCTGCTTGCCTGGAATACTACACCGCGAAAGAGGTTCACCAGCCCTTTCTCTTTCTTCTTATAACTGGAAACCATCACATAGATACCGCCCATGACAATCAAGGAAAGCAAGGCATAGGGGGCATTCATCTTAAACATCAACCAGAAGGAGGTGACGGCGCCAATAAGGGAAACATACCATCTGGATTTAAAGGTCGGACGGTAGGAGGGATCGGCGGCAAAATGTTCCAGCAATGAGATCAGGCAAATGACTCCGTAGGTTACCATAAAGAACATGGCGATAATCTGAGCCACAAAATTGATGTCTCCAACCGCAACAAAGACAAATCCGATAATGATACTGATTAAGCCTGCATTGGTGGGCTCGTTGTCCTTCTCCTTGCCCCTGGATAGCCATGAATTCAGACGGGCACCGGGAAAAACCTTATCATTGCCGATGGCCTGCAGTGTTCTTGGAGCCACCATGATAGATCCTAGAGCTGAGGAGAGAGAGGCAGCTGCCAGTCCAATGGGAATAATGGGCCCCCAGAGTGCAATCTTCTGCATGATCATCTGATCAGAAGCAAGCTCCTGAGGGGAGGCACTAATGGCCAATTTGTAGGCCACCATCACATAAACTACCAAGCCCCCCAGGGTAGCCCAGAGGGTTCCTCTTGGAATGGATTTACTGGGATCGCGAAGATCACCCGAAAGGCCGAGCCCCGCTACCAATCCAGTAAAGGCAGGGAAGATGATGGTAAATACGAAGAAGAAATCATCAGGGTTGGTGATTTGAATATTCAACACAAAAGAGTGGTCTGGTGAGGTAGGTTTGCCAAGAAAGAAGAATAGCAAGGAGGTGAATAACACGGCCACCACAAAATAGAGGGCCTTCATCCCAATTTTGGCGCCCCGGGTCAGGATCACCACAGAAAGCAAGCTCATACTGGCCAGACCAATCCATCGCTTATCAATAAGGGGTGTATTTATTTCATAGTGCAGGAACCGAATGATGGGGTCGAAGGCCTCCGAAAAGGCAATTACATAGAATGCCACACTGATGGCCTGGCTCAGGTATAGGGTGATTCCAATGGCAGAGCCAATGTTTAGTCCGAAGGACCGACTGATGATGTAGTAGGCCCCCCCTCCCTGAACCTTTTGATTGGTAGCGATTTCAGCCACGGCTAAAGCTGTGGGGATGGTCACCATATGACCCAAAAAGATTATGCCGATGACACCCAGAAAACCCTGATGACCGACGGCATATCCAAACCTGAGAAAAAGAATGGCACCCAGAATAGTAGAGATGGTGGTCATAAAGACCGGTAGGGTGCCAAATTTGGCTGTAGTTCTATGAGGAAGAGAATTTGCCATGTTTTTCACAGCATAAAAAACATTGAAGATTACAAAAAAAATTCAGAACAGAGGCTTTTGAGGCCCCATTTTTTGCCCTCAGGGGTTTTTTATATCTTGCGCCCAGACAAATGTTTTTGGGAAGTCCACATGGAAGATCTCTTAAGAATCCTTATCGTAGATGACGAACCGGAAGCTCGCGAGCTACTGAAATACATGCTTCAGGACAACGAAAACATGGAGGTAGTTGGATTGGCTGGAAATGTGGACGAGGCCATGGTGCTGTTAAATCAGACAGATCCCCATCTGGTGTTACTGGATATTCAAATGCCAGGGAAGGATGGTTTTAATTTTATTGAATTGGTTCAGGAAAGGGGCCGGGAGCCCGGGATCATATTTGTAACGGCGTATGAACACTATGCCATCCAGGCCATTCGTAATTCTGTCTTTGATTATATCATGAAACCAGTTCGGCAGGGAGAGCTGGATGGGGCTATTGGCCGATACCGATCCTCCAGAAAAAGGATCAGAAAGCAGGACCTCAGTCAGCTTATAGAGGCACTCAAGGAGACCCCTACCCGTAAGGTAAAGTTAAATACCCGGGCAGGATATGTTTTAATCAATCCCCAGGAGGTTATCTACTGTCAGGCAGATGGGAACTACACCCATATTCTGTTATTAAATGGAGTTAAAGAGACCACAACCCAGAACCTGGGAAGCATTGAGGGATTGTTGAATGGCAATAGTTTTTTTTCGGGTAAGCCGATCTTACCTTCTGAATTTGAAGTACCTGACAAGGGTGGATCGAAAGAGCAGCAGTTGTATCCTTGAATACGGCGGCGAATCATGTACCATAAAGATACCGGCTCAGAAGATTAAACTGCTCGAATCCAACTTTACCTGACAAAATGGTTTATCCGTAAAATACCCCGGTTCACGAGTCAGAGTCCCTATTCCACACAATAAGTCAGATTTCCCTTTACTTTACCTGCTTCGGTGCTTATTTTAGCCTCCAGATAACGCCCCCTTTTAACCAAAAAACTCTTTATCATGGTAGAAGTATTCAATATGGAAGGCATGCCAGTTTATAAATTAAGATCTAAAGGGGAAGATGCCTTTGCGGTTTCAGAATTAGAAGGAAAGGGACTCCCATGCGGGATCTATTTTGTACGCATCAAAAAGGCGCATGGCACTGAAACAGCGAAGTTACTTATTTGCTAGGTACTAATCTGTTAAATAATAATGTGCTAGCTGAGGATCTCCATAGGTCGATCTACCAACTCATTGAGCAGAACAAAACTCATTAATTCAGAAATCTCACTTACATACTGGAATTTCAGGCCTTTCCTGTATATTTCATTGATCTCCTCCACATCTTTTCTATTCTCAACGGATATCACAATGTCTGTGATTCCGGCTCTTTTTGCAGCCAGGATCTTCTCTTTAATTCCCCCCACCGGAAGAATCTTACCTCTTAGAGTGATTTCGCCTGTCATGGCAGTAAAGTTCCTCACCTTTCTCTGTGTGAAAGCCGATGTGATGGAAGTCATCATAGCCACTCCAGCCGATGGACCATCTTTTGGAATGGCCCCTTCAGGAACATGTACGTGAACATTGTACTTCTTAAATACAGCTGTATCTATTGAAAACTCAGATGCATGTGACTTCAGGTATTCCAGTGCCAGAACAGCAGACTCTTTCATCACATCCCCAAGGTTCCCTGTCAGGGTTAGTTTGCCTTCACCCTGACTTAGCGAAGTCTCAACAAAGAGGATTTCTCCCCCTACGGCCGTCCAGGCCAGTCCTGTAACCACTCCTGCATGGTTGTTGCCCGCATATTTATCCCTGATATACCTGGGAGGTCCTAGAATCTCAGTGGCCATGTTGCGGGTCATGTTCTTTTCGTAGCTATCTTCAAAAGCAATGTGCTTGGCGACCACACGAACCAGTTTAGCAATTTGCTTATCCAGTTGCCTGACGCCCGATTCCCTGGTATAACTTTCGATGATGGTTTCTACCGTTTTAGATGGGATAGATAGGTGTTGTTTGGTAAGGCCATGATTTTTTATTTGCTTGGGAATCAAGTGCCTTCTGGCAATCTGAATTTTCTCTTCCACAATATATCCCGAAAGATAGATGATCTCCATTCGGTCAAGGAGTGCAGGATTGATACCGGCAGTGGTATTTGCAGTCGCAATAAACATCACCTTGGAAAGATCATAATCCACCTCAAGGAAATTATCATGAAAAGTGGCGTTTTGCTCAGGATCCAGAACCTCAAGAAGGGCCGATGCAGGATTCCCCTGAGCATCCCTTCCCACTTTATCAATCTCATCCAGTACAAATACAGGATTAGAGGATTTAACTTTCTTCAGATTTTGTATCACCCTGCCAGGCATGGCTCCGATGTAAGTTTTTCGATGACCCCTTATTTCAGCTTCATCGTGGAGTCCACCCAGTGACATTCTGACATATTTTCTATTCAATGCATTGGCTACGGATTTACCAAGGGAAGTTTTACCCACCCCAGGAGGTCCTACCAGGCAAAGTATGGGAGACTTGAGGTCGCCCTTAAGTTTCAGCACTGCCAGGTGCTCAAGGATCCGATCCTTCACTTTTTCAAGACCAAAGTGGTCTTTGTCCAGTATTCGACTGGCCCTTTTCAGGTTGAAGTTATCTTTGGTGAATTCGTTCCAGGGCAGTTCCACCAGGGTCTGAATATAATTTACCTGTACAGAAAACTCACCGGTAGCAGGATTGAGTCTTAACAATTTATCCAGCTCTTTTTCAAATGCTGCAGCTATTTCGGCATTCCACTTCTTCTTTTTGCCCTTTGCACGGAAATCAATTACCTCCTGATCCTGGGGTGATCCACCCAATTCATCCTGGATGGTTTTCATTTGCTGATGAAGAAGGAACTCCCGCTGCTGCTGGTCCAGATCACTCTTTACCTTGGTCTGAATGTCGTTTTTCAATTCCAGCAACTGTACCTCTTTGGAAAGACTTTCCAATAGCGTAAATCCTCTTTTTGCCACGCTGTCGGTCTCCAGCAGGTCTTGTTTCTTTTTAAGTGAAAGCTCACTGTTTGATGCCAGAAAGTTTACCAGAAAGGATGGGCTCTGGATATTCTTTATTGCAAATGTGGCTTCGGTGGGAATATTGGATGAAAGCTTTATGATTTGATTGACAGCTCTTTGAGGGCTGCGGCTACCGCTTTGGCTTCCCCTTTAGGTTTATCTTCTTCATCCTCCAGGGGAGTGATTTTTGCTACGTGATAAGGCTTCTCTGTGAGCAAGTCATCCAGTTGAAATCTTTTTCGTCCCTGGATGATTACCGAAGTGGTTCCATCGGGCATCTCAAGTATTTTCAGAACCTGAGCCACTGTCCCGATTTTGTAGAGGTCATCCAGCTCGGGATCCTCTATGGTCCCTTCTTTCTGAGCTACTGCCCCCAGGAGTTTATTCTTCTTGGAAACCTCCTGAACCAGTCGCAATGATTTGTCCCTACCCACTGTAATGGGGATAACCACTCCCGGGAACAACACTGTATTGCGCAAGGGCAAAATGGGTAAAACATCAGGTATGTTTATCTTTTTCAGATCTGCTTCTTCCTCTTCAGAAAGTAAAGGGATATATTCAGTTTCTTCCTCTAAGGGAATCATCAGCTTATCTAAATTATTCAAAAATCCGTCCATCTGTAAATTTCCTCCTCTGTTGTATTTCGTCAATCTGTCAGTTCTGCTTGTAAAAAACAGGTCTTTCCATTATGGCAATAAGTGTGCCAATTTTGAAGTTATCAAATATACTTGATGGTCACCTCCTTAAGAAATTTTTCTTCCAGAAGTCTGGCCATCCGTTTTACAACGGTCCGACGTATCTCAAGATCCACCGGGAGGTTTGGATCCTGGTGAGCAATGTTTACCCTGGTCCCAATCACAAAATGAATCTCATCGCTTTGCTGGACCAGCTTAACAATCCGGTCTGCAGGTCCTTTGCCCAATGTGTAGGAGGTGGAATAATCTTTCAGTATGCGGGTCACTTTGGTAATGGTCAGAATCCCTTCGGTAACCAGATCAATTCCATCCATATGCGATACGGGAGGTAATTCAGGATCTTCAAACACAAGGCTGTCCTCAATTTCAACTCCCAGTTCCCGGGCGATGATGTCGGCAGTGGTAGCCCCACAAACCACTTTTTTACCTTCAAAAGATTTGACCGACTTTCCCAGGTTTTTGTCGTTCTCTTCCTCATAAGGTGGTCCCGTGACAATCATTAATTTCCTGGGTTGACGAAAATATATGCTGGCGCAACTTGTATCGTCCTTTGAGATATAGCCATCGTTGCGGTGAGCCATATTCACCATTTTTGAAGCCAGGTCGGAAGCAGATATTTTTGGGCCATTTTGCACCAGTTTCAGACTGTAATCCTGCATGTTGTCTCTGCCCCATCCCAAAGGATGCTTATCGGTCCCTAAACCCGACTGGGCGATTCCATCGCTGCAAAATATAATCCGGTCTTCTTTCCTGGGTTGAAATTGACAAGAGAGAATCTCTTTTCCAGAATTTTTTTCACTATTCAATATGAGACACTGCCAGCCCGGATCAAATGGTACGTTGTCTCTCAGGATGATGGTCTGCGGGTTGTCATATTCCAGGATTGTGGTCAGTCCACGGTGTTCAATATCCACAATGGTAAAGGTGGAATAACTCATGTGTCGCTCACTACAAACCGGAAGGGTGTTCATGATTATATCGGCAATCTTCTCCACGGCTTTATGTTCCATGGTAAAGTTTACAGCCATGGTGGCCGTAAGTGTAGCCAGCACATTGGCCTTTACGCCATGACCCATCCCATCGGAAAGAACCACGATGGTTCTGTCTTCCTCTTTAACCTTTCGACTGATAAATACATCGCCACAGATTCGTTCTTTGTCGTAATTCCTCTGTTCACAGGCTACCTCAATATAAAAGCCATCACTCATCGATCATTCAGGTCTTTTCTGAGTTCATATGATTCAATGATCGAATTGAGCATGCGTTCGGTTTCAGCAGCCCCTTCTCCCATGATGAAGCCAATTTGCTGTACAAGGCTGAGATTCTTGTCAATGGCTTCGGTAAGTCGTTTTACCACCTCCTCCTTCTGGACTTCGGGAGCTGACATATCCCGGATGACTGCTCCCACAATTTTGTCCTTTTCAATCACGAAGACGCTTACATTAAGCATCTTTCCCTCATGCTGCAGATCTCTGTTGGTGATGGACTCATTATGAGACAGAACATAGGTAAAAAGGTTGTAAAAATTGTAAGGAAGCAGGGTTTTAAGATCAGCACCGGCAAGTCCTGGAACCACTTCATTAATCTCCTGTGCTTCTTCGCCTAACATCTCAATAAAGGAGTTGTTGGTCTGGAGAATCTTCAGGTTCTGGTCACAGATCACCACCATGGAAGGTAGCTTATGCAACATTCGCCTGACTATTTCAGAAGCCTCCCGGGCAGCCTCTTTCTCTTTCTGAGCCAGTCGTTCAGATTTCTTAAGTGCATCCTGTGTCTGAGCCAGCTTTTCATTGCTTATTTTTAGGGACTGGATGTGATCCTGCCTGTTTCTTGAGGCATAGGTATTGCACATCTCGGGGATGGCCAGCCCCTGGCCAATGGCAGTGGCAAAATCGCTACAGCTAGCATATCCACAGGCTCCACACCCCACATCCGTCGATTCAAGCTGATTGAGATCTTTCAGTATTTTTTTCAGTTTGTTATCCGAAGGAACCGGAAGTGATTGATCGTCGGGGATGAAATTCCGGCTAAGGTCGAGGTCCTTAAACTGCTCTATGGATCTCTTCCATTGCTCCAGGTCCAGGATCTTAAATCGTTTATTTACGTAGCTGATGAGTTGACTGCGCCTCAGGATCCTTTTACCCCCCATGCTGGTTCCCCGACCCATAAGGAACTCCTTGTAAAACAGGTTAAAATGGCACTTTATAATACCGATGTTCTCTTCAAACTCTTTAATGGCATCGATCATCCCCTCCCCTTCAATAGTGACCACCGGAGTGGCATGTAAATGCTCTTTGATCTCGGCGGCCTGGATAATTCCATTGGCCATTGGAAAGAAAGATCCCTTGTATCCCAGAGGTTGATCAAAATCGCTGTACTCCAGGTCCGTCTCATGAATGTTTGCCTCGGTAAAAAGCTCTCTCAGCTCCACAAAGGTGATGGCCAGGTCGATTTTACTCTCTCCTTCGAACCGGAGAATCTCATCCTTGCTGGCTATTAAGGGACTGATATATACCAGGATTACCTCCTCTTCTGAAAGCTGCCGGACAACCTGTGCAGAGGCAGCGACCGGCGGAAGGATGGGGGCCAGATTTGGAACCAGGGCGGGCTTGTATTTTTCAATAAATGAGACTGTTACTGGATCGTTAGACATGATGTAGTACTTTCCCTTGCTTCTCCTGAACAGCTCTTTGTACTCCCTGGCCACCAGATCAACCCCAAAGGCAACCTCTTGCACGGAATCAAATCCAAGGGTTCTAAGCATCTGCACAAATTTCCTGTAGTCGGTGATGTCGGGAAATTCTCCTGCTATGGAAGGATCGACCAGGGCAGATACCTTCTTGTTTTTCTTTAACATCTCCATCAGATTTCCCCTGGTATTCCTGATCTCGATGGCATCCGGTCCGCATGCTGCAGCACAGCTCCCGCAACCGATACATCTCTCCTGGATAATCTCAGGTTTGATTTTGTCTGATGTTACCCTGATAGCTTTCACCGGGCAGGCCCTGACGCAAGCGTAACAGGCGATACACGTTTCCGTGTTGATTTTTAATAGCGGTTCCATAGTTAATCACTTACCTTTCTCCGAATTCCTGATCGAGGATCTCCAGGATACCCTCCTGGCTCACCTGTTCATATACCTTTGCACCAATGGTTACCACCGGTCCCGCACTGCAATCTCCAAAACAATGATTGCCTTTCAGGATTACATCCCGTTCCAACTGGTGGTCTTTAAGGTACTTTTGAATCAGCTGGAGGGTTTGTCTGTTTCCCCTGCTGAAACAGGAACTGCCCATGCAGATTTTAATCTCTTTTCGTAGGAGTGCCATTTCTCGGGTCGCTTTCAAAGTTAATAAATTCGGTGCATCATGTCCCTAATTTATACTCTGTTCAAATTATTTACTGTTTTTCAAATAACAAACTTAATCAATATCTTTGAGCGTTCTGTGAATTTGCCCCGATAAAGTATATAAAATCTGTAACCTGATTCAATTTTATGGCAACAGAAAACAGCAGTTTGGATGAAATCCTGAGGCGGTTTCCTCAGATAAAAAGAAATGCATTGATTCCTCTGTTGCAGGCGGTACAGGATGAATTTGGTTACATATCAGAGGAAGCCGTAGCTCGCATCGGATCACATCTATCTTTACCCACCAGCAAGGTTTATGGGCTGGCTACCTTCTATAACCAGTTCTCATTTTCACCCCGGGGTGTATACCACATTTCACTGTGTAATGGTTCAGCATGTCACCTGGGAGGGTCGGGAGAACTGTTTTCAGAACTTACCAAGTTGCTGGATATTGAAGATGGGGAGACCACCCGTGATGGATTGTTTAGTCTTGAGGTACAATCCTGTATCGGCGCCTGTGGTCAGTCACCTGTAATGGCTGTAAACGACAGCTATTATTCTGGAGTGGGAGTGAAAGATGTCAGGGATATTATTAAACAATACCGTGAGGATGCTACCGGATAAGAATTTTTTATTGAAACTGGCCCAGTCAGTACCTTCTGAGCTTACTCCTGAAGACCGGGAAAAGTCCAGCCTGCTTAAAAAAGAGAGCTTGCTCAAGCCACTGCTTATGGTAAATTGTTCCACCTCCGGGATTGTTGCTGGTGCAAGGCAGACCTGGGAGGCCATTGAGAATTATGTGTCAGACCGATCTCTTGATATTGACCTGGTTGAAACGGGAAGCATAGGCCTCAGTTCGGAGGAACCTGTTGTTTCGGTTCAACTTCCCGGTCGCACCAGGCTTTTTTTCTCAAAAGTTACGGCAGACAGGATTCCCAATTTGCTGGATGACCTTTTTCACCATGTGGTACCTGATCAAAAGTTAATTGGACAGCAGCGTCATTCTGGTCATGAACCCTGGAGTGATCTTCCTTACCTGGATGAGATCCCGTTTTTTGCATTGCAGAATCGCATTGTGATGGGTGACTGTGGGATTATAGATCCGTTTTCACTGGGAGAGTATATTGCAGGAGGAGGATTTAAAGCATTTTTGAAGACCATTCGCAGCTTTACCTTTAGTGAGGCTTGTGATCTGGTGGTGGCCAGTGGACTGAGGGGGCGTTCAGGGGGCGGTTTTCCAACTGGATTGAAGTGGAAGGCCGCATTCAATACCCCTTCCGATCAGAAATACCTTATATGCAATGCAGAGGAGAGCGATCCGGGTGCTTTTATGGACCGTACCCTGATGGAAGGGAATCCTTATCTTCTGCTGGAAGGCATCTCTATCGCTTCATATGCAATTGGGTCCAACAGGGCTTACATATATATCCGAAGCGAATACAAAGACGCCATCAGGAAGATCAACAATGCCATTCGGCAGTTAAGGGAGAACGGACTACTTGGGGATAATATCCTGGACAGTGGGTATAACCTGCAAATTTCATTGCGGAAAGGGCCAGGTGCTTTTGTGTGCGGCGAGGAAACAGCACTTATTGCGAGTCTGGAAGGAAGAAGGGGCATGCCCGCATCCAAGCCTCCCTATCCCTCCACTTCGGGATACCTGGGACGTCCTACAGTTGTCAACAATGTGGAGACCCTCTCCAATTTGCCAGGCATCATTAGAAACGGACCCCAATGGTTCAATGAGATAGGGCTGAAGGGATGCCCCGGCACCAAAATATTCAGCATCTCGGGCCGGATCAGAATATCAGGTTTGGTGGAGGTTCCCATGGGTACTACATTCGATACCATTGTAAATGAAATCGCAGGGGGAGTGGAAACCGGTAGAGAGCTGAAAGCTCTGCACGTTGGAGGACCGGCCGGATGTATGGTTCCCGCAGAGATGATGGATGTTCCTGTAAGTTTTGAAACTCTGAAATCCAAAGAGCTGGTAATGGGATCCGGTGGAATCCTGGTAATGGATGACAAGACCTGTGTGGTGAACACCGTGAAATATTTCATGGATTATGTGGATAAACAGAGTTGTGGCAAGTGTATCCCATGCAGGGAAGGAACCCGCAGGATGGCTGAGATCCTTGGAAGTATTACCCGCAAGCCTGCCGATGAGGAGGGCCATACCACCCTTGAACGCTTTAAGGGGGTGATGCAGCTGGAGAGCCTGGCAGAGGTGATGAAAGATACCTCGCTTTGTGGTTTGGGTCAGAATGCTCCAAACCCGGTACTGAGTACCCTTAAGTATTTCAGACATGAGTATGAAGAGCATATTTTCGATCGCAAATGCCTTTCAAACACTTGTACCGAGCTAAGAAGCTGGTTTATTGATGTGGATATGTGCACAGGGTGTTCCATCTGTGCCAAAAGGTGTCCTGCAGAGGCTATTATTGGAACAGCGCGGCATCCCTACTTCATTGTACAGGACAAGTGTATTGGGTGTGGAATCTGTTACGAGGTGTGCAAATTCACTGCAGTGTACTATAAATAGGATAAGAAAATGGGAATAAGGCTAGAGGTGAATGGAAGGGCTATTGATGCTGTAAAAGGGGAGACTGTCCTGACTGCTTTGAACAGGAATGGGATGCAAGTTCCTACCATTTGCAATATGAAAGATCTCACACCTTCAGGAGCATGCCGCATGTGTGTGGTGGAGGTTAAGGGACGGGAAAACCTGGTTCCAGCCTGTTCTTTCCCCATTGAAGAGCCAATGACCATCATGACTCATTCACCCCGTGTGCTGAGGGCCAGAAAAACCAATGTGGAACTATTGCTCTCAAACCATCCCGACGATTGTCTCTATTGTGAGCGAAATGGCTCTTGTGAGCTGCAATCGCTATCTGAGGATCTTAACATCAGGGAGAGGCGGATACCGGGAAAGAAGAGTCCCCATAAAATTGATAAGTCGAGTCCCGCAATTGTCAGGGATCCAGCCAAATGTATACTTTGTGGAAGGTGCGTACGAGTCTGTGAGGAGATTATGAGTACCTCCTGTCTTGATTTTGCCCACCGTGGGAATGAACTTCGCATCTCCACCACCCTATCAAAACCTCTCAATTTTTCCAATTGTACTTCATGCGGTCAGTGCCTGATTTATTGTCCCACAGGTGCCCTGATCGAACATGTACAGTTCCCCGAACTGGAAGCATTTATCCATGATCCTGAAAAAATTGTGGTAGCACAGTTTACCCCGGCTGTGGCAGTTTCAGCAGCAGAGCAACTGGGATATAAACCAGGGACCGACATGAGTGGGATCATTACCGCAGTGCTTCGCAGATATGGATTTGATCATGTACTGGAAACATCTTTTGGTGCTGAACTGATGATGATGGAACAGGTTGAGATCTTAAAGGAGCGGGTGGAGGAAGAGAATGAGTGGCCGCTGATGACCAGCTCCTGTCCGGCCTGGGTGCAGTTTGTGGAACAATCTTATCCAGAGCTGATACCAAACCTTTCACCACTTAAATCGCCCCAACAGATTCTGGGCGCAATAATTAAGCAGTGGTACCCGATTCAGCCGGGAAATGAAAATAAAGAGGTAGTCTCAGTAGTTATCACCTCATGTACAGCCGCAAAAACCGAAGCCCGTAGGGTAGAAATGACAAAATCGGGAATCCCGGTCATCGACCTTGTTCTTACCACCCGTGAGTTAGGCAGACTGATCAAACTCAGTGGATTGGATCTGGATCGTCTGGAACCTGAGCAAGCAGATGCCCCATTTTATTCCCCAGGATCGGCAGGTAAGTTATGTGGAGTTGCAGGTGGGGAGGTTGAAGCTACGATCCGAAGCCTCTATAGTAAGCTTTCAGGGAAGGAGTTAGCTCCCGCTAAGTTACACAGATTCCGTATCCATAAGTCCTTTAGAGAAATGGTGATAAAGGTTGGTGCTAAGGAGGTAAGCATGGCTACGGTAAGCGGACTTTCTAACACCGTGGCTTTACTCAAAGAGATAAAGAGTGGCAAGAGAAAGATTGACCTGTTGGAGGTAATGGCCTGTCCCGATGGATGTATCAATGGAGGTGGGCAACCCCTGCCGGTAGATGAAAAGGTATTACGCATGCGCTCAAAAGCTGTATACGATATAGATAATAGCAGTAAACTTCATACAGCCCACCAGAGTCCTGCCATTCAGCTTATATACAAAGAAGTCCTTGGTGAGCCCGGTGGAGAAAGTAGCCACGAGTTGATGTATACTTCTTTCTCAAAGAGGGAGGTCCTTTTATAATGGAGGCGGCAATGGCACAGAATGGCCTGGTGTATACGGTGAAGGACCTTTGCCGGGTCTGCTATACCTGTGTGCGGGAGTGTCCTGTGAAAGCCATCCGGCTTGTGGACGGACAAGCCGAGGTGGTCACCGAGCGATGCATTGCTTGTGGTAACTGTACAATCGTGTGCAAACAGGGAGCAAAAGTTTACTTGCGGTCTATCGACAGGGTTAATCAGTTGTTGGGAAAAAAAGAGGAGACCATAGCCCTGGTGGCTCCCAGTTATGTGGCCGAATTTGAGGAAATATCTAACTCCTCTGTCTTTGCCGGGATGTTGAAAAAATTGGGATTCCATCAGGTTTATGAAGTGGGGATGGGTGCCGACCTGGTAGCAGAGGCCTACGAGAAACTGATCAACAACTCACCTGGAAAAGGGTATATAAATTCAGATTGTCCGGCTATCGTCTCCTTTGTAGAAAAATACCACCCCGACCTTATTGAGGCCCTTGCTCCAGTGGTTTCGCCGATGGTGGCCACAGCCCGGTATATCAGGGAGATCGAAAAGAGTAAGGCGAAACTGGTCTTCATTGGGCCTTGTATAGCCAAAAAGGATGAATCGGATGAGGTGGATGAGGTGCTTACATATTCTGAATTACGCAGTATGTTCACTGCCAGGCGCATTAGGAAATCCAACGTGGAACCTAAGGATTTTACCCCACCCCTGGCCAGAAGTGGGGCTGGTTTCCCGGTGAGCCGGGGACTCCTGCAGTCTATGAACCTGAAGGGAAACAATGTGGATCAACGGGTGATCGTGGCTGAAGGAAGGGTTCACTTCCAGGAGGCAATTCATGAATATGCCTCCGGATCGCTGGGATCCATGCAGCTGGAACTGCTCTGCTGCGAAGGCTGCATCATGGGACCTGGCACCAGCACGAATGGAAAGAAATTCATTCGACGAAAGCATGTGCTGAACCACTTGCACAATCGTCTGACTGGTGAAAATGCGAAGAGTGGGGGAGTAAGAGAAGAAGGAATTTCGCTTGATCTGGAGAGGATCTTTGACCGGGATTATCAGCGAATTTCCGATCCTACTGAGGTTGATCCCGGACAATTAAACAACTCGTCATTTTCAATATATTCATCATCGAAGAGTTTATAAAACCATATTTGTCCCCAGACTTCATTGCCATTGGGGCTGT
>PVMS01025065.1_pt1 | contig 18625 bp, 14 predicted proteins | sample 1853461 | NCBI WGS metagenome assembly PVMS01 (sample SAMN08582032, study PRJNA380276) | Marine sediment metagenome, whole genome shotgun sequencing project. | isolation source: ocean sediment barecode stripped | collected 2017 | reverse complement strand
TCATAAACACGAAGTGCATTTGTTTGGTAGTGAGGCGCAAACTAAAGCAGCACATAATGAATTGATCTCCACCGGGGGTTCGATTTACTACTTACATGATACCGACGTGGTGCAAGGCTCAGACAAAATCTGGGTAGAAGTGCGTGCACGTGACACCGAACAAGTAGTAGAAATAATCACACTTGAGCATGGTCGAGATTATGACATTGATTATATTCAAGGCCGTATCATTCTTACGCGTCCATTGACTCAATTTGATTTTGGTTCAGGCCCATCGATTATTAAAGACACGCCATTAGATGGCAATGATGTTTTCTTGCTTGCCGACTATGAATATCGACCGGATGTATTTAGTGCGGATGATATCACTACTGGTGCACGTGGTAAGGCTTGGTTAAATGATTACATTGCATTGGGTGGTACTTACGTTAATGAAGAACGCGATGGTATTGATTATGAATTAAAAGGTACCGACGTTATCGTGCGAGCAGGAAAAGGTACTTACATAAAATTTGAATATGCAGAATCTGATGCCAAGCAAGCTGATAATAATTTCATATCAACAAATGGCGGTATTAGTTTTAATAAACAAAATACGCTAACAGATGATACTGATGGTGAGGCGAAAGGTGTTGAAGCACGCATCAATTTTTCAGAACTAAGTGACCATGAAGGTTATATCATCGGTTGGTGGAAAGATCGTGATGCTGGTTTCTCCTCTGCTGCACGCTTAGACGATGGTATTGAAACCCTTGATGCTGGTGTTGAAGCACAATGGCAAGCAAGCGAACGTTTAGACTTAACCGCACGTGCAACCAAGCTAGATAAGAAAAAACAAAATAAATTTTCTGCAATCAGTGTTCAAGGTGATTACGAGGTTAACGAAAAACTTAGCATCGGTGCAGAGCTTCGTTATGAAGATGAGAAAGACGACATCTTGGGACTGGATGGTGAAGCAACATTGGCAGGTGTCGAAATTCGCTATCAACTCTCCAAACACGCCGAGGTGTATACCAGTGGTCAATTCGTTATCGATGATAAAGGTGATTACAAAAATAATGCTTTAGGAACGATAGGTATCGAAAAGCAAGTTAGTGATCGACTAGCGCTGAAAACTGAGGTCAGTACAGGTGATCGTGGTGATGCCGCCGTATTTGGAATGGAATACGACGTTACACCCAACATGAATATTAGTTTAGACGCAGGATTTGGCAGTGGTGTAATCAGTCAAGTCGGCACCAATTACACCACAGCAAATGGATTGGAGCTCTATGGTAGTTATGCAATCGATCCCGATCGTACCGACAGTGGTGAGTCCATGTTTACATTTGGCACTAGAAAACGTTATGGAAATGGGCTTTCTATCTACAGTGAAAGTCAGTTTGGTGAAGGTGAAGAAGAACAAAGTATCGCACGCACGTATGGACTTGATTTTGATCTCACCGAACAGTGGCGTTTGTCTGCTTCATTCCAAAAGAATGATATCGAACAAGATGCTGGGGATATTGATCGGCGTGCGGCAACACTCGGCGCTAGCTATAGAGGTGATAATCTTAAGTTTGGCTCGGTGCTGGAATATCGTGAGGATGACAATAATCAAACCAATGTAGATGCTACCCAGTGGGTTACATCTAACACTATTGAATGGCAACAAAGCGAAAGCCTACGTTGGTTAGGTAAAGTTGAGCTCTCTGCAACCCATAGTAATGCAAACAAAGATGATGAAGCCAAATATGCGGAACTTGATTTAGGCTTTGCGTATCGACCTGCATTTAACGACAAGCTAAACATCTTAGGTAAATATACCTTCCTCTACGATTTAGCCAGCAGTGGTCAAGATACTTCACTTGCTGATCAACGTAGTCATGTGTTTGCAGTCGAAGGCATCTATGATCTAAATCAAAAATGGGAAGTAGGCGGCAAGCTCGCTTACAAGACTGGCGACACGCGTATATCTCGAGGTGCAGGTCCGTGGTTTGAAACGGGTGCGCATTTAGTTGTAACGCGTGCACGCTATCACATGCTTAAAAAGTGGGATGCCTTGTTTGAATATCGTTGGTTAGAAACCGAAGAGCAAGACGATGATAAAGAAGGTGCCTTATTAGGGGTTTATCGACATGTTGGTAAACACATGAAAGTGGGTGCAGGTTATAACTTCACAGACTTTAATGATGACTTAACCGATAATGATTATGACTCGGACGGTTGGTTCTTTGACATTGTAGGTAAATACTAATGAGAGCAGTTATTAATGCAGGGCTGAGTCTCTGTGTTAGATTAAGTAAATTGAGTTCATACATTAAGCATGTAGCGGTGACCATTTTTGGAGCTGTTGTATTACTTACTCAAACAGTTAATGCTGTAGAAAGTTGTTACTTAGCTTCAGATAGCACTAACCAGCTTACACTTGTTGTCGATAGAATGGAGGGCAGCACATCGGCCGATGTAGGTCCATTTGGAGTGTCTGACATAGAAGCATTGGCTAAAGAGCCATTTACAGGAGTTTTGTATGCAGCAGATGCAAATCAACTAGGTACCGTTAACTTAGACACAGGTGCTTTTACCGCTACAGCAAGCACTTTCGGAACTGCATTTGCTGCGAATGGTGATTTAACTGCAAATCCCGACCCAAATTCTGAACCTAAATAATGTTGATGAGGATAACGCAACCCTTACAACCGACCTTCTAAATAACCAAAGATGATAGCAGTACAGCCTACACACCAGGTGGTGTCAGCACCTATGTGTTACCTTTACTAATAACGGTCCTGATGGCATTACGGGCGCGACGATTCAAGACCTGTTACCTAATGGAGTGACCTTAGCCGCACAGTGGACATGTTCAGCTTCAGCAGGTTCAACTTGCAGTGCGGCAAGTGGTGGCTCTGTCGGAGGTGGCTCAGTCTCTTTAACTGCGGATATTCTTAATGGCGGGATTGTTACTGTGAATGTGCCGGTACAGTTTTCCGCAAATATGGGCGATTATTAGGCCCAGCACTGGTTCCGCCTCTCTGGGTCCACCCAATTAGTATTGTTGCCCTTCAAGAGCAAGTATTTCACAATAGCAGCCCCTTATTTGAGGGGATAGGATTACAGGGTCTTGTGGCACACAGGACCTTTTTCTATTTAAGGGTCTAAATTAAGGGTCTAAAAATAATAACGGAAGTAGCTCGATTACTGCCTGCTATAAAATAAGTATCTTTTCTATGGAAAATCGTAAACAGCTCGCCAATGCTATTCGAGCTTTGAGTATGGATGCAGTACAAAGGGCCAATTCCGGTCACCCGGGTGCGCCGATGGGTATGGCGGATATTGCTGAGGTTTTGTGGAACGATTTTCTGCAGCACAATCCGAGCAATCTGCAATGGCCAGATCGTGATCGCTTCGTGCTTTCTAATGGTCACGGATCGATGCTGCTGTATTCGCTACTGCACTTATCGGGCTATGAGTTATCCATAGATGACCTTAAAGATTTTCGACAACTGCATTCCAAAACGCCTGGTCACCCTGAATATGGAGATACTCCAGGCGTAGAAACCACTACGGGACCACTTGGGCAAGGCCTTAGTAATGCGGTTGGTATGGCGTTGGCCGAAAAAATTCTCGCGGCCTCATTCAATAAAATTGATTTAAATATTGTAGATCACTACACCTATACCTTTGCGGGCGATGGTTGCTTAATGGAAGGCATCTCGCATGAGGTTTGTTCTTTAGCGGGGACCCTCGGTCTTGGAAAGTTAGTGGTCTTTTACGATGACAATGGTATTTCCATCGATGGCGAGATTGATGGCTGGTTTACCGATGACACACCAATGCGATTTCGCTCCTATGGTTGGCATGTGGTCGAAGCAGTAGATGGACATGATGCGGCCCAAATTAAAACCGCGATAGAAGCAGCCAGAAGTGAAACATCAAAGCCGACCTTAATCTGTTGTAAAACCATTATTGGTTGTGGATCGCCGAACAAACAGGGTACGGCCGCCACCCATGGTGCGCCACTTGGTGATGAAGAAATTCAGTTAACGCGTAAGCAATTAGGTTGGGAGCATGAGCCTTTTGTCATTCCAGATAATATCTATAAGAAATGGAATGCGGTGGAGCGCGGTGTGCAACAAGAGTCGCAGTGGCAAGAAAGATTCACCCAATACCAAGAAAAATATCCTGAGCAAGCCAAAGAGTTCTTAAGAAGAATGGATGGGGCCTTACCCGCAAATTGGAAAACGGAAGCCGAAAAGGTTGTACAGAATGCGGTAGATGAGAAAAAAGCCGTCGCCACGCGGAAAGCTTCAGAGCTTGCGCTGGATGGTTATGCCAAGTTACTGCCAGAGTTAATTGGTGGTTCGGCAGATTTGACTCCTTCGAATAACACTTGGTGGTCAGGCTCGAAAAACCTGAGTGCAGCGGATGCAGCTGGAAATTACATTCACTACGGTGTGCGTGAATTTGGCATGTCGTCGATTAATTCTGGGCTTGCTCTGCATGGTGGATTTATTCCCTACAGCGCAACATTTCTTGCATTTTCTGATTACGCGCGCAACGCTTTACGTATGGCAGCGTTAATGAGATTGCGCAACATTTTTATTTACACGCATGATTCCATTGGGCTAGGCGAAGACGGTCCCACGCATCAAGCGGTCGAACAACTCGCAACGCTTCGATATATTCCGAATATGTCGGTTTGGCGTACCGCAGATACAGTTGAAACTGCCGTAGCATGGAAATTTGCGATCGAGCGTTCATCAGGCCCAAGTTGTTTGATTTTTTCACGGCAGAATTTAACATTCTTAGAACGTAGTGCGGAGCAAGTTGCCGCAATAGCTAAGGGCGGTTATGTATTGCATGACTGTGCAGAAGAGCCTGAGCTTATTATGATTGCGACAGGTTCCGAAGTGAGTCTTACTCTGGATGCAGCACAGCAATTGAATCAGCAAGGCAGGAAAGTACGTGTAGTGTCAATGCCGAGTACAGATGTATTTGACGCTCAAGATGATCAGTACAAGGAATCAGTACTGCCTAGAAAGGTTACTAAGCGACTTGCAATTGAGGCCGGAGTTCCCGATTACTGGTCAAAATACGTTGGTTTAGATGGATGCACAATCGGTATCTCGACTTTTGGCGCCTCTGCGCCAGGCGGTATAGTGATGCAGCATTTTGGATTTAGTGAAGAGAATATCATTAAGCATGCGCTTAAGATGCTAGGTTAAGTAAATATTTATATTTAAGAAAGAAAGGACGGAGAAGGTAATGGCTATAAAAATTGCAATTAATGGTTACGGTCGAATCGGCAGAAATATAATGCGTGCCATTTATGAGTCGGGTCGCGATAAAGAAATTCAAGTGGTTGCAGTTAATGACTTGGGCGATGCAGAAACCAATGCGCACCTAACTCGTTTCGATACGGCACATGGAAAATTTAATGGCACCGTAGAAGTGGATGGCGATCATATTGTCATTAATGGTGACCGTATCCGCGTTTGTGCAGAGCGTGATCCAAGCAAATTACCTTGGGGTGAATTAGGCGTTGATGTGGTGCATGAAAGCACAGGATTTTTTGCCAGTAAAGAAAAGGCATCTGCACATTTAAAAGCAGGCGCGAAAAAAGTAATAATTTCTGCCCCAGGCGGCAATGATGTAGATGCAACAATAGTCTATGGTGTTAATCATGACATCTTAAAGGCAAGTGATACGGTAATTTCAAATGCATCTTGCACAACAAATTGTTTGGCGCCGTTAGTTAAGCCATTGCATGAAAAAATTGGCGTAGAAAACGGTGTGATGACTACCATTCACGCGTATACCAATGATCAAGTGTTAACGGATGTATTCCATAGCGACTTAAGACGTGCGCGTTCTGCGACCATGTCGATGATTCCAACCAAGACGGGTGCTGCAGCTGCAGTAGGACTAGTATTACCAATGTTGAACGGCAAGCTAGATGGTTTCTCAATGCGTGTACCAATCATTAATGTTTCACTTGTGGATCTTACATTTCTTGCGTCACGTGATACCACAGTTGAAGAAGTGAATGCGGTGATGAAAGAAGCCGCAGATGGACATGTGCTGGATTACGTAGATGCGCCTTTAGTGTCTGTCGATTTCAATCATGATCCACATTCTTCCAATTTTGATGCATCACTGACTAAAGTGATGGGAACACGAACCGTAAAAGTATGCTCGTGGTATGACAATGAGTGGGGCTTCTCTAATCGAATGTTAGACACTACCGTTGCTTTGATGAATGCTAAATAGCAAAAAATATATATTAATCTTATTTATTTTTGTTGTTGACGGACCGACTATAACACCATGTCTATATTGAGCATGGCTGATCTTGATCTCACGAATCAACGTGTGTTGATTCGTGAAGACCTTAATGTTCCAGTTAAAGACGGGCGCGTGACAAGTGCGAAACGTATTCAGGCTGCGTTACCGACGATTCATCTCGCTATAGAAAAAGGCGCAAAAGTTATACTGCTATCTCACCGTGGTCGTCCCATGGAAGGGCAATATAACGAAGAACAATCTTTGTTGCCCATTACTAACTACTTTCGTGATGAATGTGATCTCAATGTGCGACTCGAAAAGAACTGGATTGATGGTGTAGAGCTTGATCCGGGTGAGATTGTGCTGTGTGAAAATGTACGTTTTCAAGTGGGCGAAAAAGCTAATGACGATCAACTTGCAAAAAAAATGGCAAGTTTATGTGATATCTATGTGATGGATGCATTCGGAACCGCACACCGTGCGCAAGCTTCCACTCATGGTGTGGCTAAATATGCACCGATTGCATGCGCAGGTCCGTTGTTAAAAAAAGAATTAGACTCCTTGGATAAGGCATTAAAGGATCCGAGCAGGCCCATGGTAGCAATCGTTGGGGGCTCTAAAGTTTCTACAAAGCTGATCGTGTTAGAGACGTTGCTGGACAAAGTAGACCAATTGATTGTCGGTGGAGGAATAACAAATACATTTCTGGCCGCAATGGGAAAACCGATAGGCAAATCACTTTATGAAAAAAATCTGTTGAGCAAGGCAAAAGATTTATTGGCGAAAGCTCGCAGCAAAAATACTCAGATACCTCTGCCTACTGATGTAGTTTGTGCCACAGAATTCTCTGAACATGCTACTGCGACTGTAAAATTGGTAGATGAGGTAAGTGATGAGGATATGATTTTGGATATTGGTCCACAATCAGCGCAAAAACTAGCATCATATATGGCCGATGCGGGTACCATCGTTTGGAACGGGCCGGTAGGTGTTTTTGAATTTGAGGCTTTTTCGCATGGTTCAGAGACCATGGCGAGAGCGATTGCGAATAGCAAAGCATTTTCAATTGCCGGTGGAGGAGATACTTTAGCTGCAGTCGATAAGTTTGGTCTTGAAGATCAAATCTCTTATATCTCAACTGGAGGCGGAGCATTCTTAGAATATTTGGAAGGCAGGTCTCTGCCGGCTGTAGAGATACTAAAAGAAAGAGTTTTGGCCTAGCATGATCGTTTTGCTAGCTGTTGAAGTTTTAGAGCAAGGAGCTAGTGCGAAAAGCTATTTCCAGCAGAACAGATACTGCAAGTTAGGCGTGGGTTTAGAGCATGGCCATTTCCTTTTTATAAAGCGTTTAGAATAAAAAATACAGGTAATGCATAGTGTTTTTAAGTCGTGTTTGTCAATATTAAAGATCGGTTTAAATTCAGTGATGGAAGTTTACAAAAATGATCAAAATAGAATTAAGAAAGCTGAAATAATATGGGTTTCGTAACGGAAATTCGTACTCGTAAAACGGTACTTCGGCATACTAAAATTATCGCTACTCTGGGTCCTGCCACAGACAGTGAAAAAGTAATGGGTGAACTCATTGATGCTGGGATCGATTTGGTGCGCCTTAATTTTTCCCATGGAACTTATGAAGAAAATGCTTGGCGTGTAAAAACCCTGCGCAAGCTCACTAAAGAAAAAAATTATGAAGTAGGGGTGTTGGGTGATTTACAAGGTGCCAAAATTAGAATTGGGGCTTTTAAAGATAAAACAATTCAATTAGAAGCCGGGGCTCGCTTTTGTGTAGATACTAACCTACCAATCGACGAAGGCGACCAGCATGTAGTTGGAACGACCTATAAAGGCTTGATCAATGATGTGAGTGCAGGAGATACCTTGCTCGTTGATGATGGACGTATTGTGCTCAGCGTTGTTGAAATTGCAGATGGAAAAATTTCCTGCGATGTCATTATGGGCGGTGAGTTAAGCAGTAATAAAGGTATTAACCGCCAAGGAGGTGGTTTATCGGCCCCTGCATTAACTGATAAAGATCGACAAGATATTAAAGATGCGGTGAAGTTAGATGTAGATTACATCGCAATTTCTTTTCCACGTTGCGCAGAAGACATCAAAGTACCGAAACAGTTATTTTTAGAGGCAGGCGGTAAGGCCGGCATCATTGCTAAGATTGAAAGAACGGAAGCTCTAGATGCCATCGATGAGATTTTAGATGAATGTGACGCCATCATGATTGGTCGTGGTGATTTAGGGGTTGAAATTGGTGATGCGGAAGTACCTGGCGTGCAAAAGACACTAATTGACCGTGCGCATGCTAAAAACCGCATTGCTATTACGGCAACGCAAATGATGGAATCTATGACCTATAGCCCGATCCCAACACGTGCTGAAGTATCGGATGTGGCGAATGCGGTTTTAGATGGTACCGATGCAGTGATGCTATCGGGCGAAACGGCGATTGGAAAATATCCTGCTAAAGCAGTTAAGGCTATGAATCGCACCTGCTTAGCTTCTGAGCGGCACCAACTAAAAAAAATGTCAGATGATCGAATGTTCTCCCGCTTTGGGAGAGTCGATGAAGCCATTGCGATGTCAGCTATGTATACCGGCAATCATTTAGATGTTGCCGCCATTGCAGCGTTAACAGAGTCTGGCTCTACCGCTTTATGGATGTCACGAATTAGTTCTGCGATTCCTATTTATGCATTAACGCGACATGAAAAAACCTTACGCAGAGTAACGTTATATAGAGGGGTTTATCCTGCCAGTTTAGAGCTACTCGGTCGCACGCATGCAGAAGTTAATAAAGACGCCATCGATGTATTACTACAATGTGGCGTTGTTCACGAAAATGATCTTGTCATTATTACTAAAGGTGACTTGATGGGCGTGGATGGCGGCACCAATGCATTGAAAATAGTTCGAGTAGGGCACTTAATTGAACCGGATTAATTGCTAATATTGGATCAAATCAAAACCTATTATTTATTTCTGTGAACTACGGTCGGCCTCAGGAGAATACATATGAATGCAGAAGAGTTAAGCAAAATCGCAAATGCAATGGTGGCGCCTGGGCGAGGCATACTTGCTATGGATGAAAGTCACCCAACCTGCAACGGCCGGTTTGAAAAATTAGGCATCGCGACCACAGAAGAAATGCGGCAAGCCTATCGCGATATGCTAGTTACCGCGCCTGGATTGTCTGACTACATCAGCGGCGCAATATTATTTGATGAAACCATTCGTCAAAAAACACTAGACGGCACACCTTTTCCTGAATTTTTAAGCAAGAATGGAATTATCCCAGGAATTAAAGTCGATGCTGGCGCTAAAGTATTGGCAGGACATGAGAGTGAAAAAGTTACCGAAGGCCTAGATGGCTTACGCGAAAGATTTGCCGAATACCATAAATTAGGCGCACGTTTTTCAAAGTGGCGTGCTGTGATTACTATCGGCGAACATCTTCCTAGCTGGGCTTGTATAGAAGCAAATGCGCATGGTTTAGCGCGCTACGCATTGTTAAGTCAAGAAGCTGGAATCGTGCCTATTGTTGAGCCAGAAGTGCTGATGGATGGTGATCACTCCATTGAACGTTGTTATGAAGTTACCGAGCTGACACAAAGAATCGTTTTTCAGCAACTTCAAAATCAAGGCGTGTTGCTTGAAGGCATGGTACTTAAACCTAGTATGGTCATTTCTGGAGCAACGGCAAAAAATCGTGCGGATACAAAAGCCGTTGCAGAACAAACCGTACGTTGCTTGTTAAGTACAGTTCCTGCGGCAGTGCCTGGAATTGCATTTTTATCCGGTGGGCAAAGTGATGAAGAAGCAAGCTCTCACTTGAATGCAATGAACGCATTAGGGGTTCAGTTGCCTTGGGCATTAACATTTTCATACGGACGTGCACTGCAACAAACTGCTATGAAAACCTGGAAAGGCGATAATGCAAATATAGATAAGGCACAACAAACAATACTTTGGCGTGCTAGATGTAATGGCTCTGCAACGTTAGGTAAATATAGCGACGCGATGGAACAGCAGGCTGCATAAAGCGTTATATTTTTAGGTAGGCGGGATGCCTTCATAGCTAGCCCGCCGAATATCTTCCTTTGTTACAGGTAAATCGCTCTAGCGCTTATTACTCAATCAATTCAGGAATATGCAGTTCCAAAATAGTGCAAAAGTACGATTAAAGTGCATTGGTAAGGTGCTGTCCCCGTGTCGATTAGAGTGCATTCACACCGTAAATTCTTTATAGTTCTTCTGCAATAAGGGCGAGTAATGCAGTCCAACTATTAATAAATAAAAATTACTAAGTTTTTCTGCAAACCATAAAAACCATTCAAGTATAGGAGAGCTGTCATGAAAATGATCACAGCCATTATCAAACCTTTTAAGCTCGATGACGTTCGAGAAGCTTTATCTGAGATAGGTGTTCAGGGTCTTACGGTAAGTGAAGTTAAGGGGTTTGGGCGTCAGAAGGGGCATACCGAACTTTATCGCGGAGCTGAGTATGTTGTTGATTTTTTACCAAAAATAAAAATGGAAATCGGTGTATCTGAAGATCGTGTTGAATCAGTCATTGAAACCATTATTAAGGCTGCAAAAACGGGGAAAATTGGCGATGGGAAGATTTTCGTAACCAATGTTGAGCAAGCAATTCGAATTCGTACCGGTGAAACGGGTAAAGAGGCTCTATAAAAATATATAGGAAATGAATATGGGTATCGCGTCTAAAGCTAACAAAAACTATCTATGGTTGATCGCCTTATTAATGTACGCAATTCCAACCTTGGTATTTGCAGAAGGTAATCTAGATACGGGTGATACGGCCTGGATACTGACATCAACTGCATTGGTGTTATTTATGACTATTCCAGGCTTATCGTTATTTTATGCAGGATTGGTGCGTAGTAAAAATGTTTTGTCGGTGTTCATGCAATGTTTTGCGATTACGTGTTTGGTGTCAATATTATGGTTGGTTTTTGGCTATAGTCTCGCTTTTAGTGATGGCGGCAGCATGAATAATTTGTTGGGCGGTTTGTCGAACATGTTCCTGTCTGATGTTACTCGTGGAGCCATGCATGGCACGATTCCAGAGTCCGTATTTGTAATGTTTCAGATGACATTCGCTATTATCACCCCTGCACTTGTTATAGGCGGCTTTGCAGAGCGTATGAAATTTTCTGCCATGCTGTGGTTTTCTGCACTGTGGTTAGCTGTCGTCTATTTACCTGTGTGTCATTGGGTATGGGGCGATGGCTGGTTAGACGGAAAAGGCGTGTTGGATTTTGCAGGTGGACTCGTGGTGCATGTAACTGCAGGCACAGGTGCGATTGTTGCGGCAATGGTTTTGGGCAATAGAAAAGGGTTTCCTCGAATCGCGATGCCGCCGCATAACTTAACCATGACAGTTACTGGTGCAGGAATGCTTTGGGTGGGATGGTTTGGATTTAATGCTGGCAGTGCGATTGCAGCAAATCATGATGCGGGCATGGCGATGTTAGCGACGCATATCAGTGCTGCAACAGCATCTTTAGTATGGATGTTTGCGGAATGGATCAAATATGGCAAGCCCAGTGTATTAGGCATTGTCACCGGTATGGTAGCTGGTTTAGCCACCATTACTCCGGCATCGGGATTTGTGGGCCCCATGGGCGCACTAATGATTGGTGCGGCCGCAGGGATCATTTGTTTTACCGCTACTAACTTTATTAAGCGCGTGTTAAGGATTGATGATTCTTTGGATGTTTTCCCTGTGCACGGTGTGGGCGGTATTTTAGGAACATTTCTTTGCGGTATTTTAGTCGCCGAACAATTTGGTGGTGTGGGTTTGGCTGATGGAATGACGATAGGTTCTCAAGTGTGGGTTCAAGTTCAAGGTATCCTTGCAGTACTTATTTGGACCGCAGTCGCAACTTTCATTATTCTGCAAGTTATAAAAGTGATTGTTGGCTTACGCGTTGATGAGCAACATGAAACCGAAGGTTTGGATATCACCCAGCATGAAGAAACTGGATACAACATGTAGGGTCGATAGTAAGTTTAGTAAAAAGGGGCCGTATGGCCCTTTTTTTATTTGATCTGTATATTTAATGGCCCAGAATGGTTTTTAGTATGGATTGTGATTTGCCTGTATCATCATTGAGCATTTCTTTGTTTGACAGGGTGTAGATTGGAACACTAATAAGTGTTTCTAAATCCTCAAGGTTGTTCATTTCTTTGTCTGAATAAATTTCTTTTTGGTTAAGAATCACTGCAATTAATACTAAACCTTGACTAGCAATAGCTTCCATCGTTAATAAAATATGATTAATGCAGCCTAGCTGATCATTGGCAATCAATAAAACCGGTAGATTCAATTTTTTTGCAAGGTCGGCATTTTTACCATTTTCACACAAGGGCGAATAAAACCCGCCAGCACCCTCGACTATTAAAAAATTATCATCAGCCACATTTGTCGTACATGATTTAACAAGCTCAGTTAAAAACACAAGTTGATTGCTTAAACGTGCAGCGCGTTGTGGAGAGATCGCAGCTTCAAACCGAAATGGGCAAATTTCTGTGAGTGGGTATTTCTGCTTTGCGGCTTCAAAGTAGTGGCGTGCATCTGCAGGTTCTAGCTCGCTGCCGATTCGTATGCAGCCTGATTCAATCGGCTTTCGTGGTACAGCCTTAATATCGTTGTCATGTAACAATGATACTAGTTGTGCGCCTACATAGGTTTTACCAACATCCGTATCGGTGCCAGTAATGAATATGCCTTTTCGTTGCGTAGTATTTTTCATTATTAAAACAATATCTTACGAAATTATTTTACATACATACCAATCGGTAGGTATAACATACCGATTGGTATGTGCCTGTAAAGTTTAACCAGAAAACTCCTAATCATTAATCAACCATGCAATCAGCATCGACTAACTCTGAGCAAAATTTAGTCACGCGGCAAATAATTTTGCAGGCTGCGTATGAAGAAATTTATGCGCGTGGTTTTCAAGCAGCAAGCATAGCGAAAATACTGTCTACAACAGACGTTACTAAAGGCGCTTTATACCACTATTTTCCAACCAAATTAGATCTTGGCTATGCAGTGGTGGATGAATTACTTGCAGAGCAAATACAAGCTCGATGGATTGAGCCTTTATTGATAGCAGACGATCCAATTTCTGCTTTAAAAGAAATCATCATAGAGGCAGGACAAGAAATTTCTGAGGAAGATATCCAATGTGGTTGTCCGCTGAATAATCTCGCTCAAGAAATGTCACCGGTAGATGAAGGGTTTCGTTTACGTGTGGAAGCTATATATAAAATGTGGCGTGTCGGTACTGAGGAAGCATTTAAGCAAGGTCAGCGACATGGATTGGTTAAACAAAATGTCGATCCAAAAAATATTGCCATTATGCTTGTAGCTAGTTTAGAAGGCTGCATTGGTATGGCTAAAAGTGCGCAAAGCAAAAATATTTTGTATCAATGTGGTCAAAGCATAATAGATTATCTTGATGGCTTAAGGGGTTAGAAAAACATGATAAGTAAATATTCAGATTGGGTGGTTCATTGGCGTTTTATTATTGTAATTGTGTGCTTAGTCATTGCTTTTGTTTTGGCTTCGGGCGGGAAAAATTTAGTTTTCACTAATGACTACCGCTATTTTTTCAGTGAGGATAATCCACAATTGCTTGAATTTGAAAATTTGCAAGATACCTATACAAAAAATGACAACATATACATCATGCTGGAGCCAAGCGATGGCGTAGTATTTAATCAAGAGTATCTAGCTGCTCTAAAAGAACTTACTGAGCAATCCTGGCAAATCCCATACTCGATCCGAGTCGATTCGGTTACTAATTTCCAACACACTTATGCGGAAGAAGACGATTTAATCGTCATTGATTTGGTTGATGATATCGCGAGTCTTACGTCTGAAGATCTTGCTTACATTAAAAATGTTGCGTTGAATGAACCGCTATTGGTGAATCGGCTGGTATCAAAATCTGCAGATGCCGCAGGTATTAATATTACGATTGAATTGCCTGGTAAAAATGAAATCACGGAAGGGCCAGAAGTCGTCTCTTTCAGTAGGGACATGATTAAGCAATTTGAACAATCGCATCCAGATATCCAGGTATATACCACGGGTATCGTGATGATGAATAACGCATTCCCAGAGGCAAGTTTGAATGATATTAAGCATTTAATACCGTTTGCATTCGCCGCTATAGTGTTCGGTTTAATATTTTTCTTACGTAGTATCTCTGGTACATTTTCAGCATTGCTGGTGATCATATTGTCTATATTGATGGGCATGGGGACAGCAGGGTGGCTAGGATTTAAATTGACGCCGCCGTCTGCTTCCGCGCCAACGATGATACTAACCTTAGCGGTGGCAGACTGTGTGCATTTTCTTGTTACTTTTCTAAATTCGATGCGCACAGGGATGGGTAAAATTTCTGCTGTAAAAGAATCTTTGCGTATTAACTTTAGCCCTATATTTTTGACATCTTTAACGACAGTAATTGGGTTTTTGAGTTTGAACTTTAGTGATGTACCACCGTTTCGTGATTTAGGTAATATTACCGCGATCGGAGTGACTTTCGCATTCATACTCTCGGTATTGTTCTTGCCAGCCTTGGTTGCAATACTGCCATTTAAAGTACGAGAACAAGCCGATAAAAAAACACGACTCATGCAGAGACTTGCAGAGGTTGTAATTTCTAGACGTCGCACATTGTTGTGGTCGATGGGGCTAATAATAGCTGGTGCTGTTGCATTAATTCCGCGCAATGAAGTCAATGACAAATTTGTAGAGTATTTTGATGAATCAATAGAATTTCGGCGCCATACCGATTATGTGGCAGATAAAGTTACTGGTTTATATAGCATCCAGATTTCTTTGGAGTCCAATGATTCTGGTGGTATTAGTGAGCCAAAATTCTTGGAAAAGATGAGTGAGTTTGTTATTTGGTTGCGAGAACAACCGGAAGTGATGCATGTAAATAGCGTTTCAGATACCTTAAAACGCTTAAATAAAAATATGCATGGAGATGATGAAAAGTTCTATGCCTTGCCTGCGGATCGAGAATTAGCGGCACAGTATTTATTGCTATATGAAATGTCTTTGCCGTACGGTTTGGATCTTAATGATCAGATCAATGTTGACAAGTCTTCGACGCGAATTTCAACTACGCTAAAAACGCTTAGCACTAGACAAATGTTAGCATTTGAAGATAAGGCTAAAAGCTGGCTAAAACTCAATGCGCAAGATATCAATGCGGTAGTATCAAGTCCTGCTGTTATCTTTTCACATTTGGCAATGCGTAATATTGATAGCATGATTGTTGGTACTTTAGTCGCTTTAGTGGTTATTTCACTGTTATTAATATTCGCACTGCGGTCTTTAAAACTAGGGCTGATAAGCTTAATCCCTAATATAGCCCCAATTGGTGTTGCATTTGGAGTGTGGGCTATTTTTGATAGTGAAATTGGGTTGGCTCTTTCTATTGTTGCGGGAATGACGTTAGGAATCGTTGTTGATGACACCGTACATTTTTTAAGTAAGTATTTGAGAGCTAAGCGTGAAAAGCACCTAAGTGCTGAAGATGCGGTGCGCTATGCCTTTGCTAATGTAGGCACTGCTCTTGTGGTAACTACCATTGTTCTAGCGGCAGGTTTCTTGGTATTAGCCATGTCTGCATTTGAACTCAATTCTGCGATGGGATTGTTAACCGCTATCACTATTATTATAGCGCTTATTATTGATTTCCTATTTTTACCGCCATTATTGATTGCCCTAGAGGAGGGCCAAGATGAGAAAAATATTGTTCCTGAATTGTCTGCTTCTGATTAGCCTGATACTACTTTTTAGTGCGGGCCTTTTAGCCGAAACGCCCGAAGAAAAAGGCTTGGCGATTGCGAATGCCGCGGATGTGCGAGATACAGGCTTTGAGAATCAAATTGCTGACATGATTATGATTCTGCGCAACCGCAAAGGCCAAGAAAGTACGCGCTATATACATACACGCACCTTAGAAGTCGAAGGCGATGGCGATAAATTTTTATCCATTTTTGATAAACCCGCTGATATCAAACATACCGCGGTGCTTACTTATAGCCATGGATTAAAGCCGGATGACCAATGGCTATATTTGCCTGCACTAAAACGCGTAAAGCGCGTTAACTCGCGCAATAAGTCAGGACCATTTGTGGGCAGTGAATTTGCCTTTGAAGATCTGGGCTCGCAAGAAGTTGAAAAATACTCATATAAGCATTTGCGCGATGAGTCATGTGGGGATTGGGAGTGTTATGTAATTGAGCGCTATCCAGAATATGAATATTCGGGTTATACGCGCCAAGTGGGTTGGATTGATAAAGCAGAATACCGTGTAGTAAAAATTGATTTTTACGATCGCAAAGATGCTTTACTCAAAACGCTTACTTATTCAGGCTATCAAGAATATATTGATTATTATTGGCGTCCTGATGAAATGTTTATGCAGAATCACCAAACTGGTAAAAGTACGGTGCTTAAATGGTCTAATTACAAATTTAAAACGGCCATAGCCGAACGCGATTTCAACCCGAATGCCTTATCGAGATTGCGTTAAAAAACGAAACTTTACAAACCCTATATGAATGCATGCAGAAAGAATTTTTCTTATGCATGCTTGCTTCTAGGTGTTTTATTATGCGAAGTCCTGCCATTTTCACTTAAAGCAGAAGAAGTGGCTAGTTCTTGGTCCGGCAATATAGCGGTGCAAGGCCGTGGTTTTTGGCAGGATCCACAGTTTGATGGTCAACGCGATGGCGATGTTTCGCTGTCATTTGAACCAGAATATTATAAAGAGTGGAACAATGGCTTGCGCGCAATCACCTTCACTCCTTTTATACGCCTGGATTCTACAGATCCTGAACGCAGTCATGTGGATCTTCGCGAAGCACATTATTTGCATGTGGTGGGGGATTGGGAATGGCGCGTTGGTGTTGCCAAAGTGTTTTGGGGGGTTACCGAGTCGCAACATCTCGTTGATGTCATCAATCAAACCGATTTAGTCGAAAATATTGATACTGAAGACAAGCTTGGGCAGCCCATGATTGAGACCACTTGGTTGCAAGATTGGGGTGTTTTGCAATTTTATATATTGCCTGGATTTCGTGAGAGAACATTTCCAGGACGTAAAGGGCGTTTGCGAACGCCTGTAAGGGTTGAAACCGATGATGCTGAATATGAGTCCGGTGCTGAGGAATATCATATTGATTGGGCACTGCGTCTGAAAACACAATTTGGCCCTTTTGATTTAGGGCTTTCACATTTTAATGGTACCTCGCGTACACCAGAATTAATGCCGGTACTTAATTCAAGCGGAGGAATTAAACTAACCCCTGTTTATAATCTTATTGATCAGACAGGCATTGATGCGCAAGCCATTATTGGCAATTGGACCTGGAAGTTAGAATCTATTCTGCAAACTAAACGTGGACGTGATTTCACTGCAGCTGTTGGTGGCTTCGAGTATACGTTTTATTGAATGTTTGACAGTGCAGCTGATTTGGGAATATTAACGGAATATCATTTTGATGATAGGCGTAAAGATGCGCCAGTGTTTCTTCAGGACGATGTTTTTGTCGGCATACGTTTTGTGTTAAATGATGCGCAAAGTACGGAGATTCTCGCGGGAGGATTTTATGATCTTGATTATAGTAGTCGTAGTTTTCGTGTCGAATTGCAGCGAAGATTCAGTGATAGTTGGCGTTTAGAAAGTGAGTTGCGAATTTTTAGTAATGTAGCAAGTAATGATCCACTGCGAACATTTCACCGCGATGATTATTTTCAAGTTGACTTTGCGTATTATTTTTAGAGTTTATGATTAGATGGAGCAACTGTTTTTTTCGCTCTCTCATGTATTCTGTTCTTTAATGAAATACCTGTTATAGAGAGTAAGGTGCTTTTGTTTCGCCAATAGCACCCAAATTCATCTTGCGCTTCTCAGCGTGATGTAATGTGCAGGTAAGAGGCGCTATATTTATTTCTCAATGACCGCTAACGACACAAAGTGGGCATTCTTTTGTAAACAATTAGGGAACAGAGGCACTGGAAGTGCCTCTTCACATTCATAAATCAACTTTGCTGTTTATCGTGTATTTTTGTAATTATTTATTCGCCGGATGTTAACGCAGCGCCGGCTTTACCTGAAATCATGCCGAGGACTGCGCCAACAACAAGTGAAATTACAATAACGATTAAGGCGTTATCAAAGCTAACCGAAGTCAATGCGCTTGTTTCGAACGCACTAGGCGTTTGCAGCGCTAAGCTTGCGACACTTGCATACCCTAAAACACTGGCTGGAAGCGTGGAAAAGGC
>PVMS01021094.1_pt1 | contig 18625 bp, 17 predicted proteins | sample 1853461 | NCBI WGS metagenome assembly PVMS01 (sample SAMN08582032, study PRJNA380276) | Marine sediment metagenome, whole genome shotgun sequencing project. | isolation source: ocean sediment barecode stripped | collected 2017 | reverse complement strand
GAGAGAATTCCCTGCCGGTCGGGGGAAAATTTGCTTGTCGAGGTAAAAAAATGCAATCGGTAATTAAACTATTTTTTTTGGCAGCCACACTTTTAGCAGCCGCCTTTTTAATCGTATTATCCATGCGGATGGCATCCTCACTGTAAGTCGGCACCGAGTTAATATCCAGCCAGGGAATCGATACCAGACCAAAATGGTTCGCAAAAAAGGCGGCTGCTAAAAGTGTGGCTGCCAAAAAAAATAGTTTAATTACCGATTGCATTTTTTTACCTCGACAAGCAAATTTTCCCCCGACCGGCAGGGAATTCTCTCAAAAACGAAACAAGCATCTATTCATATTGGGTTATCGGCAATTTTGATAATTAACTTAAAGGTTTTTAAGGCCACCCGTTTTTTGATTTTAGGCGTTAACCGTGATATATTGCACATATGGCTAGACTCAAAGATCGCGATATTATGGACATTAATAAATGGTTTGAAGATGTCTTAAGCCGGTTGTCTAAAATCGACCGGCAACAGAAAATGAGGATGAGAAGAAAGATTCGGGATGAAGTTTATTTTCTATTAACCTGGGAAAAGCCGACACCATCTATGATAATTAATCGGTGGGAAGAAAGGATCAGCGATGTGTTCATAGCCATGCCATACGGGCTAAAAGAAGACCTTCTCCGATTGCTGGTTAAGAAGATGGAAATCTCTTAGGAGATGAATAAATTCATAGATATAAAACTTTCCATTCCCGGATGGCATTGTTCAAACTTATAATCAGGTTTTCGATCTCCTCGATGGTATTCAGAGCCGCGATTCTTAAATTCACCCGGAGTTCATTTTCGTAGTGTCTTTTTTGCCTCTCCAGTTCATCCATCACCTGATCATTGCTCCACGTCGGGTGCGATCGTTTAATCTTTTGAGTGGTCAGGTAATCATCAAAGGAATGATCAAAATTTGCTTCCAGAAAATACTTCATCTTCTCCAGGGAGGGAACCTGGTAGGTATCGGCCAGAATCCGGTTTAAGGATTCTTTAACAATCTGCCGGGCGCACTTTTTTATATCGGAGGAATACATTTTTATTTTAACCTTGAGATCTTAATCTTTCAGCTATGATAAGACCTAAGAGCTGAAAATGCAATCCTTAAAAATACCTGGCCCTGGCCTTATGTTGAACTTGCAACCGGGTGCCAAACACCCGGTTTGTAAGGAAGGAATCACCCGGCCCTTGACTATGGGCTGGCAATGACAATGTTAAACGTGTCGGGTATTTCACCCGCCGTCAAAGAGCAAATATTTAAATCAAGTTGGAATGAGGAGGTTTTCCAATGAATAACATATTAGACAGAGACCGCACCGGTAATTGTGAGGGAGAATGCAACGATCGTGTTCGCGAAGGCGAGGAAGAGCGCCAGGCCAAATTGAACGAAGATCCATTCGAATCCCCGGAATCTTATCCCAACACGCCCTGGGCCTACTCCCGAAATGCACCGCCCGGCTGCTACGGCGGACATGTATAGGATTAAACCGCTAACTAAATTAGCAGGCACCCGGGAAAATAGACGGTAGGCCATCTAAATTCAGTGTCTGCTCATATATGAATGCGAAGGGGGGCAACGCCCCCCTTTTTTATTTGACATCGCCGGCCGGAATCTTTATATTTCCCCGCAAAAATCATGAATTTGACCTAATTCGGAATGATCTATAAACCTTCCCATCCATCTAAATGGCAAAAATATCAGGCGTCCCTTCAGAAAGCCGCCCGGCGCAAACATTTTCGCAAAAAAATCACGCCCTTTTTAATGATCGCGGGTCTGACATCAGCACTTGTCGTCCTGCTTGTTTTTTCAGGCATCTGGCTGTCGAACCATTTGAGCCTGGCCGGCCCGGAGCCGCCACCGGGCAAAAAGCAAGGCAGCCAGCGTCCAGAGCTAACTGCCAGAATCGATTTGACGGCCTCTATCAACGGTGTGGCCAAGGATTCCGCTAAACTTGCCGAACCTATAATTATAGATGTAGACGGCCGGCGGTATTTCATCCGCACGGCGATCTACGCCAAGCTTCAAAAGTATATCCTTAAAACGCTGAAGCGTTCCCGAACGCAGCAGTCGGCGGTTGTCGTGATGGATCCCCATGACGGGCGCTTGTTGTCCATGGTCAATTACGACCCTAACGGCCATTCCGATAACCTTTGTCTTCAAGCAGATTTTCCGGCTGCCAGTCTTTTCAAGATAGTAACAGCCGCCGCCGCCCTTGAGAGCGCCGGTCTGAGCCTGGACCAAAGCCTTTATTTCCGGGGCAGCAAGCATACCCTTTACAAATCCCAATTGAAAACGAAAAAGGATCGCTGGACCACGCAAACCAATTTCAGAAAATCCTTTGCGCTTTCGAATAACCCTGTTTTCGGTAAAATCGGCATTTATGATCTCGGGCAAAACAAACTGATCCGGTATTCGGATAAATTCTTTTTCAACCGCCCCATTGCCTTTGAACTGCCGCTGGCTGTCAGTCGGGTGGAGGTCCCGGCGGATGACTTCGGTCTGGCCGAAATCGCCACCGGGTTTAACAAGGACACGCTGATCTCGCCCCTGCATGCGGCCCTGCTTGCTGCGGTAGCGGTCAACAAAGGAAACATGCCGACGCCGAGGCTGGTGGACTCGATTCGCGACGAATATAACAAGATCATCTATCAGGCGCCCCGACCGGCGATGACGGCAACCGTGAAGCAGGAAACAGCACGGGATCTAAAAGTTCTTATGCAGGATACCGTCAGATATGGGACCAGTCGCACGGCGTTTCGCAAACTACGGCGCAAAAAGAGATTCAAAAACTTTGATCTGGGTGCCAAAACGGGTACGATTAACGACCGCCAGGATCAATTCAAATATGACTGGATAACCGCCTTTGCCATATCGCCTGACGGGGCCGGCAGTATATGTATCAGTGTCCTGGGGGTTCATGGAAAGATACTCGGCACGCGCTCCACGGAAATGGCCCGGGCGATCGTCGATTACTACTTCTCAACAGTGGATACCAAAAACTCAAAATGAAGTCCTGCTCATAGTTGCAGGATACCCATCCGTTTTTTCAAAATTTCTTGACGTCACCGCAAAGGCAGCCGCGCCATTTTAAAAAGTAATCTTAAAGGCGATCAGCAACAATAACAGCGGCAGAGGCCCCTGCATGGTTTTGGCAAGTATATGTGACAGCCAATCGGTTCTTTGGGAATCAGACTCTGTCATATTCTGACCGGCACTTTATCTGCCAGATAATTTTTAACATCAGCAATGGGGATTTCTTTGCGGTGGAAAATGCCGGCGGCCAGGGCCGATTCCGCCTCGGTGGCCGTAAAGACTTCATAGAAGTGTTCGACCCTGCCGGCACCGCTGGAGGCAATAACCGGAATGGTAACTGCCGCGACCACAGCATTGATCAACTCAAGGTCAAATCCCAGGTTGGTGCCGTCACGATCGATACAATTGAGTAAGATCTCTCCGGCACCCAGCTTTTCGCAGACCCGTGCCAGGGTGACCGCGTCCAGATCCCGTGCCTCCCGACCGCCTTTGATAGTACACTGGTACCAGCAGTAGCGCTCACCGCCGGGTCCCGGCAGGGCTGTTTCAATGACAGCATGTTTGACCTCTGCGGGCGCCTTTACATATACTCTGCGCGGATCAATCGAGACGACCACCGCCTGATTGCCGTATACACGGGCAATTTCTTCGATGGCGCTGTGGCCGGTCCGGCGGCCGGTTTTAAGGTAGTCTTGTGCAATTAATACGGCATCGCTGCCGATGGAAACTTTATCAGCCCCGGATCGAAAATATCCGGCGGCCACTTCCAGGGCACTGTATTGACGGCCGTCTTTATCGGTGTAATCACGGATCCCGCCGCCAATGGTCAGCGGCACAAATACATGGCGGGAAGTCCGCCGCAATATCTCAAGCATCGGCATATCTTCTAAGGGAAAGTCTCTGAAGCCCGTAATGTTGAGAAAGGTAATCTCATCGGCGCCTTCCTGATAGTATCGTCGCGCCAGTTCAACCGGTTGGCCCAGGTTTCTGACATTGCCGTCTTCCCTGACATCGTACTGATCTCCCTTGGTGACCACCAGGTCCCCTTGATCGTTGGCGCGCACATCGAGACAGGCGATGATACGCTTGGCCAGAGTGGTTTTGCGGGAGGTTTGTACGGGCCTGACCGGTTGGGCGGGGGACCCGAGAAAATTTTGCAGCAGGCGCAAACCGGCCCGGCCGCTTTTCTCCGGGTGAAACTGGGTTGCAATAATGTTGCCTTTCTGAATACTGCTGACAAATTCGCAACCATAGTCGGTGGTTGTCAAAATAACTTCGGGATCATCTGCTACCACATAGTAAGAATGGACAAAATAAAATTTTTCACTGCCCTGCAGCCCGGCAAAAATCCGGGAAGGCTGCCGGTAATTGAGCCCGTTCCATCCAATGTGGGGAACCGAAAGATCAATGGCAAAACGCCTGACCGCCCCCGGGATAAAACCCAGTCCTTTGATATCCGGCGCCTCCTCGCTGTAACCGAAAAGGGCCTGCAATCCCAGACAGATTCCCAAAAACGGCCGGTCCGACCGCAGGTAGGTCAACAACGGCTCAACATATTTTTTTTCACGCAGGATACGCATCATATTACCGAAAGCACCCACTCCGGGAAAAACAAGCTTTTCGGCCGACAATATATCCTCGGCCCCGGTAACGACTTTGACCGTCTCGCCCAGACTTTCGATGGCATTAATGACGCTTCTGACATTGCCCGCGCCGTAATCCAGCAAGGTAATCATTATTAAATCCGCCCCTGGTTCCCATACGGATGATTTTGGTGGTTATTATCAGCGTTTCTATGTGGGAGCGGCTTTCCAGCCGCGAGAATGCCAAAGTAGAGTAATTTTATTCGCGGCTGGAAAGCAGCTCCCACAATCCAATTCCCATTATAATACTCAAAGCCGCTTCTTACACCACAATGGGTCATAAAACAAGCCATGAAAAAAATCCTGGAGTAATGGAGTATTGGCCTCCGGCTCGTAGATCCTACGGCTCGGAGAGAGTGATGGAAAATTAGGAGTAAACTTAGAACTGACGGTGGAGATAAATAGATCATACTCCCGGTCGGAATCTATTTTTCCGGGATAGCGCAATTTTCTAATTTTTCCTGATAGAAAATTTCGATAAAGTGATTATATTCTGGCTGTTGAAAATTCAAATTGAGTCTAAAAGGAAGATTATCATGGCGGTTAAAATTGTAATCAAACGGCATTTTAAGAAAAATGCCGCCCAAGAGGCCTTTGAACTCCTCAACAATTTTCGTCGTGAGGCCCTGGGACGGCAGGGATACGTTTCGGGGGAAACCTGGGTCAACCATTACGACCCCTGCCGCATAGCGGTGGTCTCCACCTGGCAAACCGTGGAAGACTGGATCCACTGGGAGGAAAGTGACCAGCGGGCGGCGAACGAGGCCAAACTTGAAGGCCTGCAGAAAACACCGGTCAAATTTGAAATATACGACCTGGGGGTGTTTCCAGGGAAATAGCGGGTAAAGGGATCATTGTATGTGCAGACTGCTGGGGATCTATGGTCAAACTGATATCTGGCGGGAGATCGCCGTGGCGTTCAGCAAACAGGCGCAATTCGGTCAGGTGCCGCCCGCAGAGACTCAGAAACCCGGCCACAAAGACGGCTGGGGAATAACAATGGCCAATCACGATAAAACTGCGATGATGCCGGTAATACGTCAGCTGGGCTCGGCCCACGAAGCATCATGTTATCGGGAGGCGATCTACGCAACGTCCGCAACGCCTGACATTTTATTGTGCCATTTGCGCAAAGCCAGCGACATCATCCCCATTACCCTTTCCAACGCCCATCCCTTCATCCATAACGGCTGGGCGATTATCCACAACGGCACCGTCTTCAAGGCCGAATCCCTTCCCCGCCACCCGGGATTCAATACCACTTCGGATGGATCAGACACCGAGCATTTTTTTCACTATCTGCTGACGGAAATAGAGGACCGATTGCCGGGCCAGACCATGGCTCAAACCATTGCAACGGCCGTGGCTTCCATTAATACGGATTACAGCGCCCTGAATTGCATCTTGAGCGACGGCCGGGAACTGTACGCCATCCGGCAATATAGACAATGGGATGATTATTACACGCTGTATACTTATTCATTACCCGGGAGTGTCGTCATAAGCTCCCAGCCGGTTGAATTGCCGCAATTAAAACCGGAAAACTGGAAACTGCTCCCCAACAGCCTGTTATTAAGGATTTACGACACCCCACTGAAAATCGAACAATTTCCCATTGCTCTTAGCTAGTTTCCATCCACAAATGGTCTTTTTCCCGCCGGGCTGCGTTCTCCGCGCGTTTGCGGCCTTGCCCAACGAAAAAAATCCTCATTTATGAATTGGAAACTTCCTAGCGCCATCCACTATTCGTGGATGGACAATAGCTGATAGTCTGAAAGAAAAATCCCTTTTACATACTATGAGCTCTATGCTACGAGCTATGAGCTATCAGCATTAATTTGTGTGGTTTTAAAACCACTTCTAGGGAGTCAATGCCGATGGCGGAAAATACAGCGAGAAGACGGTGGCCGCCGCCTGGTGACAGCCGTGGCCTGTTTGACAAGGGAGGCAATGGCTGATTCGGCCGGGGCAGGTGTCGGCGTCTTTGGGAATCTGCGGGCAGCGCGATGACGTCAGCTTGATCTTAAAGCCGTAACGTTCGGAAAATATCTTTATCCGCAGCAGGTCCGCCCCTTTGCCCCCGGCATTGAAATCAAAAGGGTTTTTACTGGAATAATCCATGGTTTCCTGGGTGCTGAAAAAACCCTCAAATATCCTGGTTTGATTTTCCTGCGTAATCCCGACACCATGGTCACGCACTTCCAGGACGGTCCCCTGCCCTTCGGGCTTTACCACAACCTCTATCTTGCCTTCATCGGGTGTGTTTTCAATGCCGTTTTTCAGCAGGCCGTCAAATATCTTTTGCAACGCATCCAGGGGCAGGTAGACCGGCGGGCCGGCTTTCAGGTGACAGCTGATGTCGACCTGCCGATGGGCAAACGACGGTTTCAGATACTCAAGCCTTTGCTGCACGAAGACATCCAGCGGTATTTTTTCAGAAACCAGTTGACGCACACCGTAGGCCTCCTTGATGCGTTCTCTGAATTTCTCAATGACCGGACCTTCTCCGAAGGCCTCCGCCGCAATGGCTTCCAGCTCATCGGTGCAGCGATCCACTATCTGCGACAGGACCTGCGGAGACTTGTCGGTTTTGCCCTGCATGATGTCATCGATCTGGTACTGCATCTCCAGCAGGCGGTCGATATTGCGGCGGGCCCTTTCGACGGTGGGCTGCCAGCTTGCGGGCGGCACCGGGCCAAGTCTTTTTTCCAATGTCACCAGAGAAGTGCGCAAAACGGCAATCGGGGTCTTTAACTCATGGGACAGGTGGTTGATGACTTTGTCCTTAGCCCGGTTCAGGCTTGAAACTTCCATGTAGGCTTTTTTGAGTTCGGCCGAAAACCTGGCATTTTCAATGGATAGCACCACCGTACCGGCCAGCATGCTCAACAGCTCGACATCGGACTGATCAAAACCGCCTTCCTTTTTGTTGATTGCGCTCAGCGTTCCAATGACCCGCTCATGACTTCTCAAGGGAACCAGCAAAAGATTACGGGTCCGGTACCCCAGCTTTTTATCGCGCTCAAAATGGATTCCGGAATCCCCTGAAATGTCATTCATGATGATCGGTTTGCCGGTTTTGATGACTTTGCCGGCCACCAGTTCATCCACGCCAAAGCGAACCTCTTTCACTCGGCGCTGGGTGGCGGTGTCGTCATAGGCCGCGCCGCGCAGAAAAAGTTCCTGCCGCTGTTCATCGAGCAGGATGACCACCCCGCCTTCGGTGCCCATCAATTCCTTAATCACGCCGCTTACATAATCAAGCAATTCATAAAGTTCGGTATATTCAGGCAACGCCAGACTGATGCGCAGCATGGCTTCGTTGCTTCTGGCGATCTGTTTGACCCGGGTGATGTCCCTCAGGATCACGAGCACCCCGGCCGGCTCCCCTTTGTCATCCAAGAAGACTGAGGCTCGCCAGGCCACATCCAGAATTGAACCGTCCCTGGTCAGCCGCCGGGTTTCATAGCGACGAATGACCTTGCCCTCGAGCAGCTTGCGGCGTTGTTCGCGGGTTTCGGCTTCAAGCTCCTCGGGTACGTAAGGGACCTGCTTGCCCCGCAGTTCCTCCAGGGTCCAGCCGAAAGTTTCCGTAAAAGCCGGGTTCAGGTAGGTAACCAGACCGGCGATGGTATAGACAAGAATGGAGTACGGCGCAAAGTCAAGCAAGGTTCGAAACCGCCGTTCGGTTTTTAAAAGCGCCTTTAGAGCACGTCGGCGTTCGGTGGTATCCTGAAGGGTTTCCAGAGCGCCAAACACGTGGCCCTCGGAATCAGTCAGGGGGGCGGCCGTAAAGAAAAGCCACCGGCCGCCGTCACCGATATCCGGGAAAAAGTCCTCCACCTCGTAGGCCCCTGCTTTAACAAGCGACTTGCGGAATTTGTCCTGATAATACCGGGTGAGCTCCTCCTCCGGGGTACCGTCGAGGATAAAGTCGGCCATGGTGGGTCGGGCGGCGGAATAAAACGCTTTCCACGGATCACGGGTGCCGATTATTTCATCGGCACCAACGCCGGTTAGATTCTCAATGGCCTGGTTGTAGTGGGTCACGATGTGGTCATTATCGATTACAAAGATGGGAATGGGGATACTTTCGATAATCTGGCCCAGTCGCTCCTGAATCCGCCAGAAGACTTCCTCGCGCTTCCGGTGCCGGGTAACTGCCTTCTGCAAGGATTCGATTTTTTTTTGCAAATCTTTATAATCGGGCTTTGGGACCATTTTGACCGTATTCCTATAGCTTTTCGTTATCGCTGGGTACCCTTATATGAAACTTCACATAGTTGGAACAGCTAACCGCAGAATATCGAATGTCGAACCGCAGAATGTCGAAGGATAGAATCGCTTTGCTCAGTCTTTTTTTTAAATTGACCGTTCGACACAAAGGCTCACGACAGGCAGAATACATTATTCGATGTTCTCTCCGAGGCGTAGGCTCTACGAGCCGGAGGCGACGTTCAATGTTCGATGTTCATTTTTTAGTTAAACCGTCATATACACTAACCAAAGACAAAGTTTCTTTTAAGATTAGACTGACTGCTTCGACAACCGTTCCAGCATCATACAATAAGCGATTAAGCTGCGCTTAAAGCTGCTGATGCGGAAAAACTCATCCGGCGCATGGATATTTTCGTCGTTCAGGCCAAAGGCGAAATTGGCCATGTGGGCATTCAGAAATTTTAAAAAAATACCGCTCACCGGTATGGTGCCTCCCATCCTGATCACGTAAGGTTCCTTGCCGTACAGCTCCTTCAGGGTTGCACGGGCGGCCTGATTGCCGGGATGGTCAAAAGGAATCACGTACGGATCGGCCGTGCCGGCCAGTTTTTTAACCGAAGCCGCTGTCCCGGCCGGTAGATGTTTTTCAACATGGGCGGCAATCAAGTCAACAATTTTAGCGGGTTTCTGGTCCGGCACCAGACGACAGGTGATTTTTGCATGGGCCTCACTGGCAATGACGGTTTTGATGCCTTCTCCTTGAAAGCCGCCCCAGATGCCGTTCACATCCAGGGTGGGCCGTATCCAGGCCCGCTCATAAGTTGAGTACCCGGGCTCCCCGCACAGCTGTTTGAGGCCCAATTTACGCATGTACTTGTTTTCATCGTAAGGGATCTGGGCAATTTGATCCCTTTCGGCATCGGACAACGCCAGCACGTCATCATAAAAGCCGTCAACTACAATCCGGCCATCGGGGCTACGCATCGAATCAATCAAGCGCGCCAGGGCGTGGATCGGATTAAGAAAAGTTCCGCCATAGGTGCCGGAATGAACATCGCCAGCCGCACTTTTCAAATCTATCTGCAAGGCGCACAGTCCCCGGCGCCCAATCACCAGAGCGGGTTGATCTTTTTCCCACTGACCGCCGTCCGCGCTGAGTATCAAATCACAGGCCAGCAAATCGCGCTGGGATGAAATAAAATCGGGTAGCTGGGGACTGCCGATCTCCTCCTGACCTTCAAAAAAGAATTTGACGTTAACAGGCAGCCGGCCTTGGGTTTTCAGCATGGCCTCGACGGCAAGAATCGGCGCCAGCATGTTGCCTTTATCATCCGACGCCCCCCGGGCATATATACGATTGTCTTTGATCACAGGTTCAAACGGCGGTTGGCTCCAGAGTTCAATCGGATCCACCGGCTGGGTGTCGAAGTGACCGTAAATCAGGATGGTAGGACCACCGGAGGCATGCAGCCACTGCCCGTATACGACCGGATGACCGCCGGTGGGCAATACCTGAACCTCTTCGATTCCGGCAACTTTAAGACGATCGGCCACCCAATCGGCGGCCTGGCGGACATCATCGGCATGTTCCGGTAAGCTGGAGATACTGGGGATGCGAAGAAACGCGCAGAGTTCTTCCAGATAGCTGGATCCATTGTCTTCTAAATATTCCTTCCAGGTAGACATGAACAATTCCTCCATTTATTGAATTAGATTATAAAAGTCAACTCAACGGTTAAACAGAATCATACCGCCGAAAATCAGCGCCATGCCAATAATATGAAAAGTCTGCAGGGTTTCACCGAGAAATAGAATCGCCAGAATGGAGGCAAAAACGGGAATCAAATTAATCCATAAACCGGTACGATTGGCCCCCAGAACTTCCACCCCCCGGTTCCAGCAAAAATACGCCACAATCGATGGAAACAGGGCGACATAAAGGATACTCATTATCACATGGGGGGTCAATATCATCGTCGCGCTGCCGGCAAGCTCCCAGACATATAGGGGCAGCAAAAATACGACGCCAAGGCCAAAGGTATAGATGAGAAAACTGAGCGGATGAATTGCAGGCCGTTGGCGCAGGAGCGCTGAGTAGAGAGCATAGAGAATGACAGCGCCCATCATCAGGATATCTCCCGGTGCAAACGACATTTCCAGCAAAGTATCCCATCGGCCGCGCAGGATGACAATAAAAGCACCGAAAATGCAAATGGCAACGCCCAATAGCTGCAGTCTGGTAACCTTTTCCTTAAACATCACCAGGGTGGCCAGGATAATGACGGCCGGCATCGCGGTCTGGATCATAGCCCCGTTAATGGCGGTGGTGGTATGAACGGCAGTGTAGAGCAGGGTGTTGAAAAAGGAAATCCCCAAAATCGACAGAACACTCATTATCTTCCAGGATTTAACAACTCGCGACCAGTCCTGCCTGGCAGTGCGCCAGGTGAAAGGCAGCAGAATCACAAAGGCAATCGTCCAGCGCCAGAAAGCAAAACTGACGGGAGGAATGATGTCCGCCATGCCGCGAGCCAGAACGATGTTGCCGCCCCAGCACAACGGGGCCACAGCTGTTAGCAGATACGGCCAGACAGCCCGGTACCAGGCTCCAGTATTATTTGAATTTTGAGACATAAGCTGTGAACAAGGCGTCACCCAGAATGGATTAAACGATGAAGCATCGTTAATAGATTATCGCGGGAATTCCGTCAAGGGTCTAATTGGCTAACCCTGGGCGACGTCAAAGTAAATCTTAGACCAGTTGGGTCAGAAAGTTTTTTAATACATTAAAATCCCAAATCTCAAGCACCAAATTACAAATAAATCTCAAATTTCAATATCCAATGACCAAAACAATCACCGCAGTTATACCGTATCGCTGCACAATCCTTTGTCCGCCCGTGATGATGCCATTTGGCACAAATGCCGGCAGATCATCTGTTTGGAATTTTGGATTTGGGTCATTGGGATTTGTTTGAAATTTGGTTTTTGGTGCTTGGAATTTTTTATTTTCAAAGACTAAACTATTTTTAGATATGCTTTTCGACTTCTTTAATGTATTTGTGGGAAACTACACTAACTGGGGAGAAAATAAAAAGGCAGAGCCTTCTCGGCCCTGCCCGGCAGAATAATTGTTTGCCATTTCAGCTAAAATGGCTAGTCCCTTAATGTCTTGAGTATTTGCCGTACTTTGATCCACCTTTGGAAAAGAAACGCATAATTTGTTTTACGAGATACTTTCTAAAAGAACTTATCTTCTTCTTCTCATACGCATTAATGGTTCCAGCGCCTGAGAATTCCATATCCATGCCATTGGATGAGATCTCACCGACGACGTTTAAGATGGTTTTTCCAGTGTCACCGTTGAGCGCTTTTATAACAGCCTGCCGGTCAAATAGAACGGTCGCCTGTCTTTTTTTTATAGACCGCCAATTCTTATTTTTTGATAAATATCTGTTTTTGTGTATTGACCGAGCAGAAATTGCCGGACCGCCTTCCGGGTCAATAAAGACACTGTCGGGATCGATCTGACTGGCGTCATAGCCGGACGGCACCCGAATGGTGGCCGTCAACCATTTACCCTTGCCATTTAGATTCAGCCAATGGGGCTTAAAATAGACCTCTGCGGGTATGGCCGCCACATAAACCTCAGCTTGAGCAATGGCGGTGGCGCCCTGATCGTCGGTGACCGTCAGCGTTACATAGTAAGTTCCGACATCATAATAAACATAGGAAGAGTTGGGCTCAACTAAAACCTTACCGGCTCCGGAATTAAGCTTGACCAGTGAAGGACCGGCAGCAACAACTCCATCGCCAAAGTCCCAGGCATAGCTTACTATTGTACCGTCATCATCAAAGGATTCCGAGGCATCTAACTCAACTGCCTCACCGACAGTGATATGAACAACTTCCGGTGTCACTTGGGCAACAGGTTTTTGATTCATTAAATAAGGCAGCGCAGCTATTGCTTTACGCGCCATGGTGATTTCGCCCGGATAAGTATCTGAATAGGTAAAGCCGCCCTTACCGTCACCCAACAAAACGGCAACCCCGGCATAGTCCGGACCGAAATTTGCAGCCACCAGGTCTTGATTGCCGTCGCGGTTGAAGTCACCGTTATCTATCGGGGACGGGTTCATCGCCAAATCATAGCTGACTAACCATTCAAATGTTCCGTCACCATTGCCGGTGTAGATTTCCAGAATATTTTTGGATGAGGCCGCAAGATCCACCGAACCATCCCCGTCAAAATCGGCTGCGGCGATCCCATATAATTTTGGGGCGCCATCATCCCGAATACTGTAAACAGTGGCAAATGATCCATGCCCGTCGCCCAGGTTGACATAGAAAGGTTCTGTGCTGGAATTCGGAGCAATGACAAAGTCGGCATGCCCGTCGTTGTTAAAATCAGCCGCATCCAACCCGATAGAAAATTTTTCGGCAGTATTTTCCAATAACTGGTATTCGAATCCGAAGGTCCCGTCTCCCAGATACAGCCGGCAGTGAGAGCTAAGATAATAAGACAATACAAAATCAAGGTGGCCGTCTTCGTTGAAATCGGCAATCGCCATGTCAGCCGGGTAATTGCTTTGGGCCGATGAACCTATTTGCATGGGGCCGGCAAACTGATTGTCGGGGCCGGTATTTTCGAATAAATAGATGTTTCGGCCAAGTGCCATCAGGTAATCTAAATCACCGTCACCGTCAAAATCGCCGATTCCGTTGCCATAAGTTCTACCAGTAATGTTGCTGTTAATTGAGAGTTGCAAAATCTTTTGATCCGAGAACGTACCGTCGCCATTGCTGATCATCAAGCTGGAATCACCATTCAGGCTGGCAGAAACCACAAACACTTCGGTACCGTCAGAAGCAAGGGCTGCCGGTGATAAAGAGACCATTACACACACACACAAATTGAGCAGCATCCAAAATTTTGGCTTCATAGGTTACCTCCTTTTTGATACCCTTAAATCAGATACAATATCCATGCCACGCAAAAGTTGAAGCCTCATTACCAGGTTATGCTATGATTCTAATCAGTTATATATTTGCCGGACGTAATGGCTTCTTTCTTAATGTCCATCGAAGTTAATTTTTGTAATTCGTATTACCATTGGGTGACAAGCAGCTGAAAAACGGTTTCGGATAATTGAACAAGCATTATCGTTGACTTCAAAAAAGAAGGTGTGGTAAAAATTGCACACTAGCGATTTAGAACCAAATTCTGCCCTAGAAGTGGTTTCAAAATCCCTGATCACGTCCAAAGACCCCGCTGAGCGGGATTACATATCTAATCTAAACAGGTTATTGTATGCATCAAGGCAATTTAAAGCTCATAGCCTATAACTCATAGTAAATTTGACCATCTATTATCGTATTCCGCGGATAAAATGCTCATGAAAAAAATCATAGCCGTTGGCGTCATCATGGCTGTGCTTGTTCCCTGGCACGCACATGGCGGAGAAAAAGAGCAGTTAGAAATGGCGGCCATGCTGGTTGAAAAAAGCCGTCTGCCGGAAATGTTTGTTGACCTGGCAGAAGCCTTTATGGAAACATATTTTGAGCGCTATGATAAACTCGCTGCGCAAAACCCGGCGACCGGTAATCCATTGAGAAAAATCTTTATAGAAGAAGTAAGTCTGGGAGAAGAGGAACTCAAGCTGATGCTGGCAGAAATTTATGCCGCTCATTTTAGCGAAAACGAGCTAAGGGAAACATTAATTTTCTTTAACTCTTCGGCCGGCAGGGCGTGGTTGGAAAAGCGACCTATGCTGGAGACGGAAAGTGAGCAGATCGGGCTGGAATGGGGACAGTTGTTGACTCGCAGAGTTTTAAAAAAATTCGAAGACCTAGAGCGTCTGTCAGAATAAGGCTCCGCTATCGGTTGTCATGTTTATAATGATTTCAGGGCGTTACACGCTACGTTTTCTCTTTTTAGCAAATCTGGCAAACGGAACATATTCATGACAACCGCTATAAACGGTGAGAAATATTTGGAATGAAAAAAAGCCAACATAACACCGCCACCCCTTTCAGCGAAGCCTGTCAGAAAATCCTGGCAGAGTTTCCGGTCGCCATCGGGGTGGCCTACAAGGTGCTGGATTGCGGCTGCGCTTTACTCTGCGGCATGTCGGTCGTGGGAGACCCGATCAGCGCCCTGCAGCACATTTCCGGCCAGCCGATAAAAAAAGGGGCCAGAATTCCCATTTGTCTAAAATGTAGAAAAGACAAGGGCTTAGACCGTGTGGTCTGGGAGGGAATCTACTGGCCCGGTTCTCAACAAGAGTGGCCCGAAAAAGACCTGAGAGTTTCAATCGGCCGCAAGGTCTTCGGCCCGGGTTATATTGAGGCCGAATAGCCTTGGAATGAATAATGTCGAATGAAGAATGACGAATGGTGGCGTCGCTTCGCTCCATCAATTTTAGAATTATGACAATCGAGAAGATTTTATTATAATCCTTTCGGATACGACACAATAAAAATTGATAGAATTCCTCTACGAGCCGGAGGCTTAATTATTCATTCTACATTCGTCGTTCGTCATTCCAAAAGTTATTCCGCCGCTGCCGATGCCGGGTCAAAGGGGGAGCCCGGCGAATAGGTCCTGGCGCCCAGCTCGCGGTCCAGCATTAACAGCGCAGATTTGTCCTCACCGATCATTGTCAGCTCATCGACTATTTTTCCCGTTGAGGCTTCTTCTTCAATTTGTTCATCCGAGAACCACGCCAGCAAGGGTTCAGACGCATAGTCCTTTTCTTCCCTTGCAATGGTGGTCAGGTCATTGATTTTGCCGCTAATAAATTTTTCATGCTCGAAAGCATCCTGGAAAGCCTCAAGCGGTGAACTCCACCCGGTTTTCAATTGCTTCAGGTCTTGCAAAACGACCTTGCCGTCGCGATCGATTAAATGCTCAAAGAACTTCATGGCATGGATCATCTCCTCGTGGGCCTGGCAGCGCATCCAGTGCCCCATACCGTCCAGGCTCATGGTGTGAAAATAGGCGGCCATCGACAGATAAATGTAGTAAGACTCCAGCTCGTTTTTGATCTGGTCGTTGATTGCCGCGTCCAATCTTTCTCCGATCATGACTAAACTCCTTTATTTAATGTTAAAAGTGTCGGCATATTGCCCGTATCCCTGCTTTCCCAATTCTTCCTTGGAGATAAACTCCAGGGAAGCGGAATTGATACAGTACCTGAGGCCGGTGGGGGCGGGCCCATCGGCAAACACGTGCCCCAGATGAGAATCGCCGTGTTTGCTTCTGACCTCGGTTCGGACCATGAACAGGCTCCGGTCCTGGTGTTCTACGATGTTGTCCGGATCAAGTGGTTTTGTAAAACTGGGCCATCCGGTTCCGGAATCATATTTGTCCTGGGAGCTGAAAAGAGGTTCACCGGATACAATGTCCACATAAATCCCCTCTTCTTTGTTATTCCAGTATTCATTTTTAAAGGACGGTTCGGTGGCATCCTGTCGGGTAACCTTATACTGCACAGGGGTTAATTTCTTCTTTAGAACTTCATCCGATGGTTTGGAGTATTTTACGTCACCCGCATCCCGGCCGGCCGGCTGGGCCCCTTCGTCTTTCCAGGCCCTTTTTAAAAATTGATCCCGGCCGGAGTTGTATCGATAAAATTTGTACCGCAGGGCACTTTTTTTGTAGTAATCCTGGTGATATTCTTCGGCTTCATAAAATTGTTTAAACTCAATGATTTTCGTTGCGATGGGCTTGCTGAATCGTCCGGATTCATCCAACTCCTTTTTGGACGCCAGGGCGATCCGCCACTGTTGGTCGTCATGATAAAATATGGCGGAGCTATACTGCGCCCCACGGTCGACAAACTGACCGCCGGGATCGGTTGGATCCACATGCCGCCAGAAAACGTCCAGCAGCTCTTGGTAGGAAATTTTCGCTGGATCGTAATATATTTGAACTGCTTCCACATGTCCGGTGCCGCCTGCACTGACTTCTTTATAAGTGGGATCCTTTGTATGCCCGCCGGTATAGCCTGATACCGCTTTAACGACACCATCGACTTTTTCAAAATCAGATTCTACACACCAGAAACAGCCGCCGGCCAATGTCGCTAGGTTTAACGTATTGTTTTCATCTTTCATGGTTGTGCTCTTTTCGCTTTTTTGTTTCTCGGTATATTGAAATCCGGCCATGATGGCGCCGAATAGCAGGATAATTGTGATCATTAACAGTTTTTTCATGTAAAGCCCTCCCATTTCTATGGACAATAGATCCACCTGAACGACAAGGTTTCAATGGTTATAAATTCCATCGTTTACAGCTTTAGTATAATATTAGACCGATAGGTAAAATTTCAATAGGCGTCACCGCCAAAGAAATATAACATATTAAAATTAAAGGGAAATAGGACACGGCCGGAATAGCGAATACGCAATGATTGATAGATGCGGGCTTGGCCGCAAGGGTAGGCCGCCAAACCGGATTGGAATCGTTTTACATAACCAGCATCATCTGAGAGGAGGGCCGGTGGCGCCGGGCACGGCCCGGATACCGGCAAATTACGGTCAACGGTCCGCACCACCCGGTTGATCATAGAAAACCTGAGGGATGAAACCACTTCTAATCAATAATTGTACTAAACACTTCTTTACGATTTTTCACTTCCTTCAGTCGTTCGATATGGCTCTCTTCTTCGTCAATTATCTTACTTAAATGCTCCCGGGCAACAGGGTCTTCAACAAAGGGTTTCAATACCTCGTAAAAGATGATCGAATCCTTTTCAAATTCGATAAAAATTTCGAGCAGGTCATCGATTTCTTCGACGGAGGAAAAATCAACGTCTTTAAGGGAAAAATTTTTTTCCCCCAGCATCTCGTTAAAAAGCTCGCGGCTCATCTCCGCCACAAACGGGTTTTCATTTTTGGTTTCGAGATCGAGCTTCAATTGGGCAAACCAGTCGGCATGCTTTACTTCTTCATCAGCCATCCACTGCAAAAGAGGAACAAGCGCGGGCATGGACACCTTTTCAACGGCACCGCGGTAAACGGCTTCACCGTTTTTTTCCAGCTTTATGGCGAGATCGATTATTTCTCCTGCTGAAAACATATGCCGTTGGCTCCTTGCCTGGCGGTTGTCAAAAAATAATTCCGGTATCCATCCATCTTATTTTCAAACCTAAGCCGATAAAGACAGTAAAGTCAAGCACTATCCTTTTTGTCGACCGGATTCCAGAAAGACGGTTCAAGGGTTGTGAATAAGCCCTGAGGAAGGCCTGGCCGGCAACTTGGAAGTCAAAATCCGTAAACGACCATAAAAATGACGGGGCGAATCCCGCCGCGGCCGGATATAAATATTCAATTTTCAATAGTCAATTCCGTCTTGTCCGAGGTTAGGTCTTGCATTGGAATAAATATCTGATTATTATAAGTGTTTATACTTCCAACACTAAAAAGACAGGGGAGGTTATTTTGAAGCGTACACTCACCCTCGGCCTAATCCTTTTTTTTCTGCTGCTGGTTACCAGCGGACTGACCCAGGAATTTACGATCATCAGCGAGGAAAATCCACCGTTTAATTTCACCAAAGACGGCATCCTTACGGGGTCGGCCACCGACGTTGTGCGCGAAATGATGCGCCGCTTACACCAGCCCGCCGAGACACAGGTTTTGACCTGGGCCCGCGGCCACCAGATGGCCCTGACCCAGCCCAACGGGGAACTTATTTC